>JGI25326J35508_1002630_pt1 | contig 11904 bp, 9 predicted proteins | sample HigsolmetaAR201D_FD_35508 | JGI IMG/M metagenome (IMG submission 35508)
CGATTTTCATGCCTCGTCCCAGCGTGCCTTGCTTCTGCTCAAGGCGAAGCAACGGTGCGATCCCTGCATTTTACGATACATCTTCACCGCCGATTAGCAGCTTTCGGCTTACAACACTAACCAGCAATGTGTGCTCCGGGGGGCGCTATTCATGAGCCTGTCCCTCTACGAGGGGAAGCGGCGTGACTTGACGCCATTGAAGATGTTGGTCACGGCCAACGTCGTCCTTGGCCTGTGCGCGGTGCTTTTCTGGGAGCCGATGTCCGTCCTGATTGCCGAGCCCATTTTGTGGGCCACGGGGCAGGGGATCGGCATGTCGCCGGAGCTCCTGGATTATCCCTTCGTCCTGATCTGGTTTCTTCCCATCGCGTGCGCGTGTGTCGCCTGGATCGCCGGCAAGGTTGGATGGACGAAGCTCGCCTACTTTGCGGCGTTCTATCCGCTTCTCTACTTGGGCTTGGTGTTTGGCTGGTATCACCTCACCCCTGCGCAGTGGCACTGATTGTGTCTCCACCCACCTGATATGCGGCGCTTCACTTCCACTCGTGGATGAGACGAGATGGCCGCTACGAATCGGGACTGCTCGGTGTAATCTGCAGGCCCATGCAGCGGTACATCTTCATTACCGGCGGCGTGGTTTCTTCCCTCGGCAAGGGCCTCGCGTCAGCGGCTCTGGGTGCGCTTCTCCAGGCTCGCGGTTATTCTGTGCGCCTGCGGAAACTCGATCCCTACCTTAACGTCGACCCGGGGACGATGAGCCCCTACCAGCACGGGGAGGTGTTCGTCACCGACGACGGCGCCGAGACGGACCTCGACCTCGGGCATTACGAGCGTTTCACCGGCGTCCCCGCCAAACGTTCGGATAACATCACCACGGGGCGGATCTATCAGGAGATCCTCGCCAAGGAGCGCCGGGGTGATTACCTCGGTGCGACGGTGCAGGTCATTCCGCACGTCACCGACGCCATCAAGGAGTTCATCACCTCCGGCAACGAGGGCATCGATTTCGTGCTGGTTGAGATCGGCGGCACGGTTGGTGACATCGAGGGCCTACCGTTCTTCGAGGCGATCCGTCAGCTAGGCAACGAGCTGCCGCGCGGCTCTGCCGTCTACATCCACCTGACGTTGCTGCCTTACATCCCGAGTGCAGGCGAACTGAAAACCAAGCCGACCCAGCACTCGGTCAAGGAGCTGCGCTCGATCGGCATTCAGCCCGACATTCTGTTGTGCCGGTCGGACCGGCCGATCCCACGCTCAGAACGCAAGAAAATCGCACTGTTTTGTAACGTGCGNGAGGAGGCGGTCATCCAGGCGCTGGACGTTTCCTCGATCTACGACGTGCCNCTGGCCTACCACCGCGAGGGGCTTGANCGCCAGGTGCTCGCGGCCTTCGGCATCGAGAATGCCCCTGCGCCCGATCTCAGCCGTTGGGANGCGATCAGCCATGCCATCGCCAATCCGGAGGGCGAGGTCACGATTGCCGTCGTAGGCAAGTACACGGAGCTCAAGGACGCTTACAAATCCCTCATCGAAGCGNTGGTGCACGGCGGCATCGCCAACAAGGTGCGGGTGAAAATCGACTGGATCGAAAGCGAAACCTTCGAGCGCGAGGATCCGGCGCCTTTCCTTGAACATGTCGACGGCATTCTGGTGCCCGGCGGTTTTGGCGAACGCGGATCGGAAGGCAAAATCCTCGCCGCCCGTTTTGCACGTGAACACAAGGTGCCGTATTTCGGCATTTGCTTCGGGATGCAGATGGCCTGCATCGAAGCAGCGCGCAATCTCGCCGGAATTCCCGAGGCGAGCTCCACGGAATTTGGACCCACGTCTGAGCCAGTTGTCGGTTTGCTCACCGAATGGATGCGCGGAGATCAGCTGGAGCGGCGCAGGGCAGGGGGCGATCTCGGCGGCACAATGCGACTGGGTGCCTACGAGGCCAGGCTCAATCCCAACAGCAAAATCGCTGGAATTTACGGGACGACCGCGATTTCGGAGCGGCACCGCCACCGCTACGAGGTCAACCCGGCCTATCGCGAAAGATTGGAAAAGGCGGGGCTGGTCTTTTCCGGCATGTCACCGGACGGCCTGTTGCCGGAAACGATCGAATATCCAGATCATCCCTGGTTCATCGGCGTTCAGTTCCATCCCGAGCTGAAATCGCGGCCCTTCGATCCACACCCCCTTTTCAAGAGCTTCATCGCTGCGGCGGTCGAGCAGTCGCGGTTGGTGTAAGCAGCTCCTGCCAAATGATCGCATTTCAGGGATTGGCCCTTTAGCGGAGGACGTTTCTTCCCGATCTGTAAGTTACGAGAACCCCGCCTGAGCGGGGCTCTTGGATCTTTTTTGACCTTGAGAATGGTCGTCAGCGGGTGGCACGGCGCTGGCGTCAGGCGCCTTCGAACGCGCGGCGCAGCTCGACTTTTGCTCGTTCCAGGATTTGGCGGCGTTTCTCAGGCAGGCCGCGGCCGGCGCGGTTGATGTAGAAGTTCAGCATCGACATTGCGGACTGCAACGGGGTGCCTTTGCGCCGCGTGCTTGTTTCGGCCGACCGCTTCAGAGACTGCGCGATCCGGACGGGATCGTCCCAGGTGAACACTCCGGTTTCGAGGTCGAGCGCATTGCTGGTGCGCGTTACCTCCTGCGACCAGTATCGTTGGCTTTGCCGCGCTTTGCTGCCGCGGCCGCGCCGTGAGCGCGGCGTCTGCGTAGTGGCTGCTCGCGGTGTCATGCCGGAACCCCGGTCGTGCGTTGTGCAAATTCAACAAGGGGTGGCTATCTCGCGTTCCGAGATAGTTGCGAGGCCTTTGATCCACAACCGCACCCTATTCCGCGCGGTCGTCTGGTGTAAGCTGCCGCCGCCGCGGCGGAGTCGGCAGTCGCGGCCATTGTCGTAAGCCGCTACAAGGCAAGCATGACTGATTCAAATCTGCTCACACCCGAGCCAGTCGTGACGGTTGGCTCCGTGACCTTTGCGAACGACCGGCCGATCGCCCTGTTCGCCGGCCCTTGTCAGATGGAAAGCCGCACGCATGCGCTGGAAATGGCGGCTGCGCTGAAAGAAATTTGCGGGCGGCTTGGCATCGGGCTCGTGTACAAGACGTCCTTCGACAAGGCCAATCGGACGAGCCTCTCCGGCAAGCGGGGCATCGGGCTCGCGGCGGCGTTGCCGGTGTTCGCAGAGATTCGCGAAAGCCTCGGCTTGCCGTGCGTCACCGATGTGCATGAGCCGGCGCAATGCGCGCCTGTTGCCGAGGTCGTCGACGTTCTGCAGATCCCGGCGTTTCTCTGCCGCCAGACGGACCTGCTGGTCGCAGCGGCCAAGACGGGTCGCGTGGTGAAAATCAAAAAAGGCCAATTCCTGGCACCGTGGGACATGAAAAATGCCGTCGCTAAGGTGACGGGCAGCGGCAATCGCAACGTGCTGGTAACGGAGCGTGGCGTCAGCTTTGGCTACAACACGCTCGTCGTCGACATGCGCGCGTTGCCNATCNTGGCAGAGACAGGCGCCCCCGTNATTTTCGACGCAACGCANTCNGTGCAGCAGCCGGGCGGGCAGGGGACAGCATCCGGCGGAGACCGGCGGTTCGTGCCGATTTTGGCGCGTGCTGCCGTTGCGGTGGGGGTCGCCGGGTTATTCATCGAAACCCACGAGAATCCCGACAGGGCGCCGTCAGACGGTCCGAACATGGTGCCGCTTGCGCATTTGGAGAGCTTGCTCTCCGAGCTCATCGAGCTCGACAGGGTCGTTAAACGCCGGCTGTCATCGCAGTAACATTGCTCCGAAAGGCTTTTTGCAATTTTTAGTTGATCGTTCGAACGCATCTCTGAGCATGAGGTGGGGCGGTAACGCTTGGCCCCGAATTGTTTGGCGATGAAAGTCATTTGGCGGATGGGATGGCTGGTGGGATGGAAGCTGTGAAACGAATCATCTGCATCGGTCATTCCGCGCTCGACCATATCTTCCGGGTCGAATCCTTTCCGCGCGGCCCCTCGAAAGTCCGCGCGCTGGAGCACGTGGAAACCGGCGGTGGCATGGCCGCGAACGCAGCAGCGACGATCGCGCGTCTGGGCGGCAAAGCCGAGCTGTGGAGCCGCGTCGGAGACGACGATGCGGGCGCGAAAGTCCGCGCTGGCTTACGGGCTTTAGGGGTTGATGTGCGCTCACTGCAGTCCTTCGAGGAAGGGCGCACCTCCACATCGGCCATCATAGTCGACAACGCCGGCGAGCGGCTTATCGTCGGCTCGCGAGACATCAACATGCCCTCGGGCACGAGCTGGCTACCGCTCGAGCGCATCCGGGATGCCGATGCTGTTCTTGGCGATGTGCGGTGGCTCGAAGCTGTGCGCGTCGCGTTTACCCGCGCACGGCGCGAAGGCGTGCCGACGGTGCTCGACGGCGACCTCGGTGCGCGCGAGGCGATGCCCGAGCTGCTTGCCATCACAGATTACGCGATCTTCTCCCAGCCGGCCCTTGAAGATTTTCTTCCGCAAGGGACGATCGAGGAAAAGCTGCAGCGCGTCCTTGAGTTTGGGCCGCGCCATGCGGGCGTTACGCTGGGGGCCAAGGGCTATCAGTGGCTTGATAGGCAGGCTGGTACCGGTTATCAGCCCGGCTTTGCTGTCGATGTGGTGGACACGACTGGGGCGGGGGATGCTTTCCACGGTGCATTCACGCTCGCCCTTGTCGAAGGCAAGCCAATTCCCGAATGCGCGCGTTTTGCCTGCGCGGTCGCGGCCATGAAGTGCACACGACTCGGCTCACGCGCTGGCCTGCCAACACGCGCCCAAGTCGAAGGCTTCCTGGCGGCCCAAGGCTAAAGCCTGCCGGCTCCGAGATCGCGGCTAAAGAGTCAAAGGTCTCGGCTGAAACTTCCTGTTTCCAACTTCTCTATGCGACGGTGCTTCTTGTAGACGGCACGGAGCGCCGCCGCTAAATGGGTCGCGCAACGATGGCCCGGCTCCGGCGCGTCGGCGCCGACACGAGAGAGGATATCCGGATGTCCCTTGCGCACCCCACGGCTGCCGGCGGCGCAGACGTGAGCCATAAAGACATGGCCAACGCCATTCGGGCGCTTGCCATGGATGCCGTCGAGAAGGCCAAGTCGGGCCATCCCGGCATGCCGATGGGCATGGCGGACGTCGCGACGGTGCTCTTCACCCAATTCCTGCGTTTCGATCCGGCCGATCCCAAGTGGCCCAATCGCGACCGATTCGTGCTGTCGGCCGGTCACGGCTCGATGCTGCTCTACGCGCTGCTCTATCTNACCGGCTATCCGGGGATGGACATTGANCAGATCAAACAGTTCCGCCAGCTCGGGTCGAAGACGGCAGGGCATCCCGAGTTNGGNCATGCNCCGGGCATCGAAACGACCACGGGGCCGCTAGGGCAGGGCATCGCGACCGCTGTCGGCATGGCATTGGCCGAGCGCATCTGGAACGCGCGCCTCGGCTCCGAGATCATCAACCACCACACCTATGTCATCGCTGGCGACGGGTGCCTGATGGAAGGCGTGAGCCAGGAGGCGATCACGCTGGCAGGCCACCTCGGGCTCGGCCGCCTGATCGTTCTGTTCGACGACAACGGAATTTCAATCGACGGGCCGACTACGCTTTCGACGTCGGAGGATCAGATCCGCCGCTTCGAGGCGGCCGGATGGAACACCGCATCCGTCGATGGTCACGATCCGCTTGCGATCGCGGCTGCCATTTCCCGCGCCCGCGCGGACGACAGCAAGCCTTGGCTCATCGCCTGCAAGACGGTGATCGGCTACGGTGCGCCGAAGAAGCAGGGCACGGCGGCGACGCACGGCTCGCCCCTTGGCGCGGAAGAAATCGCAGGAGCCCGTGAGCGGCTCGGCTGGGCGCATCCGCCTTTCGAGGTCCCCGAGCCGATTTTGGCCGCATGGCGTAGCACGGGCCAGCGGGGCGCGGCAGAGCGTGCCGAATGGCTGAAGCGCTGGGAGGCTGTCGATGCTGCCGTGCGCGAGAGCTTTGAGCATCCTGCGGGCGCGGCAGGGGAAGCAGTCCGGAGCGCCATCAACGAGGCCAAGCGCAAGGCCGCGGCAGAGACGGCAAAGAAGGCCACCCGTCAGTGGTCAGAGTTTGCGCTGGATCACCTGGTGCCGGTGCTGCCCGGGCTCATCGGCGGCTCGGCGGATTTGACGGGCTCGAACAATACCAAGACAAAGTCACAGGCCGTCATCTCGAAGGGCAGTTTCAGCGGTAACTACATTCACTATGGCATCCGCGAGCATGGGATGGCCGCGGCCATGAACGGATTGGCCCTTTACGGCGGGCTCATCCCCTACGGCGGCACGTTCCTTGTGTTCTCGGATTATTGCCGGCCTGCCATCCGCCTTTCCGCGCTCATGCGCCAGCGGGTCGTCTACGTGATGACTCACGATTCGATCGGCCTCGGCGAAGATGGCCCCACCCACCAGCCGATCGAGCACTTGGCGAGCCTCAGGGCGATACCGAACCTCTACGTGATGCGTCCCGCCGACGGCGTCGAGACGGCGGAGTGCTGGGAGATCGCCGTCCGGCCGGTTGATACGCCGAGCATTCTCGCGCTCACCCGCCAGGCCGTGCCGAACCTCCGCACGACGCACACGGACGAGAACCTTTCGGCCAAAGGCGCGTACGTACTGCGGGAGCCGGACGGCAAGCGGGACGTTACGCTGCTGGCGACCGGCTCCGAAGTGGGGCTTGCCGTGGCCGCCGCCGAGGCGCTGGCGGGCGAGGGCGTTGCCGCCGCCGTCGTCTCGATGCCGTGTTTCGAGCTCTTCCGGCAGCAGCCGGAGAGCTACCGCAAGGCGGTCCTCGGTGACGCGCCGCGCATTGGCATCGAGGCGGCTGTCGCGCAGGGCTGGTGCGAGTGGTTGGACAGGGACGACGTGTTCATCGGTCTTTCGGACTTCGGCGCCTCCGCGCCGGCGGCTCAACTGTTCGAGCATTTCGGTCTGACACCGGCGCGGGTGGTGAACGCAGCGAAGGCGCTCCTTGCCAAGCGCAGGTGATCCACCTCATCGAAGGGAGAGACGTCCATGAACCTCGACAAGCTCAAAACCACCCAAGGTCTCGATGTTCATGGAAAGCGCGTGCTGGTGCGCGCAGACCTCAACGTGCCTGTCCAGAACGGCGAAGTGACCGATGCCACGCGCCTCGAGCGCTTGGCGCCAGGACTGCTCGACCTGGCTGATCGCGGCGCGCGCGTCGTGGTGATCTCGCATTTCGGCCGTCCGAAGGGTGGACCTGCGCCGGAGTTTTCGCTGAAGCCCATCGCCGCGAAGCTCGCCGAAATCCTCAAGCGCCCCGTCGCTTTCGCAGAGGACTGCATCGGGCCGGCGGCCGAAGCCGCCGTGAATGCCCTTTCTCCGGGCCAGATCGTCGTTCTCGAAAATCTGCGCTTCCACAAGGGTGAGGAGAAGAACGATCCTGAGTTCGCCAAAGCGTTGGCTGCGCTGGGCGACATCTACGTCGGAGATGCCTTCTCGAGCGCCCATCGCGCCCATGCGTCCACCGAGGGCGTGACGCACTATCTACCCTCGTACGCCGGCCCGCTGATGATGGAGGAGATCGAGGCGCTGCGCTCGGCTCTCGACCGGCCGGATCGGCCCACGGCGGCGATCGTCGGCGGTGCGAAGATTTCGACCAAGATCCCTGTGCTGATGAATCTCGTCAGCAAGGTCGACAAGCTCATCATCGCCGGCGGCATGGCGAACACGTTCTATCTCGCGCAGGGAGTGGATGTCGGCAAGTCGCTGGCCGAGCCCGACTTCAAGGAGACGGCGCTGGAGGTGATGAAAGCGGCGAAAGCGAAGAGCTGCGAGGTAATCCTGCCGCCGGATGCTGTTGTCGCCACCGAGCTCAAGGCCGGCGTAGTGACGAAGACGGTGCCGATCCTCGAGGTGCCTTCCGATTGCATGATCCTCGATGTCGGCCCGAAGTCTGTGGAGCACTTCACTGACGTGCTTACCCGCTGCCGCACGCTGCTGTGGAATGGCCCGCTCGGTGCATTCGAGATTCCGCCGTTCGGCGAGGGGACGTTCGCGTTGGCCCGCGAGGTGGCTCGCCTGACGAAGGCGCGCAAGCTCGTCTCCATCGCTGGCGGCGGCGATACGGTTGCGGCGCTCAATGAGGCGGGCGTGGCCCAGGACATGTCCTATGTGTCGACGGCGGGCGGCGCATTCCTCGAATGGCTGGAAGGCCGGGAGCTGCCGGGCGTGGCAGCGCTCGCCCGTGACTGAGCGCTGGCCGGAGGCCGTCGTCTTCGACCTGGACGGCACGCTGATCGATAGCGTCGGCGATATCACGGACGCGCTGAACGGCGCGCTCGCGAAGGAGGGGCTGGAGACCTTCAGCGAGGCCGAGCTTCGCCTGATGGTCGGCGGCGGTGCCCGCGTGCTTATCGAGCGCGCGCTCAAGGCGCGCGGATTGTCGGAGGACGCTGGGCTCGCGCAGCGCCTCCATGCCAGTTTCATGGACATATACAAGTCGGCGTCGGTGGCGCGCACGACGGTCTATCCCCATGGCCGGGAACTGTTGTCAGAGCTGCGCCGGGATGGGGCGAAGCTCGCGATCTGCACCAACAAGCCGCTTTCCATCACGGAAGATGTGCTTGTGAAGCTCGGCCTCCGCGAGTTCTTCCAGGCCGTTGTCGGAGGGACTGACGAGCTGCCGAAGAAGCCGGACCCGGCGATGCTGCGCGAGGCGCTTTACCGCGTAGGATCAACGCCGGATCGGGCGGTTATGGTCGGCGACAGCAATGCGGACGTCGGCGCGGCGCGCGCAGCCGGGGTGCCTGTTGTGGTCGTCAGCTTCGGGTATAGCCGTGTTCCGGCTCAGGAGTTGGGCGCGGACGTGGTGATCGATTCTCTGGCCGAGCTGAAGCGCGCTCTTGCCGACCTCCGAAAGGGCTAAAAACGGGCCGGACAGAAGCTTATCTATCTACAGGCACAAACCTGCTGTCCCGCCCAGCACGGTCGCGCGCGCGTTTCTGGACAGCAACCTGAGACACCGCTAAAAGCACGGACGTTTGAAGCTGGCGCGGGAAGCTGAGCGCCGGCTTCAGACTGAGCAGCCAGTTTCGCTCAAACGGGCGGGACCCGGGGGCCCATTCGACAGCCGTTTCGAACTGGGGCTGCGGGCAGGCGATGAAACCGGCCCCGGCGCCAGAACTATTGTAATCACAAGCCGTTAACGAGACCCCATGACCGGCGTCAACGAGATCCGCAGCACATTTCTGGAGTTTTTCCGCAAGGAGGGGCACGAGGTCGTGCCGTCCTCGCCGCTGGTGCCGCGCAATGACCCCACGTTGATGTTCACCAATGCCGGCATGGTGCAGTTCAAGAACGTCTTCACCGGCCAGGAAGTGCGGCCCTACAAGCGGGCGGTAACCGCGCAGAAGTGCGTGCGCGCGGGTGGCAAGCACAACGACCTCGACAACGTCGGATACACAGCCCGGCACCACACCTTCTTCGAGATGCTGGGCAACTTCTCCTTTGGTGACTACTTCAAGGAGCTCGCCATCGAGCTGGCCTGGCGGCTCGTCACCAAGGAGTTCGGGCTTGATCCGAAGCGGCTCCTCGTGACCGTCTTCCACGAGGATGACGAGGCCTTCAACATCTGGAAGAAGGTCAGCGGCTTCCCGGACGATAAGATCATCCGCATTCCGACGTCGGACAATTTCTGGGCCATGGGCGACACGGGGCCCTGTGGCCCGTGCTCCGAGATCTTCTTCGATCACGGCCCGCATATTCCCGGCGGCCCTCCCGGCTCGAAGGACGCCGACGGCGACCGGTTCATCGAAATCTGGAACCTCGTGTTCATGCAGTATGAGCAGCTCCCCTCCGGAGAGCGGGTGAACCTGCCGAAGCCGTCGATCGACACGGGCATGGGCCTGGAGCGCATCGCGGCCGTGCTGCAGGGCACGCACGACAACTACGAGACGGACCTCTTCAAGGCGCTGATTGCCGCGTCCGTGGATGCCACCGGAGTCGAGGCCAAGGGCGAGTTCAAGGCAAGCCACCGCGTCATCGCGGATCACCTGAGGGCCACGAGCTTCCTCATCGCCGATGGCGTGCTGCCGTCCAATGAGGGCCGCGGCTACGTGCTGCGCCGGATCATGCGCCGCGCCATGCGTCATGCGCATCTGCTCGGTGCGCGCGAGCCGCTGATGTACAAGCTCGTGCCGGCGCTGATCCGCCAGATGGGCGACACTTATCCCGAGCTGATCCGCGCGCAGGCGCTCATTACCGAGACGCTGAAGCTCGAGGAGACGCGGTTCCGCCGCACGCTCGACAAGGGGCTAAGCCTGCTCAACGAGGCGACCGAGGGCCTGAAGCGGGGCGACGTGCTGTCGGGCGAAGTGGCCTTCAAGCTGTACGATACCTACGGCTTCCCGCTTGATCTGACGCAGGATGCCCTCAAGCCGCGCGGCATTGCCGTCGACATCGACGCCTTTAACGAGGCCATGGAGCGGCAGAAAGAAGAGGCGCGGAAGGCCTGGAAGGGCTCCGGCGAGGCCGCGACCGAGGCCGTGTGGTTTGAGCTGCGCGAGGAGGTGGGTGCCACCGAGTTCCTCGGCTATGAGACGGAGACTGCGGAAGGCGTCATCCGTGGCATCGTGAAGGACGGCAACCGCGTCGAACGCCTGAAGGCCGGCGAGGAAGCTGCGCTCGTTCTAAACCAGACGCCGTTCTACGGCGAGTCGGGTGGCCAGGTGGGCGACACCGGCGAAATCCGTGGGCCCCACGGTGCGCTCTTCCGCGTCACGGACACGCAAAAGAAGCTCGGCGATCTGTTCGTCCACTTCGGCGTCGTGGAGAAGGGCGAGTTTGCCCTCGACAACGCGGTGGAGCTCGAGGTCGATCACGCGCGCCGTTCGGCGATCCGTGCCAACCACTCGGCGACGCACCTCATCCACGAAGCGCTGCGGCAGGTGCTTGGCTCGCACGTCGCCCAGAAAGGCTCGCTCGTGGCACCGGATCGTTTGCGCTTCGACTTCTCGCATCCCAAGCCGATGACGGCCGAGGAGGTGAAGAAGGTCGAGGATCTGGCGAACGCGATTGTCGCGCAGAACGTGCCGGTTGAGACTCGCCTCATGTCGCTCGAGGAAGCGCTGGAAACCGGTGCCATGGCGCTCTTCGGCGAGAAGTACGGGGACGAGGTGCGCGTCGTGTCCATGGGCCTCGCGCCTGCGGGCTCCAACCGGCCATGGTCCATGGAGCTCTGCGGCGGCACGCACGTGCAGCGCACGGGTGACATCCGTATCATTCGCATCGTCTCGGAAGGTGCATCTGCTGCTGGCGTGCGCCGTATCGAGGCGCTGACAGGCGAAGGCGCGCGAGCCTACCTCAACCAGCAGGATGAGCGCGTGCGCGAGGCTGCCAGTGCGCTCCGTGCGCGTCCGGATGAGCTGATCGATCGGCTCAAAGCGCTGATGGAGGAGCGGCGGTCGCTGGAACGTCAGCTCGCTGAGGCCAAGCGGCAGCTCGCGCTGGGCGGTGGCGGAAACGGCGTTGCTGCGGCGGACGGCATCCGGACCGTTGGCAACATCAAGCTGCTTGCCCGCAAGGTTGAGGGCCTCAATCCGAAGGATCTCCGTGGGCTCGTTGATGACGGGAAGAAGAAGGTCGGTTCGGGTATCGTCGCCATCGTGGGCGTGACCGAGGAAGGCAAGGCCGGCATTGCCGTCGGGGTAACCGACGATTTGACGAGCACCTACAATGCCGTCGATCTGGTACGCATCGGCGCCGAGGTGCTGGGCGGCAAAGGCGGCGGAGGTCGCCCGGACATGGCCCAGGCCGGCGGTCCGGATGGCAGCAAGGCCCAGCTTGCGCTGGAAGCCATTGAGCGGCGGCTGGTCGAGGCTGGCTAAGCCATTTCAGTTTATTCCGAAGGCGG
>JGI25326J35508_1002639_pt1 | contig 11864 bp, 10 predicted proteins | sample HigsolmetaAR201D_FD_35508 | JGI IMG/M metagenome (IMG submission 35508)
ATGGCGATGGCCGACGAGCGGATCAAGAACCCGACCGACGACATCGTCAGCAAGCTGGTGCACGCCGACATCGACGGCGAGAAGCTCTCCGAGGACGAGTTCGGCTTCTTCGTGGTCATGCTCGCGGTGGCCGGCAACGAGACCACCCGCAACTCGATCACCCACGGCATGATCGCCTTCACCCAGTACCCCGATCAGTGGGAGCTCTACAAGCGGGAGCGCCCGGAGACCGCCGCCGACGAGATCGTGCGCTGGGCCACCCCGGTGTCGGCCTTCCAGCGCACCGCCCTGGAGGACGTCGAGCTGGGCGGGGTGAAGATCAAGAAGGGCGAGCGCGTGGTGATGTCCTACCGCTCGGCCAACTTCGACGAGGAGGTGTTCGAGGATCCGTACACCTTCAACATCCTGCGCAACCCGAACCCGCACGTCGGCTTCGGCGGCACCGGTGCGCACTACTGCATCGGCGCCAACCTGGCCAAGCTGAGCATCAACCTGATGTTCAACGCGATCGCCGACCATCTGCCCGATCTCAAGCCGGTCGGCGAGCCGGAGCGGCTAAAGTCGGGCTGGCTCAACGGCATCAAGCACTGGCAGGTGGACTACACCGGCAAATGCCCGGTGGCGCACTGACGATCGGATAGCTCCCCCGACGCGGAGCCGAACCCGCCGCCCGGCGCGACGCTGTGTCGCGCCGGGCGCGGACATGCAGTGAGGAGGATTCGGGTGGATTTCAGTCCCACACCGGAGCAGCAGGCCGTCGCCGACGTGGTCGGATCGGTGCTGGAGCGCGAGAACAGCTGGGATGCACTGGTTTCCGGTGGCGTTGCCGCGCTCGGTGTGCCCGACCGGCTCGGCGGTGACGGCGTCGGGCTGCTCGAGGTGTCGACCGCGCTGACCGAGATCGGCCGGCNCGGTACCGTCGGCCCCGCCCTGGCCACCCTGGGCCTGGGTCTGGTGCCGCTGCTGGAGNTGGCGACCGACGAGCAGCAGGACCGCTACCTGGCCGGCGTGGCCAAGGGCGCGCTGCTGACCGCCGCGCTCAACGAGCCGCGGGCCGCGCTGCCGGACCGGCCGGCCACCACGTTCGCCGGCGGGAAGCTCAACGGCACCAAGATCGGTGTGGGCTACGCCGACCAGGCCGAGTGGATCCTGGTCACCGCCGANACCGCGGTGGTCGTGGTGCCGCGCTCGGCGGCCGGGGTGAGCGTCACCAAGACCCCGACCGCCAACCACACCGACGAGTACGCGGTGACCTTCACCGACGTCGCGGTGCCCGAGCAGGACGTGCTCGCCGGCGCGACCGCACGGCGGGTCAACCAGNTCGCGCTGGCCGCCATCGGCGCCTACGCCGCCGGGCTGGTGGCCGGGGCGCTGCGGCTGACCGCCGACTACGTCGCCACCCGCGAGCAGTTCGGCAAGCCGCTGTCGACGTTCCAGACCGTGGCCGCGCAGTTGTCGGAGGTCTACATCGCGTCGCGGACGCTGGACCTGGTGTCCACCGCGGTGGTGTGGAAGCTTTCGGAGGGGCTCGACGCCGACGAGGACCTCGACATCCTCGGCTTCTGGCTGACCTCGCAGGCCCCGCCGGCCATGCGCACCTGTCACCACCTGCACGGCGGTATGGGTATGGACATCACCTACCCGATGGACCGCTACTACTCGACGATCAAGGACCTGTCGCGGTTGCTGGGCGGCCCGTCGCACCGGCTCGAACTCGTGGGAGCGCAATGTTCATCGAACTGACCCCGGAGCAGCGCAAGCTGCAGGCCGAACTGCGGGAGTACTTCTCCACGCTCATCACCCCCGAGGAACGGGCCGCGATGGAGACCGACCGGCACAACGCGGCCTACCGCGCGGTGATCCGGCGGATGGGTGCCGACGGCAAGCTCGGGGTGGGCTGGCCCAAGGAGTACGGCGGGCTGGGGTACGGCCCGGTCGAGCAGAGCATCTTCGTCAACGAGGCGGCGCGCGCCGACGTCCCGTTGCCGGCGGTGACGCTGCAGACGGTGGGCCCCACCCTGCAGCAGTACGGCACCGAGGAGCAGAAGAAGAAGTTCCTGCCGGCGATCCTGGCCGGCGAGGTGCACTTCGCGATCGGCTACACCGAGCCGGACGCCGGCACCGACCTGGCGTCGCTGCGCACCACCGCGGTCCGCGACGGCGACCACTACATCGTCAACGGCCAGAAGATCTTCACCACCGGTGCCCACGACGCCGACTACATCTGGCTGGCCGCCCGCACCGACCCGAATGCGCCCAAGCACAAGGGCATCTCGATCCTGATCGTGGACACCAAGGATCCCGGCTACTCGTGGACGCCGATCATCCTGTCCGACGGCGCGCACCACACCAACGCCACCTACTACAACGATGTGCGGGTGCCGGCGAACATGCTCGTCGGTGAGGAGAACGGCGGCTGGAAGCTGATCACCACCCAGCTCAACCACGAGCGGGTGATGCTCGGCCCGTACGGCCGGGTCGCGGGCATCTACGACAAGGTGCACGCCTGGGCGGTCAAGCCGGGCAGCGACGGGGTGGCGCCGATCGAGCACCCCAACGTGCGTCGGGCGTTGGCCGAGATCCGGTCGGTGTGGCGGATCAACGAGCTGCTGAACTGGCAGGTCGCCGCGGCGGGCGAGACCATCGACGTCGCCGACGCGGCCGCCACCAAGGTGTTCTCCACCGAACAGATCCAGCGGGTNGGCCGGCTGGCCGAGGAGATCGTCGGCGGCTACGGCAATCCGGCCGACCCGGAGACCGCCGAGCTGCTGGTCTGGCTGGACAAGCAGACCAAGCGCAACCTGGTGATCACGTTCGGCGGCGGAGTCAACGAGGTGATGCGGGAGATGATCGCTGCGTACGGGCTGAAGGTTCCGAGGGTGCCGCGATGAGTACCACGACGAGTGACACGACGAGTGCCACGATGACCCCCGAGGAACTGCGCAAGGGCATCGACGCGATCCTGGCCGACGGCAGGAGCAAACCGCGCACCGGCCGGGATCCGGTGAACCTGCCCATGATCCACCACTGGGTGGACGCGATCGGCGACCGGAACCCGATCTACGTCGACGAGCAGGCCGCCCGCGACGCCGGGCACGACGGCGTCGTGGCGCCGCCGGCGATGATCCAGGTGTGGACCATGGGCGGGCTCGGCGAGGGCCGCCCGGTCGACGACCCGCTGTCGNGGATCATGCAGCTCTTCGACGACGCCGGGTACGTGGGGGTGGTCGCCACCAACTGCGAGCAGACCTACCACCGCTACCTGCGGCCCGGCGAGGAGGTCACCATCCACGCCGAGCTCACCGACGTCGTCGGGCCCAAGCAGACCGCGCTGGGCGAGGGCTACTTCATCAACCAGCTCATCACCTGGACCGTCCCCGGTGCCGACGGCGACGAGACCGTCGCCGAGATGAACTGGCGCATCATGAAGTTCAAGCCGCGCGAGAAGCCCAAGCCGGCGGTGCCGGAGGACCTCGACCCGGCCAGGCTGATGCGGCCGGCCGCCTCCCGCGACACCCAGTTCTTCTGGGACGGCGTCAACGCGCACGAACTGCGCATCCAGCGGCTGCCGGACGGCCGGCTGCAGCACCCGCCGGTGCCGGCGGTGTGGCAGGACAAACAGGCCCCGGTCGACTACGTGGTGTCCTCCGGGCGCGGCACGGTGTTCAGCTTCGTGGTGCACCACGCCCCGCAGGTGCCGGGCCGCACCCTGCCGTTCGTCATCGCGCTGGTCGAGCTCGAGGAGGGCGTGCGGATGCTCGGCGAGCTCCGCAACGTCGACCCCGCCGAGGTGCACATCGGCATGCCGGTGCAGGCGATCTACATCGACCTGCCGGAGACCGAGGCCGGGCCGGCCTGGACGCTGTACGCCTGGGAACCCCGTCGAGGAGATGCATGAGCGCGCCCGTTGTCGAGGTCGGCACCAAGCTGCCCGAGCTGAAGCTCTACGCCGACCCCACCTTCATCGTGTCGACGGCCCTGGCCACCCGCGACTTCCAGGACGTGCACCACGACCGGGACAAGGCACAGGCCAAGGGCTCCAAGGACATCTTCGTCAACATCCTCACCGACACCGGTCTGGTGCAGCGGTTCCTCACCGACTGGGCCGGTCCGAAGGCCCGGATCCGGTCGATCAAGCTGCGGCTGGGCGTGCCCTGGTACGCCTACGACACCGTCACGTTCAGCGGTGAGGTGACCGAGGTCGACGGCGACCTGGTGACGGTGAAGGTGACGGGTTCCAACAGTCTCGGTGACCACGTCGTCGCGACCGCGACGCTGACCCTGGGGGAGCAGTGATGTTGTCCGGCAAGGCCGCGATCGTCGGCATCGGCGCGACCGACTTCTCCAAGAACTCCGGGCGCAGCGAGCTGCGGCTGGCCGCCGAGGCGGTGCTCGACGCCCTGGCCGACGCCGGGCTCACCCCGGCCGACGTCGACGGGCTGACCACCTTCACGATGGACACCAACACCGAGGTGGCGGTGGCCCGCGCGGTGGGCATCCCGGAGCTGAAGTTCTTCTCCAAGATCCACTACGGCGGCGGCGCGGCGTGCGCGACCATCCAGCAGGCCGCGATGGCGGTGGCCACCGGGGTGGCCGACGTGGTGGTGGCCTACCGGGCGTTCAACGAGCGGTCCGGGATGCGGTTCGGCCAGGTGCAGACCCGGCTCATCGCCGGGGCCGACTCCACCAGCGTGGACAACAGCTTCTCCTACCCGCACGGGCTGTCCACGCCGGCGGCGCAGGTCGCGATGATCGCCCGGCGCTACATGCACCTGTCCGGGGCGACCAGCCGGGACTTCGGCATGGTGTCGGTGGCCGACCGCCGGCACGCCGCCAACAACCCGAACGCCTACTTCTACGGCAAGCCGATCACCATCGAGGACCACCAGAACTCGCGCTGGATCGCCGAGCCGCTGCGGCTGCTGGACTGCTGCCAGGAGACCGACGGCGCGGTGGCCATCGTGGTGACCTCGCTGGAGCGGGCCCGCGACCTCAAGCACCGCCCGGCGGTGATCGAGGCCGCCGCGCAGGGTTCGAGTGCCGACCAGTACACGATGACCAGCTACTACCGGCCGGAGCTGGACGGGCTGCCGGAGATGGGGCTGGTCGGCCGGCAGCTGTGGGCGCAGTCGGGGCTGCGGCCCGACGACATCCGGACCGCGATCCTCTACGACCACTTCACCCCGTTCACCCTGATCCAGCTCGAGGAGCTGGGCTTCTGCGACAAGGGCGACGCGAAGGACTTCGTCGCCGACGGGGCCATCGAGATCGGCGGCCGGCTGCCCATCAACACCCACGGCGGCCAGCTCGGCGAGGCCTACATCCACGGCATGAACGGCATTTCCGAGGCGGTGCGCCAGCTGCGCGGCACCTCGGTGAACCAGGTCGACGGCGTGGAGCACGTGCTGGTCACCGCCGGCACCGGGGTGCCCACCTCGGGGCTGATCCTCGGCGCCGCCTAGCCCCGGTTCNGAAGACGAACGCCCCGCCACCTGCTGCCTGGTGGCGGGGCGTTCGCTCCCGGTGGGGAGAAAGGGAGAGACCTAGGCGGGCACCAGCTCCACGCCGGAGAGCACCACCTCGTTGTTGCGTTCGGGCACGGTGACGACGCCGACGTAGCCGTCGCCCTCCTTCCAGACGTTGGCGCGCAACGTCTCGCCGGGGTACACCACGCCGGCGAACCGGGCCCCGTAGCTGCGCAGCCCGGTCACGTCGCCGTCGAGCAGCGCGTCGACGAGGTTCTTGCAGGTGATGCCGTAGGTGCACAGCCCGTGCAGGATCGGCCGCGGGAAGCCCATGTTNGCGGCGAACTCCGGATCGGAGTGCAGCGGGTTGCGGTCGCCGCAGAGCCGGTACAGCAGCGCCTGCTGCGGCAGCGTGGGCATGGTGAGCTCGAGGTCCGGCGCCCGGTCCGGGATCGGGTTGGACGTCGACGGGCCGCGGTCGCCGCCGAAGCCGCCCTCGCCGCGGGCGTAGATGGACCGCTTCTGCGTCCACAGCAGGTTGCCGTCCGGGTCGGTGACGGTGGTCTCCGACCAGATCACCGCGGCCTTGCCCTTGTCCCAGATCTCGGTGAACTTCTGCACCGCCCGGCCCGATCCGCTCGGCGGCAGCGGCCCGGGCACGCTGATCGCCTCGGAGGCGTGCAGCACCTTGTTCAGCTCGATGTCGATGCCGGGGAACTTCACCTTCGGCGGCTCGGTCATGTGGAAGCTGGCCGCGACGTTGCCGAAGGTCGGCAGGACCTGCGGGGTGTCGTCGACCAGGTAGCGCAGCTCGCGCGGGTCCACCGGATCCGCCCCCGCNCCCAGCGCGAGGTGGTAGAGCTGCACGTCGGTGCTGGTCCAGGAGAACTCGACCGGTTCGAGTTCCGCGCCCAGCGCCTCGTCGAGATTGATCGGCATGTATCACACCTTCCCGGCAATATGCAGAGCTGCCAGATATCCGAATGTCATTGCGGGGCCGATTGTTCCACCCGGCCCNGGATAGGTGTGACCCATCACCGGGGAACTGACGTTGCCGGCCGCGTACAGGCCCTCGATGACCGAGCCGTCGTCGCGCAGCGCGCGGGCGTGGACGTCGGTGCGGATGCCGCCCTTGGTGCCCAGGTCGCCCGGCACCATCTTGGCNGCGTAGAACGGCGCCTGGCTGATCTCGCCGAGGTTGGGGTTGGGCTTGTTGGTCGGGTCGCCGTAGTAGCGGTCGTAGGCCGAGTCGCCGCGGTGGAAGTCCTCGTCCACCCCGGTGCGGGCGAACCCGTTGAACCGCTCCACGGTGGCCAGGAACTCCTGCTGCGGCACGCCGATCTGCTCGGCCAGTCCGGCCAGCGTGTCGGCCTTGACGATGACGCCGGAGTCCAGCCACTTCTTCGGGATACGCTGGCCGGGCTGCAGGCCGGCGAACAGGTAGCGGTTGCGGTAGCGCTGGTCGAAGATCAGCCACGCCGGGATGTTCTCGCCCGGGCCGGGGCCCTGGCCGTACTGCCCGCCGTACATGTGGTGCACGGCCTCGACGTAGGGCATCGACTCGTTCATGAACCGCTTGCCGGCCATGTTGACGATGATCGAGCCGGGCGAGTTGCGCTCCGACAGGGCGAACCACGGCGCGCCGGGCAGCGGGATGGTCGGCCCCCACCAGGCGTCCTCCATGATCTCCAGCGCGGCGCCGAGCTTCTCGGCGGCCAGGATGCCGTCACCGGTGTTGGCCTTCGCGCCCACCGTCCACTCGGTGGTGATCGGCGGCCGCTGGTACTTCACCCGCATCTGCTCGTTGTGCTCGAAGCCGCCGGAGCCGAGGATGACGCCCTTGCGGGCGCGGATCAGCCGGGGCTCGGCGTCCTGCGGGCCGTTGGCGTCGCGGACGTAGATGCCGCGCACCGCGCCGTCCTCGACGTACAGGTCGGTCATCGCGGTGTTGAGCAGCACCGGCACCCCGGCCTCGCGCAGCGCGATGCGCAGCGGCGCGATGAGCGCCCGGCCCATGCCGACCAGGTTCTTGCCGGTGGCGTTGGCCCACATCGAGCGCATCCCCACCTTGAGGCTGCGCAGCACCCCGCGCGGGTGGCGCTTGAGCTGGTTGAGCCGGACGTAGTCCTGCTGCATCACCACCATGTTCATCGGCACCTTGCCGTACGGCGGCTCGAGCGTGTCCATGTCCGGGCCGAGCTTCTTGGCGTCGAACGGCTTGGGTTCGACCGAGCGGCCGATGGCCTTGCCGCCGGGCACCTCCGGGTAGTAGTCGGAGTAGCCCGGTACCCAGCACAGCTTCAGCGGGGAGTGCTTGAGCACGAACGACAGCATCTCCGGGCCGCGTTCGAGATAGATGTCGATCTTCTCGGGCGGGACGACGTCGCCGACGATGGCGTGCAGGTAGCGGCGGGCCTCCTCCGGGGTGTCCTTGATCCCGGCCCGCTTGAGTACCTCGTTGTTCGGGATCCACACGCCACCACCTGACCGCGCAGTGGAACCTCCGTAGTGCGGAGCCTTCTCCACGACTACTGTGGAAAGCCCCTGGTGAGCAGCGGTGAGGGCGGCGACCATGCCGGCACCACCGCTGCCCACCACGACAACGTCGTACTCCTGTCCCGTCATGTAGAACACGTTATAGAATTGCCCGGCCTTCCAACAACCGTGCACGACCGGCCGGGTCGGACCACACGAGGGGAATTCACTCAAGATGCTCAGTACCCAGGTCCGTCAGGAGCTGGCCGCCGAACTCGCCCAGGCCGAGCGCAGCCGGGTGCCGATCACGCCGCTGACGGACCGTCATCCCGACATCGACGTCGTGGACGCCTACGAGATCCAGCTGATCAACATCCGCCAGCGGGTGGCCGAGGGCGCCAGGGTGGTCGGGCACAAGGTCGGCCTGTCCAGCGAGGCGATGCAGAAGATGATGGGCGTCGACGAGCCGGACTACGGCCACCTGCTCGACGAGATGGAGGTCTTCGAGGACAAGCCGGTGCCCACCGGCCGCTACCTGTATCCGCGGGTGGAGGTCGAGGTCGGCTTCGTCCTGGCCGAGGACCTGCCCGGCGCGGGCTGCACCGAGGCGGACGTGCTCGCCGCGACCGAGGCGTTCGTCCCGGCGATCGAGCTGATCGACACCCGCATCACCGACTGGAAGATCAAGCTCTGCGACACCATCGCCGACAACGCCTCGTCGGCGGGATTCGTGCTCGGCAAGGCCCGGGTGGCGCCGAGCGACATCGACATCAAGGCCATCGACGCCGTGCTCACCCGCAACGNCGAGGTGGTGGCCGAGGGACGCAGCGACGCGGTGCTGGGCAACCCGGTGACCGCGGTGGCCTGGCTGGCGCGCAAGGTCGCCGACTTCGGCGTGCGCCTCAAGGCCGGCGACATCGTGCTCCCGGGCTCGTGCACCCGCGCGATCGACGCNCTGCCCGGCAGTCACTTCGTCGCCGACTTCACCGGGCTAGGTTCAGTTCAGCTGACTTTCGAATAAGGGAGCGCGCTCATGCCGGAGAAAGCATCCGTCGCCATCGTCGGATCCGGGAACATCAGTACCGATCTGCTCTACAAACTGCTGCGGTCGGAGTGGCTCGAGCCGCGCTGGATGATCGGCATCGATCCGGAAAGCGAGGGGCTGGCCCGGGCCCGCAAGCTCGGCCTGGAGACCTCGCACGAGGGGGTCGACTGGCTGCTCGCCCAGGACGAGCTGCCCGATCTGTTGTTCGAGGCCACCAGCGCCTACGTGCACAAGGCCGCCGCGCCGCGCTACGCCGAGGCCGGGATCCGCGCGATCGACCTCACCCCGGCCGCGGTCGGGCCGGGCGTCATCCCGCCGGCGAACCTGCGGGAGCACCTCGACGCCCCGAACATCAACATGGTCACCTGCGGCGGGCAGGCCACCATCCCGATCGTGNACGCGGTGGTGCGCGCGGTNGCCGCGCAGGGNGGCACCGTGCCCTACGCCGAGATCGTNGCCTCGGTNGCCTCGAAGTCGGCCGGNCCGGGCACCCGNGCCAACATCGACGAGTTCACCAAGACCACCAGCAAGGGNGTGGAGACNATCGGCGGCGCCGAGCGCGGCAAGGCGATCATCATCCTGAACCCGGCCGAGCCNCCGATGATCATGCGCGACACCATCTTCTGCGCCATCCCNGNNGANGCNGACCGNGACGCGATCACCNAGTCGATCCACGACGTGGTCGCCGAGGTGCAGACCTACGTGCCCGGNTACCGGNTGCTCAACGAGCCGCAGTTCGACGANCCGTCGGTGGTCAACGGCAACCAGNACGTNGTCACCACNTTCATCGANGTGGAGGGTGCCGGCGACTACCTGCCGCCGTACGCTGGNAANCTGGACATCATGACCGCGGCGGCCACCAAGGTCGGCGAGGAGATCGCCAAGGAGCGGCTGGCAGTGAAGGGGGCCCAGGCGTGAGCACCGACGTTTTCTTCAACCCGATCTGGGACGTCCGGATCACCGACACCTCGCTGCGCGACGGCAGCCACCACAAGCGGCACCAGTTCACCAAGGACGAGGTGCGCTCCATCGTCGCCGCCCTGGACGCGGCGGGCGTGCCGGTCATCGAGGTCACCCACGGTGACGGGCTCGGCGGGTCGAGCTTCAACTACGGGTTCTCCAAGGTGCCCGAGCAGGAGTTGATCAAGCTCGCGGCCGAGACCGCCAAGGAGTCCAAGATCGCCTTCCTGATGCTGCCCGGCGTGGGCACCAAGGAGGACATCAAGGAGGCCCGCGACAACGGCGGCTCGATCTGCCGCATCGCCACCCACTGCACCGAGGCCGACGTGTCCATCCAGCACTTCGGCCTGGCCCGCGAACTCGGCCTGGAGACGGTGGGCTTCCTGATGATGGCGCACACCATCCCGCCGGAGGCGCTGGCCAAGCAGGCCCGCATCATGGCCGACGCCGGCTGCCAGTGCGTCTACGTCGTCGACTCCGCGGGTGCCCTGGTGCTCGACGGGGTGCGCGACCGGGTCGCCGCACTGGTCGCCGAGCTCGGTGACGACGCCCAGGTCGGTTTCCACGGGCACGAGAATCTCGGCCTGGGGGTGGCGAATTCGGTCGAGGCGGTGCGGGCCGGCGCCAAGCAGATCGACGGCTCGTGCCGGCGGTTCGGCGCGGGCGCGGGCAACGCCCCGGTCGAGGCGCTGATCGGGGTGTTCGACAAGATCGGCGTCAAGACCGGCATCGACTTCTTCGACATCGCCGATGCCGCAGAGGAAGTCGTCGCCCCGGCGATGCCGGCCGAGTGCCTGCTGGACCGTAACGCCCTGATCATGGGCTACTCCGGCGTGTACTCGAGCTTCCTCAAGCACGCGATCCGCCAGTCCGAGCGGTACGGCGTCCCGGCGCACAAGCTGCTGCACCGTGCCGGCCAGCGCAAGCTCATCGGCGGTCAGGAGGACCAGCTCATCGACATCGCGCTCGAGCTCAAGCGCGAGATGGAACAGGAACAGGCCAAGGCTTAACTCCTCCGCGAACTGTTGCCCCTGCGGGAGATTCGCCGATCTCCCGCAGGGGCAACACCTTTTTGCGGCCCGGATCGCAAGGCCGTGTCAATTTGCGAGTCCGTAATTTCGTTGCCGGGCCGTCGGGAGCACCGATCCGCGCAGGTGCACGGCGGGTCGTCGACGGCGGTGTGAATCGCCGTTGCGGAGGGCCGGCTGGTATCGCGATTCACCCTCGCGCCCCCGTTAATTTTTGCTGAAATCCCTGCTATCGTGCCTGCCGGAGACGCTGTCTCCAGATCGGGAATCTCCAGAAGGGATGAAATTGGCTGAGACCAAGCATGTTCGACGCCGATCCGTCTTGAGATATGCGATGGGTGGTGCCGCGCTCATCGGCGGGGCCGCGTTGCTGGTTGCGGGCCCCGGTAGCGTCTCTGCGCTGGAGGTCGGCGATGAAGCGCGCCGGACGGTGAGCCACGAGTACCGGCTCGTCGCCTGCGAGAGCGTGCTTCCGCTGACCTGCGGGGCCGGCGGGTCGACCGCGGGGCTGTTCAACGCCCCGCAGGGCATTTCGGTGGACGTCTCCGCGTTCACGGCGGCCCTGAGCCCCAACGGCGCGTTCCTCGGGCTCATCGGCCCGGGCGGGCTGCTGATCGGTGACGGGCTCGACGGCCACGACGCCTACGTCGACGAGAACGGCGTGTTCCACGCGGCCACCGCCGGCGGCAACGGCGGTCTGCTGTGGGGCAACGGCGGCAACGGCGGCAGAGGCCTCGACGCCGGCGTCTACACGGTGCTCGACCCGGAGACCGGTGAGCTCGTGGAGAAGTTCCTCCACGCCACCGACGGCGCCGACGGCGGCCGGGGCGGCCTGCTGTGGGGCAACGGCGGTAACGGCGGCAACGGCGGGAACGTCGGTGCCTTCGGCGA
>JGI25326J35508_1002675_pt1 | contig 11734 bp, 6 predicted proteins | sample HigsolmetaAR201D_FD_35508 | JGI IMG/M metagenome (IMG submission 35508)
CATGCCCGCCGGTGCGCGCCCCGACGGCGCGCACGCTTTTACCAAGGGACCCGGGAACGGGTCCGGATGTGTTTTTTAAAGTCAGGGTCGAACTGCAAAACGTGCCTGCTGTTACTGATTGCTGTCTCATTCGCTCCTCCCCGTCCACCTGGCTGCCAGCACGTCCGCGACGAGCCTGGGGAGCGCAATGCCGCAACCGCCTGCGCAGAACAGCGCACCGCGCCTCCGCAGATAGGCGCAAGCGCACCTTCACACGCAGCCGTGGCCAGCCCGCGCCGGTAGCGCAGAACGAGCGCACCACATGGCTCAGGGAACCACTCGATTGGAAAGGTAGAAGCGAGGCGGTTAATTACTAGCCCGCCCCCAAATGGTCAAGGGCAATCAACAAGAAAATGGCAAAGAAAATTGCCCGCCGCGAAACCTCACGACATCGCTGCCTGCAGCCACGTTTATTCGCCCGCCGGTGCGGCAACGACCGTGGTCCCCCGGTCGACGCGGCGCACGTCAAAATAACGGAATCCTTCGCCCTGGTTGGAGTACCGCACCTGGTACACCCCACCCTCGGCGGTTTCGTACTGGAGCACGTTGGGGGCAACCTCTTGCACGGTGCTCATCAGAATGGGCCCGTCGGGCGTAATCGTGTTGGCTTGCGTCGCGCGGAAGTAGTCCACCGGGGCCATCTGCGTCTTGTCGGGCCGCCCATCCGGTAAGCAGCCGACAACCGCCAGGCACATCACGGCGGCCAGCAACCATCCCCAGGTTCGCGTCTGGTGCAGGTTCACGACTTTGTCCTCGCGCAAGCTTGCGGTCTAGATGATGGAAATGGCGCTGCGGCTGTAGTCTTCAGTGAAGCTGCGTACCGCGTCTTGTTGCCACTGATGCAACTGGCCGATGCAGTGGCGCAGTTCAGACTCGTATTCGGAGCCGAGCCGCCGCCCCAGCATCGCGACGCGGTGCGTGATCTCGGCCTGGAGGCCTTGCACACGGCCCGATACCAGCCGCACCACGTATTCGACCAGCACCCACAACGCCCGGACAAAGAAAGCCGNCAAGGCCAGCTCCGGAATCACCACGACCACGGGCACCGCCAATAATGCCGCGGTACCGATGCTGGAAACGGCATCGGTAAACGATGGTGCGAGTGAACCATCAGCCGTTTGCATGGCTTCGTTCAGCGAATGCCGCACGAGTTGATCGAGCCGGGCCGCAAGATCGCGAGGCAGGCTCACTTCGTAGCCGCCACCGCTAATCTGCATCTGCCACCGCAGCGAAAGTTCCTGGCAACAGCCCCGCCAACTGGCATCCAGCTCGTTCCCCAACTCCTGAGCAATCACCTGCAGGCGTTCCTGCACTTCCTCGGCGGATACCACCCGGGCCAAGAACGCGTTGGCGACGCATTGTTGCTTGAGCTCCTCGGTGCCGCAGGCCGCTAACCGTTCGGCAAAGCTGGGCGAACAGACTTCGTACGCAAACTCGGATGCGTTGAGGCAATGCGCATGGAACCAGTCGCGGATCTCGTTGCGAGCCCGCACCGGCAAGGTCTGCAACTCCCGCTGCTCACGCGGAACCATCACCTGCTGGGCATCGTGCAGCATGGCTCCGGCCAGGGCGGCGCGTTGCCACTGCGCTCGGCCATACAGCCCGGCGCCGATTCCCCCGGCCACGCCAACGGTCCCCAGCACCTCCAGAAACCGCCGCCGGTTGAAACGCCCTGAGCGACCGGCGGATTGATCGGGCAGACTCATGGTTTGGCCCCCTTCAGCGAAACGATCCAATGGCCCGCGCCGGCCAACCCCACCGGCGGGCGATGGCGCAAGCCGCGCATCTGCGGCGGCAGGCACCACGCCATTATAGGGGCAGCAACCAGCCCCACGATGGATCGAACCTGGCAGAACCACCGCAGCGAGCGCACACCGCCGTCGTGCTGGTATTCGTCAGGTAGCTTGCCATCTTGCCGGCGAAATCGGTCATTTCTCGCACCGCCGCCCCCACGAATCATACCGGCCGCATTTCCGGCCGTTCGCGCCGCAAGTTCAATTTGCGCAATGGACTTGGAAACGAGGCCCGGCACCTAAACCCCCGTAAATGCCTTGCCTGGGCCAGCCGAAGAACTTTATGCTGTAGACACATTCATCAATGTTCCTGGATCGACGGTGAAGATGATGAACGCACCTGCTGATCGCCCCAGCGGTTCCTTCTGCGGCCGTACCCGCCGCGAGTTCTTTTGGCAGGCTGGAGCGGGGTTTGCCTCGGTCGCTCTGACCGGGTTGCTTTCCAACGACGGCTTCTTCCGCAGCCAGGCGGCTGCCGGCCAGAGCGGCGAAAAGTCGACTTTCGCCAATCCGTTGGCGCCCAAGGAGCCGCATTTCAAGCCCAAGGCCAAGAGCGTCATCTTCTTGTTCATGTACGGCGGGCCGAGCCATATCGACAGCTTCGACTACAAGCCGAACATGATCGGTATGGACGGCAAGACCGTGAAGGTGAAGACCTTCGGTCGTGGCGGCCACCGCGACGGTGGCCGCATCGTCGAGCCGCGTTGGAAGTTCAAGCAGTACGGCGAGTGCGGCAAGTGGGTCAGCGACCTGTTCCCGCACATCGCCCAGAAGGTGGACGACATCTGCTTCTTGCACTCGATGACGGCCGACAGCCCGATCCACGGTTCGGCCATGTTGATGATGAACTCTGGCCGCATCCTCAGCGGCAGCCCTGCCTTGGGAAGCTGGGTCAACTACGGCCTGGGTTCGGTCAACGAGAACCTGCCGGGCTTCGTGGTGATGCTCGATCCCACCGGCGGGCCGATCAGCGGTGCCAAGAACTGGTCGAGCGGTTTCATGCCGGCCACCTACCAGGGCACCGTGCTGCGTTCGCAGGGGCCGCCCATTCTGGACCTGGCTCGCCCCCAAGGCATGAGCGAGCTGCTCCAGCGCGACCTGCTCGATGCCTTGCAGGATGCCAATCAAGCGCATCTGGCCAGCCGGGCCGACAACACCGAATTGGCCGCCCGGATCGCCAGCTACGAACTCGCCTACAAGATGCAGCGGCACGCCCCGGAAGCCGTGGACTTTTCGCAGGAAACACAGGCCACGCTCAGCATGTACGGCCTGGACGACAAGCGGACGCGTGACTTCGGTTCGCGCTGCCTGCTCGCCCGGCGGTTGGTGGAACGCGGCGTGCGGTTCATCCAGCTTTACTCCGGTGGCAACCACAACGATGCCAACTGGGACGCCCACGGCGACCTGGAGAAGAACCACAACTACCACGCCTACAACACCGACCGGCCAATCGCCGCGCTGCTGACCGACTTGAAGCAGCGCGGCCTGCTGGACGAAACCCTAGTGATCTGGGGGGGCGAGTTCGGGCGGCAGCCTACGGCTGAATACGCCCAGGGCACGGGCCGCGACCATAACGCCTATGGCTTTACCATGTGGATGGCCGGCGGCGGCATCAAAGGTGGCATCAGCATCGGCGCCACCGATGAACTGGGCGCCGCCGCGGTCGAACGGCCGTTGCACGTCAAACACCTGCACGCCACGATCCTGCACCAGCTTGGCCTCGATCCCAACCGGCTGAGCTACTTCTACGGCGGATTGGATCAAAAGCTGGTCGGCGTGGAACACGTCGACATCATTAAAGAGGCCATCGCCTAACGCGAACCAACGCTTGTACCGAAACAACAACAGTCGGCGCGAAAACCACGCCGGCTGTTTTCGTTTTCTTCGTTGGGATAGCCGCCTTTACGGCTCTTGCAGGCTCAGCAGGTAGTTGGGAATCCGCTGGCCGGGTTCCTCGGGCTTGAGGCCTCGGACCATGGCTTGCGCCCGGGGCAGCGTTACGTGCCCCGCCTGTCGCATGAAGTCCAGCGCGTTGAGCGCCGCCAGCACTTCGTAGCGGTTGCCGGTCTTGATCACGCGGTCCAGCGTGGCCAGTGCCCGCTCGCTCTCGCCCAGGTAGCCCAGCGCCTCGGCAGCCACCACGGCTACGTCGAGCCAGGGATCTGCAAGCACCGCGACCAGGGCATCCTTCGCCTGCAGACTCTTGTCCTTGAGAATCAAGCAACCGGTCGCGCCCCAGTACCGGATCACCGGATGCTCGTCACGCAGGGCAGTGATCAACGCCGGCAGATTCGCCGGATCGCCATCCGTGGCCAGGTTTGCCAGATCGACAATGCGCTCGATGGGGTAGGCCTCACTGCGGGCATACTCGTAGATGGTCTTATCGCCGGCCAGGCGTTCAAACATGCCCTCCGGAATGAAGCCGGTATCGCGAATGGCGATCATTTCACTTCGCAGGGTCTGCCGCATGGCGGCCAACCGCTTGGCATGCTCGGGCTGACCCACCAGGTTGTTGATCTCGTGCGGATCGGTCGCAATCTCGTACAGTTCCTCGGCCGGCTTGGGCTGCCAATAGCGAGCCTGCACATCGTTGCACTGGCCATTCACAAAAGCCTGATACCACGAGCCCATGCTCGGCAGCACGCGGAACGGGTACGAGTAGTGCTGCCCCCAGGGGCGGTGCGGGGCGTAGTTGCGTACGTAGCGGTAATGGCGGTCGCGGATCGCGCGGACGTTGTCGTACCGCTCATCCATCCGACCGCGAAACAAGAACACGTGATCGCGGTCCGGCCCGCTCTGCTTGCCTAGAAACGCTCGCCCTTGGTAGTTCTCCGGGGTCTCCGCCCCCACCAGGCTGAACAAGGTGGGCGGCAAATCCACAAAGCTGACCGGTTGCTCAACCCACTGGCCCGGCTCGGCCGGTGCCAGGTGCGCCCACCGCTTGGGAAACCGCACGATCATCGGCACGCGGGTGCCCGAGTCGTGAATGTTGCGTTTGCCGCGAGGCAGGGCCCCACCGTGATCGGAGAAGTAAAAGACGATCGTGTTATCGGCCTCGCCCAATCGTTCCAGCTCATCGAGCAACTCGCCCACCTGCGTATCGAGCTCCGTCATCTGATCGTAGTAGTTGGCCCAATCGCGACGCAGCTCGGGCGTGTCCGGGTGATAGGGCGGCAGTTGTATATCTTCGGGTGCGATGCGGAAGGTGGTCTTGCCGGGCTTGGGCGCCACCTGGCTTTCGTGCGTGGCACCGATATTGAACACCGCGAAGAACGGCTTGCCGGCCGGGCGGTTGCGGTAATGCGCCTTCTTGCTGTTCTCGTCCCAGATGTTGCCGGGATTGGCCACGTTGTAATCGGTCTTGGTGTTGTTGGTGCAGTAATAACCGGCCCGGCGAAGTACCTGGGGATAGAGCTCAAAGTGCTCAGGGATGGCCACGCGGCTGCGGTGATGCTGCAGGCCTGCCGAGCAGCCCAGCATGCCGGTCACCAGCGTGGTACGTGCCGTGGAGCAGACCGGCGCATTGGCGAAGGCGTTGCGATACCGCACGCCCTCGGCCGCCAGGCGATCCAGCCGCGGCGTGTAGGCTTGCGGATCGCCGTAACAGCCCAGGTAGGGGCTGTTATCCTCACTCGTAATCCACAAGATGTTCGGCCGGTCGTTTGCCACCGCCGATTGTCCAGCGGTCGCCGCCTGCTCCCTTTGTGCGAATCCTGCTGACGGAAACAGCCCCACCACGATTGCGACCGCAATCGCTACCAATACGCCACGCACGTTCCTCATGAGTCGCTCTTACGTTGCTTGCCGAGGGGAAAAAGATGCCTTGGTGCGGTCAGCCGGTGGGAAATTTCAGACCGAGGCCAAGCATAATCGACACTAGGCCGTGACGCGATGCACCCGGCGGGGGAATGGCTTCGGCGGCATGCAGCAGAAATGCTTCCCGCCCACGCCACCTTCAGAGCGATTGCCCCAGCCGCCGCAACGCCCGCAGGGCTTCATCCTGAATCTCGACCGAGGGCAGCTTCTCGGCCAGCAGCTTGAGCAGTTCAACGGACTGGGGCTGCTCCATACCTTCCAGCACCTGGATCAGCCGTTTAAAGCGGAACAACTGGGCCTGGCTGAAGCGGGGTCCACTCTGGCCAGCCGAACCGAGGATCAGCCGGATGCGAAACCGCACCTCGGCGGAAAGTGCGCGGCGCAGCTCCCGTTTCAATACGTCGGCGGCCACGTCCAGTTGCTGCCGTAAAGCCTGCGTAGCCCGCTCGCGAACCATGTAATCGTCGCTGTCCAAGTCATGAATGAGCCGGCGCACCTGCTCCTCGCCGGGCACGGTAACGATCTCGTTCAGCCGCTCGGCCAGGTAAGGCAGCGACACCTCGGGCTGATTGCCCAGGGTGTACACTGCCTTGCGGGCACGCCGGACATCGAACTGGGCCAGGTCTTCCCAGGCCCCGTTCAAACGCTCGGCCGTGAGCGGTGCCTGGTCGGGCTCTTCGATCCCGGCTTTGCGTACATCCCAGAGGATGACCGAGCTGGTGTTGTCGCCCGTGGCCAGATACCGTCCATCGGGCGAAAACGCCACCGCCGTAACCCAGACTGACTTGCCGCTGTTCGCTGCCACGGCCGACGGCACTTCCAAGGCGGTCAGGTGTTCATTACTGAGAATCTCCCGGATCAGGACGACGCCGTCGCGGCTAGCGCTGGCAAGCAGACGGCCATCGGGCGAAAAGGCCAGATCCTGAACCGGCTTTTCATGCCCATAGAACATGGCCAGCTCCTTACCGGTCGCCACTTCCCAAACATGGATATGCTGATGGCGGTCGGCGGCGGCGAGGGCGTAGCCGTCGGGCGAAAAGGTTACCGTCACCGGCACCTCGCGGGTGCCGCTCAGTTCGCGCACCGTGTGCCCCTGGTTCGTGTAACTCAAACGCAACCGATAGTCGCCCAGGCTTGAGGTCGAAGCCAGCATATCGCCGGACGACGAGATGGCCTTCACCGCCGGCGGGGCCAGGACCGATTGGCCGATGGGTTCGCCCGTCGCAAGGTCCATCACGCTGATTCGGCCGCGGTAAACGTAGTGAACCTGCGTACCTTCGCGATTGAACGCGGCCAGATCCCACCTGCCCGGGAACTCTCTCAACCGCTTCCCTTGCTCCACGTCCCACAGCAGCGTTTTGAACTTGCTCAGCGAAGCTTCGGCCGTGAGCAGCTTGGAACCATCGGGCGAAAAGGCCAATATCCGCCCAGCTTCCAGGCGGTGCAGCTCCTTGCCGTCGGGAATGCTCCAGAGGCGCACCGTGTTATCAGCGCCCCAAGAGGCCAAGCGTTTTCCATCAGGCGAGAACTGCAGATCGTAAATGGTGCCCTGGTGACCACCGCCGTCGGCAGGATCCGGACTCCCGAACCGTGCGATCTTCAAGGGGTGCCCCGGGCCGACGGCTTTGGCGGCGCCGGGTTCATCCGCGCGCAGTGCCGCGCTGGCCGCCAGGAGCATCGCCAGCGGTCCGAAGACGGTCGCCGCCGCGGCTACGGCGGCGCTCAGCGATGCTGATTGCCGCGTCATCGGTTGGGTCGATTGGGCTGGCGCTGCGGTTCCGCGTTCGGCCCGGGCGCGTTGCCCGGTGGCCTCCGCCGCGGCTCAGGAATTTTGGGTTCGATGGGCTCCTGTCTGGCGCCATCGGGCCAGGCCTCATCAGTCCATTCCATTCGAACCGTGCTGAGATTGGTCCTGAACTCGATCACCTGTCCCTCGCGATCCACGTGCTGCAAGTACGCCCCTGGCATGCCATCTTGCATCGTGCGATGGATCACCCGGCCGGTGCGTTTATCGACCAGCACTAGGCCAAGTCCCGTACGCACGATTCGCTGGGAGGTTATGCCGTACAGGTGACTCATCAGGCCGATCACGGGGCTGGCCGAAGGCTGATCCAGCGGCAGCGACAAATGCCGCACCGGCTGCGACCACACCAGGCGTCCTTGCTCATCGAATCCATGCATGGCTCCGTTGATCGTCGGCATTTGCATTCCGCCCGCCGATTGCAGCGGCCGCACCACCCAGCCGTTGTGCTGCTGAGCCTCGGCACTGGCAGCATGGGTTGCGGCCAGCACGTAACGATCGTGATGACGGAGGATGAAGATCGCGCCCAGGGGATCGATGGCATCAACCGTGGCATCGATCAATGCCTTGCCCGATGCCACGTCGATCAACTGAAACTTGCCGTCACGCTGCAGCACGCCCAGCCGCCCATCATCGGCGAAGTTGGCCTTGGCCGAATGATCGTAGCTGCGCGTCCACACATCCTGCTGCGTGGCCACGTCGAACAGGCGCACGGTGACTTGTTGCCCATCGCCTTGCCAGACCAGGAGCTTGCGGCCCAGCGCACGCATCACCTGCGACCACGGCGGCACGCCCTGGGAAGGTAGGGCGGCCCCATCCACCGTGCGATAAACCTGGGCCACGCTGCGATCGGGCGGCACCAGGTAAATGCACTCGTCATCGCCGAAGACCTCGCTCGCCTCGGGCACGTTGTCGCGTACCCAAACCGGCTCTCCGGTCAACACATCGAGCGAAACAAGCTGCCGTCCACGTACAAACGTCACTTGCCGGCCGACCACCGGTTGCAGGCTGCCCAGCGGGTCACTGTGGGCTGAGCGGAGCGTGACGCGCCGGGTCCCCCAGGGCGTGGCTTCCCAGTGCGGCAAGGCAAACATGGGGCCCGCCGACCCGCTGACGAACTGGTCAATGAGCGGCTGCACCCAGCGGATCTCGATCGGGCCATGCCGCAAGCTGCCAGCCGTATTGATGCCGAGCAGATAACATCCCGTCGAGAATACCAGCAACCGGCCGTGCGCTGCCAGGCGATGCCCATGCGACGAAATAGCTATCGGGTGGCCCGTCACCGGATGGCGGAACGGCACATTCCACAAGTCGCGATCCAGCGCCCGGGCCACCAGTTGCAGACTGTTCTCGATCTGGATCAGCGTATCGCCGAACTGCGGGAGCGGCGGCGCATCAGAAATCGCGATCCGCGGAGATTGTGCGAGCCTGGGCGGCACATCGCGGACGCCGACACGTCCGGTGGGCCACGGCTTGGCCGCAGGCGGCGCATCGGGCAGCCTCAGCAGCGCTTCGACCACTTCGGCCCCAGTTTTTCCGTCAGGTAGAACCTGGTCGGCAAAACGGGTGTTCAGTTGCCCGATATACCACGAGGCCGCGTCCCAGAGGTCAGCATCGGCAAACATCTCGGCGAGCATGGCCAACGCGGCGGCCTGATCCTCCTGCCGTGGCGAGTCGAGGATTTCCAGCAAGAGATGTTCGACCTCGACCAGCGGGCAGTCACGCGGCGTCCGCAGTTTCTCGACCAGTTGCCACTTCAACGGCACCGCCGAAGGATGCCAGCCAAAGTAGGCGATGGCTTGCCGCAGCGAAGCGAGCTGCGCGTCCGCGGCAACATCTGCCTCCGGCGGCTGCTCGGCTGCCAGCTCGCCCTCCACCTTGGCCTGAATGATCGGATCGATGGCTTGACGCTCATCAGGCGTAGCGTCGCTCCATAGCCGTTGCAGCCGCGCCGCGACCAGCCGATCCAGCCGCACCGAAAGGCCCGGTTCGGCGTCTTTGATGTGACCTGACGGTTGGCGGCCGTCACCGGCCACAGCGATCTCCACGAGCCGCAGGTACGCCTGCACGGCTTCCACCCGTTTGCCTTGCGCGGTCAGTCCCTCACCCACCAGTTGCCAATAGCGGGCAGCCCGGTTGCCCCGGTCGACCAGGTCTTCCAGTTCCGCACGGAGGCTCTCGTGCTGCGTGAAATCGGCCTTGAGTTGCCGAAGCAGGCATTCGGCCAGCAGGGGCCGGGCTTTCTCCGCCCCCAGGGCCTTGGCCCTCCGCAAGCTCTCGGCGGCTTGGTCCAACTGGCCTTGTTGCAATTGCATGTCGCCCTGGATCAGCCAGGCTTCGGCATCGTTTGGATTCGTTTGCAGCCGTCGTTGGAGCGATTCGGCCGAAACCATCAAGTAGCTGTCGCAGCCGTACAAGTGCTGGCAGTAAACGCGGTCGCCCACGGCAATCAAGTTGCCGGCGTGCCGCTCCTCATCGACCGAGCCGCCCAAGGGCCGGAGGGTTATCGCGCCGTCATCGAGCCGCACCTGAGCCAGGGTGCCGTCAACCAGGGGGACCACGTAACAATCGCCCGCCAGGTAGCCGCGGCCTGCCATGACCCGTTCGCCGGGAAAAGAGGTCTGCCAAAGGGTGCGGCCCGAATCCAGGTGAATGGCCCGCACAAACGTGTTACCGACCAGCACGATCCGATCGTCGTAACCACCGCCGACATAGACGGCGTCCGCGCGCTCGATCGGTTCCCAGAGCGGGGCGCCATCGAGCAGGCGCAGGCCGTGCAGCTTGCCCGAGCCCGGCGGCGTGAGAATCAGGCAGCCACGGTGGATAGTGGCGATCGCGTCGCTCCAGCCGGGCGTGCTGTAGTACGAACCCGTAGTCGGAATCAGCCAGCAGTTGCGAACCTCGGGTGTCAGTTCGGCCGGGTATTGAAACGCCCACAGCAGCGAACGACTCGCCGGATCCACGGCCACCACCGCGCCGCTAGCCGTGGCGCACACCAGCACGCCGTCGGCAAATGCCGGCGACACGCCAGCGGCACGCCGAGTCTGCTCACCGACGAAGTTCTGCTCCATCACGCACAACGATTGCGACCACTGGACGCGACGGCCGTCGGCAACGTACGGGTCGAGGCACACCAGGCGGATTTCATCGTCCTGTTCCACCATCACGTACAGCAACCCGCCCAGCGGCAGCGGCGGCCCCAGAAACCAATGGCCAGCCAACTCCAGTTGCTGTTTGCCCGGCTCGCCCCCCAGTTCCCACATGAGCTTGCCTGTGGCGATGTCATAGCCGCGGAGCGTGTTGTAAGGCGTGCGAGAGCGGTTGGCGCCCCCAAGATTGCGATATTGGGGATGCATACCGCCCAGGCCGAGCCCCTCGATGACAAACACCTGCTGGCCATCGCTGCTGAGCGTTCCGTACGTGGCGTCGGCAACCACGCGCGTCAGCAGTGCCGACGCCAACTGGACGGCCTCAGGATCAATCTGTCCCGGCACCTTCCTCGGCATAACTACGCCAGGGGCGGGTTGCCCGTCGCTTGCTCGTGCTCCGCCTTCGGCTTCCTGCATGTTTTGCAGCCGCTCTTGCAGGTTTTGATCAATCGCCGCGGTCCACCGACGTTTGCCGCTGGAAGCGTCGACGGCGATCAATTGCGTGGCCGTGCGGAAGATGACCGCGTCGCCCGCTACGATCGGATGCGCCGAGGGCAACAAGGCTTCGCCATATCCGGCGGCCAACTGCTCGACCTCGCGCAGCGCATCGCCGACGCCGCGCTCGGTGTAGGTTTCGCCCAGCTCGCCGCCCACGTCTACAAAGTCGTCATACGCGGGCGCTCGCCATACCGTGGCCGCCACAGGGCTATTGAAGGGCAGGGCCGGATTGCGGTGCGGATTACCGCGGTGAACCAGCCATTGCTCCTGCGGCAGTTCGGAAGGCTTGGCTTGTTTGATGAGCGACGCCAACCAATCCAACGGATCTTGGCCGGTGGGGACAATGGATACCAACCGATCGCCCAATTGAATTTGCGCATTCGGATATAGTGCTTTGAGAGTCGCCAGCTCTTGCGCGGCCAATGATTCCATGCCGGCCTGATACCAACATGCCGCCGCCACCAGCGAGAGCGCAGGTTGGAACTTCGCTTTGACATCGGCCGAGGCGTCGTTCAGTTGCCGCAGCGTCTGCGCTGCCGCCAACGGTTCGCCGCGATCGCGGTGATGAAGTGCCAAGAGCCAGGTGGCTTCGTACCCGGCCGCGGTATGAAAGAACTTCGCTGACACGTCGGCCAGCT
>JGI25326J35508_1002695_pt1 | contig 11660 bp, 9 predicted proteins | sample HigsolmetaAR201D_FD_35508 | JGI IMG/M metagenome (IMG submission 35508)
CTCGAAGGGCAAGGCCAGCAGTTGCGCAGCTTCACACAGATCACCGAGCAACTCCAGCCAACCGTCCTGCGCGCGCTGCATCACCGCGATCTGCATGTGCACGGGCATAGCAGCCTGATCAACAAGGCTCGCAGCTACATCGACGCGCATTACGCCGATCCCTCGCTCTCGCTGAGCAAGGTCGCCGCGCATGTGATGCTCAGCCCCAGCTACTTCAGCATGCTGTTCAGCCGCGCGATGGGCGAGACGTTTATCGAGTACGTGACCAAGCGCAAGATCCAGCGGGCCAAACAGTTGCTGCAAACCACCACGCTCACCTCCAGCGAAGTCGCCTACCAAGTTGGTTATGACAACCCACGGTATTTTTATGCAGTCTTTCGCAAAGTTGTTGGCCATTCGCCCAATAAATTCCGCCAACTGGCCTAACGACTTCATCTGCTGCAACCAGCCTATGTAGTTGCACCAGCGGTGCTTGCCATGCTGAACGAAGCGACATCCTCCAACCTTGGCCCCGAGGCGCGCAGCAGCGTGCAGACTGCGTTCGAGGCTCAACTTGCCACCGATCGACGCAGTTGGCCGTTTTTGTCGCGCTTGCGGCTCTCGATTCGCAGCAAGATCCTCGCTGCACTGCTGTTCGTGGTCTGCCTGATGAGCATCCCGTATATGGTGCTGACGGTGCCGGGCTTGGCGTACAAGCGACAGTACGATTCGATCATCGAAAATATCACCACGGCCAATAGCATCAACGGCCACGTCAAGCAGTCGATCGATACCGAGATGTGGAACATCGTGGCGGGCAAGCAGAGCTTCAGCGACGGCCAGCAGTACGCGATCATCAATGATGTGAACCATCGGCTCGATCAGATGATCGACAACACGGATTCACAGCGCGGCAAGATCAAGTTGCAGGTGATCAAGCGCACGCTCGAAACGTTGCAGAGTCTGATCGACCAAGTCGGCCTGCAGATCGCGCAGGGCAAGAGCTTCGACCAAAATATGGTGCTGTTGGAGGAGATCCGCCGCGTATCGCAGTTGGTGGAAGATAACGTGCAGGAGTACGCGCTGTTCGAGGTGGAGCGCACCGAGCAGCAGTATCACATTATGCAGGAGAGCTTGACGCGTTGGGCGTTGAGCGGGCTGGCGGTGTTCGCCGCCTCGATCTTATTCTCGATCCTGGCGGCCTGGTATATCTCCAAGAGCATCTACGTGCCGATCAAAAAGCTCCACGACGTTACCAAGACGATCGGCCAGCAGGACCTGGAGGTGCTGCTCACATCGCGCAACGCCGACGAGATCACCGAGCTAGGGCTGAGCTTTAACCTGATGGTGGGCCGCGTGCGTAGTCTGCTCGATGCGAAGCTGCAAGAACAGGAAGCGCTCAAGAAAGCCGAGTTGCGCGCGCTGCAGGCGCAGATCAACCCGCACTTCCTCTACAACACGCTCGATGCGATTATTTGGATGGCCGAGGCCAACCGCAAGGCACAGGTGGTCGATCTGGTGCGGGCGCTATCGCGCTTCTTCCGCATCACGCTCAGCAAAGGGCGCGATTGGATCAGCCTGGCCGACGAGTTCGCGCATGTGGAGAGCTACCTGATCATTCAGCAGATGCGCTACCGCGATATCCTCGATTACCGCATCGATGTGGAGGAGGAGGTGCTGCACAGCAAGATGCTGAAGCTCACGCTCCAGCCGCTGGTGGAGAACGCGCTGTATCATGGCATCAAGCACAAACGCAGCGGCGGCGTCATCACCGTGACTGCTCGGCGCCTCGATGCACAACGGCTGCGCATCGATGTCCACGACAACGGCATCGGCATCCCCGCCGACAAGCTCGAAGAGATCCGCAGCCAGCTCAGCAGCGAGGCCAGCGGGCGCATTGTGTCGGAGAACGGCTACGGCATCAGCAACGTCAATCAGCGCGTGCGGCTCTACTACGGCCCCGAATACGGCCTCACGATCGAGAGCCAGTACCAGCAGGGCACCCGCGTCTCGCTGATCCTGCCGATTCAACCGATCAGCACGCCCCTCGCCTCAGAGGCTGATGAGTGATAAGGTGACACGGTGACTTGCTGGCTTGGTGACCAGGAAACATCGAAAAGCATTGTCATTCTGAACGAGCCGTTAGGCGAAGTGAAGAATCTCAGCGACGATGCAACGAAACACAGAGTCCTTCTCAACGAACTGCCAAGCGCGACACTGTCATTCTGAACGAGCCGTTAGGCGAAGTGAAGAATCTCTCCGCTAAACATCGAAACGCTCTGTCATTCTGAACGAGCCGCTAGGCGAAGTGAAGAATCTCTCCGACGAAGCAACGACCAGCACCGTGAAGGATCTCACCGAAGAAACAACGAAAACAATGAATCACATTGATGTTGACCTGTCAGGTGCGTTTTGAGGCTTTCTAATACCATAAATCTCGCACCGAAGCACCTGACAGGTCGACAAAGAGTGGCAATGCCTGGCATTGTTATTCGCCGCGGGTAGACGATGAGATTCTTCATTTCGCTACGCTCCATTCAGAATGACAATGAGAAACCAACGCAAAACGCAGTGAAGAATCTCTCCGCTAAACATCGAAACGCACTGTCATTCTGAACGAGCCGTTAGGCGAAGTGAAGAATCTCTCCGCTAAACATCGAAACGCACTGTCATTCTGAACGAGCCGTTAGGCGAAGTGAAGAATCTCTCCGCTAAACATCGAAACACAGAGGAGCGAAGCGGATAGGGAAGGATCGCACCGAACAATCATAGCACTGCGCATTGGATGCACAGAGAGATTCTTCACTCCGTGCTGCGCACTCCGTTCAGAATGACTCTGAGAGCGATCTCAAAGCGCAATACAATACAGAGCCACAAACACAATCTGCGAAATCTGTGGATGAATCTCAACAACAAAAAACCGAACACCACGAATGGTGTTCGGCTCGTTTGGTGGGCGATACTGGACTTGAACCAGTGACCTCCACGATGTCAACGTGGCGCTCTAGCCAGCTGAGCTAATCGCCCAAGGACTTGCGTATAATAGCAATTCTCCCCCGATTTGTCAAATCCGCCGAACGTCGCACCGTATTCCCCAATTTTCGCAGCCTCAACATATTCTCAAGAGCCGCGTAGCAGTGTACAATAACAACGTCGCAGCCAATGCGAATCTGTCTCTCTACGAAAGGAGCAGTTCATGCGTCATCGCTGGTTGGCCAGCTTTCTCGTTATCATCCTTGCCCTCAGCCTCCACCCCGTTTCAGCAGAAGTAGTCGAAGTGAAATTTCGTCAAGACCCCATCCTCACCCTCGACGAAGCCGAAACCCAACGACTCAACACGCTGCAACGCACCTCCTTCCCAGCCCTGATGAGCGATATCAGCCCGGACGATACCACCATCGTAAAGCTCCTGATCGCCCCCGATCAATCGAGCTACGAACTACACCTGATGGATATCAACACCGGCGAATCGACGACGTACACACGGCTGTTCAACGAGTTGCCGCCCTTCTCGAACCTATCGTGGCGCGATGCACACACCCTCGTGTACATCTCGTTCAGCTTCGAGGTTGGCCCGGCGCTCGTCGCGCTGAACCGCGTCACTGGCGAAGTCAGCCTCGAAGCAGTCTCATTCAGCGGCGCGCCGATCAGCCTAGCCCCGAACGGCTCGCGCCTGCTGGTGGTCCGCACCATCTCCGCCGACGATGAGGAGATCGACTTCGCCGCCAAGATGCGCTCGCCCTTCAAGCACACCGTCAAGCGCACCTTCGACCGACCAGCCAGCAACGCCCGCTTCGACGCCGAGCGCCAAGCGCTGCAAGTTGCCGAGGACGAAGTTGTATTCAGCGTCGTTGATCTGAGCACTGGCGAAAGCCGCGAACTGTTCCACCTGCCCAGCGACAGCGGCCTGCTCAGCGAGCCATCCTGGACGCGCGACGGCGCAAAACTCGCGCTCGTCCACATCACCGTCCCCGAGATCTCGCGCCGTGGTACCGAGCTCAGCAACCCGGCCAATCAAGACGCCTTGGGCAACCTTGCGCCCGCCGACAACCCATTCCTGCAGAGCAACGCCATCAGCATCTTCGACTTCGCGAACAACGACATGCGCCCGTGGGCCATCTCCGCCAAAGACGGCAACGGCGACATGTTCGGGCAGACCTCGTGGAGCACCGATAACCAAACGCTGATGGCCCAAATGTGGCACCCTTCCAGCCTGGCGGGGCGCAAGCACCCCACATACCTCTACCCCGACCGCTCCTACCTGCAGTTCTACAACGCCGCGCTGGAGCCGATCGGCACCTTCGAAAGCCCACAGACCCAGGCCGCCGAAACGATCGTGCCGCGCTTCATCTCGCCCGACGAGCTGCTGATCAACACAACCTACGGCCTCAGCAACCGCCTCTACTACTACAACCGCGTCTCGGGCGAATTCCGCCAGATCTCGCTGTGGGACGGCACCTACTACCAAGCGTACGCCAGCAACCTCTCGCGCCAGATCGTCTTTAACTTCTCGTCGTACCAGCAAGCGCCCGACCTCTACCGCATCACCTGGGAGGGCACCGCACTCTCGCGGCTCACCTGGCACAACGGCGAAGCCGAATCGGTGAATAAGGTGCGCGCCGACCGCGTCTCCTTCACCATGCAGAACGGCGCAGTGCGCGAAGGCTATCTCATCCAACCCGCTGATGCGGCCTTCCCGCCCCGCAACGTGCCGATCGTCGTGTGGCAAGAGGGCGGACCGGGTGGAAGCATGGTCAATCAGTGGGGCGGGCAAGTCGAGCGACCCTTCAACATCCTGCCGAACTTCGGCATCGCCGTGCTCGTGCTGCCGCTGCCGGGCCGCGATGGCTTCGGGCCGTCCTTCTACCGCGCCCAAGCCGAAGGCAATAACTACGGCACCATCGACATCGATGAAGCCGCCCAAGCCGTGCGCCAAATGATCGCACGAGGGTGGACCAGCAAAGGCAAGATCGGCATCTCCGGCTGCTCGTACGGCGGCTACTTCACCGTACAGAGCCTCGTGCGCCACCCCGACCTGTACGCGGCGGCCAACACCCAATGCTCGCTACTCGACCTGTTCACCGAGTGGGAACTCGGCTACACCCCATTCCTCTCGTACCTCGAAGGTCGGCCACCCACGATCGACCCGAACGAATACCTGCGCGACTCGCCGATCTACAACGCCACCAAGATCCGCACGCCGCTACTGATCTTCGCGGGCACCAACGACTTCCTGCCCGCCACCATCTCGCACAACCTGCACGACCAGATCGCCACCACCAAGACACCAGTCAAGTTCCTGAAATTCGAGCTTGAAGGACACGGCCTCTCACTGCCGCAAAACCAAAGCACTGCCGCACAAGCGCAGATCAGCTGGTTCCGCGAATATCTGGGTGGGAATATGGGCAAATTCGGCTTCAACATCCTCAGCCGCGCTCACTAGTCAACTAACGGGATGATGGTGCAATCACGCGCCATCATCCCTCCCCTCATGCTCCGAAGCCTTCCCCTTCGGCGAGAGGAACGACACACGGCTCAAGCCGTGCAGGATGATCACCACCAACAGCGTCGTGCCGATCGCCAGCACATAGCGATCCAACCCTACCGCAATACCCATCGCCGCCGTCGCCCACACCGAAGCCGCCGTCGTCAAACCCTTCACCCGATTGCTACGCCCACTCACAAAGATCGTACCAGCCCCCAAAAAACTGATGCCCGTCACAATCGACTGCACCGTCGCGAGCGGCTCGATCTGCAGGCGCAAATTCCCAGCCGGAGGCGGCGGCGCAAGCGGCAACGCATCGTGCAAAAACAAATCAGTAAACGACACAAATAGCGCCGAACCGAGCGCCACCAGCATATGAGTGCGCAAACCCGCCGCCTTGCCAGTCATCTCGCGCTCATAGCCGATCAAGCCACCGAGCACCACCGCTACCAACAAACGCAACAAAATCCATAACTCAGCCTCCATACAACCTCCTTACCGTCACCAACAAAACAAGCAACCTCTTCAACAGCCATTATTTGTTTTGAGAAAAAGACGCAACCGCGATCTCAACGCCCGTCGCTGCGGGCAAACAACGTCGTGCACAACGTGCGCGCGCTCGGACAACTGTGGCGCTAACGCGCCAAAACGCGCGCGCCTGCTGAAGCCGCAGTCTCACAACGCTTAACATCGCCCCACATCGCAAAGCACAAGCAACATCAACACCATCAACCACCGCCTTACAGCATTACAACCACTCATTTCTGACAAGGTGACCAAGAAGCAACGAAAAACACAGTCATCTCGAACAAGCCGTCAGGCGCAGTGAGAGATCTCAACGACGAAGCAACGAAACACAAAACGCCAACCACACCACGGACCGTCACGTACCGCAATGCATAACCACAGGCGCATCAAATAAGGTGACCTTCCACTCTGGGGTCCAAGAGCGATAAGCCCCAGTCGGGGTTTCCAAAGGGCCGCGATCGACCCTTTGGGCCTGCGCAGCAGCCTACTTCCTCGCCAGTACACGCACCCGCCGAATGGCGCATCCAAACGCTATTCTGAGACAGACGCGCGAACAGGCCATATCAACACGTGACAAAGCCTCCACATCATACAAACACAAAACGCCAACCCACAACGGGCTGGCGCTTAGCAACAAACGAAAAAGAAAAGCTACGACTGGAAGTGGATGATCCGCAAGAAACTCTCCGGCGTCAACGAAGCGCCACCCACCAGCGCCCCATCAATATCGGGTTGACGCATCAACTCATCGACATTATCGGGCTTGACGCTGCCGCCGTACTGCACGCGCACCTGATCCGCCGCAGCGGCGCCGTACAACTCCGCCAACGTCGCACGGATCGTCGCGTGCATCGCCTGCGCATCCTGCGGCGTGGCCGTATCGCCTGTACCGATCGCCCAAACCGGCTCATACGCGATCACCACCGACTGCAGCGCATCGGGCGACACCTGCTGCAACCCCGCACGCACCTGCCCGACGACAACCTGCTCGGCCTGGCCCGCATCGCGCTGAGGCTTCGTCTCGCCCACGCACAGGATCGGGCGCAGATCGTGCGCCAGCGCCGCGTGCAACTTGCGGTTGACCAGCGCATCATCATCGCCAAACACCTGGCGGCGCTCGCTATGGCCCACAATCACATACGTACAACCGACATCGCGCAGCATCACAGGCGAGATCGCGCCAGTAAACGCGCCCTGCTTCTCGTAGAACAGATCCTGGGCGCCGACGCGGATCGGCGAACCCTCCAACACGGATGCAACCGCATGCAAGGCCGTGAAGGGCGGGCAGACCAACACCTCGCGGTCGTCGCTCCCTGTGAAACCCTCCGACAGCGCCTTCACAAGGGCCACCGCCTCACCGACCGTTTTATACATCTTCCAATTACCAGCAATCAGCGGGGTTCGCATCCTACCAAGCCTCCTTATAACAGAGCCACGCCGCCAGTCGGCAGCAATTAGCTAGATGGCAAATGATCCCACAAGCGCGCACGCACTGTGATTTTCGGGCCATCACGTTCGACAACAAACTCCAACCAACCGTTCGTCGTATTGGTGATCTTGAGATCCTGCTCGCCAGGTTGCCCACCGACCGCCCAGATCGACACCGCATCGCGATCGGGCACGCCGTGCAGGCGAATGCCGTTCGAGCGCAAATGGTTCACGTACTTAAACGCGCTGTTCGGCAACAAAGGCCGCGCCGCCATCACATAGCGGCTCNCCAGATCGCACAACCCGCCGCCCTGAACGTTCTGCACGAAGTCGGGCTGCGGCGTCCCCTCGGGGTCCGCCGTGGCCGTTGCGCGCACCTGCACATACTTCCAAGGCAAGTGCTGCGGCCTGGGTCCGAGCGCGGCATTGAACGAAAACGTGCCACCGGGCGCCACAAACACATGCATCAACGCACTCTGGTAGTGCGCCAGAGCCAGATCGATGTTAGCGCGCACCGCTTTATCGGTCGGCGTGAACGACACACTATTCTCGGCCAACACGCGCGGCACAGGCGTGGCGGTCGGCGTCGCAGTCGCCGTAGGCGTGGCTGTCGGCGTCGCAGTTGACGTAGCCGTCGCCGTCGCGGTAGGTGTTGGCGTACTCGTAGCGGGCACACGGGTTGCTGTCGAGGATGGTGTGGGAAGAAGCGTCAACGTAGACTCTGCCTCAGAATGAGACGCCTCAGCATACTGCGGCTCACGCGGGAACAAAGCGATCAGGCCAAGAAAGAGCATATCCAAGAGAATAGCGGTAGCAGCAAGCGAAAGGAAAATGTAGTAGCGCATCGAGAGCCTTTCCGCTAAAGTGGCTTACCCTCTACTCACCGTTTGTAATCATACACTGTGTATCACAACAATGCAATGATGTTGGCATAACTCATGTCTGTAGTGCGACATAGCCTGACAAGGTGACAAGGTGACTGGGTGACCAGGAGACTAGGAAGCATCGAAGAACACTGTCATCTCGAACAAGCCGTCAGGCGCAGTGAGAGATCTCAGCGACGAAGCAATGAAACACTCTGTCATTCTGAACGGAGCCGTTAGGCGAAGTGAAGAATCTCTCCGCTAAACATCGAAACGCACTGTCATTCTGAACGAGCCGCTAGGCGAAGTGAAGAATCTCTCCGGCGAAGCAACGAAATACTCTGTCATTCTGAACGAGCCGCTAGGCGAAGTGAAGAATCTCTCCGGCGAAGCAACGAAAATAATGAAACACATTCGACAAAGAGTGGCAATGCCCGGCATTGCTATTCGCTGCGGGTAGACGATGAGATTCTTCATTTCGCTACGCTCCATTCAGAATGACAATGAGAATACAACGTTAAGCGAAGTGAAGAATCTCTCCGAAGAAACAACGAAAATAATGAATCACATTGATGTTGACCTTTCAGGTGCGTTTTACAGCCTTCTAATACCATAAATCTCGCACGAAGCACCTGACAGGTCGACAAAGAGTGGCAATGTGCTGCATTGCTATTCGCTGCGGGTAGACGATGAGATTCTTCATTTCGCTACGCTCCATTCAGAATGACAGCGAGAATACAACGTTAGGCACCGCCAACCAAAGGGAAGGACCGCGCAAGGAATCAAGGCGTGGCATCAACGGCTCATCATTGACACCAACCTTCCCCATAAACGTGATATCGACCTTCTGCACATCGCAAAAGGTCGATATCACAAGCAAAAACTAATCTATCACTACCCGACCCTACTTCGGCGCCATACGGATCGCGCCATCCAGGCGAATCACCTCGCCGTTCAGCATGCGATTCTCGATGATATGGCGCACCAACGCGGCGTACTCATCGGGCTTGCCCATGCGCGGCGGGAACGGCACCTGCTGGCCTAGCGACACGCGGGCCGCCTCGGGCAGCGACGCCATCATCGGCGTCTCGAAGATGCCCGGTGCAATGCCCATCACGCGGATGCCGAAGCGCGCGAACTCGCGAGCGATCGGCAGCACCATAGCCGCCACGCCGCCCTTGCTGGCCGAATACGCCGCCTGGCCGATCTGCCCATCGAACGCCGCCACCGAGGCCGTATTGATGATCACACCGCGCTCGCCGTCCTCGCCTGGCTCGTTCTGCGACATCACCGCGCCCGTCAGGCGAATAACGTTGAACGTGCCGACCAAGTTCACATTGATCACGCGGCTGAAGGCGTCGAGTCCGTGCGGTCCGTTCCTGCCCAGCACCCGCTCCGCCAGCACGATGCCCGCGCAATTCACCGCGCCGTGCAGCGTGCCGAAGCTCTCCACAGCGGCATCGACCGCCGCCTGCACGCTGGCCTCGCTGCTCACATCGGTGGCGACGAAGCGCGCTGTTGCGCCAAGCTCAGCGGCGACTGCCTCGCCAGCGGCTTGGTTGATGTCGGCCAGCAGCACATTGGCCCCCGCAGCCACCAGCATACGCGCCGTGGCCGCGCCAAGGCCCGAGCCGGCGCCCGTTACGAAAAAGCTTTTCCCCTGTATATCCACGTTCTTCTCCTTTGATGCTTGCTCCATTGCAATTAGCGGTTCTGCCAGCTTGGCTTGCGCTTTTCGAGGAAGGCGCACATACCCTCCTGCGCATCCGCGAAGGTGGCGTTGAAGGCCATCACTTCGCTGGCGTAATCATACGCCTGCGGCTGCGGCATGTCCAATTGGCGGTAGAAGGCTTGCTTGCCGATGCCCACCACCAGTTGGCTGGCCGAGGCGATCTGCTCCGCCAGGGCGCGCGTGGCCGTCTCAAGCTCACTGCTGGGCACCACACGGTTCACCAAGCCGAAGTCCAGCGCCTGCTGCGCCGAGATAAACGCACCAGTCAGCAGCATCTCCATCGCCTGCTTGCGACCAATCGCGCGGCTGAGCGCCACCATCGGCGTCGAGCAGAACAGCCCGATCTTCACGCCGGGTGTCGCGAAGCGCGCATCCTCGGCGGCCACCGCCAAGTCGCAGGTCGCCACCAACTGGCAGCCCGCCGCCGTCGCCACGCCGTGCACCTGAGCGATCACGGGCTGCGGAATGCCTTGGATCGTCTCCATCAGATCGGTGCAGATCGCAAAAATGCGGCGGTAGTCCTCGGGCGATTGGCCGACCATCTCGCCCAAATCGTGCCCGGCGCAGAACACCGGCCCGTTACCCCGCAGGATCACGACTGCGGCGCTGCGCTGCTCGGCGATCGCCTTGAGGCAGGCGGTCAGTTCGAGCATGTGCGCCACCGACAAGGCGTTGCGCTTCTCGGGGCGGTTCATCACCACCGTGGTGATCGGGCCATCGGATTCGACCAGGATATGCTCATAGTGTGCATCTTGCATTTGGGTGCTCCTTGTGATGTATGTCGCCCACCGCCCGCGCCTGCAGGGCCTCACAGCGGCGTTGCTGTCGTGCTTTGGCTAATTGATCCGCTTGCCGTCGCCCCACTCCTTCGCGCGCAGCACAAACTTCTGCACCTTGCCTGTCGAGGTCTTGGGCAACTCGCCGAACTCAACGTAGGCCGGACACTTGTAGTGGGCGATCTGCTGGCGGCAGAACTCGATGATCTCGGCCTCTGTAGCGGTGTGGCCGGGCTTCAGCGTCACGAAGGCCTTGGGCCGCTCGCCCCACTTCGGGTCGGGCACAGCGATCACGGCGCATTCCAGCACGGCGGGGTGCTTGGAGACGGCCTGCTCCACCTCGATGGTCGAGATGTTCTCGCCACCCGAGATGATGATATCCTTCTTGCGGTCGCGCAGTTCGATGTAGCCATCGGCGTGCCACACGCCCAGGTCGCCAGAGTGGAACCAACCGCCCCGGAACGCCTCCTCGGTCGCCTCGGGATTGTTGTAGTAGCCCTTCATCACGATGTTGCCCCGCATCACCACTTCGCCCATGGTCTGCGCGTCGCGCGGCACGTCGTTCATATGCTCATCGACCACCCGCACCAGGTCGGCGGTGAGCTGACCCTGGCCCTGCCGAGCGTTCAGGCGGGCCTGTTCGTCGAGCGGCAACTCGTTCCACTCGCTGTGCCAGGCGCAACTGGTGATCGGGCCGTAGGTCTCGGTGAGGCCGTAGACGTGGATGACGCGGAAGTTGCGCTCCTGCAGTTGGCGCAGCAGCGTGGGGGAGGGCGGCGCAGCAGCCACCATCACGGTGACGGTGCGATCCAGTTTGTGGGCCTTGGGGCTGTTCATCAAACCGATCTGCACGGTGGGGGCGCCGCAGT
>JGI25326J35508_1002710_pt1 | contig 11604 bp, 11 predicted proteins | sample HigsolmetaAR201D_FD_35508 | JGI IMG/M metagenome (IMG submission 35508)
GGGGAGACAGCACTTTGCGCCCCGCTCGCGGCGATTGCGGCGATGCAAGAACGTTCCCGGCGGACGCCGGTCCCTTGCAGCGCTTGGGGCGGGGGTAGGAATTTTCTGGATTGACCGGCCGAATACTCGGTGTTATCGCTCCGATTCCGGATTTAGGCGCTAGGTCGTTAAGAAGGGCTAACCTGATTAGCCCCGACCCTCAGCCGCCAGTCGCAGGATGTGCGTCGCCCACCGCCGAGCATACGGCCACCTGAAGGCGACGAGGTGGCGTCATGAGCATCAATTCCGTGCAGTTCCAGGCTGGCCTGTCCATGGCCGAGTTCATCGCCCGCTACGGCACCGAGGCCAAGTGCTACCGTGCCCTGTACCAGTGGCGTTGGCCGCAAGGCTTCCGCTGCCCGGCCTGCACTGGACGGGCCCGCTCGCGGTTTCGGCGCGGGACGACGGTCTACTACCAGTGCCGCGCCTGCCGGCACCAGACCACGCTGACCGCCGGCACGATGTTCGAGGGCACCAAGCTGCCGCTGCGCACTGGCTGCTGGCCCTGCACCTGCTGACCGCGACCAAGACCAACCTCGCCGCGCTGGAGCTGATGCGCCACCTGGGAGTCAACTACAAGACCGCCTGGCGGATGAAGCACAAGATCATGCAGGCCATGGCCGAGCGCGAGGAACCCCGGCGGCTCAATGGCTTCGTGCAGATCGACGATGCCTACCTCGGCGGCGAGCGCAACGGCGGCAAGCGCGGGCGCGGTGCCGAGGGCAAGCAACCCTTCGTGATCGCAGTGCAGACCGACGCCCGCTTCGCCGCGCCGAGCCTGGCCGTGATCGAGCCGGTGCGCAGCTTCGACAACGTCTCGCTCGAGGACTGGATCGCACGGCGCCTGGCGCCCGGGTGCAGACCTATACCGACGGTCTGGCCTGCTTCCGCCGGCTCGAAGACGCCGGCCACGCCCACACCACGCTGGACACCGGCGGCGGCCGTGCCGCCACCGAGGCGCCGGGCGCGCGTTGGGTGAACGTGCTGCTGGGCAACGTCAAGCGCGCCATCAACGGCACCTACCACGCCATCCGCCAGGCCAAGTACGCGCGGCGCTACCTGGCCGAAGCCGCCTACCGGTTCAACCGTCGCTTCCGCCTGCATGAGATGCTGCCGCGACTGGCCACCGCCATGCTGCGCTGCAAGCCTTGCCCCGAGCCGGTCTTGCGCGCTGCGAGCAATTTTCATGGCTGAGGGTCGGGCTAATCAGGAAGTATTATCGGCCGGTTTGCCGGCGGATACCTGCATGTCCAGTCCCACGTCGGCCCGCCCGGCGCAGAGGTCGAGGCGCTGCCTGCCGGACCTGGCCGGGCGCGGGGCGATCATCGCCCTGCGGCTGACGGGCAAGCCGGTGGACTTGGCCACCGCCGTGGCCACCCGCGGCGCGGTCAAGCGCGCCATGCCCGGGGGCGACGACACCAGCGCCACCGTGCCGGGGCTGGAGAACCGGAGCCGGCCCTGCCATGGCCGGACCGGCCCGGGCCACGGCGTGCCCGCAAGCCAGGCCCGTGCCGGGGCCTTTCCGCCGCGCGGGTAGAATGCGCGCTTTCCCGGACCGCACGCTCCATGGAACTGATCGACATCGGTGCCAACCTGACCCACGACAGCTTCGACCGCGACCGCGAGGCGGTGCTGCAGCGCGCGCGCGCGACCGGAGTGGTGCAGATGGTGGTCACCGGCGCCAGCCGCGAGCATTCGCCCAGGGCCCTGGAACTGGCCCGCGCCCACCCGGGCGTGCTGTACGCCACCGCCGGCGTGCATCCGCACCACGCCACCGAGTACACCGCCGAGTGCGACGCGGAGCTGCGCGAGCTGCACCGGCACCCGGAGGTGGTGGCGGTGGGCGAGTGCGGCCTGGACTACTTCCGCGACTTTTCCCCGCGCCCGGCCCAGCGCAAGGCCTTCGAGCGCCAGCTGGAAATCGCCGCCGACCTGGCCGCCGCCGGCGATCCCAAGCCGCTGTTCCTGCACCAGCGCGACGCGCACGAGGACTTCATGGCGATCATGCGCCAGTTCGAGGGCCGCATCGGCCCGGCGGTGGTGCACTGCTTCACCGGCACCCGCGAGGAGCTGTTCGACTACCTGGACCGCGACTGGTACATCGGCATCACCGGCTGGCTGTGCGACGAACGCCGCGGCCGGCACCTGCGCGAGTTCGTGAAGGAGATCCCGGACCACCGCCTGATGGTGGAGACCGACGCGCCCTACCTGCTGCCGCGCACCCTGGACCCGATGCCCAGGGACCGCCGCAACGAGCCGATGTACCTGCCGCACATCGTGCAGGAGCTGGCCCGCGACCGCGGCCAGTCCATGGAGGCCGTCGCGGTGGCGACCACCGCGACGGCGCGGTCCTTCTTCCGTCTTCCCTGACGGCCTGCCCCGCTCAGCGGCGCAGCTCCGGTTTCAGCGTGAGGTAGGTGACGGTCCAGCGCAGCGGATCGTCGCGGTTGTTGTCCTGGAAGGCGAACACGCGCTTGCCGCGCTCGTCCGCGTTCACCGCCAGGGTCAGCAGGTGGTGGTCGGAGTTGTCGAAGGTGAACTCGAAGCCCTGCAGGGCGTGCACGGGCGTGGGCGGGGTGATCGCGCCCAGGTCGCCGGTGCCGCCGGCCAGCGTGCCTTCCTGCTGCACCAGTGCCCGCGGGATCCAGGCGTACTGCACGGTCACGCGGTAGGCGCGGTAGCGGCCCACCATCTGCGGAATGTTGCGTGCCGCCACCCGGGCCAGGTCGGCATGGGCCAACTCCACCAGGCCGGGCAGCGGCACGCCGGCGGCGGCCGAGGCCACGGCCGCGCCCAGGGTGCGCTCCAGGCCGCGGAAGTCCAGGCCCTGGTCGTCGGTCAGCGAGACCTCGGCGATGTTCAGCGCCCCGTCCAGCTTGACACTGATGTTGCGCAGGTTGGCGTCGGTGCCGTCGGCGCGCCGGAACTCGAAGCCGCGCAGCACCAGCACGTGTCCTTCCGGGCGCGGCGTGGGCAGCTCGATGCGGAACTTGCCACCGCCCACCGCACTGACCTCGCCGGCGATGCCGCGGGTGAAGGTGGTCCAGCCGGCCCTGGCGCGGAACGGGTCGTCGCCGTTGCGGTCGGCGTAGGCGAAGCGGGTGAAGCGGCCGTCGGCCAGCACGCCGATGTGGCGCAGCTTGTGGTCGCCGTTGTTGAACGACAGCAGGAAGCCGTTGAGTGCGGCCACCTGCGGCAGCGCCGGCTGGTTGGCGCCGTTGCCACTGCCGGTGATGCCGTTGACCGTGCTGGCCGACTCCGACCAGGTGCCGGCGTCGGCCTGCGCCTTCAGCGCCTTCTGCACCTGCGCCGGTATGCGCACCTGCGCCAGCAGCGAGGCGCTGGCCAGCAGCGCGCCCAGGCACAGGGCGCCACGGGACAGGGTCCGGACGGGCACATCGCGTAGCTTCATCACGTTCCTCCTTGCGGTGACGGANGGTCAGGGCAGGCGCCGGTAGCGCTGCACGACCGGGGTGGCGTTGCGGACCGCCATGCGCGTCTGGAGCCCGTCGCTGCTGCAGGCGTACTGCAGGCGCTGCGGCTGCGCCGCCCCCCGGGGCATGGGCACTTCGATGGTCCGCCCGGCCGGGCCCTGGATGCGCATGGTCCCGTCCATGGATCCGGCCGTCGGCTGCAGGACCAGGGTGGTGCCCTCCGTGCTCCAGGTGCCGCGGGCCTGGAAGCGCAGGTCGCGGACCTCGGCCTGCGCCTGCGTGGCGGCGACCTGGGCCTGGCCGCTGCCGCCGGCCACGTAGGTGCCGTCGGCGAGGAACTCCAGCGTGCCCTGCTGCGCGGCCTGCACCTGCAGGCCGGGGGCGTTGCGCTGCATCCACTCGCCGGCGGCGTTGCCCACCGGCTCCCAGCGGCCCACCAGGCATGGGTCGGCGGCTGCGGCCGGCAGCGCCGCGGCCAGGGCCAGCAGCGGCAGGACCGGGTTCGGGATGGGGCGGCGCGTCGGTGTCATGAGGCATCTCCGGCAGGTTCGGGCGGGGCGGGCGGCGCATGCAGCCGGTACACCCGGCGGCAGCGCGCGGTGTCGAAATCGGCGATGCCGTCCGCTGCCACGCGCAGGTGACCAAGCACCCGCACCGGCACGCCCGGCATGTCCAGCAGCATGTGGTGGGCGTCCTGGTTGCCCAGCTCGTCGTCGAACACGATCACGTGCTCGCCCTCGGCCGTGGCCACGGCCAGGCCCATGTGCTCGGGACGGGTGGCGGCATGGACCAGCACGCCCTCGCGCGCCTGCGGCGGCGGCTCGTCCTGCCGCGCCGGCGCCGCGCCGCCCTCGGGTGCGAGGATCGCCAGCAGCTCGCGCCGCGGCGGCGGCAGCGCCAGGCCGGCGATGCGCTGGCTGTCGGACTGCCAGCCCTGCAGCTCCGCCAGGCGTTCGCGCAGCAGCGCCACCCGGCAGGCGGTGCCGGCGCAGGTGGCCAGGCGGCGGGCGAACGCGGCACGGTCCTCGGTCCAGCAGGCCTGCAGGTCCGCCTGGTCCGTGCCCAGCAGCCAGGCCACCGCCGCCTCGTACTGCGCCAGCGCGGCCTGCAGGTCCGCCTCCTGGTCCGGTCCGGCCGCACCGCGCGGTTCGGCGCCACAGGCGGCCAGCGCCAGGGCCAGCAGCAGCGCCGTGCGCAGGGTGCCGGCCCGTTCGGCCGCGGTTGCCGCCATGCCCGCCGTCATCGCGCTCCCTCCCCGGCGGCCACCCCCGTGGCGGCCGCTTCTGTCCGGACATACGCAACGGCGCGGCAGAAAGTGCCAGCCGCTCAGCCGCCGCCGGCCAGCGCCTGGCGCAGGCGCAGGCGGGCGATCCCCGGCAGCGGCCGCTCCAGCCGCTCGCGCGCCTGCGCGCGCAGCGCCGCGCAGTCCCCGGTGCCGGTGCGGCAGGCGGCCTCGACCAGGAAGGCGAAGGCCTCGTTCTCCAGGCGTGGGTTGGGCTGCGGACGGTCCTGCAGCAACGCCACGCTGGCCCGCAGGGTGGCCACCGCCTCCTCGCCGCGCCCCACGGCCAGCAGACTGCGCGCGCGCCAGGCGTCGACGTAGGCGATGGCGGTGCGGTCGCCGCCCTGCTGCTCGCGCGCGTGGCGTTCGTACATCTCCAGGGTGCGCTCGTACTGGCGCAGGGCCTGCTCGTGCTGGCCCAGCGCGGCATGAGTGCGCGCCACGTTGCCCAGGCGCGCGGCCACCTGCGGGTGTCCGGCGCCGAACACCCGTTCCAGCACCTCCAGCGAGCGGTACTGCAGGGGCAGGGCGCGTGCGGCCTGGCCCTGCTCGCGCAGGGCGTCGGCGTAGTTGCCCTCGGCGATGGCCGTGCCGGCCTCGCTCCGCACCAGGCGGTAGATGCGCACGCCCTCGGCATAGGCCGCGGCGGCTTCGGCGAAGCGGCCCTCGGTGAACAGCAGGGTGCCACGCTCGGTCTGGCCCAGGGCACTGTCCGGATGGTCCTCGCCGTAGACCTCGCGCAGCTGGTCCAGATATTCGCTGTTCAGGGCCAGGGCGCGCTCCACCTCGCCGCTGCCGGCCAGCAGGCGCGAGAGCATGTACAGGGCCGGCAGCGCGTCGCGGGTGGGCCGCTCGTAGATGCGCCGCTGCGCCTGGACCACCTGTTCCAGCAGGGCCAGGCCGCGCGCCGGGTCGCCGGTCTCGGCGTAGACCAGGCCCAGGCGGCTGGCCACCACCAGGGTGTCGGCATGCTCCGGGCCCCACAGGCGACGGCGCGTCTCCAGCGCGCGCTCCAGGTGGGGCAGGGCGTCCTTCGGCCGGCTGGTGCGCTGGTAGAAGGCGCCGGCGTTGGCCCACAGGGCGGCGCAGGCCTCCTCCGGCGCGGCCGGTGCATCGCACACGGCCATGGCCTCGGCCAGGCGCGCCTCGGCCTGCGGGTAGCGGTCCAGCTCGGCCAGGATGGCCAGCAGGGCGTTGAGCGCGCGCACCCGCGCCTGGCCGTGCGGCGCCAGCCGCGCCAGCACCGGCAGGGCCTGCTCCAGGCGGCGCAGCACTTCCTCCGGCTGGCGCGGGCTGAGATAGGCGCGCACCGAGCCGGACTTGGCCAGGGCCTCGGCGGTGGCCTCCGATTCGTCGCCGAACAGCTGCCGGCGGCGCCGCAGGGCGCTGTCGAACAGGTCCGCGGCGCGTCCATACTCGCCCAGCTCCTCGGCCAGCAGGCCCAGGCGCATCTCCACGCTGGCCAGCACCTGCGGGCGGTCGGCCAGTTCGCGGCGGGCGCGGGCGGTGGCCTCGGCCAGCACGCGGGTGCGGTCGATGTGGCGCGTGTCCTCGGTGCCCGGGGCCAGCATCTCCAGCAGGCTTTCCAGGTAGGCCAGCTGCGCCTGCGATTCCTCGGCCAGGGCGTTGGCGCGGGCGGCCTCGGCGCGGGCCTTGCGCATCTGCCATACGGTGCCGGCCACGCCGCCGGCCAGCAGCAGCAGCAGCACGGCGCCGGCGGCGACCTGCCAGCGGTTGCGCGAGGCGAACTTGCGCAGGCGGTAGCGCAGGCTGGGCGGATGGGCACGGATCGGCCGGCGCTGCAGCCAGCGGCGCAGGTCCTCGGCGAAGGCGGCGATGCCCGGATAGCGGTCCTCCGGCGTCCCGGCCAGGGCCTTGAGCAGGATGGTGTCCAGGTCGCCGCGCAGCCGCGCCACCGCCTGCCGCTGCGCCGGGTCCGGGCGCTCGCCGGCACGCTGGCGCAGCAGCTTCGACGGGGCAATGACCTCGCCGGCGGGCGCGGCCTGGCGCGGGGCCAGGCCGGTCAGCAGGCGGTACAGCAGGGCCGCCGCGCCGTACACGTCCATGGCCGTGGCCGGCGGCATGCCGGTGAACTGCTCCGGGGCGGCGTACTCGGGCGTGAGCGCATGCAGCGCGGTGCGGGTGGCCGCCTCATCCCCGTCCAGGGTGCGGGCGATGCCGAAATCGAGCACGCGCACATGGCCGTCGGCATCCACCAGCACGTTGGACGGCTTGATGTCGCGGTGCACGACCAGGTTGCGGTGGCTGTAGTCCAGCGCCTCGCACACCTGCAGCAGCAGGCGCACGCGCGCGGGCACGTCCAGCCTGTGGCGCGCGCACCAGCGGTCGATCGGCTCGCCCTCCACCAGCTGCATGGCCAGCCACGGGGTGCCGTCGGCACTGACGCCGGCGTCGTACAGCGCCGCGATGTACGGATGGCGCAGGCGCAGCAGCGCCTGCTGCTCGCGCAGGAAGCGCTCGCGGCCGTCGCGGGCCAGGCTGCCCAGGGTCAGCACCTTGACCGCGGCCAGCTGGCCCTCGGCACCGTCCTCGGCGCGGGCGCGGTAGACCACGGCCATGCCGCCACGGCCGATCTCCTCCTCCAGACGCCAGCGGCCCAGGCGCTGACCGGCCAGGGCCGCCGCCGGCGGCGGCAGGCCCGGCGGCGGCTGGTCCAGCGGCCCGGAGGACCGCGCGTGCGCCGCCAGCAGGCGGCGCACGCGCTCACGCAGGGCCGGATCGTCGGTCAGCTCCAGCAGGCGGGATTGGCGGGTGTGCTCCGGTTCGTCGAGCAGCCGGTCGAACAGCGCGTCGGCGCGCCGCCACAGCTCGCGTTCCGGCCCGTCCAGGATCCCGCCCGGGAACCGCATCGCCGCCTCCTAGGGCCGGGTGGCCTGGCCGGCCGCGCGGGTGGCCTGCTGGCCGGCGCGGCTTTGCGCGGGCAGGGCCCGGTCGGCCGGCCGGATGCCCACGGCCGCTTCGCGCTGCAGCGCCGTGCCCAGCTTGTCCGGGCCCTTGGGGTCCTTGGGCTCGTCCTTCGGCGGCGGCTCCTTCTCCTTGGGATCCATGGCCACCTGGCCCAGGCGCGCTGCCGCGCCGGACGCGCCCAGCTTGTCCGGGCCCTTGGGATCGATCTTGCCCGGCAGCTTCTCGGGGGTGTAGCCCTGGGTGCCGGGGGTGAGGGTGGTGCCGGCCGTGCCGGTCCGGACCGCCTGCGGACGATCCTCGCCAATGACGCCCACCCGCGCCTGCGGACGGTCCTCGCCGATCACGCCGACCCGGGTCTTGCCGGCCTGGCCGCGCCCGGCGGCGGCCTCGTCCGCCGCCGCCGTGGCCGGCTTCTGCGCCAGCGCCGCGAACGGCACGGCCAGGCCCACCGCCACGATCCACCTTGTCGCTTTCCGTTTCATGTCCGTCTCTCCGGATGACCGGGAACGATCCCGGCGGACGCCATCGCCCGGCCGACGCTCCCGAACCGCATACGCAATCCGGGACCCGGCCGTGCCAGTCATGGCTGCAGCAGCGTGTGGAGGAAGGCGCGGGCGCGCTCCCACTCGCGCTTGGCGGTCCGTTCCGAGCAGCCCAGCAGCTCGGCGATCTCGGCGAAGCCCATGCCGGCGAAGTAGCGCAGCTCGACGACCTGGCGGCGCTGCGGGTCGATCTGCTCCAGCGCCTCCAGGCCCTCGTGCAGGGCCAGGATGCGGGTGTCGGCGTCGGCCCCGTCCACCAGGCCCTCGTCCAGAGTGATGCCGGCCAGGCCGCCGCCGCGCTTGTCGGCGGCGGCGCGGCGCGCGTGGTCCACCAGGATCCAGCGCATGGCCTGGGCGGCGGCGACGAAGAAGTGGCGGCGGTCGGCCAGCTCCGGCAGGCCGCCGCTGGCCAGGCGCAGGTACAGCTCGTTGACCAGGACCGTGGGCGTGATCGTGGCCCCGCTGCCGCCCACCCGCGCCACGGCGATGCGGTGCAGCTCCGCGTACAACGCCTGGAACACCTCGGCCAGAGGCTGGCGCTCGCCGTTGCGGGCGCGCGCCAGCAGCCCGGTGATCTCCTCGCACTCCTGCCCCATGCCACCCCCTTCCCCGGGAGACGGCCGAAGCTTAGCGCGGCCGGGCCGGAACGGGCGTCAGCGCGGGGCCTGGCCGGCGCGGCCGGCCAGGTACACCTGCAGGTGCACCCAGGCCGCCTGCAGCAGCGGGGCGGCGTGGCCGGCCTGCCGGGCGCGCTGCCACATGTCACCGACGATGTGCGCCGCCTCCACCGGGCCGCCGGCTTCCAGGTCGCGCAGCATCGAGGCCTTGAGCGTGGACCGGGCGTCGGTCAGCTGGGCCAGGGCGTCGGCCTGGGCCGGGCCGGGGATGGGCTGGCCGGCGGCGGCGGCCACCGCCAGGCATTCGGCGTACAGCGCGCGCATGAACGCGGCGCCGCCCTCGGCGGAGGCGATGCGGCCGACGCTGCCGCGCATCAGGCAGGTGCCGGCCGCCAGCGCGGCCAGGAACGAGAACTTGGTCCACTGCGCGCGGGCGATGTCCTCCACCGCGTGGTGCTCGATGCCGGCCCGTTCGCACAGCGCGGCCAAACCCCGCACCCGTCCGCTGCCACCGCCGTCGCGCTCGCCGAAAGTGAGCGAGGCCGGGCGGGCATGGTGGACGATGGCGCCGTCGGCAGCCTTGCTGACGCTGATGAAGCACAGCCCGCCCAGCACGCGTTCGCGGCCGAAGCGCGCATCCAGCGCCGGGTAATGGCGCAGGCCGTTGAGGATCGGCAGCACGGTGGTGGCCGGGCCCACGGCCGGGGTCACCGCCTCGATGGCGCTGTCCAGGTCGTAGGCCTTGCAGGCCAGCAGCACCAGGTCGAAGGGCCGCTGCGCGGCCAGCGCGGGCAGCGCCTCGGCGGTGGTCCATTCGACCCTGAGGTCGGCATCGCCCAGCGGGCTGCGGATGCGCAGGCCGTCGCGGGCCAGCTGCGCCGCGCGCGCCGGGCGCACCAGGAAGGTCACGTCCGCGCCGGACTGGGCAAGGCGCCCGCCGAAGTAGCCGCCGGTGCCGCCGGCGCCGAGCACGAGCACGCGCATGGCCTCAGCTCCGCAGGCCCACGCCGCGGCGCAGCAGCCACAGCGAGACGGCCGACAGCACCGCCACGAAGGCCAGCATCAGCACGTAGGCCACCCACAGCGGCACGTCCGAGGTGCCCAGCAGGCCGTAGCGGAAGGCGTTGACCATGTAGAAGATCGGGTTGGCGTGGGTGGCCGCCTCCGCCCACGGCGGCAGCAGCGTGACCGAGTAGAACACGCCACCCAGGTAGGTCAGCGGGGTGAGGATGAAGGTCGGGACGATGGCGATGTCGTCGAACTTGCGGGCGTAGACCGCGTTGACGAAGCCGGCCAGGGAGAAGATGGTCGCGCCCAGCAGCACCGTGCTCAGGGTCACCAGCGGGTGGGGGATGCGCACGGTGGTGAAGCACATGGCGATGCCCAGCACGATCGCGCCCACCATCAGCCCGCGCAGCACGGCGCCGGCCACGTAGCCGCCCAGGATCACCCAGTTGGGCATGGGGCTGACCAGCAGCTCCTCGACGTGGCGGCCGAACTTGGCGCCGAAGAACGAGGAGGAGATGTTGCCGTAGCTGTTCTGGATCACGCTCATCATCACCAGGCCGGGGACGATGAACTCCATGTAGCTGTAGCCGCCCATGGTCCCGATCCGCGAGCCGATCAGGCCGCCGAAGATCAGGAAGTACAGGGTCATGGTGATGGCCGGCGGCACCAGGGTCTGGCCCCAGATGCGCAGGATGCGGCGCACCTCGCGGCGGACGATGGTGGCCAGCGCGGTCCAGTTGCGCGCCGTGTCGCTGCGCGCCTGGAGGCGGTCGGGGGCGGAAACGGGGATCCGGCTCATGCGGCCTCCCTCGACTGGCCGGTCAGGCGCACGAACAGTTCCTCCAGGCGGTTGCTCTTGGTGCGCATGGAGCGCACGCGGATGCCGGCCGCGTCCAGGGCGGCGAACACGCGGTTGAGGTCCATCGCCCGCGGCATGTCCAGGTCCAGGGTCTGGCGGTCGGCCGCCACCAGGGTGGCGCCCTCGACCACCGGCAGGGTGGCCGGCAGCTGGCCGTCGATGTCCAGCAGGAAGCCCTCCACGTCCAGCTTGGCCAGCAGCGCGCGCATCGGCCCCTGCTCGACGATGGTGCCGCGGTCGATGATGGCCAGGTTGCGGCACAGGCTCTCGGCTTCCTCCAGGTAGTGCGTGGTGAGGATGATGGTCGTGCCGGCGGCGTTGATCTCGCGCAGGGCGCGCCACATGTCGCGGCGGATCTCGATGTCCACGCCGGCGGTGGGCTCGTCCAGGATCAGCAGGCGCGGCCGGGTCATCATGGCCCGCGCGATCATCAGCCGGCGCTTCATGCCGCCGGACAGGGTGCGGCTCATCACCCTGGCCTTGTCCCACAGGTGGGCGCGGCGCAGCTCGGCCTCGGCGCGGGCCTCGGCCTCCTCGCGCGGGATGCCGTAGAAGCCGGCGTAGTTGACCAGGATCTCGAACGGCNGCTCGAACAGGTTGAAGTTGATCTCCTGCGGCACCAGGCCGAGCAGGCGCATGGCCTCGCTGCGGCGGGTGACCAGGTCGGTGCCGAACACCTCGACCGAGCCGGAGGTCAGGTTCACCAGAGAGCTGACGATGCCGATCAGGGTGGACTTGCCGGCCCCGTTGGGGCCGAGCAGGGCGAAGAAGTCGCCCGGCATCACGTCCAGCGACACGCCCTTGAGGGCCTGCACGCCGTTGTCGTAGGTCTTGCGCAGGTCGCGCACGCGCAACGCGGGGACCGTTGCCTCGGGTGTGGAGGGACTCATGGGGG
>JGI25326J35508_1002721_pt1 | contig 11570 bp, 10 predicted proteins | sample HigsolmetaAR201D_FD_35508 | JGI IMG/M metagenome (IMG submission 35508)
TGCCGACGAGCGCGAGGCTGACGCCGTGACCGCGCAGGTCGCCGCGGCAATGGGCGAGACGCCGTATTCGTGGGTCGATGTCTCCCATCGCAACGCCGGCTTTCTCCTCAGCGGTCCTCATGTTGTCGACGTGCTCAACGCCGGCTGCCCGCTGCCGCTCAGTCTTGCGGCCTTCCCGGTCGGCAAGTGCACGCGGACGCTCCTCGGAAAGGCCGANATNGTCCTTTGGCGGACGGGTGAAACCGAATTCCGAATTGAGGTCTGGCGCTCCTTCGCAGCATATGTGGCGGAGTTCATCGCAGAAGCGGCGCGGGAGCATATGGTTTGAAAGGCTTTGGTCGGCCTCAGCGACATTTCAAACTGCGAAGCCGGACCGACCTTCCTCCACCCACCGATGGGTCAACGCTACGGCGATCAGTTTTTCAACCGATAGCCGGTCGCGAAAATGCGCCAGATGGCGATCAGGCACGCCACGAGAAACACCATCGTCATCCCGAGGCTGATACCGACGTTTACATCAGCCACTCCGTGAAAGCTCCAGCGGAAACCACTGACGAGATACACGATTGGATTGAACAGGCTGACGGCCTGCCAGAACGGCGGCAGCACGTCGATTGAGTAAAATGTTCCGCCCAAGAACGTCAGCGGCGTAATGATGAGCATCGGCACGAACTGCAGTTTCTCGAACCCGTCGGCCCAGATGCCGATAATGAAGCCGAGCAGGCTGAAGGTTATGGCCGTCAGAAGCAGGAATGACACCATCCAGAACGGGTGCGCGATCTGCAAGGGCACGAAAAAGCTCGCCGTCACGAGAACGGCGATTCCCAAAATTATTGACTTGGTCGCTGCCGCGCCAACGTAACCGAGAACGATTTCCATTGAAGAAATCGGTGCCGAAAGCACCTCGTAAATCGTCCCTGTGAAACGCGGAAAATAAATCCCGAACGACGCATTCATGACGCTTTGCGTCAGAAGCAGCAGCATTGTGAGCCCCGGCACGATGAACGCACCGTAACTCACACCTCCGATCTCAGGAATGCGCTGGCCGATTGCTGCGCCGAAAACGATGAAATAAAGCGACGTGGTCAGCACGGGCGAGACGATGCTCTGCAGCAGCGTGCGCCGCGTGCGCGACATTTCAAAGACGTAGATCGCCCGAACAGCGTGCAGGTTCATCGGCCTTGCCTCACGAGATCGACAAAGATTTCCTCGAGCGAGCTTTGCGTCGTCCTGAGATCGCGGAAGCGGATACCCGCCTCTGCGAGGTCTCGAAGCAAAGCCGTGATGCCCGTGCGCTGGGCCTGGGTGTCATAGGTGAAGATGAGCTCATGCCCATCCGCCGCCAACGTCAAACGATGTTGCGCAAGGCTTTCCGGTATGGAGGCGAGCGGCTCGTGGAGCTCAAGAATGAGCTGCTTCTTTCCGAGTCGGCGCATAAGAGTGGCTTTGTCCTCGACGATAATCAGCTCACCTTTATTGATGACGCCGATGCGATCGGCCATCTCCTCCGCTTCTTCGATGTAGTGAGTCGTGAGGATAATGGTGACGCCATCCTGCCTCAGGCCGCGCACAACCTCCCAAAGGTCCTTGCGCAGCTCAACGTCCACGCCAGCCGTCGGCTCGTCGAGGAACAGGACGCGCGGCTCGTGCGAGAGCGCCTTGGCAATGAGCACGCGCCGCTTCATGCCCCCTGAAAGGGTCATCAGGCGGTTATGCTTCTTCTCCCACAACGATAGGGAGCGCAGCACCTTCTCGATGTAGGCGGGGTTGGGAGGCTTGCCGAACAGGCCGCGGCTGAAGCTCACCGTATCCCACACGGTTTCGAACGCGTCGGTCGTGAGCTCCTGCGGGACGAGGCCGATCAACGAGCGAGCCGCGCGGTAGTCCTTGACGATGTCATGGCCAGCGACCTTCACCTCGCCCGCGGTGCGGTTCACCAGCCCACAGATGATGCCTATCAGCGTGGTCTTGCCGGCGCCATTGGGGCCGAGTAGCGCGAAGATCTCACCCTTGTAGATTTCAAGGTTGATGTTCTTCAGGGCCTGGAACCCGCTGGCGTAGATCTTCGACAGATTCGAAATGGAAATGATGGGCTCCATGGCCGACACATGCTCATGATCTGTGATTGAAGCTTGGGTGGACCGGCGCACCGATCGAAGCGTGCCGAAACTTCAGAGTATCGTGGCAATCCGGTGGCAGATCATCGAAGGTTGATAGACAACCTGACATCAAGTTTATGGCCGTTTCCGGCCTGCCACATCTCTGCACTCTGAACGCGGGGCGTCAGGGCGGGTCAAAATCCACGCCGCGACAACCGTAAGAACAGCTGCCTGGGTAAGAAGGATCCACGTAGCCACGCCGGAAAACCAACTCAGCCCCAGCATGCCCGCCATAACAGCTACGGAGAGGTACTTCGCCTTCCGATCTATGCTGCCATTCTGTTGCCAGTTGTGAACCAACGGACCGAAGTGCCGATGCTCCATCAGCCAGGTGTGAAGCCGTGGCGAGCTGCGCGCGAAGGCGAACGCGGCAACGAGCAGAAAAGGCGTTGTCGGCACGAGCGGCAACACCGCTCCGATGATGCCGCACGCCGTCGAAAGAAGGCCCAGCAGTAACCAGACCGAACGCTTCATCGTCGCCAGCCCGCGCGGGCGAGCTACCCTGCTGGAGTTGCGCTACCTCTTTAGGTAGCGCAGGCCGCTCTCGCGGCAACCCCGCACGAAGGCGCACGGGCCGGCTTTGTGCCGTTGCTGCTTAAGCGTTACGCGCGAAGTCGTGCAGCATCTCCATGAAGTCATCGGCCCGAGTGATCGGGAAGAAGTGCCCGCCGCTCGGGAGAATGCGCAATTTCGCCTGCGGCATCAGCTCGGCAAGCTCTCGCTGCAAGAACGCCGGAACGATAAGATCATCCTCAGCGCCCTGTATGAGCGTTGGTAAGGATATCTTGGCGACATCGGAGCTGCGGTCGAAGGCGAGCAGCGCCGCGATGCGCTCTGCCACGACAGCTTGCTGCTGAGGTGTGACGGGAGCTGCCGCGATCGTCGCTTCAAACTTGTCCCAATTGGCATTGAGCCATTCGGGCGTGTAGCCGATGAAGCCGAGCATGGCGGCATATTCCTTCGGCGCCGCTTCCAAAATCCGTGCGCGTGAACGGAACAGCTCGGCCATGTAGCGGTTCGGCCGGGCCCACGTGCCGGAGAGGATGAGACCGCCAACCCGTGACGGATCCTGCAGCGCCAGCTCCTGAAGTATGACGCCGCCCGTCGAGTGCCCGATAAGAATGGCATTCGATGCATCGACAGCCTCGAGCACTGCCCGCGTGTCGCGCGCCAGCAGCTCGATGGAGACCGGCTCGCTGCCGCGTTCGCTGGCGCCGATCCCGCGCTGATCGAAGCGAATGACGCGGAACTGGGACTCGAGGAGGGGCACAAGCGGGCTCCAGAAAGCTGCCGTTCCCCCAAGGCCACTGACCAAAACAAGATCGCGGCCACTTCCGCTTACGGTGACCACGAGCTTTGCGCCATCAGCCAATGTGACGGTGGTCGTGCTCATTGCGTCCCCCTTTGCTGATCACCGGATTGGAGAGAATGAGGTTGGCCGCAGAATCCGCGTCGTCTGCACGTCCAGCAGGCCATCGACCATCTTCAGGTATTCCTGCCAGCGCGGGTCCGCCATCATCCGGTCGCGGCGCTGCTGCCGGTCGTCCAGGCTTTCATAGCCCCAGAGGGCGACGACATGGTTCAGCTCGCCGATCTCGGTGGTGAAATACCCCAGGAACTTGCCCAGGAGCTCGAGCTGGATCGGCAGTCCATGCTTTTCATAAAGGCTGACGAACTGGCCAAGCTTTCCAGCCTTCACGCGGTAATCGCGCTCTTCGATGATCATTCGGGTTCTCCGGCTTCTGGTTTGGGCGGGCGAGCCGCGGCGCAGCTTTCAGCTTGAGGTCACAAGGCTTGGCGCCGGCCATCCGGCTCGCGTTGTCCTCCTCGTCATCGGGCCGCATCGCGGGAAGAACTGCACGTTAGGTGGTGCCTGCACTGGGCGTCAACAGCAACTGGCGCAACTTGCGCGGCATTTGAGGAGTGCCGTTCTGCAGCATTGAAGGCGCGCTTCAGACTGCGTATCTTCCCCGCGCACAGAGGAGACGAGTGGGACCGGAGATGGTTGCACGCATCTACAAGCCGGCGAAGACCGCCATGCAGTCGGGGACAGCCCGCACGAACGAGTGGGTGCTGGAGTTCGAGCCGCAGCGGCCGCGGACGGTCGACCCGCTGATGGGCTGGACTGGCCAGCAGGATCCGCGCGAACAGGTGCAACTTACCTTCGCCACGAAGGAAGAGGCGATCGCGTACGCCGAGCGCAACGGCATTCCGTACACTGTCTCCGAGCCGCAGCCGCGCAGGCCGGTGCGCAAGTCATACGCCGATAATTTCAGATACGGCCGGATCGGGTCGTGGACTCACTAGCGCTGGCAGCGTATTTCGGCCCAGCCATTCCGAGACGTGGCCGCCGGTCTCGGCTATCATGTAGAGAGATTGGTCCCGTAGCTCAGTTGGATAGAGCATCTGCCTTCTAAGCAGAGGGTCGCAGGTTCGAATCCTGCCGGGATCGCCAGTCCCGAACAAAAGAGAGAACTGCGGGCGCAGTCTGAGCTAACCCTTCGGCGGCGCTTCTGCCTGGATGGCCTTTGATCCGCTGATGCGGATTTCGCGATCACCTACCCGAACCTCGCGCAGTACGATTCGGTCCGGCGACTTGATCAAACTCTCCGTGGCCGACGAAGCAATCTAGAGCCGTCTCGAGCATCCGCTCTTTCGGAATTGCACCTTCGCCGCGGTACCGCCTCAGCCGGGCGGCAAAGTGCGAGAGGCCCGCGCGTTGAATGATTCCTCGCCCCTCACGTCAGCCGATTGCGGAAGAGCCAAGCCGCAAACGGCAGGGTCACGGCGGCGATGGCAACGAGGGCGAGCATGTCCGGCAGCAATTGCTCAAGACCTGCACCTTCGAGATAAACTCGGCGCGCGATGCTGATGGCGTAATAGAGCGGGTTGATCATCGTGAAGTATTGCAGGACCACCGGCATATTCTCGGCGGGCGCCATCAGGCCGGATAACAGCATGAAAGGCATTAGCAGAACGAAGGTCAGAATCATCGCCTGCTGCATGGTGGCCGCGATCGACGACAGGAAAAGCCCGATGCCAATCGAGGCGGCTAGGAAAAAAACGAGGCCGAGATAGAGCACCGCATAGGATCCGGCGAAAGGAATGCGGAACCAGAACAGCGCCACCAGGAAAATCAGGCTCGATTGCACGATCCCCACCAACATCGACGGGACGGCCTTGCCAACCATGATCTCTGCGGGCCGAAATGGCGCGACGAGAAGCTGATCGAACGTCCCCTCCTCGCGTTCCCGCGCCACCGACATGGCCGTCAGCATCATCGTCATCAACATCGTGATCGTTCCAATGAGCGCCGGGATCATGTTCCAGCGCGTCTCAAGAGAGGGGTTGTACCAGGCCCGCGTCGTCACCCGGACGGTCTCCGCAGCAAGGCCATGGGCGGCACGCCACTCCTGACTGAAGGCGGCAGCGATCGCGCTCACATAGCCCTGCGCGATGCCCGCGGTGTTGGAATTGCGCCCATCGGCGATGACCTGCACCGAGGCGGTCTTGCCGGCATTCAAATTTCGCTCGAAATCGCGCGAGATCACCACAATGAGCGCGGCACGTTTGTCCTCGAGGTAGGCGGCGGCCAATCCCGTCTGTTCGAATGTTGCGACCCGGGTGAAGATACGAGACCCGTCGAGTCGGGCCACGAATGCCCGTGAAGCTGCACTCCGGTCGTGATCGACGAGCGCGTAGGGCACATTGTTCAGGTCGTAGGTGGCCGCATAGCCGAAGATGAGGCATTGCAGGATCGGTGGCAGGATCAGCGCGATCCGGCTCCGCGGATCCTTGAGGATGACCCGCAGCTCCTTGCGCATCAGCGCCGCGATCCTGAAGAGGGTCTCGATCATCGCCACTCACCCGATCCTCTTGCGGGTCAGCCGCACGGCCAACGCCATGAGAAACGTCGCCATGGCCGCCAGCACGGCCGCATTCGGCAGGATCACGCTCCACACATTTCCGGCCAGGAACAGCGTTTGCAGCAGGCTCACGAAGTAGCGGGCCGGGAAGACGTAGGTGATGAGCTGGACGACCCAGGGCATGCTGCGCAGGTCGAACATGAACCCGGACAGCATGACCGCCGGCAGGAATGTGAGCACCAAGCAAATCTGGCTCGCCAGAAACTGGCTTTTCGTGGCGGACGAGATGACGAGGCCAATGCCCAGGGCGACCAGCAGATAGAGAACCGACACGCCGGTCAGGACGAGCAGCGAGCCCCGTAACGGGACGCCGAACAGGACCAGGCCACCGATGACCGACAGGGCGAGCCCAAGCAGCCCCAGCACGAAGTACGGAATCGTTTTGCCAACGAGCACTTCGATCGATCGTACCGGAGTCACAAAGAGCGCCTCGAACGTGCCGCGCTCCCACTCGCGCGCCACGACCAGGGTCGTCAGCAAAGCCCCGATAAGCGTCATGACGAGGACGATCAGGCCAGGCACGAGGAAGTAGGTGCTTTCGTTGGCCTCGTTGAACCACAGGCGGTTTTCGATGCTGACCGATGCCGGCGCGAGGATGCGCCCCCTGGCCGCCTCGCGCGCCAGCCAGCTCGCAATCGCCCCTTGAGCATAACCGAGGGAGATGCGGGCCGTGTTGGCGTCGGCGCCGTGCACGATGACCTGAATTTCGGCGGAGCCGAGCGCCACCCGCCGCGCGAAGTCGGGAGGGATGCGGACAATGGCTTTGACGGTCCCGCCAAGCAGGAGGCGCTCCGCCTCCGCCATGGTCTTGACCGTTACGGCGTCGAAGGACGGGGAAAGTTCAAACCCGGAGGCCGCGCCGCGGGCGTCGGAGGACGCATCCTCCATGACGAGTGCCACCGGTACGTTTTTGACGTCGAGGTTCAGGCCGTAGCCGAACAGGACGAGCAAGAGGAGCGGCATCACGATGCCGATGGCAATGCTGCTCGGGTCTCGAAAAACTTGATAGGTCTCCTTGCGGATCAAGGCTGCGATCCTGCGCAGGGCGCTCCGTTCCTGGACGATGACGGGAGGGCTCATGCCGCGCTCCTTTCGCGCCTCGCGGCCTCGACGATGGCGATAAAGGCATCCTCCATCGTCGGAGGGCGGCCATCCCGACTGTCGGCATACGAACGGATCTCGGAGGGCGTTCCCTCTGCCAGCTTGCGGCCGGCATCGAGGATGACGATCCGGTCGCAGTATTCGGCTTCCTCCATGAAATGCGTGGTGACGATGACCGTGACCCCCTGCTCGGACAGTGCGGTGATGCGGCTCCAGAATTCTCGCCGCGCCAAAGGGTCGGCTCCGCTCGTCGGCTCGTCGAGGAACAGGATCTCGGGCTCGTGCAACAGGGCTGTGGCCATCGCCAGCCGCTGCTTGAAGCCGCCCGGCAGCTGCCCGCTTGGCAGGGCCGAAAACCGTTCCAGCTCGAATTGCTCCTTGGCCCACGCAATCCGCTCACGCTTGCGAGAGCCCCGCAGGCCATAGGCACTGGCGAAAAAGTAGAGGTTTTCGTCGACGCTGAGCTGACCATAGAGCGAAAACTTTTGGGCGACGTAGCCTAAGCGCTGTCGGGCTTCAGCCCGCGAGGTGCGCAGGTCGGCGCCGGCCACGTTCAACGTGCCGCCGCTGGCCGGTAGCAGCCCGCAAAGCATGCGGAAGGTCGTGCTCTTGCCGGCGCCGTTCGGCCCCAGCAGTCCGAAGATTTCGCCCCGGCGGACCTGGAAGCTGACATGATCGACGGCGACGAAGTCACCGAAGGTTCGCACCAGATCGTGCACCTCCACCACCACTTCGGTGCTGCTCTTCCGCGGACCGTGGAATGGCATCGCACTGCGCAGGCCGTCATCGGCGGCCGCGCGGAACAGCGTCATGAAGCCGTCCTCGAAGCGCTCTGGGACAACCTGCAAGGGAATGTCGGCGCCCGAGACGGTCAGTGGCGCATGCTCTGCCGTCTTCTTTACGATGCGGACACGCCCCGCCTCGGGGACCGCGTCGATGACATCGGGCATAGCCCACAGACGGGCCTGAAGAGAGCGGGCTGGCATTCCGTCCGGAGGATCGGCCAGGAAGGTGCATCCGGCTGCCTTGGCTGTGATCTCTTGCGGTGCGCCCTGCGCCAGCACCCGTCCGTTGTGCATGACGACGGCATGGTCGCAGCGCTCGGCCTCGTCGAGATACGACGTGCTGACGACGACGGTGAGATGTTCCTCGCGTACGAGCTTGAGAACGATGTCCCACAGCTCACGGCGGGACAGCGGGTCGACGCCGACGGTTGGTTCATCGAGCAACAGGAGCTGTGGGGACCGGACCAGCGTACAAGCGAGGCCCAGCTTCTGCTTCATTCCCCCGGAGAGTTTGCCGGCGAGACGGGACCGGAAAGGCCCAAGTTGCGTCATCTCCATCAAGCGGGGATAGATGACGCGGCGTTGATCGACGCTCACTCCGTGGAGATCGGCATAAAGGTCCAGGTTTTCCTGAACGCTGAGGTCCTCGTAGAGGCCGAACCTTTGCGGCATGTAGCCGATGAGGTCCTGCACCGCCTGGGGCGCAGCAGCGACCTTCAGGCCCAAGATTTCGAGATCTCCGGCATCGGGCTCCATGAGGCCGCACATCAGCCGCAGCAGGGTCGTCTTGCCGGCGCCATCGGGTCCGACGAGCGCCGTCAGGGAGCCGCGACGTACGATGACCGAGACGTCGTCGAGCGCAACAACGGTCTCGCCCGTCTCGCGGCGGAATGTCATGCTGAGGCCGCGTGCGACGACTGGAAAGGGATGGAAGGTGTCGCTCACGATTTTCGCACCGGCTGGGGCGGCGTCGCCTGCGCCTCGGGCGCGACATCCTCATCGAGCAACCTCACCGTTGCCGGCATGCCGAGGCGCAGGAGGTTGTCCGGATCTTTGACGAACACTCGGACCTCGTAGACCAAACTGGTCCGAAGCTCCTCGGTCTGAACAGTTTTTGGGGTGAACTCGGCGACCGGGGAGATGAACCCGATCCAGCCCTCGAGGACGCGGTCGGGGAAGCTGTCGACCGTTACGGCTGCTTTCATGCCGGACCTCACCCGGCCGAGCTGTGTTTCCGAGACGTAGGCCCGCACCCATTTCGGATCGGTCGTCGCCAATGAGAAGACGGGGCGGGTCGGCGAGGCCATCTCACCCGGCTCCATCAGGCGAGCACTGACAATGGCATCCGTGGGCGCCCTCAGCTCTGCGTCCCGCAACTCTTGGCGCAGCAGCTCGAGCTGAGCCTCGCTCATGCGGAGCTGCGCCTCGGCTTGGGCGATGTCTTCCGCTCTCGTGCCAGCGACAAGCAGGTCCAGGGCCTTTTGGGCAACGTCGACCTTGGCATCCGCGATCTCCGCGGTCGCCTTGGCCAGATCCACGGCCTGTTCGCTCGTGGCACCGCGCGCGGCAAGCGTGCGTTGGCGCTCGTATTGCCGGCGGGCGTTTAGGGCTTCTGCTTTCGCCGCCTCGAGATTGGCGCGGGCTTGGGCGATCTCTTCCGGGCGGCTCCCATTGCGCAGGCGATCGAGCACGGCCCGATGGCTTGCGACCTGCGCCTCGGCCTGCGCAACCTGCGGAGCAAGGCGCCCCGTCTCGAGCCGTGCGAGAACCTCCCCCTTTCGGACGTGTGCTCCCTCCTCGACGAGCACCTCCGCGATGCGCTGGCTGCCATTGAAGGCCAGCGTGATCTGACGCAGCTCGACGTTGCCGTAAAGGGTGAGCCCATCCGAAGCAGACCCGCGGTTCAGGTACCACCACCCGGTGCCACCGATGACGGCGAGAAGCAGGACGATGGAGAGGATGCGTCGGATCATGGTTGCCTACCTACGAGCGGTTTTGCAACCGCTGCCACAACAGCTAAGGCGATCACCGCCTAAAGTCAAATCCAAATTTTAACTTGAAATTTGAGCAAAGCATCGGATATCGTGTCCCGGTATGGCACTGAGCATGAAGAGAACATCGGGCAAGAGAGCTTCCGGCCAGCGCCGGCGGCGAGAAGATGGCGCGACCACCAAGGCTCAGCTACTTGAGGCCGCCGGCGTCTTGTTCGCCGAAAAGGGATTCGATCGAACAACGGCGAAAGAGATCGCGGAGAAGGCCGGCACCAATGCTGCCTCCGTCAACTATCATTTTGGCGGGATTGAAGGTCTTTACGAGGAGGTTCTCGTTGAGGCCCACCACCGCTTTGTGAGCCTCCAGGCTTTGGCATCTGCGGTGGAAGGCGAGGGAGACCCGCAGCAGAAGCTCCGACGTCTCCTCGAGCTCTTCATCAACGCCGTGACGGAACCCGCGTCCTCATCTTGGGCCGTACGAGTACTCACGCGCGAGATCCTCTCGCCCACGCCCTACTTCCATACCTTGCGCCGGAAAGCGATCGAGCCCAAGAAATCGCTCATTTTCGGCTTGGTCTCCGAAGTGCTCGGTCTCCCGCGGGAGCATCCCTCGGTAGCGCGGGCCTGCTTCAGCATCGCGGCACCCTGCTTCCTACTTCTCGTGGCTGATAGACACCTGATCAAACAAGTGTTTCCCGCATTGGGCGCGGACGCGACTGATGCACAGGCCCTCATCGATCACATGGTCCGCTTCGCTCTTGGCGGCATTGCGGAGGTCTCAAAGCACGAAGCGCCGCAGTCGTCTGTCGCCCGTCGAAGCAATAAAGCGGGTTGAGCTTGCTGAAAATCCGAAAGTCTGATTGGACTGCTTCGAGTCGGAAGAGACGCCGCGGCCGCACCACTGTGCAAAGTCGCCGTTGCGACTGGACCGCGCGTCGTCGATTAAACGGGGCCAGCTTTGGGGGAAAGCCACCACTGCCATAGCTGAAGTTGATGCAATAAATTGCGCGACGTTATGGTGGCGGCCGTCGAGCATGGCCGTTCGTCTATCCTGTCAACCTATCGAAAAAGGATGCTTTTCCTGGGAGGGGCTTGCCCGGTTAGCGGTTTTTGTTCAGGGATAGCGCGCAGCCTTCTCTGCGTGCGACGATTCCGACCGATGGCTCGGTGGCGCCAAAGCAAATCGCGGAATACCGAAAGGCACTTGGGATCAGCAGCCATAAGCTCGAGGCCAGCATCGATCCCAGTATGAAAATATATCCTGGCTACATGAATGAGAGAGCGCTCAGGGAAGCGGTTGCAGAGGCTAGAGATGCCTGAGCTTCATCTCGGCTCATTCGGCGCTTAAAGCGCCGAATGTTCTTGCAATACGCAGATCTCGCGTCAAGTTTCGCCTTCGGGCACGACAACAGCTCTCCCGTTTTTTCGACTGCGGAAGAGCTGGCGCCCGTGCCGATCGTGCGCATCACTGAGCGGCTTTCGGCGCGTTTGCCGCTGCAGGCTCTTTCCCGCCTCGTAAGACCACGTAGATCGCGGGGATGACAAGGACCGTCAGCGCCGTCGATGAAGCGAGGCCGAAGAGTAGCGAGATGGCGAGTCCCTGGAATA
>JGI25326J35508_1002726_pt1 | contig 11560 bp, 14 predicted proteins | sample HigsolmetaAR201D_FD_35508 | JGI IMG/M metagenome (IMG submission 35508)
CCCGTGATGGGGCTGGCGCTGCTGGCGGGAGTGGCGGTCCTTTTCCGGCAGGCGTCGGCGCCGCGGCCCGTGCCCGTAGTGTGACTCAGTAGTCGACTTCGATGTCGCGGATCGCCGAGCCCCACTCGGTGATCGCCTTCTGATGCATCATCAGCTTGGCGAGGTTGCCTGAGACCTTGATCTTTCCGGTCATGAAGGCGGTCTGGACGTTCAGCTCGCCCTTGGAGATCGCCGAGGCGGTCTCGTAGTTCTGGTTGATGGTGACGTCGGCGTCGGGAGCTTGACCGAGCAGCATCTGGGCCTGGCCACCCGACGTCGTGAGGTAGTAGGAGATGTCGCCGTCGGGGGCCTCGGTGGTGTTGAACTGGATCGTCAGCTGGGCGGAGCCCATAGCGGTCTTGAACCCGGGGTGGTTGTTGAGGGCGTCGGTGACGGCCTGAGCCCACTCCTCAGATAGGAACTTCACTGCCATGGGTATCCCTTTCTCAACACTGGTGCCGCCAGGCTAGCAGGGCACCACCAACACTTTGAGTCGTTGTTCAAATTGTGGCTCAGGCCACCGCCACCAGCGCGGCCAGCTGGTCGGCGACCTTGCCGTCGACCGGCTCCAGCGGCAGGCGGGGATAGCCCGGACGCAACCCGACGGCGGCGGCGGCGGCCTTCACCCCCGGGACGCCGTGTCGCTCCACCGCAGCCGACAGGGCCGACAGCCGGCTCTGGAGGTCCCGGTCGGGAGCCTTCTCCACCACGTCGAGGACGAGTCGGGGGGCGTAGTTCACCGAGCCGGTGATGACGCCGTAGCAGCCGACCGTGAGCGCGGCGGTGGCGGCGGCGGAAGCGCCGGAGAAGAGGAGGAAGTCGTCGGGGGTGGCGTCGACTATCGCCTGGAGGCGCACCACGTCGCCGGAGGAGTCCTTCATGCCCACGACGTTGTCGTGTTCGGCCAGCTCGGCGACGAACTCGATCGGCAGCGAATAGGCGGTGTTGGGCGGGACCGAGTACAGGTACACCGGCAGGGGAGAGCTGTCGGCGACGTGGCGGAAGAAGGTCAGCACGGCCTGCTGGCGGCCCCGGGTGAGGGTGGTGGGGGTCATCACCAGCACCGAGTCGGCTTCGCGGGCGTCCTCTAGCTGGCGCTGGGCCTCCCGCACCGACTCGGCCATGATGCCGACCATCACGTGGGCGTTGGGGGCGTTGTCGCGGGTGACTTCGACGAGAGCGGCACGCTCGCCCGGCTCGAGGTAGGGGCCCTCGCCGTTGGACCCGGCGACGACGAAGCCCTGGATACCCTCGGCGACGAGAAAGCGGACGTTCTGGCCGTGGGCGTCGAGGTCTAGCTCCCCGCGCTCGTCGAACGGCGTGAGGATGGCGGGCATGACGCGAGGTGGCGGAGTCATGTCACGAGGCTAGTTCAGCCTCTTCGGCGTTAGCTCCGGCTACTCGCTACTTGCGGAGGTTGACCCTGAAGTCAGGCGTCGCATTCGGGTTGTCTTGCCAGGAGATCTGGAAGTCGGACCCGGACACGTTGACGGTGTAGGCGAAGATCGACCCGTTCAGGCTGGAGGCCGACGAGAAGCTCGGGGTCACCGCGCCGTTGGGGGCATAGATCAACCCCGTCCACGTGACACCGCTGGTGCTGATGTCGACCGCCTGGCCGGTGCAGGTCGGTCCCGACGGTGGTGCCTTGTAGTTGGAGAAGAAGAGCAATCCAGGGTCGTTGGGGCCTCCGATGAGAGGGTCGAAGCCACGGAAGTCGCTTTCGCCCGTGATCTTGATCTGGCCTTCGGTGACGAAAGTCGCCCTGACGTTCGGAGCCATCGACACCTGCTTGAGGTCGATGGAGTCACTGGCGTAGTAGACGCCGGACTTTTTGATCAGGATCTTCTGGCCGCCGAGGGAGTCGGCGTAGCCGCTGTTCTTCATCCAGTTGTTGTCGATCGTCGTCGTGTTGAAATACTGGTCGGCATTGGGGTCGGCGTCGTCGTAGGTCACGGCTTTTACCCCGCCGGGGCGATAGGACTCGATCCTGAGGTCCTCGGGGACCGGATAGGGGAGGGCTTCGAACAGTTGGGTCGACGGGGTGTAGTTGGATCCGCCGAGATGGGTCACCGCGCCGTTGATGTCGGTGTCGGCGCCGGTGATCTTCACCTCGCCGTTGCTATGGATGCCACCGTTGATGATCTTCGAGGCACCGGAAAGGTCGAGTTCGACCCCGCCATTACAGGTCACGGGGCCGCCGGCAAAGATGGCGTATCCGCCGAGGAAGGGGATCTGCTCGCATTCGGCCACCGCAGAGGAGATCACGGTGATCTCATCCCCCGCGTTGGGCGTTGCTCTTCCGAACAGGGCCTCGTTGGTGATCTGGATGTCGANCTGCCATCGTCCGTCGCCGAGGTCGGTCGGGACGACTTCGATGTCGGGGTCCGTATCGTCGTAGCCGTTGTCCGCAGCGGTCTGCAGAGCTGCGGCTTCCGGGTTGGGGCTTCCGGACTGCGGGTTGCAGTCTTCCCATGCCGCGGCGAGCGCAGCCAGGTCGGCGGCGTTCTGGGTCCCCCGTCGGTCGTTGTATCCGACACCGGCGTCGATGGCCAATGCCGTGAACCCGAGGAGGACGAGCAGGGTGATGGCAGCGATGATGGCGGCGGCGCCGCGCTCGTTTCCGCTCTTGTCGTTCATGCGGGACACGTGTCGTAGAACCTTTCAGCTTCTGCCGTCTTGGTCAGATCGAACGAACCAATCCATTGGCCGACGAAGGGAGTGATTGGGTCGAGGCTGTATGACACGGTTACCGAAACTCGGGAGCCGTTCTTCACCGACTTGGGGACGGGAACGCAGGAGACCTGGACGTCGCCCACGTTCAGTGCCGGGCTGCTAGTCGAGTCGACGGCTCGCTGGGCGATATCCGCAACGGTGACGCTTTCGTCGAAGGCGGCGTAGACCGCCGCCTCCTGGGCGGCCTCTTGGATCGAGATGTTCGTGAAGATCGCTCGTCCCACGTCGATGATCCCGGTCACGAGAATCAGCAGGAAGATCGTGATGAACGCCGTCTCCACGACGGCCGCGCCGCGTTCTGGCTTCCGATCAGGTGCCACCGATGATTCCTTCATAGATCGATCGGGTCTGTCGAGAATCGAGGTCCAGACCGTCGAGGAAAGACTCGAGCAACGGCACGACGGCATCGAACTCCGCCTGGACGTGCACGGTCACGGTGGTGCCACGGGGGATGTCCACCGCCCAGACCCCACTCGTTTTGTCCTTTGGGTCCGGCAAGCCACCAGCCTCGCAGTCGGCAATCGGGGTCCCGGTCGGGTCGATCCACTGGATCGTGACGTCGGAGACGTCGATCGACGTGGTGACGGCCTTCGCTTGGACCGCTTGGAGGATCCCGGCGCAATCACGGAATCGCGGGACGCCAGATGTGACCTCGGATTCCTCAGTCGTGGTTGCGTAGCGGGCACCTTCGCGGGCGCCCGTCCATACCGTCGTGTAGGCACTCACCACGCGAGCGAACTCGATCACGCCGAAGAGCAGCAGGAAGAGGAGCGGCGCTACGACCGCGAACTCCACCAGGGTCGCGCCGCGTTCAGACGCGACCGACCGCCTTCCAGATCCGGACCCTTTCATTTGCGGATTGGGTCTCTGAGCAGGGATTCTCGTTACAGCGAATCCGCCGAATGGGCCGATTGACTCACGCCACGTCGGGAAATTTGACTGAGACACCTGTCCATCGGGGGAAGGCTCTGTGTACGTGGTCCTCTATCAGCCCGAATCGGCCGAACCGGAGGTGTTCGGTCCGTATGGAACCCCCAACGCCGCCGCCAGCGCGTTGCGTCGGATCGCCGCCTCTGCCGGGGCGCAGCTCGACGTCTCCTACTCGTCGCTTCTCGCCACCCTGGACCTGAAGATCGACGGCGAGCGCCACCGCTACCAGCTCCTGAAGGTGGCCTCGTCGGCCCAACTGGACGTCCACTCCGAAGTGATCGAAGAGCTGGCGGCCGAGGGGGCGATCGGCATCGACTTCCGTCACACCGAGCCGGCTCCGAGCCCGCTGTCGGGATACTGAGCTACTCGACCAGCTCGACCCGGTAGGACGGAGCGCCCGATCCGCCCTCGTAGGGGTTGATCTCGAAGTGGCTCGACGCCAGGTTGATCGTGTAGCCGATGATGGCCCCGTTGCCGATCATCCTGTCGTTGTTGATCCCGATCTTCCCGTTCGGGAAGTAGATCGTCCCTTCGAAGCTGTTGAGGTCGGCGCTCATCTGCAGGCCGTTGTTCCAGCAGGAGGCAGTCCCGCCGGAGTTGCCGAAGAGAAGGAGGCCGTCGTCCTCGTACGGCGACGCCTCGTTGAAGGCCGCCGAGATGGTCATGGTGCCCGTCGCCACGATGGTGGTGTTGTGGAGGGAGTTGCCCGAGCCGTGGGGGCCCCCGGCGGGATAGATGTTCACGTTGCCCTGGACGTAGTTCAGGCCTTCCGGGATGGCAGCCGAGTTAGTGTTCATGCCGCTGGGCCAGTGGGTGTACATGCCCTCGGCCTGGGCGGCGGTCGCCTTGGAGCCGCCTGGGGCGTAGTTCTCGATCACCCAATCGGCGGGGACCGGGTAGGGCTGGGTCGTGGTCTGGCTGTGGCCGGCGAAGAACCGGCTCCCGTACTGGTTCTCCATCCAGTTCGGCATCTCGGTGACGTACGTCGTGTGGCCGTTGAAGAACATCGTGCCGAGCGGACCGGAGATGTTCATCCCGCCATTCGTGTGCNCCCCGCCGTTGATCGTCTTCGACGCCGCCGGGAGCATCAGCGTGTTCTCTCCACAGGCCGGCGGGCCGCCGGCAAACAGGACGTAGGGCGAGGTTCCGGCGACCTTCTCGCATTCGGCTACGGCCTCGCTGATGACGGTCATCTCGTCGACGCCGACGGTCTTCCCGAAGGTGGTGGCGTCGGTCGAGGTGATCACGACGTGCTGTTTGCCGTCCTCGGACGTGACTTCCACGTCGACGGAGTCGAAGCCGTTCTCTTGAGCCACCGCCCGCCCGGCCGCCACCGGGTCTTCGCCGTGGCACGCTGCCCATGCCGCCGCCAGCGCCGCGTTGTCGGCGGCGCCCTGGGTGTGACGGCGCTGGTTGTATGCCAGGCCGCCGTCGATCGCCACCGCCGCCACGCCCATGAGGAGGAGGAGGAGGGTGATGGCGACTGTGATGAGGGCGGCTCCCGTGTCTTCTCTGTGTCGTCCGTTTCGCTTCATCGCAACTCTTCGGTTCTCACGCGCCGCACGTCCCGCCGAACACGTCCCCGGTGAAGGAGCGGGTGAGCTCGATCTGTTCGCCGAGGATCTGGCTGATCACCGGCGTCATCAGGTCGACTCGATGCGTGACCGTCACGGTGACCCTCTTGCCGTCGGGGGAGCAGCTGACGGCCACATCTCCCGGGTCGAGTTCCGGGTAGTCGATCGACTCGACGGCGCGCTGGCGTACGTTGTCGATTTCGTCGGGGTGGTAGGAGGCGTACATCGTCCCCTCTTCGGCGGCGTCCTGGACGCCGATGTAGGTGAAGATCGCCCGGCCCAGGTCGGCCACGCCTGTCACGAGGAGGATCAGGAACATCGCCACGAAGGCCATCTCGACGGCCGCCGCTCCTCGTTCGGACCGCCTGTCAGCCACTGATCTCTCCCTTGAAGACGGTCCGGGCCTGCTCGGATGTGATGTCGAACGCACCGACGATGTTGGAGATGAGAGGGATGGGCGANGTGAACTCGGTGCTCACCTCCACGAGGACCCGGTCGCCGCTCAGAACGGTGCCTTCCGTGGGAGACGGTGTGCCTCCGCACGTCGACTTGACGGGCGTGCCCGGCCCTGTGTCGTAGCTGATGGTGATATCCGTACGGTCCCAGTCGAGCATCACAACCTTGGCCTCGGCAGCGCGGCGGATGCCGGCGCAGTCGGCGTAGCGAGGCACGCCGGGGGTGTAGGGGCTCTCGCCGACAGCCGTCGCATAGCGGGCGGCCTCGCGGGCGGCGGTGGATGCCGCCGAGTACGTGGCGACTCCGCGGCCGAACTCGATCACCCCGAAGATGAGGAGGAAGAGGAGCGGCGCCACCAGGGCATACTCGACCACGGTGGCCCCGCGCTGGGAGTGATTGGTTGACGCGAGCGGAAACAAAGTGCCCTTTCCCCGTTGTCGGTAGGCGATGGAGGTTGGGTCGCTCTACCGATCGAATGCCTTACCCACAGATCATCGGCGCCCGAGGCGGGATCTGGAGAGGTCTTTGGTCCCAAACGGCGGAGATTTCAGCCGCTGAGCGCGAACTCGAAGAAGACTNCTACCTCGCTGCCGGGCGAGGGCCCGGGGATCTTCTTGCACTTCTCTGNGCCGTCCATCCCTTGGTCCGGCAGCACATCGCACGAGAGCAACCTGAGGCTCACTGACTTCGCCGGCTGGTCGCTCGATCCGACGCGTCCCGGATCGTGACGGCACCAGTTGCCCGTGCTCTCCTCGAAGCCGCCGGTGCACGTGCCGTGGTCGGTCCAGATGGAGTCGATGTATGCCGGCAGATAGCCCACGATCAGATTCCCGGAGGCGAGCATAGGGAGAAGGACGAATCGCGGGCTGTTGTAGATACTCGGCACGAACAGATTGGCGGGCGGGTTGCTGTTCAGGCAGGTGGCGAGGTCGCCTCGGGCGTTATCGAAGTCCATGTCGTCGTCCCTGTCGTCGGCGGTCGAGGGTCCGGCAGCAGCATCCAGACACGAGCCGAGCGCAACGGACGTGTCGATGTATTCCCACAACGGGCGGTTCTCGATGTGGTCACCGTCGATCTGGGCGCCGCTCGACGACACGTCTAGTCGACCACTGACGAGGCCACTCATGAGGTCGCCTGAATCCACGGTTGCCGTGTCGGCGACCTCGTTGGGGTAAGGCTGAGTGCCGCAAAGGGCCCTTTTGTCTCCGGAATACGTTCCTGTCAGCGCGTCGACGCCGTCCCGGAGGCCAACCGACATCGAATCGCACGGATCGAACGCCGTCATCTCGAGCGGGACGCCGTTGCAGCTCTCGGCAACGGACGTTCCCGTCCCCAAGCAATACAGGTCGCCCACATCGGCGGTGGAGGCGACGCCAGCCGGGAACAGATTGACATCGATCGTCCGGGTGATGGTCACTTCGGCGGCCGCAAAGGTCTCGACTTCTTGGACTCCCAAGACGCGCCCGAAGGTGGTGGCGGTTCCCTGATTGGGGAGGCGCACTCGGATCGTGGCGTAAGGATCCCCATCGTCGTTCGGGCCAAAGCTGATGCAAGAACTACTGGGTGAGATTCCCAATTCCTGGGTTGTCTCGGCAAGGCTTTCGGTGTCCGTGCAAGCACTCCAGTCGCTCGCCTCGATGGAACGGCCCAGGTTCCTCTCGGCGTAGTCGCCGATGGCCAGTGCGACCCTATCCGGTCCGCCGCCACGCAGGAACTCGACGGCGCCGGCCAGAGCGGCAGCATCGGCGGCCGCCTGATCCAACCGCTGTTCGTTGCGGGCGGCACTGATGTCCACCGCGAAGGCGGCGAAGCCCAAGAGAACCAACATCGCGCTCGCCACGATGATCGCGGTGGCACCTCGATCCGACTGCAGTTCGATCCTCAGCACGTCACCGACTGTGGATCCCATGCCGGATCCTGTTGTTCTAGGCGCACTCTGGCCGTGTGCTGCAGCCTCATAGACGACGGGAACGCCCAATCGAGGAGCCCCGTCATCGTCCTCGCCGGGGCGTCGACCGTGGCCCGAACCTCGTCACCGACGTCGTCGCCGTCCCGCTCGAAGGTCACGACTGCTCCGGGCGCCGCCACATCGAGACGTTCGCAGACCGCGTCAGAATCGATCGTGTCGCTCTCGACGGCGGCCAGCCGTGCAGCTTCGGCGGCCCCGTGTCGGACATCGAGGTTCTGGGTGAAGAGCCACCCGACCTCGATGATTCCGCAGAGGAGAAGGATCAGGAGGGGCATGAGGAACGCGANCTCGACGACGCTCGCGCCAACGTCGTTGAGAGCGCCACCATCGCGTCCTCGGGCATTACCCAGCCCCATCCGCCGTCCCCTGTCGAGTTCATCCGTACAGATCCACGTTAGTGAGCAGGCCCAACTGACGGGCCGTGAATCTCCCGCAACGAACTCGATTTCGGGAGAAGCGAGGAGATACGACTACGAGCGAAGCTCAGAAGTCGACTGCTGGCTCCATATGCATCACGGCGTCGTCGACCCAGGTCACCGTGCCGTTCCACCACAGGAAGCCGGTGATCCATTCGTAGTCGAACACGACGCGTACGCCTATCCAGTCCCTCTGCGCTCCCTCATTGTCTCTGTCCGATGAAGGCCACGAGTTCTGGAGTCGTTTCCACGTGACGCCGTTGCAGGTCAACAGATTCGTCGTGTCCGACGGCGTTGCTGGCCGGTATCGCTGACGGTTGCTACTAACGGCTCCCGACGTGTCCGACTCATAGATCCAGACCTCCGCGGGCGTAGCGTTGCTGAGCGATTGCAGAGCGCCAGCTGTGGCTTCCAGTATGAGACAGTCGGCATTGGTGTGATCCCCGGAGTTGGCAGCCAGCCGAACGCCTTCCCGCGTCGATTGGTTCACCGCAATCCAGTCCCGGAAGGCCATGCCGTATTCGAATGCTCCGATGGCGATCACCAAGAGCAAGCTGAGCGTCATCGCCACCTCGATCACGGCGGCACCTTGCTCTCTCATCCGCGGTCTCATTCGTTCGGTACCAGTCGTACGGGGTTGCCGATGACTCTGGCGGTCCATGTGGTGCGGTCCTGGGAGCCGTCCATGTCGAGGGCCATCTTCCAGAAGCAGTCCGTCGAGCAGGTGTAGGTCGACGGGATGTCGATGATCGCCGTCAGCCACTGCCCGTTGAACCGAGCGTTTCCGCTGATGGTGCTCTGGATTCGGCACTGACCGGAGCCGGAGTCCGTCTGGGTGCCGCCGTCATCCTCAGAGAACCATGAACAGTTGGGAGTGGTGCCATCCGGCCTCTTGACCTCGACCCAGGCGTTGTTGTTGTTCTCACCCGGGTCGTAGAACCTCAGTTCGAGCTTCTTCCCGGCATGAATCGGGTCGATCTCGGCGAGGTAGACCGTTGCCGTCCCGGTCGTTCCGTTCGTGAATATCGACATATCGTTGATGCCATAGACCCGCGCTCTCGCGCCCGAAGCCGGGTTGGTCGTCACGCCGATCGAGTAGCTGTTGTTGCCGCCCTGGTTCTCGGTGGACCACACACGAAGAACGTACAGTCCGCCTTCCGAAGGCGGACTCACGGTGCAGAGATCCACCCACCTGTTCTTGTACGTGCCGGACGACTGCTCCGACTGAATCGTAAGCGAGCAACCTGAGATTGAGGAGTTGTCGGTTGGGTCCAGCGGGGTGGAGTCCGGAGCGTACAACTGGTAGTGGGTTGTCATTCCTCCGTTGGCCGAGGCCGCCAGGCCATCGCCGTCACCCGTTTCGGTCTGGAAGTTGCGGCGAGCGTAGAACCCGGCGTCGTAGAGCTTCACGGTGAACGAGTTCTTGCCCGAAGGGATCTCGACGGCGTAGTAGTAGCCCGCGGCTCGGTAGTCCGAGTTTGAGCCGCCCGAGCAACTCCCAGAGCTCACCTCATAGCACCGAACCGCGAAGGGGTCTCCGTGTTCCTTGGCGGTGAGCGGTCCGTTGATCGCCGCCCAGAAATTCTGAGTGAAGCTACTGCAATGACCGAGCCCAGCGTTGTTGAGCACTGAGGAGCTCATGTTGCCGCCCACCCCGAAACACGACGACGGCGAACCCATCGGCACGGGCTTCACGTACTCCGCCGTCGCCGTGGCGCTGAGGGAGAATGTCTCGAATCCCATCACGCGGCTGAAGAAGCCTGGAGCTGTCGAACCCATGGTGACCTGGAGCTTGTTGTCGTCGAGTGCCGTCCAGCTCAGGGAGGTGTTCCCTCCCACGGGAAACCCGTTGGCGGCGGCGGCGCTTGCCGTGTCCATATCGACGGCTTCCGTATTCGAGGGCAGGTGAATCACACCCGCGAGAGCGGCAGCGTCGGCCGCTCTCTGGAGTCGGGCGCGGTTCAGATAGAGCCATCCGAGATCCACGGCAAAGGCCGAAAGCCCGAGCAGCAAGGCGAGAGCGCCGGCGATGAGGGGAAGGGCAGCGCCTCTCTCGTCCGACCAAAGCCGTCTGCTCCGCTGACGTTCTCTCCTCTTCATCAGTCGTACGCCTCCGGTTCCATCCGCATGATCGTCACCTCGTTCAGCTCGATCGCTCCCGAGAACGGGCCGAAGTTGGTGATCCAGTCCTGCTCCATGACGACCCGAACACCGATGATGTCGAGGGGGTTGGTGCCAGCCACGACCTGTCTACTGGTGGACGGCCAGGCGTTCGTTCGGCTCCAAGAATCCGCCGAGTCGTCCGGCGTGTTGCAATCCATTGGGTCACCGCCGATGTACCGCGCGACGTTGGTGTCGCTTGGAATCTGAACGCCTTGTTGAGTCGTCCGGAATATCTCTATGCGATCGAGGCTGGAGAGGTCCGGACCGAGTACGGAGGCCACTGCCGTGACGATCAGGCAGTCTGCGTCGGGGGCGTCGCCGACGAAGGCGGCAACTCTCGCGCCTTCGCGGGAGGCGTAGGAAGCGGTGAGATGGCCCTTGAAGGCGATTCCCATCTCGGCGATGCCGATCAGGATCAGAACGAGGATCGGGAACACCATCGCCATCTCGACCAGGGTCGCTCCCCGATCAGAACGGCGGTTCGATCTGCGGTCGTGCGAGCGCGAGCGCAAACCTCGCCCAGACCTCCAACCTTGTCCAGTCCCGTGAGGGCGTCGCACGTTACGCACAACCTTCCGATCTGTGATTGCCGGTTATCGGCCGCAGAGGTGCTGACCTTTATGGTCTCCCGACCTATCCAGGCGAGCTGTTCGCTGGCAGCTTCCGGCTGTCCGAGATCTGGGTGCGAGCGGCAGGCCCCCGATCGCCGCCTGGCTGAGCCCAGGCGTAGCCGATTGAACACCCACTCCGTACCCCGATCCGGACCATGTCGGCCTACAGGTTCGCGCGCTGGGGCGAAATTGCAATCCCTGGGGGGAATCCATGCCTGATGTCGACAGCTAACGATCAAGCCGTCGTGACGTCCTCCAGCGGGGCTCCCGTCTCTTCTGTGCCGGGTTCGGGGAACAGCGGCTCGATGCCCCAGCCGATCGCCCCGACGAGGATCATCAGCACCCCGATCACGACCAGCGCCTTGCCCCAGGCGCCCTCGTGGTAGATGAGTCCCCAACTGATGAGTGGGATCCCGGCGGCGAGGACGATCGGGAAGTAGGACGGACGGGGGAGAGGGATCGGATTGGGCGGGTTGAGTCCCTCGAACTCCAGCGCCGTCACGATCTCGTCGGCCTCGGGCCGACGTACCGCCCTGCCTTCGGCGTCCTCGGTGTACTTGCGGTGCCAGAACTCGTCGAGCTCGGACACGACCGGCACCACGGCGTAGTTGTACTCCGGGGTGGGGTTGGGGATCGTCCACTCGAGGGTGCGGGCGTCCCAGGGGTCGA
>JGI25326J35508_1002752_pt1 | contig 11501 bp, 9 predicted proteins | sample HigsolmetaAR201D_FD_35508 | JGI IMG/M metagenome (IMG submission 35508)
CGACGGTGAGCCGACGTCGGTGGAAGCCACGATGGTCATCAGCTCACGATGCGCTGACGCGTCGCAGCGATCCACCGGCTGATACGATCGGGCGCGTGGATCCCACGCCGGTCGACGCGGTTTCTGCCGCTGATCCCTTTGTGCCCACCGGCGACGACGGCTGGCAGCGGCTGGCGCCGGCTGCGCGCACCGTGCGCGCGATCGCCGGCGCCGTTGCGGGTGCGGTCATTGCGGTGCCGCTCGCGGTCGTCGTCGTGACGATCGCCGCCGGCGGCGGCCTGCTCTGGCCGCTTCTGGCCATGCCCGCGGCGGTCGTGTCGGGAGCGCTGGCCGGCGCCTGGATCGGACAGGCCCGCTGGCGGCGCACCCGCTGGCGGCTCGACGCGGTCGGGTTGTACGTGCGGCGCGGGCTCATCTGGCACACGGAAGTCCTGGTGCCCCGTTCGCGCGTGCAGCATCTCGACGTCGAGCGGGGCCCGCTCGAGCGCCAGTTCGGCCTGGCAACGCTCGTCGTGCACACCGCGGGCACCCAGACATCGGCGCTCAGGCAGTCGGGCTTCGACGAGGCGACGGCCGTCGCGCTCCGCGATGCCCTGATTCCAGACGCGGCCAGGCATGCCGACGCGCTCTGACACGCCGGGGCCGCCGCCCGGCGGGCCGCGGCGGCTGCATCCGTTCTCGTGGCTCTTCGTCCTGCTGCAGCAGCTGCGCGCCTTTGCCATTCCGCTCGTGGTCCTGCTCGTCACCGGTCGCGGGCAGTCGTCGGAGTGGCTCGGGCTGATCGGCGTGGCGGGGTTGACGGCCCTCTCGGTGGCGCAGTACTTCACCTACCGCTACGAACCAACCGCCGAGGGCATCGTCATCCGCCACGGCATTCTTCAGCGGACGCGCCGCGACATTCCCTACGAGCGCATCCACACGGTGAACCTGCACCAGACGGTGCTGCACCGGCTGTTCGGCGTGGCCGAAGTCCGGCTCGAGTCGGCCGGCAGCCGCGAACCCGAGGCGGTCATGCGGGTGCTGGCGATGACCGAGGCGCGCGGCCTCGAAGAGCTCGTGCGACTGTACGGCGGGGCCCGGCGGCCGCCGATCGACGGGATCGCGGACCGGGCAGCTGCCGAAGAACCCGCGCCACTGCTCACGCTCGGCCCGGGCGAGCTCTTCCGACTGGGCCTGATTTCGAACCGCGGCNTGGNGGTCGTTGCCGCGATCGTGGGTCTTGCATCGCAGGTCCTGATGGAGAGCCAGGATGCCGCGCGCGATTCGGTCGCCGCGCCGCTGCGCGCGTTCTACGAACTGATTCATGGCTTCGTGGCCGCACGCTTCGACGACACCGCCGCGCTGGCGGCCGGCACGCTGTTCGTCGTCGGCGCCGCGCTCGCGCTCGTGCGGCTGCTTTCGGTCGTCCTCGCGTTCGTGCAGTACCACGGCTTCGTCCTGCGCGAGCACGAGCGGCAGCTGCGCGTGCAGCGGGGCCTGCTGACCCGTGTGCGCCATCAGCTTCCGCGCCGCCGGATCCAGGCCTGGCGCATCGACGAGACGCTCCTGCACCGCTGGTTNGGACGACAGACGCTCCGCGTCGACAGCNNGGCCGGAGCCGACGACGAGCGTGGGATACGCGAGCTGGCGCCGGTGGCACCCCCCGCGACGGTGACGGAACTGCTCGCCCGGCTGCTGCCCGACGCCCGCTGGCCGCGCACCGACTGGCGTCCGGTGCACCCGCGCGCCTGGCGTCGCCTGCTCGTGCGGCCGTTCGCCATGCTGCTCCTCCTTGCCGCCGCAGTTGCGTGGTTCGAGGGGCTTCGGGGCCTCGTCGTGTTCGTCGCCGTGCCGCTGCTCGTGCTGCGTGCCCGCCGGCAGGGCGCGTTTGCCGGATACGCCATCGACGATCGCGTGGTGGCAGTGCGCAGCGGCTGGCTCACCCGGCGATGGGGCGTGGTGCCGGTCGCGAAGCTGCAGTCGATTCGTGTGACACAGTCGCCCTTCGACCGTCGGCACGGCATGGCCACGCTGTGGCTCGACACGGCCGGCGCGCCTGCGGCCGACGGCGTGCTTCGCATCCGCTTCCTGCCGGTCGACGAAGCGCGGCAGCTGTATGCCCGACTCGTCGATCACATGACAGCGTCGTCGCCACTTGCTACGGCGCCCCCCGTTCCTGCGGAATAGCTACGGAGCGATCCGATGACCGACCGCCTGTCGCACAACCCGTTCGCCGCACTGCGCGGCCTCCGCGATGCCATGGGCCCGGCGGAAGAGCCGGGTGACGCTCCGACGGCAGGGCCGGAGCAGCCCTCGATTCCAGCCGACGTGCGGATCGCGCGCGCCGTCGTCCGGCTCGAGCGCAGCGGGCGCGGCGGCAAGGAGGTGACGCGCATCGATCACCTCGGCCTCGGCAGCGACGTGCTCGAACGATGGCTGAAGGAGCTGAAAGGAGCGCTGGGCTGCGGCGGGACGATCGAGGGCACGTCCATCGTGCTGCAGGGCGACCAGCGGCAGCGCCTGCCGGCGCTGCTGACTGCCCGCGGCGTCAGGCGGGTGGTGGGATAAACGAAGGGGGCCGCCCGCGCACCTGCGCGAACGGCCCCCCTGCACCTGCACGTGCGAAGCCCGCAGGCCTCAGTCCGGACTTCCACGCCCGGCGTGAGCCTTCGGGCCTCAACGCGCGTCAGTACCGATAGTGTTCGGGCTTGTACGGCCCCTCGACGCTGACGCCGATGTACTTCGCCTGCTCCTCGGTCAGCTGCGTCAGCCGCACGCCCAGGTGGTCGAGGTGCAGCCGCGCCACTTCCTCGTCGAGCTTCTTCGGCAGCATGATCACGTTGCGGCCGATCTGCTCGGCGTTCTGGTGCAGTTCGATCTGCGCAAGCACCTGGTTGGTGAACGAGGCCGACATCACGAACGACGGATGCCCCGTGGCGCAGCCGAGGTTGAGCAGCCGGCCCTCGGCGAGAATCAGGACGCTGTGGCCGTCGGGGAAGATCCACTCGTCGTACTGCGGCTTGATGTTGACGCGGCGGATCCCCGGCACCTTCTTCAGGCCGGCCATGTCGATCTCATTGTCGAAGTGGCCGATGTTGCCGACGATCGCCTTGTCCTTCATCCGCGCCATGTGCTCGGCGGTGATGATGTTGAAGTTGCCGGTCGCCGTGATGAAGATGTCGGCCGTCTCGACGACGTCCTCGAGGCGGACGACCTCGTAGCCCTCCATCGCCGCCTGCAGGGCGCAGATCGGATCGATCTCCGTGATCACCACGCGGCAGCCCTGTCCGCGCAGCGCCTGCGCGCAGCCCTTGCCGACCTCGCCGTAGCCGCAGACGACGGCCAGCTTGCCGCCGAGCATCACGTCGGTCGCACGGGCCAGACCGTCGGGCAGCGAGTGGCGGCAGCCGTAGATGTTGTCGAACTTGCTCTTGGTNACCGAGTCGTTGACGTTGATGGCCGGNAAGAGCAGCGTNCCGCTCTTCTGCATCTCGTACAGCCGGTGCACGCCCGTCGTCGTTTCCTCGGAAACGCCGCGGATGCCCTCCGCGATCGCCGTCCAGACGCCCGGCCGCTCCTTCAGCTCGCGGCGCAGCGTCTCGAGCACGACGCCCCACTCCTCGGGCTCGTTCTCCGGATCGAACTCCGGCACGCGCCCCGTCTTCTCGAACTCGTGCGCCTTGTGCACGAACAGCGTGGCGTCACCGCCGTCGTCGACGATGAGCGTGGGCCCCTTGCCGTCGGGCCAGCGNAGCGCCTCGGCCGTGCACCACCAGTACTCCTCGAGCGTCTCGCCCTTCCACGCGAAGACGGGGATCCCCTTCGGCGCCTCGGGCGTGCCGCCCGTCTCGGGACGGCCGACCACGACCGCGGCCGCGGCGTGATCCTGCGTCGAGAAGATGTTGCACGAGACCCAGCGGACGTCGGCGCCGAGCAGATCGAGCGTCTCGATCAGCACGGCCGTCTGAATCGTCATGTGCAGCGAGCCCATGATGCGCGCGCCGGCCAGCGGCTTCTGCCCCTTGTAGCGCTCGCGCAGCGCCATCAGGCCCGGCATCTCGTGCTCGGCGAGCCGGATCTCCTTCCGGCCCCACTCGGCCAGGTTCAGATCGGCCACCTTGAACGGCTCGCGCCCGGCCTTGCGGGCAGCCTCGAATGCGTGTTCGGTCACAGTCGCGGTCGACATCGGTTACTCCTCGGTTGCGTGTACTGAATCGGGGGATTCGATCGGATCGGCGGCCGGCCGTACGGGGCCCGGCGCAATCGCGGCGGCGGTAAACAGNGTGGGGCCGCGGCTGTCAGGATCGGGGGCGAGCGGCGTCAGCCGNCGCAGCACCAGACCGCTCTGCTCGANCAGTCGACGCATCTGCTCCTCGCTGAANCCGAGCCAGACGTGTCCCATCCGCTGACGATACTCCTCGCGCTCGTGCGGCGCCATGTCGACGACCAGGAGCCGCCCGCCGGGCTTCAGGATCCGCCGCGCCTCGGCCAGCGCCCGGCCGGGCGACGGCAGGTGGTGCAGCACCAGCATCATCACGGCCGCGTCGACCGCCCCGTCGGGCAGCGGCAGCGCCTCGAGCGACCCGCGGCGCAGCTCGACGTTCGGCAGTGACGCTGCGCGGGCGCGTGCCGCCGCGAGCATCTCGTCGGAAGCGTCCACGCCAACGACGCGCGCGACGAGCGGCGAGAGCACCGGAAGCAGCTGCCCCGTCCCGCAGCCGAGATCGGCCACGATCCAGCTGTCGGGCAGCAGGCCCAGCAGGGCCGGCGCGGTAAACTGCGTGCCGAACAGCTCTTCGCGCAGCTGGTCCCACTCCCCGGCGGCCGTGGCGAAAAACTGCCGCGACGTGCGGCTCCGCCCGGCCAGCACCTGCGACAGTCGCCGCGCGTCCTCGGCTATTCCGGCCCGGCCGGCCAGCTCGCCCCGCGTGACGTCCCAGATGCGCGCGCGCGCCTCGTCGTCGATCGCCAGTGCGTAGTAGCGGCTGGTCCCGTCGCGCCGCGACGTCACCCACCCGGCGTCGGCCAGCGTCTTCAGGTGCCGGCTCACGGTCGACTGCGGCAGCTGCAGCACCGCGCAGAGCTCGCTCACCGTCAGCTCCTGCTGCTCGAGGAGCCAGAGCATGCGGCAGCGGGTCGCATCGGCCAGCGCCGAGAAGGCGTCGAGCAGGGACAAGGAGGCAACGGCCATTTATCCGTAAATCCGGATTGAATGATACATGCTCGCCAGCACGCCTGCAACGAATCTTTCGTCGGGCTGTCCCGTCCCGCCCCGCCTCCGGCTCGGGCCGCTTCCAACGGTTGCGTCCTGTATCATGCGGCCCACCCATGCATCCCCTGCTGGTTCTCGTTGTCTCGATGGCGGCCGTCATCGGCCTGATCGTCTGGGCCCGTCTGCACGCGTTCCTGGCACTGCTCATCGGCGCCGTACTCGTCGGTGTGATGGCACCCGCCATCCCCGCGNCGGAGGCGGTCACGCTCGCCGCCACCGAGCTCGGCGTCGTGGCCGGACGCGTCGGCATCATCATCGCCCTCGCCTCGTTCATCGGGCTCGGTCTGCAGCACAGCGGCGGCGCGACGCGGATCGGCGCGTTCTTCCTGAACCTGGCCGGCGCAAAGCGCAGCCACTACGCGATGGCGGCCAACGGCTACATCCTGTCGATTCCGGTNTTCTTCGACACGGTGTTCTACCTGATGGCCCCGCTCATCCGGGCGATGCACGCGCAGGCNAAGTGGGGCTACCCGCTGCTGCTGATGGCCGTCGTCGGCGGCGCCGCCGCGACGCACGTCTTCGTGCCGCCNACGCCGGGCCCGCTGGCCGCGGCCACGCAGCTCAACGTCGACCTCGGGCTGATGATCCTGCTCGGCACGATCGTGGGCATCGGTGCGGCGATCGCGGGCCTTGCCTACGCCTCGTGGGCNTTCCGGCACTGGCCCAACCTGGCGGCCCGTGTCCGCGCCGAGATCGAGAACCCGCAGGCAGGATCGGACGCGCCTGTAACCGACGGGCCGCTGCCGGGCCTGTTCCTGTCGCTGCTGCCGATCGTGCTGCCCATCGTCCTGATCGCCGGCCGGACCGTCGTCACGGCCACGGGCGCCGAAGGGCCGCTCGCGTCGTTCGTCNCGTTTTTCGGCGACCCCAACGTGGCGCTCTTCCTCGCGCTGCTGGCCACGATGTACCTGCTGGTGTCGACGCGACGCCTAACGCGCGCCGAACTGGCGGCGCTCACCGAGAAGGCCTTCGAGAGCGCCGGCACGATCATCCTCATCACGGCGGCCGGCGGCGCCTACGGCGGCATGCTCACGCGCGCGGAGATCGGCACGACGCTGGCCGACTATGCNTCGGCTCTCGGCCTGCCGGTGCTGCTGCTCGCCTTCCTGCTTGCCTCGCTCCTGAAGATCGCCCAGGGATCGAGCACGGTGGCCATCATCACGTCGGCGTCGATCATCGCCGGCCTCTATGCCGGCGGCGATCCCGCTCTGCTCCCGCATCCGGTGTATGCCGCCCTGGCCGCAGCCGGCGGCTCGCTGGTCGTGAGCTGGATGAACGACAGCGGCTTCTGGGTCATCGCGAAGATGGGCGGCCTCGACAACGCCGACACCATCCGCATGTGGACCGGCACGGCCGCCACCGTCGGGACGGCGGGCTTTCTGATCGCGGTCGTCCTGTCCTGGCTGCTGCCGTTGAAATAGATGTCCGCCGACGACCGGTCCCCCGACCACGACCCGTCCACACCCACGCCGCCGGACTCCGATACCGGCCACGAGCAGGGCCGGGGCGCGGCCATGATCAAGACCACGCTCATCGTCGTCGGGGTGGTCGGCGTCTGCTTCCTGCTGGCGTGGCTGATTACCCGCCGGCTGATCGACAGCTGGTCGCCCTGAACGAGGGCCCCGCGCGCCCACCGGCTTCGTAATAAGATCGCCGCGCCATGCAGCTCGACATCCTGACGGCTCTCTTCGTGTTCATGCTCGCCGCCTTCCTGGGCATGGACATCATCCGCCGCGTCTCCCGCCTGCTGCACACGCCGCTGATGTCGCTGACGAACGCCATCTCGTCGGTGGCCGTCATCGGTGCGCTCATCGTGACGGGACAGTCGGAAGACACACTGACGACGGTCCTCGGTGCCGTCGCGGTATTCGCCTCGACGACGAACGTGGTGAGCGGCTACATGATCACCGACCGCATGCTGCGGATGTTCAANCGTCGCGAGGACCGGCAGTCATGACGTCGACGGCGCCCNTTACCGAACTGCTCTACCTCGGCGCCGCAGCGCTCTTCATCATGGCGCTGCGCTGGATGAGCCAGCCGGCGACGGCGCGGCGCTCCGTGCCGGCCGCCGTCACCGGCATGCTGCTCGCCGTCGTCGGCACGCTGATCCGCCCGGAAGTCGTCACCTACCAGTGGATCGTCGTCGCGGCCATTGCCGGCACGCTGCTCGGCATCCCGCTCGCGCGCGTGCCGCTGACCGCCGTCCCCGAACGGACCGGGCTGTCGCAGGCCTTCGGCGGCCTGGCGGCGCTGCTCGTCGGCACGGCGAAGTACTACATGTGGCTCGAAGAGGGCGAGCTGACACACTTCCGCGCGGCGGTCGTCGCCGGCGAGGTCATCCTCGGCGGCCTGACGTGCACGGGCGGCCTGCTGGCGGCCGGCAAGCTCGCCGAGTGGATCGCCACCCGGCCGATCACCTACCGCGGGCAGAACGTCGTCAGCTTCGTGATGCTCGGTGCGGCGGCCGTGCTCGCCGTGTGGGTCACCGTCAATCCCACCGATGCGTGGGCCCTGCCCGTCATCGTCGGACTGGCGCTGGTCTTCGGCGTACTGCTGATTCTGCCGATTGGCGGCGCCGACATGCCGACCGTCATCTCGTTCCTGAACTCCTATGCGGGCCTGGCCGCCGTGGCCATGGGGTTCGTGCTCGAGAACAAGCTGCTGATTGCCGCCGGCGCGCTCGACGGCGCGTCGGGCTTCGTGCTGTCGATCATCATGTGCCGGGCGATGAACCGGTCGGTCACCAACGTGCTGTTTGGCGCGTTCGGATCGGTGCAGAAGGCGCAGGCGGCCGCTGAAGAGCGCACGGTCAAGAGCGCCACGCCCACCGACGCCGCCGAGCTGCTGCTGAACGCCGACAGCGTCGTCATCATCCCGGGCTACGGGATGGCGGTCGCGCAGGCGCAGCATCGGGTGCGCGACCTCTACGACCAGCTGACGAAACGCGGCGTCGACGTCCGGTTCGCCGTGCATCCGGTGGCCGGGCGCATGCCCGGGCACATGAACGTCCTGCTCGCAGAAGCCGACATCCCGTACGACCGGCTGGTCGAGATGGACGACATCAACCCCGAGATGCCGCACGTCGGCGTCGCGCTCGTCATCGGCGCCAACGACGTCGTCAATCCCGCCGCCCGCAACGACGAGAAGAGCCCCATCTACGGCATGCCCATCATCGATGCCGACAAGGCGCAGACGGTGCTGGCCATCAAGCGGAGCATGAACCCGGGCTTTGCCGGCATCGAGAACGAGCTGTACTACGCGCCGAACACGCTGATGCTCTTCGGCGACGCCAAGCAGGTGCTCGGCGACGTGGTCAAGCAGATCACCGGCGAAGCGTCGGCCCACTGACACATCCGGACACTGGCGTGTCGACCGACCGACACGCCGCGCCATGCCGCGGCGCGCTCGTCGGCAGCAGCGCCGGCTAATTCGCGCGCCCGCGCCGACATGCAGCGCCCGGCCGATCCGGGCACCCATCTCCCCCGCTGGCACCGCTCTTGCCTCTGCCCGGGGCGCGTACTCCGCGGCTGCGCCCGCGGTACGTGTGCAGCGGAGGCACAGTGGCCGAACACGATCCCGACACGCCGACGCACAGCGCCCCCGCCCCCAGGGGCGGGCCGGGCACCGCCGTGGCCGCCGATCGTCGCCAGCATCCGCGCGTCGTCCCCGACGAGCGGAACCAGCTCGCGGCGAAACTGGCCAGCGGCTCACAGGTGCGACTGATCGACCTGTCGCGCGGCGGCGCGCAGTTCGAGTGCGAGCGCCGATTCCTGCCGAATGCGTCGGTCACGCTGCGGCTGCTGACGCGCGACGGCGAGTTCCCCGTCACCGGCCGCGTCGTCCGATCGCGCATCGTCCGGCTGGCGACCGGCGGCCTCGGATATCGCGTCGCTGTCGCCTTCTCGCAGCTGCTCGAAACGTCTCTCGAAGACACCCGTGAGGCAGACGAAGGTCTGCGCAAGGGGGATCACGACATCCAGGCCGGACAGGCGGCCGCAGCGCCCGGGGACAGTACCGAGGTCGCGCAACCGACCGTATCCGAGCCCCCCGTCGCGGCACAGACCGATGCCGGACAGCCGGCTTCTGCCCCACCCCTCACCGAACGCTGGGCCGACATCACCGAGGAGGAAGCGCTCGCGTTCGAAAGTGCGGCCGGACCGCCCATGGCCGCACTCACGCTGACGGTCGCCGTCGACTCNACGTCGGAGCAGCTGCAGGACATGTTCAATGGCAACAACTGGTAGTCCGACCCNGGCGGAGCNCCCCTGATGTCCNCGGCTCTCGACGTTTCGCTCAACGTGCTCTACGTGCAGGGCACGCGCATCGAGGAAGACCGCGCNNCCACCGACGAACTGCGCACCGCGTCGTCCGAGCTGCAGATCACGACGATTGCCGGCCCGGCCGCGGCACTGGCCGAGCTGCGCCGCACGCCCGGCTGGCAGGCCCTGATCGTCTCGCCGTCGATCCCGCACAACGAAACACTCGCCCTCATTGCCAGCATCCGGCGCGATCGCATCCCGATCGCCATCGTCCCGATCATCGACGACACCCACCAGGAGGTGTTTGCCGCCGCGGTGGCTGCCGGCGCCGACGATGTGCTGNTGCGGCGGGGCGGGACGCTCGTGAGCATCCGGGAGAGCCTGACGCGCATCCGCCAGAGCCCGCACCTGTTTCCCGCCGAGCAGCGTCGCCGCATCGTGGTGCTGTACGCGGGCCGCGACCCGCTCGTCTGGAACCTGCTCGCGCAGGTCCCGTTCGTCAGGGCCGAGCGCGCCGTCGTCACACCGGAAGGGACGTGTCCGGTACGGCGGCCCGGTGCGGGCGACGACAGTCTGCGCGCCGACGCGGTGGTCATCGACGAAGCGCCCGGCGATGCGCATCCGCTGCAGGTACTCAAGTCGGTAAAGGCGCAGGCCTCCGACGTGCCGGTGATCGTGCTGACGTCGGCCGGCGGCGCCGACATCGCGACCGCGGCGCTAGAACTCGGTGCCGACGACACGGTGCTGAAGACCGGCATTTTCCGTCGCCGCCTGATCGCGACGCTGCGCCGCGTCCACCAGCGCATCGAGATCAACGCACAGCAGCAGGAGACGCGCGCGCGCGAGGAGCGTCTCCGCCAGATTGTCGAGAACGTCCCGACCGGCATCATGGTCGTGTCGGGCGACGGGCGCGTGCTCGCCATGAACGGCGCGGCGCTCCAGCTGTTCGGCGCCTCGAGGCCGCGCGACGTGGTGGGCCGCGACTTCCGCGATCTGGCCGCCGAAGCGGCCCGTCCCGACGTCGGCGAGCTCATCCGGAAGGTCACAAAGGGCGAGCCCGGGTCGCTCGACTTCGACGCGGTCACGCTCGACGGTTCGACGTTCGGCGCGCACATCGACGCGGTGATGCTCGAGCGCGACGCGCGCGGCAACCGCGGCCTGGTGGCGGCCATCGGCCGCGCCGGCCAGCCCGAGGCCTCGGCGGAGCTGCCCGCGCTGCGCGCCGAGCTCGAACGCCTCGAACGCCACTACGCCGAGCTCGAAGAAGCGCGGACGCGTGAGCGGGAGACGTGGGACGCCGAGCGCCGTGCGCTGCTCGAACGCCTCGAGGCGACCGAGCGTGCAGCCGCCGAACGCGACACGCTGGCGCGGCGGCTCGAGGAAATCAGCGCGGAGCTCACCCGCGCCGGCGAGACCTTCGCCGCCGAGCGTGAAGCGCTCGAACAGCAGATCCGTGAGCTCGAGGCCAGGACCGAACAGAGCTCGAACGAAGGCGCGCTCCGCCTGGAGCTCGAGCGCTCGCTCACACAGGTCAGGACCGAGCTCGAGCAGGCCATCGAAGCACACGCCGTCGAACGGTCGGGCTGGGAAGCCATCCGCGCCGACCTCGAGGCGCGCATCGAGGAGCTCGACCAGGCGCACCGCTCCGAGCACGACTCGCTCGTCGCCTCGCTGCGGTCGGAGCTCACGCGGCTCGAAGGAACCCTCGCCGACGAGCGTGCGCGCTGGGACGACACCCGGCAGCAGCTCGAAGCCGAACTGCAGCGCGCGCGCGAGGCCCTGTGGGAAGAGCACCGCGCGCACGAAGCCACGCGGGCGGGCTACGAGTCGGATCTCGCCTCACTCCGGACGCAGCTCGATGAAGCGCGCGTCGACTGGGAGACGCGCGAGGCGTCGCTCCGGCGCGAGCTCGACGATCTCCGGGCCGAGCGCGAGGCCGTTCTCGAGGCACAGCAACAGGCGCTCGAAGAGCAACGCGCCGCCCACGCGGC
>JGI25326J35508_1002757_pt1 | contig 11476 bp, 10 predicted proteins | sample HigsolmetaAR201D_FD_35508 | JGI IMG/M metagenome (IMG submission 35508)
GGGAGCCGCTCCCGGCCGGCTGGCTCGGCAAGCCATGGGCGTGCTGGCAGGGGTACCGGGCGGCGCGGGGCGATCTTCTCCTCTTCACGGACGCGGACACCCGGCACGGGCCGGAGCTGATCGGGCGGGCGGTGGGCGCACTGCTCCGCGAAGACGCCGACATGGTCAGCCTCCTGCCACGCCAGATCATGCGGAGCTTCTGGGAGCGGGTGATCATGCCGCAGTTCTGGCTCCTGCTCTCGCTGCGCTACCCGAACACGGCGTGGGTCAACCGGGCGAGGCGCTGGCAGGACGTGATCGCGAACGGGCAGTTCATCCTGGTCCGGCGGGAGGCGTACGAAGCGGTGGGCGGGCACGCGTCGATCCGGGGCGAGGTGGTCGAGGACCTGAAGCTGGCGCAACGCTTCGCCTTGTACGGGCGGCGCATCTTCCTGGCGCACGCCGAGGAGCTCATGGAGACCCGGATGTACCGGGACTTCGCCGGGATCGTGGAAGGGTGGACGAAGAACGTGGCCATCGGCGCGAGACAGACGGTCGATCCCTGGCTCCGGCCGATCGTGCCCTGGCTGATCGTGGCCTTCCTGCTCGGGTACTGGGTCCTGCCGCCCACACTGCTCGTGGCCTGGCTGGTGGGGTGGGTGGGGGGCGCCACCGCGCTCTGGGCGGCCGGCGCGACGCTCATCTCGCTCCTGTTCTGGCTTTACATGTACGTCCGCCTCCAGGTCAAGCCGTCCAGCGCGGGGCTCTACCCGCTCGGCGCGGTCCTGGCGGCGTGGATCGTCGTGCGGAGCGCGCTGCGGGGGGAGAGGGTGGTGTGGAAGGGGAGGGAGTATAGGGTGGAGGGGTAAGCTTGGGGCAACCTTCGCGGTAGGGCCACCTTACCGGGTCGAGCACGAGCACGAGCACGTGCACGTGCACGAGTACGGGGCCACCTTCGCGGTTTGGCCACCTTCCTCGGTCGAGCACGAGCACGGGGTAACCTTCGCGGCCAGGCCACCTCACCGGGTCGAGCACGAGTACGAGTACGAGTACGAGAATGCGTGCGGCGGGCGCGGGGATGCGAAGCGCCGGCCGTCCGCCGTAATGGGCGGAACGGCCGGCGCGGTTGGGAATTCGCTCCTCGCTCGCGCGCGGTCAGTCGTCCGCGAACTCGACCTGGACCCGGTGCGGGATCAGCCCCGCCTCGTGGCCGCGGTCCAGGAAGAGCTGGACGGCACGGCGCCCGTCCTCCCCGTAGTCCAGCGTGCGGGCGTTGACGTACATGCCGACGAATTCGTCGGTCTGCGCGCTGTCCATCCCCCGGGCGAACTCGGAGGCGTAGCCCAGCGCCTCGGCGCGGTTCGCGAGCCCGTACGCGATCGACTCCCGGAGCAGCCGCGAGATGCGCGTGATCAGCTCCTTCCCCAGGTCGCGGCGGATGATGTTGCCGCCGAGCGGGAGCGGCAGCCCGCCGGTCTGCTCCGCCCACCACTGGCCCAGGTCCGCGACCAGATGCAGGCCGTCCTGCGCGTACGTGAGCTGCCCCTCGTGGATCAGGAGGCCGGCGTCGGCGTTGCCCGCGGCCACGTACTGCGGGATCTGGTCGAACGGCACGACCTCCGTCTCCACGTACGGCGCGAACAGCTTGAGGGCCAGGAACGCGGAGGTGAGCGTACCGGGCACCGCGATCTTCCGGCCGCGCAGGTCCTCGGGCGAGTACGGCTCCCGCGCGACGATCCGCGGCCCATACCCCTCGCCCATGGACGCGCCGTGCGGGAGGAGGACGTACTGGTCCGCGAGATACGCGTACGCGTGGATCGACGCGGCCGTGACCTCCAGCTCGCCCGCCAGCGCCCGGCGGTTCAACGTCTCGATGTCCTGGAGCTCGTGCACGAACTCCAGGTCCCCCGTGTCGACCTTGCCCGTGGCCAGGCCGTAGAACATGAACGCGTCGTCGGAGTCCGGGGAGTGCGCGACGCGGATGATTCGTTTCATGGCGAAATTTCCGTAACGGTCGAAGGTTTTCCTCTTACCGTGACGGATCTTACCCGCCGGGGGCGGCGGTGTCAAATCGGAAGACGGTTCCCGGGGCGGGACCGGCACGCGGCCGGCTGGAACCGCGGGGGTCGGGGTGAGCGCGGAGGGTCGCTCACGCGACGTCGCCTCACGCCGCGCGCGGCATCTCCCGCGGCCCCGCGCCGGGTTCGCCCCGCTCCTGAAGACGCCGGCGGACCGTGAGCCCGGAGACGATCAGGAGGAAGCCCTTGATGAGNGCGAAGATCCCGATCGCGAGGAGCAACGCGTCGAGCCCTTCCGGGAAGAACAGCACGTAGATCGCGAACAGCACGGAGATGATCCCGGTGGCCAGGAGGGCCCACTCGCCCTCGACCTCGCGGCGGAGCGAGAGCGCGGCGATGATCCGGAACACGCCGATCACCAGCGCCCACGCCACGAGCAGGTAGAGGAACGCGATGGCGGTGATCGCGGGGAAGAAGATCGCGAGCAGGCCGATCACGATGCCGGCCAGCCCGTAGAGGACCGGGGCCCCGCGAGACGCCGGGCGCCGCCGGGCGAACGCCCACATGAGCGCGGCGAGCCCGTCCAGCACCGCGAAGACGCCGAACACGACCGCCGCGGCCGTGAGCGTGGCGAGGGGCGCGAAGAGGAAGAGGAGGCCGAACAGGATCGCGATCACGCCCTGCGCCACCAACGCGCCCCAGCTCCGTGCGAGTACTCTGGCCATGGTCCTTCGCTCCAGGTCGAGTCTACCGGAGGGTTGGAGCNCAAGGGGCGTTCCGGGGCGGTGAACGTTCGGGGCTTCAGAGCGTTGTGCCGGGGCGTGGGTAGCGGCGCGGGGCGGACCACTCACAGCGCCGAACTGCCCGCGACGGTACGTGCATGGCATCCCGGCCTCCGGGCGCATTGCGCACGCCACACCGATCGTCGTTCTGACCGAACCGCACGGGACGGCGGTCGATCCCGCCGGCGGTCACCGACGCTTGGACCCCGAAGTCCCCGGGACAGCCGATCCCGTCCCCGCGTCTCGGCTCGCGGCGACGCGAATGCACCGTGGCGCTCAGCGGCCCCGGGAGGGACCACCGGCTGCTGGCCGTTGGGAAGCAGCCAGTCCCGCCCATACGCTTTGCCAGGGGACCCCGGCAGCCAGGTGGCCGGCTCGCTCTCAATGGCGTCACGACCGCCGTGTGCTCCGCCTGGCAAAGCGTCTGGACGACCGGGCTGGTTTCGGTTGCTGGGCCGAGTCCTGTTCCTCACAGTCCGGAGCCGCCACGAACGTCGTCATCCGGTGCGGGTACACATGGACATGTCCCTCGACACCTCCACGCTCCGCGCCGGGATCGTGGCCGAGGCCCGGCGGCTCGGATTCGACCTCGTCGGCATCACCACGCTCCGGGAGAGCGACCACGGCGCGTTCTTCCGTGCATGGCTGGACGACGGCCGGCACGGGGAGATGACGTGGCTCGCCCGGCCGGACGCCGTCGAACGGCGCCTGGACCCGAGGTCGGCGTGGCCCGAGCTGCGGTCGGCCATCGTCGTCGCCCGCGGCTACGGCTCGGGAGGCGACGACGGCGCGGCTGCCGACCCGGAGCGCGGGATCATCGCCCGCTACGCCCGCGGCCGGGACTACCACAAGGTCCTGAAGAAGGACCTGCTCGCCCTGGTGCGCTGGATCGAGGGCGAGACCGGGCGTGCGCTGCCCGCGGCCAGGGCGTACGTGGACACCGGCCCGGTGCTGGAGCGGGAGCTCGCCCGCCGCGCCGGGCTCGGCTGGTTCGGGCGCAACACCATGATCATCAACCCGCGCCTGGGCTCGTACTTGTTCCTGGGCGCCCTCCTCGTCGAACTGGAGCTGGAGCCGGACCCGCCGTTCGAAGCGGACCGCTGCGGTTCCTGCAACGCGTGCGTGGAGGCGTGCCCGACCGGCGCGCTGCTCGGCAGGGACGCGGACGGCGCGCCCGTCATNGACGCCACCCGATGCATCTCCTACCTGACCATCGAGCACCGCGGGCCGATCCCGCGGGAGCTCAGGCCGGCGATCGGGAACCGGGTCTTCGGTTGCGACATCTGTCAGGAGGTCTGCCCCTGGAACCGCCGATTCGCGCCGGCCACCGCGGACCCCGCGTTCGCGGCACGAGGGCCGGGCGAGCCGCCGCCCGGGGTCGAACGCTTGCCGTCCGACGGGTGGCACCCGGGGACGGCCACGCCTTCCTTGATCGATCTCATGTCCATGGATGAGGCCGGCTGGGAGGCCTTCTCCCGCGGGTCGGCGCTCCGCCGCGCGGGGCGGGCGGGGTTCCGGCGCAACGTGGCCGTGGCCCTCGGTAACTGGGGCGACGAGGCGGCGGTGCCGGCGCTGACGTCAGGGCTGTCCGACCCCGACCCCCTCGTCCGGGCGCACGCGGCGTGGGCGCTGGGACGGATCGGATCCGCCTCGGCCGTGGCCGCGCTGACCGAGGCGCTGGCCGCAGAGACGGATGAGGCCGTGATCGAGGAGATCGAGGCCGCGTTGACGGAAGCACCCTCGGCCTGACGGAGCGGCCGCGCGGGCCCCGCCAGCCAGAGCGCGGCCTCTCCACCGGCGCTCGAGGGTCAACGCGGACCGGCACGATCACGCCCGGTGCGCACACGATCGCTGCGCTCGTTCGCACGGGGCTCAAGGCCATCGGGACGGTCCCAGGGGCGTCGCCGTGCTCACGAATCACACGGGGTGACCTCGACCTCCTCGATGACGCGGATCGGCAGCGTCGTCCGCGGGATGGCAACCGCCTGGACCGGGTAGGTGAAGGCAGCCGCGACGGCACAGCCCGCGCCGGGAACGAGCGTCTGTACGGTGACCTCGATCCGGTCCGCGTAGCCGTGAACGGCGGACACATCGATGGTGAACCCGCCCGATTGCGTTCGCCGGCGGCAACCAGGAGCACCATGCTCCGGCCGAAGTCGACGGCCGCGGCTTCCGACGGAGCTCCGGGGATGCGATCCAGGGCCTCCCGCCAGGGCACACTGTCCGTGATCACCAGCCGCTCGACAGAGGTGAAGTCGCTGTACTGCTGGTCCAGCAGCACCACAGNCTCAATGGTCGAGCTTTCGACGCGAAATGCCTCGACCGGATCGGAACCCGACGGTGCGCACGCCGCGAGCGGTGCGGCGAGACAGAGGATACGGGCGGCCTGGCCGACAATGTTGGCCGGGCCGCGACTCACCACGACTCCGAGACGGGATTCCCNTCGGATGTCGCACCGACCTCCGGAATCGGGACCTCTGGTCGTCGAAGGAGAGGAGCGATCGCTGGTGATCGGAAATCGATCGCGAAATTCGCCCCGGCCGACGCGATGCACGATCGCACGACGTGCTCGCCGCCACACTCGCGGCGTCCACGACTTTCAACGCACTGAACCCGACCAGTAGGACGCACGACCGTGCTGACTCGGCCGAGACACCCTTCCCTGGGTACCTGCTCGGCGGCAATCGAGGGCGGCGCCAACGAANATCGACCCGCGCCGGGTGTCCTCCGGTCATCGCGGCATCCCGAGCGGCGATTCGCCACAGCATTGCGCCGCACGGTCACCNCCATGGAACCGCGCCGGTTCTCCGTCCGACCTCTCAGCGGCGCTCCGGTGTCCCGGTGTGCTGAGCAAGCATGCCCGGCGCCTTCCCCACGGTTACCGGGAGAGCCTTGCCGATAGCAGAAAGAGACACGGACGGGACCGCTCTTCGGTCTTCCGGAAATCATCGCCAAAGATCCATATGGCGTCACCTCGGCCGCCGGTCGTATCGTCGTCACCGGATCGGACCTGGCTTCCGGATGGACGGTCGACGGCCATGCTCATTCGGCGCGCGGTCAGTTCGGGAGAGACCCACGTCCGGGTCTACAGCGTGGACTCCGATGCGGATCGGCCCACCGGGAGTTGACTCCATGGAGCCCTCTCTGTACGCCCACCTGTTCGCCGCCACGCAGGTCCTGGTACTGGTCTGGATCGGGTTCGAGGCGCGGGCGAGGGGGAAGTCGCCGTGGCGGATCGTACCGCTCGTGGCCTCCTGCCGTGGCCGGTGGGCGTCTTCGCGTGGTTCTACGTCCGCCCCGACAAGCGCTGAGGTCCCGGGTACGCCTCCCGGAGCCCGTGCACCGGCACCGGATAGAGTCGGGGATTGGGTCCTCGAGGCCCTGGTTCGATGCCGAATTCGGCAGACCGGCGGCCCGATCTCAATGTCCGGCAGTTGTGGGTGCGGGGGCCACTCCCCGGGGCGCGACGAGGGGGCGGAGCCCTGCGCGAAGCTCCTCGTGTTCGCGGCACAGGTACGCCCGTAGGGAACCGGACGGGCTGCCGGTCCGTGGGTTGCCTCNTTCGCGCCGCCATCAATTCGGTTATTATACNGAATTATGGTGCGATCAGGGTGTTCAGCCGAATCGCGTGCGTTCCTGGCGGTCATTGGGGACATCCAGGGTTCGCGGCACATGGCCGACCGGGCCGCGTTCCAACGCCACCTGCTCGGGACGTTGCGGCGCCTGAACCGCGAGCTCGGAAGGAAACGGCTGCCGGCGGGCTTCCGCATCACCGCTGGCGACGAGATCCAGGGCTTGCTCGCCGACCCCGCGGACCTCGTCGAGGTGACGAGAGAACTCGCCGAAGAACTCCATCCCGTGCGACTGGTGTTCGGCGCGGGGTGGGGCCCCCTCACCACGGACCTGGTGGCGGACGTCGCGGCTCTGGACGGCCCGTGCTTCCATGCGGCGAGGCGCAGTATAGCGGAGGCCGCCCGGCGCGGGAGGTGGGGGCAGGTCGAGGGCTTCGGCGAAGTCGAGGACGAGGCCGTGTCCGCCTTGTTCTACCTGATCGGCGTGCTACGGGACGACTGGACCCCGACGCAGCTCAAGTACGCCCGGGCGGCTCGCGGACGGTTGCAGAAAGAGGTGGCCCGGCAATTCGGCGTGAGTCCCTCGGTGGTGAGCGAGAGCCTCAAGGCCGCCCGATTCGACGCCGTGGTCGCCGGCGAGCGCGCGCTACGGCGGCTTCTCGCCAAATTCGCCGGAATGACCGAATCGACTATAGAATCGGCAACAAGACCGAATTGAGCGCGCGGTGAACGAGCCGATCATGGATCCGACGTCGGGGTTGCTGCTCGCGCTCCTCTTCGCCGGCCACGTCGTGGGGGATTTCCTGCTGCAGACCCGGCGGATGGCGGAGCGGAAGACGCGACCCGGCCCCCTCATCGTCCACGGGGTGCGCGTTGCGGCGGCCCAGGCGCTCCTCCTCCTACCGTTCCTGACCTGGCGTGTGGTCCTGGTGCTCGCCGGGGTGACGCTTTCCCGCGGTCTGATCGATGCCTTCACGGCCCGAATCCGCCGCCGGGCGCGTAGCACGCGCTCGCTCGTCGTGTTCGTCGTGGACCAGGCGCTGCACGTTGCCGTGTTGTTCGCCGCGTGGTCGGTCCTGGCCCCGCACGTCATTGGGCCGCGGTGGATCCCGGCCGGGGCAATCTCCCTCGCGACCGGAGCGGCTATCCTGATCGCGGCGTACATCTTCAGCTGGAACGGTGGATCGGCGATCGTTCGGGGGGTGCTGGCGCTCGTCCGGCTGGCGGATGACGCCGACGTGTCCGCAGGGGCCCGTTCCGCCAGGGTCGCCGGTACCGGCCACCTGATCGGCGCGCTGGAGCGTTTCCTCGCGCTCACGCTCGTCCTGTTGGGCCAGTGGGGTGCGCTGGGCTTCATTATCGCCGCGAAATCCATCGCGCGGTTCAAGGAACTGGAGAACCGGGAATTCGCGGAGTACTACCTGGTCGGCACGCTCACCAGCATCATCGTCGCAATGACGACGGGCCTGCTCGTGCGGACTTTGCTCGCAGGTAGCCAGTGACCTCCACACATGCCGCTGGAGCATGAGAGAAGTCTCAGTCGCGGATCGCGTTCGGGACCGTTCATTTCGCGTACGTCGTTCTCCCCCTGCAGTTCGCCTCTCTGTCCAGCGCGGTCTCGCCGCCCTGGCCGGGGTGGCCGTCGCGCTCCTGCTCGTGCCCGGCGCGCTCGCGGCGCAGGCGGACGCGGTGGTGCGGGGGCGCGTGGTCGACCAGGCCGGGGACCCCCTCGCCGACGCGGTGGTCGAGGTCGTGGGCGGCTATCGGAGCGTGGTGACGGGGGCGGACGGCCGCTTCGAGCTCCGGCTGCCGTCCTCGGACGGGGCGCGGTTCGCCTGGCGCGCGCACGAGCAGGTCATCCCGGAGGCGGGGGAGGTCGACTTCGTCGAGCTCAATTGGGCCAACGACTACCTGCCCGAGGAATCGAGCGGAAACGGGCTCGCGTACGAGGACCTGGAGCCGCGCGACACGTACGAGCTGGAGATCGAGACGGAAGGCGTCGTGCTGCGTGGCCGCACGACGATTCCGGAGATCTTCACGGTGAGCGTTCGCGTGCAGGACGGCCACCGGATCGCGGTCTGGCCGCGCGTTCGGGGCGCGGGCGGCTATCTGGTCAGCGCCGAGGGGCACGACCCCGAGCTCCAGAGGGATACGACTTACCTCATTCCGGCGGATGTACCCGCGGGCGCGCGGGTCGGTGTCCGGGCGCCGGATGAGAACCTGTTCCGCTACCTGGCGGACGACCGCGTGAGCCGGGCCGGCATCGACCGCGGCTATGGTGTGTTCGGCGCGGTCGTGTGGGCGGACGCCGTCGTTCCGGCGCGGCCCTGAGTCGCGCGTTCGTCGCCGCGAAAGCGATCGACCGATCGTGGATCGACGACCGTACGATCCCGGTTGCTGGCGAACCCCGCAATCCACCCACCTGGAGATCACCGTCGCCCCCGCCCGCCTCATGCCGTAGGCCAGCACCGGGATCGTCTCGGACGGCGGTGCACCGCAATGCGCGCTGGCGGTCGGATGCCTCTGGCGCGCTGGCGGCGTGATAGACCCTGGGGCGTTCTTGGGGGGAGGCACCGGCCTCACGTGTCCAATGGGAACCGGGGCAGCGCTTCGGCCTGGATTCCGGTTCGAGGAGGGCAGACCGCCGGAGTCGGGAGATGGCGTGTCGGATCAAACCTCGGCGGGTTCCTTATCTTCGGGAAAAGGGATTACCCGAAGAGGTCCTGCCGACCATCGCGGGCGCCGCTTTCGTTGGTGGCGGGACCGTCCGGCGCCCTCTCCACGGCTCCGTTCTCGCGCCCCAGGAATCTCTGGTCGCTCCGAGCCTGGTGGATGCTCCGTGCGCCCTGCCGGGTGACGCGGCCGCCCCGGACCCGGTAGGTCGGGCCGCATTCGCATCGGCGCGGACATCGGCACGACGGCTGCGGGTGCCCGCGGACGGTATCATGGCGACGAGGCCGGCGACAGCGACGTCGCATCAGCGATCAGACGACGAGTGGCGGTCGGAACGAACTCGCGCGACAGCTCCGGGTCTGCGGCATAGAGAGGAGCCACTTCCACCGCCCTGCGCGCTGCATGCAGGGCCCGACACTTCAGACGCAGGGGGATCCTTCCATGAGACCTCGCCCCCGCAGCTCCCTCGGTGTTCGTTGCGCCGCGTGCATGCTCGCCTCCTTCCTCCTCGGTTGCGGCGAAACCAGCCGGCTGTTGCAACCGGACGACGAGAACTCGCGGCGCAACGAATTGAGCGCCGAGGGGCAGGCGTTCGTGCTCGCGATGAGCGCAATGAACGGCGTCGTGGAGTTCCAGAAAGTGCTCGACGCTACCGTGCCGGCGCCCATCCTGTGGATCGCCCTCCGGGACAACGTCTGGACCTACGGTCTCGCCGGCGGCGACTGCGCGCCGTGGGTCTCGGATGAGACGGACTCGGACCACGATGGGATCCCCGACGACCTGGTGGCGACGTTCACGGCGCAGAACTGCACGCTGCGGTTCGGACAGCAGACCGCGTCCGTGACCGGGTCCCTGCGCGTGCAGGATCTCCAGGGCATGTGGGCGCTCCGGCTCACCTACGACGACGTCCGCATCACCATGTCGGTCGCCGACAGGACGACCACCATCACCATGGACGGGGTGGCCGAGGTGCATTTGAACGAGGAGGAGGCGAGGACGTTGAACCGGGTGACGACCGGGGTGATCGAGAGCTCGCCGGCAGGTACCTCGACGATACGCCTCGCCAACGACTTCACGACCCGGTTCACGCCCTCCGGTGGCAGGACCATGAGCCCGATCGTGGCGCGCCCTCCTGGCAGGTTCGCGATGAGCGGGACCATGGAGCTCAGCGTCTCGGCCACCGGGTCGGCGCCCCTGCCGTCCGGGCTGGGGAGGGGTTCGTACACGGTGGAGCTCTCGACGCCGGATGCGCTGGTGTACACCGGAATCTGCACGCCGGTGGAGCTCTTCTTCAGCGGCGGGACGATCCAGATGCTCGTTCGGGGCGCGGCGGGCGCGGACATTGTCGCGGACTGGCCGGCGTGTTCTTCCGGCGGGCCGCGGATCAGGCAGTGAGGGCGCGCCGGTCGCGATCGCGACGCCGCTCGGGAGCACGTCCGTGATCGCCTGAGGGCAAGCCGATCCTGGCGTCGAGGCAGGGGCAGCCGAGCCGGGGCCTCAGGGTCCAGCGCCGGGACTCGGACAACCGCGGGGAGCCCGTTTATCCTTCGATTCTGGCACCGTGGAGGTGCACGGCCTCGGGGCCGTGTAGCTCATTGAGACGACCACCCGTCGGTGCGGGCCGGAGACCACTGCACCGGCGGATGCATGGACTCCGGGCGCGCCGGGCGTCCCCCGCGCCACGGGTGAGCGCGTCCGTCCATTGCCGTGGGCTGGCCTGTCGTGATCGCCCCTCGCCCGTGTCCTGGTAGTGATCCTCCCTGGCCGTGACCTCGGAGCGGCCGGGTGACCCCATCACGCGGCCGGGGTGGAGCTCGCCTGCCGGCCATTCGTCGCCGCCGGTTCGATCGTTCTTCGTGAACGGTCGTCACGACATGCACAAGGCCGCCATCGGGTATCGGCGCCGGGGGCATATCGCCCGACGCTGAGATCGCGAGACCCTTCCCGATGTTGGCGGTGGCTCGCTGCCTGGCCATGGTCTACGTCGATGGCCGGGAAGGTGTGAATTCCTGACGGGTGATGGGCACGACCTGACCGGTTACAGGGTCGGGGTGGGATGCCGAACATTACCGACGTGAGCTTCCGCACGCTCTGCATCCGTATCCCATTGAAATCGGGGGAGCCGCAATGTCGACGAATCGTGGCATCGCGGAGCTCGCGATCCTGATCTGCGCTGCAGTNTTCGCTTCCCGCAAGGACAGCTCGTCGCCCACGGATNGCGCGGACGAGGTCGCCACGGTGGAGATCACCGGCGCGCCGTCGACGATGATGGTGGGAAGCACGGCCCAGCTCAGCGCCGTGGCGAAGGACCACCGGGGCAGGGTACTGAGCGGCCGGCAGGCGGCGTGGGCTGTGGGTTCTCTAAACTTTGTCGCCGATCCTCTCTAAATTCTGTCGCGTCCTGGGGCATCTGGAGTCTACGTTTTGGCCTTCCGCCCACGTTTTCGTGCAG
>JGI25326J35508_1002758_pt1 | contig 11475 bp, 10 predicted proteins | sample HigsolmetaAR201D_FD_35508 | JGI IMG/M metagenome (IMG submission 35508)
GGCGTATAGGGGCTGGGGCCGCGGCGGGGTCGGGGGGTGAGGTGCGGGGTGGGGTCGGGGGTGGTATTCTGGTGCGGACAGGAGCACAGCCATGGGACGACCGAGGGCGATGGCCGAGGGTGATTCGAGCATGCGTGGCGGCTCCGGGGCCGCGGCGGAGCGCGGTCTCCGGGAGGCCGCCCGGGAGAGGGTGGCGGCTGCGAGGAACCGCGGGCTGACGCTGATTGAGTTGCTGGTGGTCATCGTGATCATCGGGATCCTGGCGTCGATCACGGTGACGGTGGCGAGCCGGGTGTCTCAGGGGGGGAAGGTGACGGTGACGCAGGATGCGCTGAAGATCGCGGACCAGGCGCTGAACTCGTACGTGCAGGAGGTGGGGGCGATCCCGCCGCCGATCTTCGAGGACCCGCGCGACAAGGACCGGACGCGGCTGATCCCGGTGGCGGATGCGAGGAACATGAGCACGGGGGTCGGGGCGACGGACCGGGTCATGATCAACTCGTGCGGGCTGTTCATGTACCAGGCGACGAAGGATGCGGGGCTGACGGGGCTGTTCGCCGGGGTGGATGCGAAGTTGATGACGCGGTACGACCCGGACCGGAAGGACGGGGCGTACACGGACGACTCGATGGACCAGATGGCGGTCGCGCCGACGTCGTTTACGGACCAGCCGCGGATCCCGACGCTGCTGGACGGGTTCGGGCGGCCGCTCCGCTACGTGCACCCGGCGTTCGGCGGGTTCATCACGGGGCCGAATCGGCTCAACTCGACGTACAACGGGGTGGCGGCGGTGGACATGGACGCGGCGGACATGTTCCAGAGCTGGACGAGGCGGGACGGGCGGGTGTACACCTTCTCGTACGACCGGATCCGGCGGAACGCGAGCCCGACGCCGACGGCGGCGGGGAACCCGAACCCGGAGTTCCAGGCGGATTCGGACGGGGGACGCCCGGTGGGGAACCGGCCGTACTTCTATTCGGCGGGGGCGGACGGGGACCCCTCGACGATCGACGACAACGTCTACGCCGGGGGTTCGAGGCCGGAGTTCAACCTGAAGAACTGACCGGGGCCGGGGGGGCGGCCCTCCGGCCCGGAAGAGGGGCGGGGATCCGCCCGGCGCTGGCCGCGGGCTCGGAGCGGGGCTACAGTTGCGGGCTTCTTCCGGGGTGTAGCGCAGCTTGGTAGCGCGTCTCGTTCGGGACGAGAAGGTCGGAGGTTCAAATCCTCTCACCCCGATTTGCACGAAAGCCCCTGCATTTGCAGGGGTTTTTCGCTTTCCGGGGATCGCGGCGGGGGAAGCGGAGGCGGCGTGCACTTCCCCGGCCTACCTCGCCGACCCCGATATCTGGCGCGCCGGGAGCAGGGCTATCGCGCCGGCAAGCCCGCAAGTCGGGATCGGGTACACCCGCGACGTGAAGATGACGACCATGCGGGCTTGTTCGTGCCTGGCCTCATCGACACGAAGCGCGGGACGTGCTCAAACATGCCCGTCGTCTACATGGTCGTGGCGCACCGGCTCGGCTGGCCCTTGAAGGCCGGTGGTTGGGTAGTGGGTCAGTTTGAATTCCGGGGCTTGTAGCTGCCGCGCTTGAGGGCACCGGCGGCGATGGCGGCATCCTCCCTCGCCTCAAGCAGCCCGACCAGCTCGTCAAGCGACCACGGGTGATCGGCCAGACCGGCGGCCATCGCGGGCGTCTGCTTGAGCGTCTGGTGGACCCGGCACCAGTTGTAGTACGTGAAGTGAAGCTCGACGGCGGCCCGGTGGTTCGCCAGCTTCTTGGAGAAGGCGTTGGTGCAGCGGGTGTACCGGCGGGTGTGCATGCGCATGGTCAGGTTGGACCGCTCGACAAAGCTGGTGGAGATATGCCGCTCGTCCGGCTCCCCGGCGATGATCTTCTTCTCCGTCCCGACCACGGCGGCAAGGGTGGTTCCGATGCGGCCATCGGGCTTGATTTCCCCGAAGACCTTGACGAGAACCGCGTAATCGACGTTGTGGTCGAAGACGTACTGCACGGCGTGGCGGTAGACCTTGAACCCGTCGGTCGTGACCTGGGGGCGGTTGACGACGCGCCACGCGAGGTCTTTCAGGAAGGCGTAGGCCGAAGGCGGGTCTTTCTCGCCGACGTACCAGTTGACCATGAACTTGGTGTCCGCGTCCAGGGCCGTCCAGGTCCAGACGTCGCCCGCGCCGTCCTCGCGCAGCTTGAGGGCCGGGTTGCGCGCGACGGTCCGATCCTTGGCGTAACAGAACGACCACAGCTCGTCCAGTTGCAGCCGGTGGCAGGTGAGATTGCGGGCCGCGCGGTCGTGGTGGTCGGCGCAGGCGTCGCCAAGGTCGGTCAGGAGCTTCAGGACCGTGCCCTTGGCGTAGCCGGTGATCCGGCAGGTGGCGCGGATGCTCATGCCCTCGACCAGGCAGGCGACGATGCGGACGCGTTCGGCGGTGGACAGGCGATTCATACTCATAAATGTAGCTACAAAAAGACCACGTGCAATATTCGTGGCCACAAAAGGTTGATTTTGTGGCGCGACAAGGTACGTTGTGCGTATGGCCGGACGACCCCCCAAGACGGATTCCGAACGCAGGGACAAGCCTCTGCGAATCCGCCTGAGTCAGGACGAGCGGGCGCGCATTGAACGTGCCGCCCAAGCTATGGGCGTGGGAGCGTCAACTTGGGCAAGGATTAAGCTGCTAGAACTGGCGGCGCATGAGGCCCCCCCTCCCCCGGTGGAACAGCCGAAGAGGCGTGGTAGAATTGACCGATGAAAACCCACCGGCCGCCGTTAGGCTGAGCCGGTGGATTGGGTTGGTGGTCACCGGCGGCTGAGGCACTCTTTCCGGAGCATCGCCCTCAACCAGCGGAACAGAGACCACCAAAGAGCGTCGGAAGCCTGCATCTTCATGATGCGAGCACTCCGCGAGCCACCTTGAACGCGGGCCTGGCTCGGCAGCCCGGCAGAACAGCAGCGGGAACCTACCCCGCCGCTGTTCTGCTACGTCCATGTTCTGTCATTGACACCTCCTCTCGAATGCGGGCCAGCCTCATGCCGACCCTGGGTTCCTCAATCTGAACTGCCTCGCCAGACCCTTCATCGGGTTCTCGCGGGCCTCAAACATCTCCTTGCGGCTGTGGTAGATCTGGTGCGCGATGGTGTTCTTCTTCCACCCGGTCGCCATCGCCACATCGGCCACAGTTGCCCACTCGTTGTTGTTCTTCGAGAAGAACTCGCGGATCACTTCGTGCGACGCCCGAGCCGGACGCGACGGCGCTTCCGGGAAGATGGAGTCCGACGACGCGATCTCGTTGGATTTTGCCGGGCTTTGTGGGCGTTTGGCGTGGCCATTAGCCCCGAGTAGGTCGAGAAGCGTCTCCACAAACTCGGGGTCGTCGTCCACGATAGTCGCCAACGCCTCTAGGACCTGAGTGCGCCGCTTGTGCCGGTTAATCTCGTCTCTGAGTTGCTGTGACATGGAGTCGTCCCCGTGCGCGAGAATCGCGTCGGGGGACGGTACGCCGTGGCGGCCCGGTTTGCAAGTCGTCGGCGTGTTGCAAGTCGCGGGGCCGGTGTTTGTTGCTATTCCCCTGTTTGGGGGGGTGGCGTTGGCGGCAATCCTTGCGACGTTGCAACACTTCTTGGGCGTGGCTTGTCTGGATTGTCCTCAGTCCGCTCCAGCACCCGCCGGAGAAGGTCGTGCGCCATGACGTTCGGATCGTCGGCGTCCGACGGCTCGGGGCGGGGCTTGTCGGCGTTGGCGGGGGGCTGGTCCATGAGGAATTATGGCACCCGGGGCGGTGGGTCGTATTCCATCGGTGCGCCTCCCAGTGCTCGCATACTGTGCTAGATAATTGCCCCCGCTGAATTCCCGGTCAAACTCCGCTCAAATCGAATTGGACCCAGCCGCGTTTCGGTGACAAGGATAAGGCCCATGGCAGACAAGGCACCCGATCCTACGGCCGCCCTCAACGCCCTCATTGCCGCGTGTGAGCACGCCCTGAGGGAGTTCCGGCACGTTCCGAATCCCGAGGCCCGAGTTCGCCGAGCGATGACACAACTCGGACTAATGGTGGAGGCAGCGAAGCGGGGAGAAGCCAAGCCGGTGGTAACCGTCGCAGAGCGACGGAATTCAAACTGACCCACTACCGGTGGTTGCAGCGCGACCCCGCTGGGTACGCCGGTGGCATGAGCCGCTACCAGTACGTCGCTTCCAACCCGCTTGCGTACAACGATCCAACCGGCTTGCTCCAACGTCGCCAAGTCGATTGGTGGGCAAGGAACAACGTCCCCGGTTGGGGAGGCATCGACAAGGCCAATCGGGATCAAGTGCGAGATGCCGTCCGCAAGATGAAAGACGGCCTGCGGAAGCAGTTTGACGACTGCGGCTTCTCGGAAGGTGACGATTGGACCGACGCCGACGACTGTGCGTTGGAGCAGTGCAGGAAGAACAATGCCGACAGTCCCGCTTTCAAAGACTTCCCCGGCAACACATGCACGCCGCAAGGATGCAAAGAGGCGTTGAAGGCGGTTGCCGATGGGGTCAAGAAATACAAAGAACAGGGCGCCAACCGCGATGACTTCTCCGAAGCCCTTGTGCTCGCGTGGGCGTTCAAAGAGAGTTCGTGGAACTCGTCCGCCTCGCCATACGGAAGCACCGCCGGTCGGTCCAGTGCCGTCGGTATGTGCCAAATCACGCGAAGCACCTATCGACTCTTGGACTCTACAAAGGTAGACTGAAAGGCATCGGCCCCACTTGGGACGAAGGTATCCTCAGTGATCCAACGATGAACCTGGTCGCGTCGATGCTGATTCTGCAAGGCGACCAACGGGTGGCGGGCAAGTCCCTGAAAGACCTTCTCCGATATTATCATGACGGCAACCTGACAGGCGAACAGGGAGCGGCCTACGCCGATGCGATCCTGAAAGCGGCTGAGTTCCTGAACGGGAAAGACNTTAGCAAGATGACGGAAGAGGAATGTCATCAACTCAAGGGCGATCTCGATCGCATCACTCACTCCAAGTAATCGTGCGCCGCGCCGTTCTGTGGAGCGCTGTTGGTCGTTTCAGTCGCGCTATGGATCGTGAGTCTTCGATGGGAGTTGGGCCTTTGGATTGAGTCCCGAAGGGCCTTGTCCGTTTCGGAAGGACAGGTTTCGTACTCCGAGCACTTCGATCACTACAAGATCAGGGCTCGCTCTGACGAAACGAGATCGTGGTGGATCAATCGAAGCCCTGGGCCTTCGCGGTGGTGGTTTGAGCACAGAGCCGGTGGGTACTGGGAAATCTGGTCGGCGCCTTTGTGGCCACTTTCGCTTTGCACATCGTTTGTCTTTGCATCCGCTCAGTTGTGGTGGTGGCGTCGTCGCCGACGCATCGTGTGCGATCGGTGCGGATATGACCTTGCGGGACTTCCGGGTGGGAGCGATTGCCCAGAGTGTGGCGAACTCACTCCACCCCGTGCCCGATCCGCCACAACTCGGCTTCGTGCTCCCGCATCAACTTCTCCCACCACTCCAGGTAGAGGGCGTAGCCGCGTTGCCAAAGGGTGGAGGAGACGGGGTTCGGACCACCCCACAGGTCATCCAGGTGATCGGCGAGCAGCCCGAGCGCCGTGCCTACGGGGAGCGTGCCGTCTTCGCACAAGATGAAGTGGGAGGGCCAAGATATGAGCGAGAGAACAGGAGCGGAACGGTGGCGGTTGTTTCCCGTTGCTCTGGTGGTTGTTGGCGTGCTTGTTCTCGGCGGCTATGGCGTTGCCGAGTGGATCGCCCGCGGTGTGCTTGAGTGGCGCATTCGAACGGTGTCCCTGCCGAAGCCTCCCGGCTTGGTTCATCCAGTGTCCGAAGTTCAAGCAATGGAGTTGGCGCAGGCCGCGCTGAACGAGACATGGCCAGAGGTTCGACAGTGGAAACCGGTTCGGGATGAGCGTGCAGAACAGCAGTTCTTCGTTCGAGAGAAGGACAACTCCGGCCAGATCACGTTCGACACCGACCCCCGCGCGTGGTCTGCCACTGTTCGCTTGAACATCGAACAGGATTCGGTGATATGCATCGTGGTTCGACGTAAGTAGTCGGGGCGTGCATCTGCCAGACTCCGTGCCGTATCCGCCATACCTGCGCCTCGTGCTCCCGCATCCGTTTCTCCCGCCGCTCCGGGTCGAGGGAGGTCGATGGAGTCCATCGGGACGTGAGCGTGCTGCTCCAGGTCGAGGCGGTACATGCTCCGGTGGTCCTTGTCCGACCGCCCGCCGCCGGCGACGTGCCAGTCCATATACGTCAGGCAGGCATCGCCCAGGGTGACGCCGTGGGGCCGGGCCTTCGTCGGCACCACGCCGCCGCCCTCAACCGTCGCCGCGTTCAGCAGGTCCACTTTGGCGCGGGCCTGCTCCAGCGTCCATTCCCCCACGGGGGCAATCCGAATCTTGGCCGTGCCCCTCTTGCGGGTCGGGTCGGTGCGGTAGAAGTAGAACGTCCGGGCACCCTTCGGGCTGATCCGCACCACGAGGTTCGGGCGCTTCTCATCGTGCAGGTACACGTCCCGGTCGGGGTCCGGCTTCGTGCGCTCAATCTCGCCTTGGGTGCTGAACGTCCTCATCGTGCGAACCTCTCCGCGTTTCCCGCCACGGGAGAGAAGTCGTGCGATCTAGCGGCGTTTCCCGTGACTTACGGTGTTTCCCGCCGGGCTGGTTGAGGACCGGCGGGGCCGTTGTCGTTCTGCGGGGCTGAGGGGGGCTCGCGGCGGCGAGGGGGCGGGGTTGGCCGGTCTTCCTTACTCGGCGACGGCGCGCTTGAGCCGCTCGCTGTCGATCTTGACCATGCTCATCATGGCCCGCATGGCCTTGCCGGCCTTGACGGGGTCGGGGTCGGANATGAGGTCGATGAGGAGTCTGGGGTCGATCTGCCAGGAGACGCCGAAGTGGTCGGTGATCCAGCCGCAGGCGACGGGGGTGCCGCCGGCTTCGACGAACTTGTTCCAGTACTCGTCCACCTCCTCCTGGGTGTCGCAGATCGCGGCGATGGAGATGCCGGGGCTGAAACTGAACTGAGGGCCGCCGTTGAGGGCGGTGAAGGGGCGGCCGTTGAGCGTGAAGTCCACGGTCATCACGGAGCCGGGCGTCGGCATCCCCCCACTCTCCCCCTCCCCGCAGGCCGCATCTCCTGGGGACCCAAGGTCGGGGTAGCGGGTGATGCGGGTGATCTTCGAGTTGGGGAAGATGGAGGTGTAGAAGCGGGCGGCTTCTTCGGCCTGGTTGTTGAACGTCAGGAAGGTGGTGAACTCGGGCATAGTGCGGATCCTACTGGAGGGCGGGGGTGGTGTCGAGGGGCGTGGGGGTTTGACGCCCGTCGAGCCGGGCCTTATATCTGGCCGTCCGAGAGGTTTCACGGGCGGTCCGTCGGTCCATCCGTCGATCTTGGAGTGGAGCGGGCGTCGTTATGGCGAATCGGGCGTTGTCGAAGAAGACGTCGGCGGGGAAGGCGAGCGCGGGGAAGAAGAGCGGGGCGTCGGGGGGGAGGCGGGCGGGGACGGCGGTGGGTTCCGGGCCGCGGCTGCTTGCGGGGGGGAATCCGCAGATCGCGAAGGGGGACGGGGAGGGGCCGGTACGGGCGTACATCGAGGCGATACCGGGGTGGAAGCGGGAGGTCGGGGAGCGGCTCGATGCGCTCATCGTGCGCACCGTCCCCGGCGTGCGCAAGGCTGTCAGGTGGAACTCGCCGTTCTATGGGGTTGAGGGGCGCGGGTGGTTCCTCAGTTTCCACTGCATCACGAGGTACGTGAAGGTGGCGTTCTTCCGCGGCGCGTCGCTGCGTCCGCCGCCGCCGGTGGAGTCCAGGAACCCGGGGACGCGGTACCTGCACATCCACGAGGGTGAGTGGGGCAACGGGTTCGACGAGGGGCAGTTGGAGCGATGGATCCGGCAGGCGTCGGAACTGCCGGGGGAGGCGTGTTTCTAGTTTCGATGGATTGTTCGCCGGGCCGGGGTCGGGCGGCGGGTTCACGTCCGGCGAGGTCGGCGGGTGCGGCGCATCATGACGATTCTCGAGTTGATTGCGAGCGTGATGGGGCTGCTCAGCGTCTGGCTCACCGTTCGCCAGAACATCTGGTGCTGGCCGGCCGGGCTGGTCATGGTGCTGCTGTACGCCTGGATCTTTGCGGCCGCGAAGTTGTACTCGGACGCGGGGCTGCAGGTGGTCTACGTCGTCCTGTCGGTCTACGGCTGGATCCACTGGGCGCGGGGCGGCCCGCGCGACAACGGGCTTCCCGTGACCGTGCTGTCGGATCGGTCGCGGGCGCTCTGGGCGGCGGCCACGCTGGCCGCCGCGGCCGCGCTGGGCACGGCGACGTCCGCGTGGACCGACGCGTCGATGCCGTACGCGGATGCGCTGATCACGTGCATGAGTCTTACGGCGCAGTGGCTGCTCGCGAGGAAGAAGGTCGAGAGCTGGTGGCTGTGGATCGCCGTGGACGTGCTCGCTGTGGGCGTGTTCCTGCACAAGGGCCTGTACGTCACCTCCGGCCTGTACGCCGTCTTTCTTGTTCTTGCTGCTCTGGGGTTGCGATCATGGACCAGGTCACTCGAGCCGGCCGCGGGTTCCTTCTCGGGAAGTTCATGCCCCCGCATGCTGGGCACAAGTTCCTGATGGACTTCGCCGCGTCGTTCTGCGACGAGGTCACGGTGCTGGTGTGCTCGCTTCCGACCGACCCGATACCGGGGGGGTTGCGATACCGATGGGTGCGGGAGCTGGCGCCGGGTCTGACCGTCCATCACCTGGCGGACGAGATGCCGCAGGACCCGACGCAGAGCGACCGGTTCTGGCCGCTGTGGCGGGAGGCGATCCTCCGGTGCGAGCCGAGGGGGATCGACTTCGTCTTCGCCTCCGAGCCCTATGGGGAGCGGCTGGCGGCGGAACTCGGGGCGCGGTTCATCCCGGTGGACCTGCATCGGCAGATCGTCCCGTGCTCCGGCACGGCGATCCGGTCCGACCCGATGGCGCACTGGGCGATGATCCCGGAGTGCGTGCGCCCGTACTTCGTCAAGCGCGTGTGCCTTGTCGGGCCGGAGTCGTCCGGCAAATCGACGCTCGCGGCACGTCTGGCGGCGCGTTTCAACACGGTGCNTGCGTGGGAGCACGCCCGGCCGCTGCTGGACCTGAANGCGGGGCGGTGCGACGCGGAGGACATCCCGGTCATCGCTCAGTCCCAGACGGCGATCGAGGACGTCATGGCGCGCCGGGCGAATCGCGTGCTGTTCTGCGACACGAGCGTGCTGCTGACCAAGGTGTGGAGCGACGTCCTGTTCTCGGCGGTTCCGCCGGCGGTGGCNGACGTCGCCGCGAGGGTCAGGTACGACCTGGCGCTGCTGCTGGCGCCGGATATCCCGTGGGTCGATGACTCGCAGAGGTACTTTCCGAACCAGGACGATCGCGATCGNTTCTTCGAGNGGTGCCGCGTCGAGCTGGAGCGGGTCGGGCAGCCGTACGTGGTGATCAGCGGGACCTTTGAGGAGCGGGAAGAGCGTGCGGTGGAGGCGGTGCGGCGTGCTACGGGGATTGCGCCGGTCGTGGATCCGCCGGCGNCGGTGGTGATGGCGGGGGGGAATGGTCGTTGAGCAGGTGGTCTTTGCAGGCGCTGTGGGCGTTGTGGTTGAGAAGAGGAGTCGGGAAGCCATGTAGAGGGGGGAGGGAAGCCACGTAGCCCTCACCCGGCCTCTCCCAGGGGGAGAGGGGGCCCGGAGGAGGAGAGGGGGAGAGGCGATCTGAGATTAGAGAGAAGAGATAGGGGAAAGAGCACGGCCGGGCGCCCCTCCAAGCGCCCGGCCGTGGCACCCGGAGGAGCGGGGGGAAGCGGATGAGGGATGAGGCAGGGAGGAGGGAGAGAGGAGGAGAGCACGGGCTGCCCCCCAAAGCCCGTACCACGGGAGAGGGGATCATTTGGCGTCGAGTTCGGACTTGAGGGCGGCGGCGGATTGGGTGCGGGGGTGGTCGGGGCCGAAGAGGGCGAGGAAGCGGGCGTGGGCGCGGGCGGCGTGGGGGAGGGCGGAGATGGGGTCGCCGGCGTCCCTCAATGCTGTGGCGAGGGAGAGGCGGGCCTGGGCGGCGAGCCAGTGGTCCTCGCCGAGGGAGGCTTCGGTGTCGGCGAGGAGGGAGGCGAAGCCCGCGGCGGCGTCGGCGTGGCGGCCGGCGAGGTTGAGGCTGTTGTAGAGGCCGTGGCGGGCGGTGAGGGTGTCGTGGGCGTCGGCGCCGAGGAGGGAGGTGCGGGCGTCGGCGACGGCGCGGTAGATCTCGGCGGCGCGGGCGGGGTCGCCGAGGCGGGCTTCGAGGCCGGCGAGGTTGGCCATGAGCGTCAGTGTGGCGGGGTTGTCTGGGCCGAGCCAGCGTTCGGCGAGGGCGCTGGCCTCGCGGAGGTAGGGGGCGGCGGTGTCGTGCCGGCCGAGGTCCTGGTAGGTGGCGCCGATGTTGTTGTTCAGGCCGATCAGGAGCATGCGGGGCTCGTCGGGGAGTGAGCGGGCGATGCCGAGGGCCTGGAGCATGAGGTCGAGGGCGCGGCGGGTGTCGCCGCGGCCGTCGTAGGCCTGGGCGAGGTTGCTGAGGGTGATGAGGACGAGGGGGTCGTTCTCGCCGAGGAGCCTGCGGCGGCCGGCGAGGGCCTCTTCGAGGAGGGGGATGGCGAGGTCGGCGCGGCCGAGGGAGTCGAGGACGCTGCCGAGGTCGCTGAGGGCGGCGTAGAGGGCGGGGTCGTCGGCGCCGAGGATGAGGCGGGCCTGGGGGAGGAGGTCGGAGAGGGCGTCGGCCGCGGCGGTGAAGTCCTGGCGGTGGCCGAGGAGGGAGGCGAGGGCGAGGCGGGAGCGGATGGCGGCGGGGGCGTCGGCGCCGGCGTGGTCGGTGCGGAGGGCGACGGCGCGGTCGAGGTGGCGCTCGGCGCTGTTGAAGGCGCCGAGCTGGGTGTAGGCGAGGCCGAGGGTGTGGTGCATCTGGGCTGCGATGAGGGGGCGGTCGGGGAAGCGGGCGTCGATGCGGCGGGCGGCGCGGTCGAGGAGTTCGACGGCGGTGATGTCCCCGGGGCTCTGGTCGGGGGAAGCGGCGGCGAGGAGGTCGTCGGTGAGGAAGCGGTTGAGGGCGGCGAGGGCGTCGGCGCGGTCGAGGGCGCGGGCGTGCTGGCGGCGGGCCTCGACGAGGCCGGCGGAGAGGCCGGCGACGCCGAGGATGATGGCGAGCGCGGCGACGGCGGCGGCGGCGACGAAGGGGCGTCGGCGCTCGATGAAGCGGGCGGCGCGGTAGGCGAGGGTGTGCGGGCGGGCGTCGATGGGCTCGCGGGCGAGGAGGCGGCGGAGGTCGTCGGCGAAGGCGTCGGCGGTGGGGTAGCGGCGCTGGGGCGATTTGTCGAGGGCGCGGGCGAGGATGCTGTTGAGGTCGGCGAGGAGGGGGCGGGGCGGGCGGTCGGGGATCGTGGCGGCGAGGGCGGCGCGGGTGATGGGCGGCG
>JGI25326J35508_1002769_pt1 | contig 11447 bp, 10 predicted proteins | sample HigsolmetaAR201D_FD_35508 | JGI IMG/M metagenome (IMG submission 35508)
AAGCTCGGCGGCGAGATCGAGATAGCGCTGCAGATGCTGATAGTTCTTTCGCGAAAGTATGCCGAGGATGGTAACTTTCAGGCCGGCCGCAAGGGCATTGCGGATGCCGTTGATAGCGGCATCAAAACTGCCCGGGGTGCCAGTTAACTCGTCCTGTATTTCGGGAATGGCAGCGAAGAGATCGACATATAGACGACCGACGCCGAATGTCTTGAGACGTTCGGCGCGTGCGGCATCGATCAGCGTGCCATGCGTCCGAATGGCGACATAGAGGCGCCGATTGCAATGGGCCAGGATTTCTTCGAAATCTGGCCTATGGAAGGGCTCGCCACCTTCAAAGAATATGTGCAAGAATTCTTCTGCGACGAGTTGATCGATAAAGCCCTTCCATTGCTCGGTCGTGAGCTCCGGGCGCTTGCTCGATCCGCAATCTGCATAACAAAGCTTGCAGTCCATGCTGCAAGTTTGGGTGACGCAGATTGTCAGTTTGAACGGCTTTTCAAGCTTGGGGACGCGCTGGGGTGCAGCCACGTTCCCAATGCGAACGATTTCGTTCACGCCGCCACCTTTTCCATTGAATGCCGCAAAGTGATCGGCCCATAGCCGAAACGCGGGTCCCACATCGTCCTTCGATCAGGTGGGCAAAAGAACTGGGGCCAATGCTCCGGGTCGTAAGGTTGTTCCGCGGGAATTTGCTGCATCTGAAGCGCCACCAGGCCCGAGGTCAGCGGCGCGGCAACGCTTGTTCCGCTGATTTCGGCGAACCCCGATGATTTTGAACGCGCGCCCCAAATTCGATGACCGGGTGCTGTCACAAGAGGCGCTCTGAAATTGGACCACGGCAGTGGCCCGAGACTGGCAAAAGGAAAAGGCGCTACAGCTTCCTTTCGGAGGTGATCGTACGCGCCGACGACAATTGCTCCCGGAGCACCTGAAAGACAGGAAAGCGTTGACGTAGGATGGCTGGGATAAAGCGTTGAACGGTTCCCTGGCCCATCATCTCGCTCGAGCCAAGCGTGCAACACTGCCACCCCACTGGTTTCGGTCGCGGCGCACCGAACGGTGAAAACGACCTCGTCGGAGTCATTGGGCCACGCAGATTTCGGGAAGAATGGCGGATGCAGTAGGATGCGTGCGCGAGAGAGGGGATCTCGCGCATTCGGCACATGATCGGCGACACCAATACGGACATGGCCCAACTTGATGCTGTGTGTCTGGCCGGGAGAGATCGTTTGCGAAAGCGGCGTGCCATGCAATTCGAGGCCAATTAAGATGGGCGCTTTGGCGCGGTACCAGATTTCCAGTTTGTTTTGCGTAAGATCGGTGCGGAACATCCGCCAGGCAAATGAGAGCGGCTGACTGGCTCGACGACCCCGCTGAAATGCCCTTCCTCCAAGCCAGCGTTGCCAGCGCTGATTACGACAGCGCAGGGAAAACGGTCGAAACGCGCACGAGCCAGAACTTGGGATATTTTCTGCTCGACAGGCGATTTCCCGTCATGGGCTCCGGCATAAGCACCGATACTGAGGTTGATGACGAGCCCGCGCGCACGAATTCTCCGCGCACGATCGTAGATGTATTCGAGGGCAGAACTAATCTGCTCGGCTTCGTCGTAGTTGCGCCAGCCCGACCAAGTAGGTTCCGCCTCTGGTCTCCATGAGATCCAGGTTGGCGTGCCGCGCTCATCTTCCTCCTTCCAATGATGGTCGAGGAGGCCGACTTGCACAGCGATCAGCTCGGCTGCAGGCGCGACACCACGGAATCCGGCCATTGCGCTGCCGGCTGCAGCAGAGGCGATAAAGGTGCCGTGGGCGCCCTGACCTACACCGGCGCGGCCGAAATAATTGGCGTGTGGATCGTAGACTTTATCAACCGGCTCTCGGGATTGGCGCTCCTCCGCGATTGTGATCAAGCGATCGATCTCATCACCATCGAACTCACGGCCTGTATTTTGATCCCAGAGATAGCGAAATCGCGATCTGCCGCTGGCAAGGTCTCGAAAACACGAATGCAGGATGTCGAAGCCGTAGTCGACGAATCCGATCGCGACCCCGCGCCCGTCAAGGCCGGTCTCCAGCGGTGGCACCCCTAGGTGGTAGAGAGCACGTGCGTTGAAGGATTGCGCACGGTTTGCCATTGGCGAGCTCCGGGACAAGCTGAAGCCCGAGCGGCCTTGGCCGTGTTCTTGGGGAGGACCTCAGCCGCTCGGGGTACGCACTACTTCAGCGGCCGGGATGTTAATCATTAACGAGAGGTTAACGCCCCCAGGCAATTACCCAGGTGAACAAGCTTGACCAGCGTGGCACAAGCCTTCGTCTTATCCTGTCACGATCCGCATCGATCTGCCCATCAGATCTTTTCGTATCAATCGAGACAGTCAGATATGCGGCCGCGGGTGAGTAGCCATTCTCCGAACGGCTTGCGATGACCCACGACGCGCCCTACGCTCGCGGCGTGTAGCCGTTATTGCTCTCGGCGGCTGTCATCTCGATCGAGGAGTTCATGTCAGTTGTCCTTGCCGAGCGCCCGGCAGAGGGCGTCTTGCTGTTGCGCATCAATCGCCCCGAGGCGCGCAATGCGCTCAACATGGAAGTGCGTCGCGCGCTGGCCGCCGAACTTGTTGCGGCGGCTGAGGATTCAAGCGTTCGCGCTGCCGTCATCACAGGGAACGAAAAGGCTTTCGCTGCCGGCGCCGATTTGCGGGAGATGCGAGACCTCGGGCCCATCGAGGCCATGCAGCGTGGCACCCATAAGCTTTGGGACCAGATTGCAGCATTTCCCAAGCCCCTGATTGCGGCAGTGAACGGTTTTGCTTTGGGCGGCGGCTGTGAGCTCGCCCTACATTGCGACATCATCATCGCTGGCGAGGGAGCAAAGTTCGGCCAGCCGGAGGTGAAAGTCGGCATTTTGCCGGGTGGCTCAGGGACCCAGCGGCTGGTCCGTGCGATTGGCAAATACAAGGCAATGCTGATGATCCTGACAGGAGAGATCATCGACGCACGAGAGGCGAGCGAAATGGGTCTGATCAGCCGGGTGGTTCCCGACGATCAGGTTGTCGACCACGCCGTGCAAATGGCTGCAAACATCGCAAAGCTCGCGCCAATCGCAGTCGAGCTCGCGAAGGAGGCTGTGTTGGCCGGTCAAGACGCATCGCTTGCCACCGGCCTTAGCCTGGAGCGAAAGGCGTTGTGGCTGGCCTTCGCGACTGAGGACAAGCGGGAGGGGATGACCGCTTTCCTCGAAAAGCGTTCGCCGAACTTCAAGGGAAAATAGGCATGGCTCTGGACCCCAATCGCGAAGATTTCGTCATCGGCGTCATTGGCACCGGTGCCATGGGTCGCGGCATCATGCAGGTCGCTGCGCAAGGCGGCATGCGCGTCGTGGCGTACGACGAGAAAGCGGGCGCAGCGGAGTCGGCGGTCCAGGAGATCAGGCGGGCGCTCAATGGGCTGGTGGAAAAAGGGCGACTGGAAAAGAATGAAGCTGACGCTGCGGTCGCTCGGATCACCATTGCGGAGGGCATTCCGCAGGTCGCAGCTGCGGCCGATGTCATTATCGAGGCGATTATCGAGCGGCTGGACGTCAAGCAGAACCTTTTCGAAACGCTCGATGATCTCACCAAAGAGGATTGCATCCTCGCTTCCAACACATCGTCGCTGCCGGTCACGGCCATTGCGGCCCGCTGCAAGCGCCCCGAGCGCGTGGCCGGGATGCATTTCTTCAATCCCGTGCCACTGATGAAGCTGGTGGAAGTCGTCCCGGGACTGAAGACATCGCCGTGGGTCACGGAGGCTTTGACGGTCATCGCGCGACGGATGACCCGCGTTCCGGTGGTCTGCAAAGATAGTCCGGGCTTCATCGTCAATCACATCGGGCGCGCCTATGTGCCGGAGGCTGCGCGGATCGTGGCGGAGGGCATTGCCGAGCCGGCGGACGTTGATCGCATCATGACGGAAGCCGTCGGCATGCGGATGGGACCGTTCACGCTCCTCGATCTCATCGGAGCCGACGTGTCGGTCTCCGTCATGGAGAGCCTTTGGAACCAGTTCTATTGCGAGCCTATGTACGCGCCCCATCCGATCCTGAAGGCGCGTGTGTCGGGTGGGCTTTATGGCCGGAAGACCGGAGCGGGCTGGTACGCGTATGAGGATGGCAAGCGTGTCGAACCACCGCGGCCCGAGCTGCCCACGGCTCGTCCGTCGTCTGTCTGGGTTAGCCCCCGTCATCCAGGCGAAAGCGCGAAGGCAATTGCGTTGTTGCAACGTCTCGGCGCAACTATTGAGGATGGAGACAGGCCGAGTCCCAACGCTCTTTGCATTGTGACGCCGACGAGTGGGGATTGCGCCAGCGAGATTGTTCAGCAGGAGCTGGACCCGAAAAGGACGGTTGCCCTCGACACATCCTTCAATTTCGAAAAGCACCGCACAGTGATGGTGCCGCCAGGAATTGATCCGGCGGTGCGTGATGCTGCGCACGGGCTTTTTGGCTCCGACGGTGCCGGTGTGAGCGTCATCAACGACAGCCCGGGGTTCGTCGCGCCCCGCATTGTCGCGCACATCATCAACATCGGCTGCCAGATTGCGCAGCAGAAGATCGCGTCGCCGGCGGATATCGATCTCGGGGCAAAGCTGGGCCTGTCTTATCCCTTCGGCCCGCTGGAGTGGGGCGACCAGCTCGGAGCTTCGTGGGTGTTGGAAATCCTGGAAGAGCTTGAGAGCTTCTACAACGAGCCGCGCTATCGCCCGTCGCCCTGGCTCAAACGACGGGCATGGCTCAATCTTCCTCTCGCGACGCCGGATGGGCGTGGCTAAGCCCCTGTGTTTATCGAACCGGCGCAATTCTGGATTAGAAGCGCGAAATGAGAGCTGATTGGCGGCAGCAGCTTTTGGGAGCTGGCCCTGTGCTAGGCCGCTTGCTGCTGACGCTTACCGTCGGAATCGTCGGAGGTCTGATTTTCTTCCTCCTTGGGCTTCCGGCGGCTTGGCTTTCCGGCCCGGCCGTATCTGTTGCCGGCGCGAGCATTGCGGGCCTGCAGCTTTCGATACCCAATCNCGTGCGTCAGGCCGCCTTCATCTTCCTGGGNTCGACCATGGGCTCGGCAATGACGCCGGAAACACTTGCCCTTATGGCGCGCTGGCCAATCAGCATCGCAGGGCTCGCGGCCTGCGTGATCGGGATCATGATCTGCTGCAGCGCCTACCTGCAGTACGTCCACGGATATGATCGCATTACTGCGCGGCTCGCTTCGGTCCCTGGGGCACTCCCGTACGTCTTGGCGTTGGCTGCGGAAAGCCGGGGTGATCAGTATCGCATCACCATTATTCAGATTTTCCGGCTCGCAGCGCTGCTGATCTTTCTCCCAAGTGTGCTGGCGTTGTTCGGCTACACCGCAGAGTCGGCCCCTCCGGAACACCACGCTGCGCCTGTGCGGCTGACAGAAGTTGCGCTGATGCTCTTGGGCGGCGCGGCAGGTGCCTACGTATTCACGCGGATCAAGGCCCCTGCGGCCAGTTTGTTTGGATCGATGGTCGGCGCAGGCCTCCTCTATGCGACTGGCACGCTTTCCTCGCCCATTCCGGATTGGCTTCTGTTGCCGGGGTTCGTCGTCATTGGTGCGACAGTTGGCACCAATTTCAGCGGCATCGATCGCTATCTTATTTTCGATACGTTGCTGGCGAGCATCGGAAGTCTTCTGGTGGGGGCTGCTGTCGCGTTCGTATTCGCCGTGCCGATTGCGTGGCTCCTTGGTCTGACCGTTGCGCAACTGTGGCTCGCGTACTCTCCGGGTGGCGTTGACGTCATGACGATCATGGCCATGGCGCTGGGTCTTGATCCGGCTTTCGTGGGCGGACATCACGTAGCGCGCTTCATAGGGCTCGGCTTCATCGTGCCCATATGGCTCAGGATCGGTATGCCTCGCCAAGAGCGTGATCAGTGAAAAAAGAAAACCGCTCTCCCAATTGAGAGAGCGGTTTCTGATACCGTTCTTTGCCGGCGCTCGTTATGCGGCGCGCTTCACTTCAGCGGTGATCTTCTGAGCAGCGTCGGCGAGATCGTCGGCCGGAATGATCTTCAGGCTGCTCTCAGCCAAGATTTTCTTACCAAGATCCACGTTCGTGCCTTCAAGGCGCACGACAAGCGGGACCTTGATCTCCATCTCGCGCGCCGCCGCCACGACACCTTCCGCGATGATGTCACACCGCATGATGCCGCCGAAGATGTTGACGAGAATGCCTTCCACCGCCGGGTCGGAGAGAATGATCTTGAAGGCCGCCTGCACCTTCTCCTTGGAGGCACCGCCGCCGACATCGAGGAAGTTCGCGGGCTCCGCGCCGTACAGCTTGATGATATCCATGGTCGCCATGGCGAGGCCGGCACCGTTCACCATGCAACCGATGTTGCCATCGAGCTTGACGTAAGAGAGGTCATACTTCGATGCCTCGACCTCCATTGGATCTTCTTCGTCGAGGTCGCGAAGCTCCTGGATGTCCTTGTGCCGGAACAGGGCGTTGGAGTCGAAGTTGAACTTGGCGTCGAGGCACAGCAGCTTGCCGTCCTTGGTGAGGATCAGCGGGTTGACCTCGAGCAAGCTCATGTCCTTCTCGACGAAGAGCCTGTAGAGATCGCCAACCATCTTCACGCACTGATTGACCTGATCACCTGTCAGGCCGAGCGCGAAAGCGATTTTCCGTCCATGGAAGGGGGAATAGCCAGTCGCCGGGTCGATGGAGAGTGTGAAGATTTTTTCAGGCGTCTCGTGCGCGACCTGTTCGATGTCCATGCCGCCGGCCTGCGAGGCGATGAACGCGATGCGGCTGGTGCCACGGTCGACGAGAGCCGACAGATAGAGCTCGCGGTCGATTTCGGAGCCATTCTCGATGTAGAGTCGTTTGACGACTCGTCCCGCGGGACCGGTCTGAACGGTCACGAGCGTATTGCCGAGCATTTGCTCAGCGTACGTGCGCACCTCGTCGATGGACTTGGCAAGGCGAACGCCGCCCTTTTCACCCGCCGCAGGCTCCTTGAACTTGCCCTTGCCGCGCCCACCAGCATGGATCTGCGCTTTCACGACCCACACAGGGCCTGGGAGCTTCTGCGCGGCGGCCACCGCTTCTTCGACCGTGAATGCCGGGTAACCGATTGGCGTCGGCACCCCATACTGCCGAAACAGCTCCTTGGCCTGATACTCGTGGATGTTCATTGGCAGCTTCCTGTTGAATGCGACGGGTGAAGGCCTTTCGGCTCAATTCGACCGCGCAGCCTGTTGGTCATGGCCATAGGCTGCGCGGCCTGCACCATAGTGCAGACTATGAAGTCCTTTGGGCAATGGCCTCGATTTCGACCCGCGCCCCAAGCGGCAACGCGGCAACCTGCACGGTGGAACGGGCCGGGAAGGGCTCGACCATGTACTGCGCGTAGACCTCATTCATGGCCTTGAAGTCAGCCATGTCTGTCAAGAAGACGGTGGTCTTCACGATGTGCTCGAAGCCGAGGCCGGCAGCGTTCAGCACCTTCTTTAGGTTCTCAAGGCACTGCCGGGTCTGCGTGCCCACGTCACCTTCGACCAGTTTGCCGGTCTCTCCATCGAGGTGGACCTGGCCAGACACGTAAACGACTTGCCCCGTGTCGATGGCTAGAGAGTAAGGTCCGACCGCCTTGAGTGGCGGAGCTTCGATGGCCTTCTTGCTCATTGGCTCGCTAAACTCCTAGTGCTTCAGCCGCCCAAAGCATTACGCTTCGAGCTTTGCGTCCATCGTGATGTTCGCCTTGAGAACCTTGGAAACCGGGCAGCCCTCTTTTGCAGCCTGGGCCGCTTTTTCGAACGCGGCCTGATCCGCGCCAGGGACCTTCGCAACGACGTTGAGGTGAACCGCGGTGATTGCGAAGCCGGCGTCCTGCTTCTCCATGGTCACCGTCGCTTCGGTCTTGATGCTCTCCGGCTTCAGCCCGACGTTGGTGAGCTGAGCAGAAAGCGCCATGGAGAAGCAGCCAGCGTGAGCTGCAGCGATCAGCTCCTCGGGGTTCGTGCCGACCCCGTTCTCGAAGCGCGTGCTGAAGGAGTACTGNGCGTTCGACAAAAGGCCGCTTCCGGTCGAAATGGTTCCTTTGCCGCCCTTGAGCTCGCCCTGCCATTCGGCTGACGCGGTACGTTTCATGGCAATCCTCCTTCAGCGCTGCGGTTGATCCCCCCCAAAGAATGGATCAGGCCCCGAGCTGGGGAGCGATCCTTGTGCATGCGTCGACCAGGTTCTTCACCGATTCGACGGACTTGCTGAACATGGNCTGCTCTTCGGCGTTGAGTTCGATCTCCACGATTCGCTCGACACCGCCAGCACCAATCACGACGGGCACGCCGACATAAAGTCCGCGCACACCGTATTCGCCATTGAGATACGCCGCGCAGGGAAGAACCCGCTTCTTGTCCTTAATGAAGCTCTCGGCCATCTGGATGGCGGACGATGCCGGCGCGTAGTAGGCTGAGCCGGTCTTGAGCAGGGAGACAATCTCACCACCACCTTTCCGCGTGCGCTCNACNATCTGGTCGAGGCGCTCTTGGGTGATCCAGCGCATCTTCACAAGGTCAGGCAGCGGAATGCCTGCGACGGTCGAGTAGCGCACGAGCGGCACCATGTCGTCGCCGTGGCCGCCGAGCACGAAGGCAGTAACGTCCTCGATCGATACCTTCATCTCTTCGGCAAGGAAGTGGCGGAAGCGCGTGCTATCCAGTACGCCGGCCATGCCAACCACGCGATGATGGGGGAGCCCCGATGCCTTCTGGAGCGCCCAGACCATGGCGTCGAGCGGGTTGGTGATGACGATGACGAAAGAATCGGGCGCGTACTGTTTGATGCCCTCGCCGACCTGCTGCATGACCTTGAGGTTGATCTCGAGCAGGTCATCGCGGCTCATGCCGGGCTTACGAGGAACACCCGCCGTCACGATGCAGACGTTCGCGCCCTCGATGTCCGCGTAGGAATTTGTTCCCTTGAGAGTGCAGTCGAAATCTTCAACACCGCCCGACTGCGCAATATCCAGAGCCTTGCCCTGCGGAATGCCTTCTGCGATGTCGAAGAGAACGACATCCCCCAATTCCTTGAGGCCAATGAGGTGGGCGAGCGTGCCGCCGATCATACCTGCGCCGATCAGCGCGATCTTGGTGCGCGCCATGGATGTCGATCTCCCTGAGCAACCTGCAAAATGATGAACGCCGAACTGCGCCACCGGGTTGTCGCCAATCGTGCGTTCCGGCCGGGCGCCCCGGCTACATGCCCCCGGTGGTTAGCCGGAAATAGCCGCTCATTCAAGGCGCGAACGGCTTGGAAGAATGTCTAGTGGCGCAATGCTGATCAGCTGGCGGGCAAAGGCTGGTGTGCCCTGAAGGTGTTCCGCGCGGAAAGATAGGCCTCCGAGCGCATTTCCATCAGACGGGAGACCGTGCGCTCAAAAAGATCCGCGCCATCTCCCTCGACATAGAGCCGGTCGGGTTCTGCCTCAGCGGAGGCGATAAGGCAGACGCGGTTATCGTAAAGCGTGTCGATGAGGTTGATGAAGCGCCTCGCCTCGTTGCGGCGGTGTGGTCCGAGGATCGGGATTCGTTCGAGAAGAAGCGTATGGAAATTGCGGGCGATTTGCAGGTAATCGACTGCGCCGAGCGGCTTCTCGCAAAGGTCGGCAAAAGCAAAGCGCGCCACGCCCATGGCGGCCTGCGGCACATGAAGTGTTCGACCTTTCACGACGAGGTTTTTCTGCTCGCCCTTGGGCTGGCCAGTCAGCCGCAGCCATATGCGGTCAAGCTCCGCCTGCGCAGCCTCGTCCGCCGGCGTGAAGTAGAGGCGCTCGCCGTTGAGTTTTTCGAGGCGGAAGTCCTTTGCGGCCGCCAGCTCCAGGATGTCCATGTTATCTTCGATGAGGTCCACGAACGGAAGGAAGAGCTGGCGGTTNAGGCCGTTCTTGTAGAGATCCTGGGGTGCAGAGTTGGACGTTGCCACAACGACGACGTCGTTCTCAAACAGCGCTTTGAACAACCGCCCAAGGATCATCGCGTCCGCGATGTCCGTCACATGCAGTTCGTCGAAACAGAGAAGGCGCGCTTCGTTGGCGACTTGCCGGGCGACAAGAGGAATAGGGTCGCCGCTGTCCTTTTTCCGCGCGATCGCAATGCGATCATGAACGTCGGCCATGAAAGCATGAAAGTGGGCTCTGCGTTTCGGCTCAAGTGAAATGCTGGAGTGGAAGATGTCCATCAGCATTGTCTTTCCACGGCCGACGGCGCCATGAATGTAAAGCCCGCGAGGACGCTCTTGGCTTGAGCCAGAGAAGAGGCTGAACAGCCCTTTCCGGGGTCGCCAGCGAGCCAGCGCATTCGCGAGCGCATCAAGCTTTTCCGCAGCCGCAAGCTGCGCCGCGTCCAGCTCAATGGCGCCGCTATCCACGAGGTCGCGATAGCGTTTAAGAGGTCCTTCGCTCATGGCAGGTGGGGGCTAGCCTGCTGATCTTTCCTGGTCAAGTGCGGAGCGTTCTGCATGACCCCTCCACAATTGTCATAAGAGCCATGACTTGCTGATCCAGGCGGATATACGCATATTTGTGCATTGCAACAAACCCGGGCGGCAGACCTGGGATCTTGTGTCTCATCACCAGAGCGGAGGCTTGATCATGAGCGAACTGCCGATCTGGGGAGGAATAATCAGGAAGCTATGGCCGACAGAAGTCGGCAAGTTTCGCGAGCATTTGCTGCGCCTCGACCCAGAGAGCAGGAGAATGCGGTTTGCACACGCCGTCTCCGATGTCTTTATCGAAGACTACGCAAACCGGATGCACCATATGGGCAGTATCGTTTACGGCTATTTCGAAGGTCCGCATCTACGCGCAGCGGCAGAGCTGAGAAAGCTCAGCGCTGTATGGGGTGAAGAGGCAGAGGCCGCGTTTTCCGTCGAGAAAGATTGGCAGGGAAAAGGCATCGGGACGGCCCTAATGGGGCGAGTTATCCGCGCTGCGCGCAATCGCGGTGTGAAGCGGCTTTATATGAGCTGCCTAGCCGAGAATGCGAAAATGCAAACCATAGCCCGTAAGCACAACGCGATGCTGCGGTATGAATATGGTGAAGTTTACGGAGAGATCGTGCCGCAAGGCCCGTCGTACTTCTCGCTCTTCGAGGAAGAAGTCGAGGATCGAATGGGTCTGATGCTCGCCGTGCTTGATATTCAGAATTGGGCTGCAAGAGCAGCGTAAGACACTGCCGCAGCTTCAAGGGCTGCGGCCCCNTNATACGAGTTCACGTCGCGGATTTCCTAAGCCGGTTCGAAGTACCGAGACCAACCATCAGGCGAGATCTGGCCTGCTACNATCTCGCAGGCACTTTGCTCGGGGATGAAGTGTATGCAAGCTTCGCACTTCTCGCCGGCGCGCGGTTCTTCCTGATAAAGTGCCTCGTCCTTCGGCACCTT
>JGI25326J35508_1002770_pt1 | contig 11446 bp, 10 predicted proteins | sample HigsolmetaAR201D_FD_35508 | JGI IMG/M metagenome (IMG submission 35508)
AAGCGGGCGCGCGCCGAATTTACCGACCTTCTTTATCAAATCGAGCGGGCAGCAGGCACTCCAAATCGCGGCGGAGAGAGCCCTGTTCCGGAAGGTGCACAGGTTGGCCTTGGGGTGCGCGCTGCGGCCATTCGTAAGCTCCATATTCAGGGCTCGCTCACTAACACGGGCAATAAGCTCGATTTGGCGCTTAATGGCCGTGGTTGGTTTCAGGTGGCAGGTGCAGACGGCGAAATTCTTTATACGCGCGCCGGGGCGTTCAACAAGAACGCCGATGGCCAGATCGTCACCATGGACGGTTACGTCGTTCAGCCCGGCATTACGATTCCCGACGAGGCAACGCAAGTCGTCATCAACGAAAGCGGCGAAGTTTTCGCCCGCATTAACAATGAGCCGGAGCTTCAGCTGCTGGGGCAATTTACACTTGCAAGCTTCGCAAATGAGGCGGGCTTGGAACCGTTGGGCGGCAATCTGTTCCGCGAAACTCAGGCCTCGGGTGCTCCTGTGGTGGGTGTACCCGGTGAAGATGGTTTCGCAAAGATCCAACAAGGTTACCTCGAAAATTCCAATGTCGACCCAGTGAAAGAGATCACTGAGCTCATCTCGGCGCAGCGTGCCTATGAAATGAATTCGAAAGTCATTCAGGCCGCCGATGAAATGTTCGCTACGGTAACGAAGGGGATTCGGTAAGAAGTGGCCTTCTGGCCCTAAAGCGTGAGGATCAAGCGACTTCGCGTCGTTGCGGAGGTCATAGTCCGGGGAGGGGAGATGCGAACGCTAAGAGCCGGACTACTTCGTTGTTTGCTCGCAAGCACGTTTTTGCTCGTTGTTTGCGCATATACAAGCCAGTTGCTTGCGGCGCGCATCTCACTACCGGTGCCTCGCATCACGCTTTATCCAGGAGATACCATTCGTGCCGATCATCTCGTCGATCGCGCGTTCCGCGCTGATCCGGGCCGGCAGCACCCCGTCTATCGCTCACGAGAGGATGTCGTCGGAAAAATTGCCCGGCGGACGTTACTTCCAAACAAGCCCATTCCGATCAACGCGTTGCGAGCCCCGCATCTCGTCGTTCAAGGAACGGTGGTGCAGATCGTCTTTCGCGAAGGNCCTCTGGAGATCCTGGGGCATGCCGTAGCCCTACAATCCGGCGGAAAGGGCGATGTGATCAGTCTTCGAAATATCGACAGCGGCGTGATCATCAAAGGCGTGGTTGAAGCTGACGGCACTGTTCAGGTGGGCATCCCGTGAGGCAAATCGCGATTTCAGCTCTGATCTTGCTGCTCATGAGCACCAGTGCAGCTGCTGCAAGCCGCATCAAGGACATCGTGACCGTTCAAGGTGTCCGTTCCAATCAGTTGATCGGTTACGGACTTGTCATCGGCTTGAACGGAACGGGCGACAGCCTTCGCAACTCACCATTCACGGAGCAGTCGCTGCAAGCCATGCTGGACCGCATGGGCGTGAACGTACGCAGCATTCGCGCACGNACGCGCAACGTNGCCGCTGTCATGGTAACCGCGGAATTGCCNCCCTTTGTAGGAAAAGGGGCTCGTATAGACGTTACGGTCTCTTCTCTGGGCGATGCGACCTCGCTGGCCGGCGGCACCTTGGTGATGACTCCGCTGGTCGGGGCTGATGATCAGATTTACGCCGTTGCCCAAGGTCCGATTGCGGTCACAGGCTTTGCTACGGCGGGAAGGGCAGAGTCGCTAACCCAAGGCGTTCCGACGACGGGCCGTATTCCGAATGGCGCGCTTGTGGAGCGCGAGGCACCAGCGGAATTCGGGGACCGGAGCACTTTCGTGCTTGAGCTAAACAATCCGGATTTTAGTACGGCGGTTCAGATCGCCGACACCATCAATGCTTTCACGGGCCAAAAGTACGGCATACGTACTGCTCGGGAGGAGGACATGCGCACGGTCAAACTCATCAAGCCGCGCCATGTTCCTGCCGCACGATTTATCGCGGAAATCGGCGAATTGTTGACAGAAACAGATGCACCTGCTCGCGTCGTTATCGATGAGCGCACCGGAACGATCGTTATTGGTCGCGATGTACAAATTTCAACCGTTGCGGTGGCGCATGGGAACCTAACCGTGCGAGTGGCCGAGTCAGCGAAAGTTTCGCAGCCGTTGCCATTCTCGCAGGGGAGAACCGTAGTTTCTTCTGAAAGCCGTATCGATGCCGCGCAAGAAGGCGGCCCCATCGCGATCGTGGGCGGCACGAATTTGCAGACGCTTGTGAGTGGTTTGAACAAGATCGGCCTGAAGCCGCCGGGTATCATCGCGATCCTGCAAGCCATCAAGACAGCGGGCGCGCTGCAGGCAGAGCTGGTTGTGCAATGATCGCGCTGCGGCCCAAGGCGTTCTTAGGTCTGTTACTGACTGGCACATTTGTGCCAACGGCAACTGTTTTCGCGCAGCAAGGTTGGGAGCCGTCGATCTCTACGCGAGCCGAATTGGAAGTCTCGAAAAGTGAAGAGACCAATGGTTGGTTTCCAGTCGTTATTCGCCCCCCAGCATCTAACAGTCGACAGGTCGCAACGGAGGAGGTCGAAACGAAATCGCGAGATCCAGACCTGCCCAAACCTGTCCCAGTGGTGCCTCTCCCCAGGCCAAAACCGGTCATTTCTGAGCCCACCGTAACCTCATCGGTCACACCTGCGCGGAATGTCGAGCTCCCGAGCAAGGAGCGATCGCAATTGGCTGACGCCTACTGCGCCAATATCGCTGATGCTGCGCTGGATGCACGTTTTGCATGGCAAGTGCGTGTTCTGACCGAAATGGAAAAGGAGCTAGACCGCCGCATCGCGTTGTTGGAACAGCGTGCCGCGGAATACCGGGAATGGCTCTCTCGGCGGGAAGCCTTTATAGCGAAAGCGCGCGAAACGCTGGTCCAAATCTACTCGCGCATGCGCCCAGATGCAGCTGCTTCCCAGCTCGCGAATCTGGACGAGGAAACAGCGGCGGCGGTGCTGGTGCAGCTCAATCCTCGGAGTTCCAGTGCAATTCTCAATGAGATGCCACCTGGTGCTGCCGCGCGGCTCACGGCGACGATCGCCGGAGCTACCAAGCGAGATGACCAAGACAAAAAGGACGAACCGCGGTTATGAGGGCTTTTGTTTCGGTAGCGCTTGGCGCCATCCTCTGCGCTTGCGCTGCTGACCATCACGAAATTGGTCGTGAACCCCACCTCTCACCGGTTGGTTCGGGTCTCAGGCCCAACATGATTCCGGTGGCTCATACAGAGCCGCCGAGATTCTCATACCGTCTCGATAATTCTCTGTGGTCCGATACGGGGGCCGATCTCTTCAGAGACCCACGGGCAAGAAGAATTGGCGATGTCGTGACGGTAAAAATTGCGATCAAGGACAAAGCCTCGCTCGACAACAAGACCAATCGCTCTCGAAACGCAAGCAAATCGCTTGGGCTGTTCGGAAGTTACGGGTTCGATAAAACTTCGCGAACCTACGATTGGGAAGCCGAGCTGGAAGCTGAACTGGACTCTAAGACAGCAAGCAAAGGTGAAGGAAAGATTTCTCGTTCAGAAAGCATCCAGCTTCGCGTAGCGGCAGTTGTGTCTTCCATCCTGCCGAATGGCAATCTCGTTATCAGTGGTAGCCAGGAGGTTCGCGTGAATCACGAGCTTCGCGTTTTGACTGTNGCGGGAGTCATTCGTCCAAGGGATATCGAGCCGGATAACACAATTTCCTACGACAAGATCGCCGAAGCGCGAATTTCATACGGCGGCCGCGGAAGATTGATGGAGGTCCAGCAGCCGCCATTGGGCCAACAAGTCCTTGACATGATCATCCCCTTCTGATCGTGGAGGATCATTTGGCAACCGAAGGCAGGTTCACTGCATTGCCACGGGTCAGTAGCGGCAGGGTATCCTGGATACCGGGGTTTACGACCTTCATTGTTGTTACTCTTCTGGCGGTCACGACCGGCATCGTCGCGGGAAATAAGATTTACTCGGCAGCCAAAGGAGCCGCCGAGCAGCAAACGTCTCCGGAGCCGCCTCAAGCGCCGGCTCATCCTACGATAACCCGTGACGGTAATCTCCTTAACCTGCCGCCAATCGTCACAAATCTTTCGGGCCCGCAACGCACCTGGGTCCGAATGGAAGCGTCAGTTATTCTTTCGGGCGGGGCATCTGACGGTGATGAAATTCTCGCATCCGAAATCGCGGAAGACCTGATGAGCGTTCTGAGAACGGTGTCGATTGCAGATATCGAAACCGCTACTGGTTTCGCGCACTTGCGGGAGGATTTGAAGGACCGAGTGCGGACGCGGACCGACGGACGCGCTCAGGATCTTGTTGTTCACACATTCCTTATTGAGTAATGTGGCGGCTTGGTTACCTCTTGTTGTTGCCCTTATTGATGCTCGGCGCTGGATCGGCCGAAGCTCAAACCTTGGATCTCGAGAGTCTGCTGCCGCCGGGTGAGGGCAGCGCTTCCGGCCGCATCCTGCTGCTGGTCATTATCATCACCGTTCTCTCGGTGGCGCCGGGGCTGCTGGTGATGGTGACGTGCTTCACGCGTTTCGTGATTGCCCTGTCGTTTTTACGGGCAGGGCTCGGACTGCAGACCACCCCGGCCAATCTCATCCTCATCAGCCTCGCACTCTTCATGACGTTCTACGTCATGGGACCGACATTTGATGAAGCCTGGCAAAATGGGTTAAAGCCGCTTCTTGAAAACCGCATCAGTGAGGAGGAAGCCTACCACCGGATCACGGCACCTTTCCGCACATTCATGCGTGCTCACGTGCGGGAAAGGGATCTCAGTTTATTCGCGGAACTAGCGGGCCGGGAGTTGCCAAGGGACGAGAACGGCGAGATTGAGCTGAGGATCCTCATCCCGGCGTTCATGATCTCCGAGTTAAGGCGTGCCTTCGAGATTGGCTTTCTTATCGTACTTCCGTTTCTCGCCATCGATATCATTGTGGCTACGCTCATCATGTCCATGGGTATGATGATGCTGCCGCCGACCATCATTTCGCTTCCATTCAAAGTCTTGTTTTTTGTCTTGATCGACGGCTGGAACCTTCTCGTTGGCAGTCTCATCAGGTCGTTCAATTGAATTGCAGTGAATGCGTTAAGCCAGAAGCAAGATCTGTAAGTCATTCTTTGTGCCGATGGCAGATTGGGAGGCGACTTTCGGGGCCCCCAAAGGCATGAGGCCGCTCTGCCATACCGGCCGATCCGGTATGTCCCTGACTCCAGCGAAAAACTTCTAGAGGGACATTTCCAGATGACCAGCCTTCTCACCAATACCTCCGCGATGACTGCGTTGCAGACGCTAACGCAGACGAATAAAAAGCTTGCTGTCACGCAAAACCGTATTTCTACCGGCTACCGCGTTGCTACCGCGTCTGACAACGCAGCCTATTGGTCGATCGCGACCACGATGCGGTCCGACAATAAGGCACTTTCTACGGTGCAGGATGCGCTCGGACTTGGGGCCGCGCAGGTGGACGTCGCCTACACGGCAATGGAAAAAGCCAAGGACCTCTTGGACGAGATCAAAGCCAAGCTGATTGCTGCAAAACAGCCAGGCGTTGATAAAGCAAAGATTCAAAGCGAGATTGCGCAGTTCCAGGAGCAACTGAAGGGTGTAGCGACCAGCGCCTCATTTTCGGGCTCCAACTGGCTTTCGATCGACTCTAGTGCGGCAGGCTGGAATGGTATCCAGAAGGTCGTTGCATCTTTCTCGCGCACCATAGGCGGTGGCATCTCCATCGGTACGATCGACGTTCAGCTGGCGCGGACTGCCTTGTTTGATGCCAACCCTGCTGTTGGCGGTCTTCTGGAAGCCGGCAAGGCCTTGGCGAATGATGGTGGCCTGCAAAACACAGCGACTCCCGTAGCCGGTAATGGAGCAGGTACTCCGGCGAGCGTGACGCTTTTCAACAACGTGGCTGATGTAACGCTCGACGGCGACGATGCTTTGGCATTCGACTTCGTCTTCAATGGAGAGGCTCGGACAGTCAGAATCACCAAAGCGACTGTTGATGCCGCTCTGGGCACGAGTGATGGTGTCATTGCCGACGGGGCCGACATGGCAAAGGTTGTTGAGGTCGCGCTGAGGAATGCCGGGTTCGACCTCACCAACGATGTTACCGTGTCCGGCACCGGAACAACTGTCACGATCACTCACGTGACAGACAGCACTGACGCCACTTTGGCGGTGGTGAATAGCAAGACCAGCGATAACGGCAACTTCTTCGATGTCACCGATATTGACATAACGAACGCTACTCAAGCCGAGCTGGACGCATTCATTGCCGGCATTGAGGCCATGGCGGCGAAAGTGACGACCGCCGCATCAGATCTGGGTGCCGTCAAATCGCGGATCGATCTGCAGAAGAGCTTCGTCTCCAGCCTGATGGATGCCATTGATCGGGGCATTGGTCAGCTGGTGGACGCGGACATGAATGCGGAGTCCACTCGGCTCCAGGCTCTGCAAGTTCAGCAGCAGCTTGGCATTCAGGCGCTTAGCATCGCCAATGCGAACAGCCAGAATATTCTGGCGCTCTTCCGCTAATTTTTGAGATTCCCACTCGGACCAGAAGCGGAATATCTGCTTCTGGTTGCTCTCCCGAGACTGCTTGCCTCGACCTCTGGCAACTCCCCCCAGCGTGTCAGAGGCGAGTGAGGGCTGCGCTCCAAAAGGGCGCGGCCCGCTTCAACCCTGACGCAAGCTTTGGACTTGAGCATCGCCGCACGAGTCAATCATGANGGATGATTCGAATGATCGGGNGGGAGCAAATCGAACGTTTGTGGCAGAACGTTCTTGCGTTGGGCAAGAGGCGGTTGATTGGACTTGCTATAATTGGCGGCGTTGTGTTCGCGTCCGTAGGATTGATTGGCTTTTATTTCAGCCGGCCGGAGCTTGAAACGCTCTATGGGGGCCTTAGCCTGCAGGATGTGAATCGCATTGGCGCTGTCCTGAACGAGGCCGGAATTTACTTCGACGTCAGCCCCGACGGCGCAAAGATTCTGGTGCGCCGCGGTCAGACGGCGCAGGCCAGAATGCTGCTTGCAGAAAAAGGGCTGCCGACCAGCGCGAATGCGGGTTATGAGCTGTTCGACAACATGGGGTCGATCGGCCTAACATCCTTTATGCAAGAGATTACCCGTGTAAGAGCGCTGGAAGGTGAAATTGCAAGGACAATTCAAGCAGTCAAAGGTGTGAAAGCTGCGCGTGTGCACCTCGTCCTGCCAGATCAAGGTGCTTTCCGACGCAATCGGCAGACGCCTTCCGCATCCGTCGTTATCAGAACAGAGACTACTGGGGATTTCACCTCAGCACAGGCTATTCGGCATCTGGTGGCTGCTGCCGTTCCCGAATTGACGGTCGACCAGGTCACAGTGCTCACGACAGACGGTGCTATTCTGGCCGCTGCAGGGGATGCAAGTAGCACTGCACCAACCAAACTGGTTGAACTGGAAAAGACAATTAGCCGTGAGCTTCAGGAGAGAGCACGCAAGACGCTCGCCCCATATTTGGGTATAGAAAATTTCGAAGTCAGCGTGGCAGCGCGTCTCAACACCGATCGACGGCAAATCAACGAAACTGCGTTTGATCCCGAGTCCCGCGTCGAGAGGTCCGTACGAATTGTGCGTGAATCTGGAAATTCCCAGAACCACGCTAACCGGACCCCAGTAAGTGTTGAACAGAACATTCCGGACGAGGAAATAGCGGAGCGCGCGGGTGATATCTCGATGCGCAGCAATGAGCGCCGCGAGGAGCTCACAAATTACGAACTCAACACCAAGTCAATAGCGACCATTAGCGACGGTTATCGGATCGAAACTTTGACAGTCGCGGTGGTCGTAAACCGCGCACGGCTGCTATCTACAGCGGGACAGAGCGATGGTGCAACGCTGGAAAGCCATATTGCGGAAATCGAAAAGCTCGTCAGTTCCGCAGTCGGGTTGGTGGCTGATCGAGGTGATCGAATCACGGTGGCTGCTGTCGACTTCTTCAATAACGGGGAAGCTATGGAGCCCGTTGGGGTCAATCTCGCAGAATTGCTGGTTAGCCAATCGGGTACGATCGTCAANGCTCTAGCCATCCTGGGAGCAACAGCGTTGCTTGTGTGGTTTGGGTTGCGTCCTGCTGTACGTGCAGTCCTCGAGCCGGTTCCTCCGGTCGCCGCGCAAACGACAGAAAGGGTTCTCGCAGGTCAAGCAGAGCCCAGATTACCTGAACCGGAACCCAATCTGATTGCAGACCTTAAGAGCAAGCTTGGACGCTCACCTCAGAAGCGGCTCGAGCAAATGGTCGATTTTGACGAAGAGCAAGCTGTAGCAGTTTTCAAGAAGTGGATGCGTGAGGCCAGACAGACATGAGCTCGGATATAGTATCGCGTACCTCTCAGTCTGATAATGAGTTGGTAATTATCCGGCGTAGATCAGGTGCCAGTTTAGAAACGCCACATAGCGGGATCTGGAAGATCGCCTACGCGGATTTCATGACGGCTATGATGGCCTTCTTCTTGGTGATGTGGCTGCTCAACGCGGCCGATCGCCAGACGATTAAGGCGGTGGCGAGCTATTTCAACCCGATCAAGCTTTCGGATCGGGTCAGCAACCAGAANGGTGTCCATGATCCGGAGGAGACAGTAGCACCAGAAAAAGAGCTGACTGACAGATCGATGCCTTTGGCGGAACCGTTACGNATGCAGGCGGAGTTCCAGCCGAGCTATTCCGATGACGTTCTATTCAGTAATCCTTATGGTGTTTTGGAGCGACTGGCAGCAAAGGCGGATACTGCATCGGTGAAACAGCAGCCGGCGCACCGGGACCCTTTTGAGCCAGTAGCGCGGCTAATGGGAACACGCGTTGCTGCCCAGGAGAGTACGCCTCAGGTTCCTGAAAGGACCACGGTCGCTGAAACACAGCAGCTCAAGGAAAATGAAGTCAAGCCACCTAGGGAAATTGCCGAAGAAGTTCGCGCTGACCTGAAAAATCTCCTCCCAAAAGAGGCGCCGAGTGTGGAGGTCACCGAGACCGCCGAAGGCATAATGATAAGCCTGACAGATGAATCCAATTTCGGCATGTTCGCTATCGCGTCGGCGGAGCCGCGGCCGGAGCTGGTCGTACTCATGGAGAAAATGGCGCAGATTTTGAACAAGTTTCCGGGGCCTATCATCGTGCGAGGGCATACCGATGGACGNCCCTTTCGTAGCGGGACTTACGACAACTGGCGTCTGTCGTCTGCGCGGGCCCACATGGCGTATTTCATGCTGGTGCGAGGCGGAGTTGATGAGCGGCGGTTTGAGCGCATCGAGGGCCATGCCGATCGCAGCTTGAAAGTTGTCGATGATCCGGAAGCGGCGGAGAACCGACGCATCGAGATCCTGTTGCGGAGAGTGGGATCATCATGATCGGTCGGCTCATCGCGCTGCTTGCCTACGTAGTATTTGCGCTCACTTCTGCCGGATTCGCCCAAGATCGGGATGAGGAACCCGTTAAGCTGATGCGTCGACTGCATCAGGCGTACGAGGCAATGGCGAGAGGGGATGCCGGAGCACGGTTGGAGCATGAACAGTTATTGGTCGCAATTCCGGCCGCGCTCGCTAATGCGGAGCGTCGCCTTTGGCGCGAGCCTCAAAATGCGCGAGCTGTGATTTCCTACGTGCTCAGCGGCGGTGAGCCGAAGGCGTTGCGGGATTTACTTGCCGCGGGTCTAATTCCTGAACAATTCAGAAGACTGGCCGAAGGTGCTGTCGCCTATGCGGAAGGGCGGGAGCATGAGGCCGCCAGCCGTTTGCTTGATATTGAAGCGCGAACGCTTGATCCGGAGCTGAGCGGCGCCGTTGCTTTGGTCCAGGGCGTTATAAGTACAAGAACAGCGCCGGAAAAGGCTATTCGGTTTTTCGATCAGGCTCGCCTGTTGGCACCGGGCACGGTCGTTGAGGAGGCGGCGCTTCGCCGAGAAATGCTGNTGCTTACCGCCGGGAGCGACATCGACAAGCTGAAACTGCTGCTTCAGCGGTATATCCAGCAATATCCGAGGTCTTACTACGCTGACACCTTTTGGCAGCAATTAGCGAAAGAGATCGCGAACTCGGAAGTACTTTCAGCGAGAATTTCGGAGGTCACTGAGCCGCTACAACAATTGGACGAGCGCAAACAGCAACAGTTCTTCTCTGTACTCGCCGAAGAAGCGATTACAAGAAACAAGTTTCCGTTGGCGGGTGTCGCGGCTAAACACGCCACTGCGCTTGCAATAGTAGGTAGCAGGGAGGAGAGGCGCGCGCGCATCCTCCAAGCAGCGGCTCTTGTCATTACAGAAGAATTCGACCAAGCAGCCTCAGATTTGGGGGCGATTTCAGCCGGGGACCTCGATCACGACGCGAAGGTACTTCGCAATGCCGCTCTTTCCGTCGCGCGTCAAATTAGACGGATGCCGGATCATGTTATGGCCTCGCGCGATCCGTCGGCTGAAAGAAGCAGTTCCGAACGAGCTCGTCAATTGTCCAGTATCGGCCAGCAATCGATGGAGTGGGCAAGGGAAGTTCTGGCCAAGGTCGACGCCATGATTCAGGAGGACATGAAATGAGCCGGACGGCCGATCTGCCGGACAGCCTGGCCCTTGCGCTAAGGGCGAACATGGGACCAATCAGGATAAGAGGGGGGCTCGATTACAGAGAAAAGGCGGCAGAATTTACTGAGCACGTGGAAGCTTTCGAAAGGCAATCGCTCACTCGGGGAGATGACCGGTCTCGTACAGAGATAGGGAAGTGGCAATTACCTTCGCCGAGTGAGGAGCAGGGCAAAGTCGAACGGAATGGCGTTGTCGAGGATGCTGCGCCTTCTTTGCTTTTGGATGTGGATTTGCAGAACGTGCGAGCGGCAAATCGTTCATTCGACCTAGAGATTCGCGAGCAACCTCTATTCGACGCAAGAGATAGCGTAAATGAAACCGGGGATGACAAGCCTTTCAGTCCGGCAGTGGTGCTTCCGTCGACCGTTAGATTGTCAGTTGTTGAGTTGAGGGGTGAGACGAGCGCGCTCTCAAGCGAGACGTCGTTGAAAGGCGAAAAATCAGGCCAGCCTGTTGAGAGCGTGTCAAGAAAATTTTTGCCAGATAATGCGCCGCTGGCAGAAGTTCGTTTCAACGCGATGGAGCGCCACGATAGACCTCCGAATTTCAAGAATACATCCAAACCTAACGAAATTCCTGGGTCGGGCGAGGCAAAGGAGGTTGTTTGGTCACCTTCAAGGTCGAACGTTACGACTCGCGACAGCGCCGTTCATAAATCTGCTGCAGGATCGCTTCAGCATTTGAATGGATCGGCAGAAAGTGAGATCATCAAGGTCGTTCGAAACGAGATGCATTTCCCTGCGCCAAGGCCTGTCGAACAAATAGCAAACGCAATACTCGGTAAAGGACAGGTTCCCATTGGAAACGCCACGGCGTCCTTGT
>JGI25326J35508_1002795_pt1 | contig 11350 bp, 10 predicted proteins | sample HigsolmetaAR201D_FD_35508 | JGI IMG/M metagenome (IMG submission 35508)
AAAAAAAAGCAGGTATATTTACCTGCGTTTTTGAGTTGAAATACTGTATAATTAGTTTCTATATTCAGGATTAATCAGCATCTGAATAGATTCGTTAAGCATTTCATTTTTCTTGGACATAAAAGTTTCCATTTGCTCCACCGGGAGTTTCAGCTGGTACGAGTTATTGGCGGCCAAAACCTGCTCGAAATTAGGATTTAGCTGATTGAATGTTTCCTCATCCATACCCAGATATTTTACAATGGCTTTCACTTTATATCGGCCATTGATAGTCTGAACTTTCACGTCTTTGTGAGTTGCCTCGTCCTTTACAGTTTCCATCATTGCTAACGCTTTTTCTTTGGATACTGTGGTTACACCACCTTTTCCTTCCATGATATAGTGTGTAGCAATGAATTTTTTCACATGATTACGGCTTTCTGCGGGAAGATGGTATTGCAGTTTCCAGAAGTCACTAGAACCGGCTTTTGCGATGGCCGAATTCACTCTTCCAGGGCCGCAGTTATAAGCAGCTACTACCAATAACCAGTCGCCATAGATGTCAAACAGGTAATTAAGATATTTAGCTGCAGCTTTTGTACTTTTTAGATAATCTCTTCTTTCATCTACGCGGCGATCCACTCGAAGNCCCAATGTTCGGGCTGTAGCTGGCATAAACTGCCAAGGGCCCACAGCACCTGCCCAAGAAACCGCTGAAGCACGAAGATGCGATTCAATTACAGCAAGATATTTCATTTGTTTGGGCACATTATTTTGGGTGAGCACATCATCCATCATATCAAAATAAGGGCGTGCCCAATTTTGCATGTCCATTAGAGATTCATAGTGTTTTTCTATATAATCCTGGACAAAACTAANTGCCTGCGGGTTGAGATGATCGAAATTAATATTCTTTATACTCGATGATGCTGAGTTAAGCGCGTTGGTATTCTCAAATACGTTTTTAAACCCATCTTTGGGATCCGCCTTTTTTACCGATGAGGCCGCATTATTAGCGGTAACAGGGTTTGCTGTTACCAGCGGATTAATTTGAGCAAATGAAAGTGTGGAAAGAGCAGAAAATACCACCACCAATCCATAGCGCCTTGATGTCTTTTTACTACTTGTCATTCCTTTTAGATGTTTTAAAGAAGTCAANGGTTGTTTGGTATTTTGCTCCCTTAATAACGTTTAATTAGCCAAAATATTGTGGCTGAAAGAAAGCAAAGGTAACTCATTAAAATGAGATGACATGAGTTGCAGGCCAAACGGCATATGGTATNGCGAATGCTGGAANAGCGGCAAGGCAATCCCCGGCACCCCGGTTAAATTAGCCATAACTGTATATATATCAGCTATATACATCGATATAGGGTCCGTCATTTTTTCCCCAATTTTAAAGGCTACTGAGGGAGCCGTAGGNATACAGATAAAATCGAAATCATTGAAAATCAATGTTAACTTATTTGTTAAAAGTTTCCTTACTTTTTGTGCTTGAGTGAAATAAGCATCGTAATATCCCGAGCTGAGCACAAAATTACCCAGCATAATGCGCCTTTTCACTTCCCAGCCGAAACCTGCCGAACGATTGTTTTTGTAAAATATATCCAAATCCGCGTCGTTCTGTACCGGATGTCGGTACCCATATTTTACACCATCGTATCTTGACAGGTTGGATGCAGCTTCTGCAGTAGTAAGAATATAGTACGCCGGAACAATGTAATCCAGTAGATCAAAGGTAACCGGTGCAACAGTATGTCCCTGAGATTGCCACTCTTCCAATTTATTTTTAATTGCTGCACCAATTTCTGGGTCAAGGCTTTCGTGGTTCAAAGCCTCAGGAAAATAGGCTATTTTATAGCTTTTTTGCTCTTTTTTTAGCTCTTTTGAATATTGGGGAACCGGTTTCAGCGATACAGTGCTGTCATATTCATCTGGACCGGCAATTACTTCGAGCAATAATGCGGCATCGGGTATATTTTGGGAAAATATTCCAATTTGATCAAAAGAAGATGCATAGGCAATCAATCCGTATCGGGAGATGCGGCCATAAGTAGGTTTCAGTCCAACAATCCCACAAAAATCGGCAGGCTGACGTACCGAGCCTCCTGTGTCTGATCCTAGAGAGGCCATACACAAACCGGCCTGTACGGCCACAGCTGACCCTCCAGAAGATCCTCCGGAAATGCGGGTTTCATCTGCGGCGTTGAGCACTTTCCCGTAAACAGAGTTCTCATTGGTGGAGCCCATAGCAAACTCGTCACAGTTGAGTCGCCCAATGATAATAGCTCCTTCGGCTAATAACCGTTCTACAGCAGTGGCAGAAAATACAGCAGTAAATCCTTCTAGAATTTTGGATGCGGCGGTTACTTTATGGCCTTTATGGCATATAACATCTTTAATACCGATAACAACACCATGGAGTTTGCCTTTTGGAGCGGTGGATGCATCCAGTTCTTTGGCACGAGCTCTGGCTTCATCGGCATATACTTCTACAAAAGCATTCAAATGCTTTTTGGCTTCAATCGCAGCCAGGTATTCCTCCACAGTAGCTAAACAGGAGGTACTACCTTCTTCCAGTCTTTTATGATAATCTGCAATAGATATAAAATCCGGCAAGAGGTTATGCTTTGAAAGTCAATAAAATAAACGAAATAGATACTGTTATTCAGGCTTTTTAGGTTCGCTAGAAATAGTATTGGCTGTTTCTTCCAGCTCTCTCTTTACATTATCCTTAGCGTCGTTGAACTCACGCACGCCTTTACCCAACCCTCTCATCAGCTCGGGAATTTTACGGCCACCGAATAACAGTAACACAATTATTGCAATGATAATAACCTCGTTAGTACCTAAAGCTAAAAGTTGAACACTTGTCATGATTGATAAAATTAGTTATCAAAGATACGAGAAGAATGGCTATGCCGGTTGTTTAGTATTTTAAAAATTTTCAAATAATCAACAATCCTATATATAAAAATCCCGCATTAAGCGGGATTTTTATATGAGATTTATAATATTTTAAAACTGATTTATGCTTTATCAGCTGCAGCAGCAACTGCCATACGTTTTTCACGAATACGAGCGCTCTTACCACTTCTTTTTCTTTGGTAGTAAAGTTTAGCTCTACGTACTTGCCCTACTTTATTAACTACGATGGATTCGATATTAGGAGAAGCGTAAGGGAATACTCTTTCTACTCCGATACCATCAGAAATTTTTCTTACAGTAAAGGTAGCAGTACTTCCAGTTCCTTGTTTCTTAATCACATCACCTTTGAAAGACTGGATACGCTCTTTATTTCCTTCTATAATTCTGTAATTTACAGTAATATTATCACCTGCTTTGAAAGCGGGGAAGTTCTTTTTTTGAGTCAATTGCTCATGAACGAAAGCTACTGCGCTGCTCATAACTTTATTTTTAAGGACTGCAAAGGTAAGGGGAATTTATCAAAAATCCACCCCCTGTGATAAAAACTTTTTGCTGAGAGGGTGTTTTTATATCTCGCTCAGCATTTCGGTACTCTTTTTTTCGACCTGTTGCTGACTGCATTTATATTTTACGATGCGCTTACCCGTAACCAGTACCGTCAGGGCCGTAAAGGCGCATAAAGCCATTACAAATGCCATGGGAATGGCAGTTTCGTTGTGAAAAATACTTACCAGTGCCGAGGAAAGTGTACCGGCTAACATCTGAATACATCCCATCAGGGCCGATGCGCTACCTGCATTCTGCTCGAAAGGGGCTATGGCAATGGCCGAAGCGTTGGGGAAAGTAAAGCCTTGGCAGGCCAGAAAAATACAGCAAATTACCACGCTGCTGTTAAGTCCCCACCAATGCCATATGAATCCTGCCAACAGCAATAATCCGGTAAAGCATTGCAGCAGAATGGCACGGGGCACGATTTTTTGGCTGGTAGTGAACCTTAATATTTGTGCGTTGATCTGAGTTGCTAATATCAACCCGCCCGCAACAATGGAAAATATCCACCCGTATTGCTCCTCGCTGGCCCCAAAGATTTCCATAAAAACATGTGGCGAACCGGCGATGTAGGCATACAAGCCTGCAGCCGTAAAAGCTCCGGTTATCGCATAAATAACGAACTGCGATTGTCTGAACACGTCAGCAAATTTTCCTAAAATAGCCCTAGGAGCCAAAGAATAATTGGGGTTAGGCTTTTTGCTTTCTGGCAAGATGGTGATGCAAAGCACCAGAATTATTACACCAATGAGCACTAGCGCTCCGAAAACATACCTCCAGCCCAATACTGCAGTAATATAACCACCTAATGTAGGGGCTATAATAGGTGATACTCCTACCACCAGCATCAANAGGGAAAAGATTTTTGCATTTTCTTCCACATCAAACAGGTCACGNACCATGGCCCTTGAAGCTACCATACCCACACAACCTCCAATAGCCTGTAGAAAACGTAACCCTATAAGCATNTGTACCGAAGTGGCCAGTGCACAACCGAGTGTAGCAAGAATGTAAAGCGAGAGCCCGAAATACAGCGGTTTTTTACGACCATATTTGTCCAATAAGGGGCCGTAAATCAACTGGCCGGATGAAATACCGATGAAAAAGCTGGAAAGCGTCAAGGATATATTACTTACATCCGTATTTAATTCTTTAGCAATACTGGGGAACCCCGGCAAATACATGTCGATCGAAAAGGGGCCGATTGCACTCAACAATCCTAGAATGAATATTTTTACAGCTTTGTTATTGCCCTTCATATTTTATGCTCATTTTTATCGGGCAAGCATCGGAATAAATAATTATGCAGATAGAATATTCTGTTCACGGTTTTTCAGATATTCGGTAATGAAGGAAGAGAATATAATTCTGCACCGGTTAGAGCGGCAATATTATTCAATTTAAATTAATTGCTGAAATAAAATATACACACTGTGTGATGCCGAAACGCTTTCCCGTAATGTACTTTTGTAAGATTATCACACAATAACAAAGCATGTTACGAATTTGTTGGATTCTCGTATGGATATTATCAATAACCCCGACTATTCGGGGCCAGAATGCTTATGTAGANTCTTTGTTAAATGCTATTGTAGGCTTGCAGAAAAGTAAGTCGGATATTTATTATAATGCTGGCTTGTTTCCTTCCCAACGTTGTTATTTAGGATTTCGGTATAACGAAAAAGAAGATGATAATATATTTTTTACCGGTCTTATTGTATGGACTTTGAAAAGCATTCGCGATGCACTATCCTTGCAAAATCAGCAATTGGTAGACAGCATTGCAGCGCGTGCAATTGTNAATTATCCTTTATACAGAAACAAAGAAGGAGGGCCCACTTACAATTTTTGGCAGACGAATCCTTCTAGGCACTTTCCTAACAGTAAATATTTTTCCAGCAGAAGCAAATATATTTTGCCCGATGACTTAGATGATACGGCCATTATTTACCTTTCTGCTGATTTTCCCGACAGCCTTAAACAGGCCGTCAAACAGTTGATCGCTCGCCATGCTAATGGCAATACCTTACNTATTAGAAATACCTACAAGCGCTATAAGAATCGTAAAGCCTATGCTACCTGGTTTGGCAAAAACATGCCAATAGATTTTGACATCTGTGTACAGGCAAATGGGCTGAGATTTGTGCTNGATAATGGGTTTCTATTAGGGGCACATGATAGCGCCACCATCCACCTCATTAGCGATATGGTACGAGCGGGCTTGCATATAAAGCGACCGCCTTATGTGGCACCGCATTATCAAGATGCGGCGATTATTTTATACCATCTATCGCGTTTGGTGGCTGCACATCCTCAATTGCCTGAACTCGCTGCTTTGAAACCCTTACTGATTAGGGATATTCAAAAAGAATTATTAAAAACAAACGCCGGGATGCGAGCTGTGTTATTGCAAACTTCATTACTCAGGTTAGGAGTGCCTGTATCAACGCGTATACAGCTTTTGGAGCAAGATTTGGACGATTTTTATTTTTTTGTAGCCAATATGACATCTGTGTTTCCTAATCCTATTAAGGGAATTTTTGCCAAAAGCCGCAAAATCAATTTTTATTATAAATGTCGTGCGTACTATTTGGCATTATTGCTGGAACATGAAATGTATAGGCTAGCGAGTAGTAGAACCGAGCAACAATGATACTGCATAAAAAGAAAGAGGAGCTTTAAGCTCCTCTTTTGATATATTTTTTTATTTGACGGTCTGAATAAATTATCTGGCCACGTTTACAGCTCTCTTCTCGCGGATGACAGTAACTTTTATTTGTCCGGGGAAGGTCATTTCCGACTGAATTCTTTGTGCAATCTCGAAGGAGAGCCTGTCACTATCTTGGTCAGTTACTTTGTCCGATTCTACAATAACACGCAGCTCGCGTCCCGCTTGAATTGCGTAAGCTTTTTCTACACCTGGATAGCTTACAGCGAGATTTTCGAGGTCTTTAATGCGTTGCAGATATTGCTGCATAATTTCGCGACGGGCTCCCGGACGGGCACCACTAATGGCGTCGCAAGCCTGCACAATAGGAGCAATAATGTATTCCATTTCCACTTCATCGTGGTGAGCGGCAATGGCATTTACCACTGCAGGGCTTTCGCCATATTTTTCGGCCAACTTAGCACCCAGCAGTGCGTGGCTCAGCTCGCTTTCTTCATCAGGTACTTTACCAATATCGTGTAATAAACCGGCGCGTTTAGCCAGTTTGGGGTTCAATCCCAGCTCGGCAGCCATCGTAGCACAAAGATTAGCAGTTTCACGGCTGTGCATGAGCAGATTTTGTCCGTATGAAGAACGATAGCGCATGCGCCCTACCATTCTTACCAGTTCTTTATGCAGACCGTGAATGCCTAAATCGATAACGGTGCGTTCGCCGATTTCCATTACCTGTTCTTCGATCTGTTTGCGGGTTTTTTCTACCACTTCNTCGATGCGTGCCGGGTGGATACGACCATCTGTCACCAAGCGTTGTAAACTAAGTCGGGCAATCTCACGGCGAAGCGGGTCAAAGCAGGACAATAAAATAGCTTCTGGGGTATCGTCCACAATCAGGTCTACTCCAGTAGCGGCTTCCAACGCACGAATATTACGACCTTCACGACCGATAATTTGTCCTTTTACCTCATCACTTTCCAGATTGAAAACGGTAATTGAGTTTTCAATGGCTTGTTCCGCAGCAGTACGCTGAATGGTTTGAATAATAATTTTACGGGCTTCTTTATTTGCTTTCTGTTTTGCCTCGTCAATAATTTCCTGCTGAATGCCGATTGCCTGTGTTATTGCTTCGTTTTTAAGAGTTTCTATCAGTTGGCTTTTGGCTTCTTCTGCAGTAAGCGAAGCAATTTTTTCCAGACGCCGGATATGTTCTTCCTGGTGTTTCTCCAGCTCTGTNCGTTTTTTATTGACGATTTCGATTTGTTTGTTAAGGTTTTCCTTAATAACGTCGTTGTCTTTAACCTGTTTTTCCAGCGTCAATTCTTTTTGAATTAACAGCTGTTCNCTTTGTCTAATGCGGTTTTCNGTTTCGGCAAGTTTGCGATTGCGCTCATTTACTTCTTTATCATGAGCTGATTTTAAAGAAACGATTTTTTCCTTCGCCTGTAATTCTTTTTCTTTTCTAATATTTTCAGCTCTTAATTCAGCCTCTTTTATGATAGTTTGCGCTTTTAATTCCGCTTCCTGAATCTTTTCTTTTGTGCTTTTAGCAAAAATAAATTTACCCGCTATAATGCCAACCAGTAGGGCAACCACAGCCACTATAACAAAACTTATTATGGGATCCATTAAAATTCATTTTTAAATTTTCTTAACAAATAATACTACCTATCTATATAAAATTACGTCACTACCACGACACTTATGGCAGTGGGCGAAGATAAAATAAATTTGGGATTTAATATGTGCNCAACCTTACTTCTTGGAATAAGGGAGAGGATTAGAATTTGGCTTCAATACTCCTCGTTTTTCCATTGCTGAAGACGCTGCGAAGGTGTGAGGGTAAAAAAGAAAGGCTCTTTTAACGGTTATGGTTACGGTATTTATTTTTCCAGTTCTTCCTCAATAACCGATTCGATNTGTTGTAATTGAGATAAAAGTAGGCTTTCATTGGCAAGGGATACGGACTTATTGGCGCTTTCGGTTACAAACCACACCAGTACCATGGAAAGATAATCCTGCATATCTTTTCCGGGGATGGTGGTTTTGAACTCCATTATTTTATCATTGATAAGCTTTACAGATTGTCTTACAACCTGTTCATCGTCGGGGAGCATCTGTACCCGGTAAATTCTATCGGCAATATTGATATTTGCAGGGATGAGATTTTTTTGTTCCATGGCAGTGGGTTAAAGTGATTACAAATCTTGTAATACCGGACATTATACACTAAGCAGTGCAATACACTTATCTATTTCCTTGATATACCCGTTGATCTTTTTTTCAAAGGCTTTCTTTTCTTCAGGATCCATTAAGGCCTGGCTGTACTTACGGGCATCCAGCTGATGTTGTAGAGATTCAGCCAGCTTAGAGGCTTCGGTTACTTGCTGACGGGCCTCCGCCAGCGCGTCTTTTAACTGCTGGTTCTCTTTTTTTAAGGCAGCATGCTGTTTTAGNAGTAATTGCAGCTTTTCCTGTATGTCTTTTATTTTGTTTTCAAGAACTTCGGACATAGGCTTGTATTTTAAGGAGTAGTGCATCCTCCAACAAGGGCTGCATGCACTACTGCCATTATTTTCTTATTTCTGCCTGCAAATCTCTTTCCAAACTTTGAATAATCTTGTTCATCCAGCCGTCAATTTCACTATCGGTAAGGGTTTTTGCCTCGTCCAGGAAGGTGAAATTGATGGCAATCGACTTTTTATCAGCGCCCAATTTTTCACTTTCAAAAATATCGAAGAGTTGGATGGATTGTAGTTTTTTAAGATTTAATTTTTTTACCTGCTCTTCTACTGCGGCATAAGGCAGCGATTTGGGGATGACTACTGCAATATCTCGCTGAACTGAAGGGAACTTGGGTAATGGTTGAAACTGTACTTGATGGTTTTTTACTTTTTTCAATAGCAGCTCCCAGTTCAGGTCGGCAAAAAATACCGATTGTTTAATGTCAAATTGCGCAAGTTTGTTTTTATGAATTAAACCTAATCGGCCGATTTCATCCTTTCCTGCCAATAAGGACAGNCCATACTGCAGGGTNGGATCATTAGTTTCTTGATAAGTGAAATTTGTAAGGCCGGTCAGATATAATACTTTTTCTACAACTCCTTTGAGCGTATATAGGTCATTAGCCGGAGCTTTGCCTTTCCAAGAATCGGCGTGTTTTTTTCCGGTGAGATAGCAACAGAGATGTTCTGTTTCGTTAAAAGCCCCTTTGTTATTGACACTATAAATTTTCCCAAATTCAAACAGCTTTAGATTTTCATTTTTACGGTTGAGGTTATAGGAAACTACTTCTAGACCGGTTTCCGTCATCCTTGGCCGAAGAATGTTCAATTCTGCGCTCAAGCTATTCTTCATTTTTACTGCTGCAGCCAGTTCTTCTTCGGAGAAATAAGCCTTATTAGTGATGGAGTTGGTAAGTATTTCATTAAAGCCGAGACCAGCAAGGTAAAAGGCTACTTTTTCCTTTAGTTGTTCTGCTGCATAGTGCTCCTCTACTGCGGGTGTCATGGTAATGGAGCTAGGAATAGGAATGTTGTCTANTCCATCTATACGTAGAATTTCCTCCACAATATCCGCGGGCAGACTGATGTCGGGTTTGTGATACGGTACTTCGATGGTTAAAGAATCGATATCTTCTTTCTCAATAGAAAATCCTAATGTTTTCAATATTTTTTTTACTGCATCAGGATGATAGTTTTTGCCACTAAGCTTTTTGAGGTAGTGGTATTTCANAATGATGGAAGTTTTGGGTTTTTCTTCCGGATAGATATCGATAATATCTGATGCGATTTCACCGCCACACAATTCCAATATAAGAGCGGTAGCTCTTTTCAGCACGTCGACAGTGGCTGCAATATCGGTTCCTTTTTCGAAGCGTGTAGCCGCATCGGTTCTTAAGCCATGGGCAAAGGATGTTTTGCGAATGCTTACACTGTCGAAACAAGCACTTTCCAAGAAAATGTTTTTGGTACTTTCGGTTACCCCGCTATTAGCACCACCATATACACCGGCAATACACATGCCGGTTTCGGCGTTGCATATCATTAGGTCGGAAGCCAATAGTTTTCTTTCCTTGCCATCCAGCGTAACGAAAGGTGTGCCTTCCGGCAGCGTTTTAACAATNACTTTATTGCCTACAATCTTGTCCGCATCGAAGGCATGTAAAGGCTGTCCGGTTTCATGGAGGATAAAATTAGTAATGTCAACAATGTTATTAATAGACTTAACGCCGATGGCTTTAAGTTTATTTTGCAGCCATACTGGGCTGGGTCCGATAGTTACATTATTAATGCAGATACCGCTGTATCTAGGACAAGCAGCCGTATTTTCTACCGATACTTCAATAGGGCTTTTTCCTTTGAAGGGGGGAAGTTTAGCAATTTCTGGTAGTTTGGGAGAAACGGTTTTCTTATCGTGATGAGCTAAGTAAGCAGCAACATCTCTTGCTACACCCCAGTGGCTCATCGCATCCATACGATTAGGTGTAAGCCCTATCTCGAAAATTGTGTCATTGTAAATTTCAAATAAATTGGCTACAGGCGTGCCGGGTTTGACATCAGCAGGCAATACCAGAATACCATCGTGCGANGTTCCCAGCCCAATTTCGTCTTCGGCACAAATCATCCCTTCACTTTCTTCGCCACGTATTTTAGCACGCTTCATAGTAACGGGTTCTCCGTCGGTGGGGTATATTGTTACACCTACGGGTGCTACTACTACTTTTTGTCCAGCTGCCACATTAGGGGCTCCGCACACAATTTTTAAGGTTGTAGACCCAATATCCACGGTAGTCAGTTTCAGCTTATCTGCATTAGGATGCTTCTCGCAGGTAAGCACTTCACCTACAACAAGGCCTTTCAAGCCTCCTTTATGCGACTCGTATGTTTCTACAGCTTCTACTTCCAGTCCTATTGAGGTAAGAATCTGGCTCAGCCTTTCGGGTTGCACCGGTTCCGGCAGATACTCGCTTAGCCAATTATATGAAATAGTCATCTTCTGAAATATGTTTTTGTTTGAAGGATATCCCTTCAGGGAGCCGCAAAGATAAGCAATTGGCTGCTAGTGGGCGCTGCGAAGCAGTGCAATACGGTAAAACAAAAACTTCTCTAAATTTTGGAAAGNAGGAGTCCACGCTAATGATGAGTGAGGAGGCAAGCTTAAGAGCTAGCGTTATCAAAATAATTCTCTTTGGGATGTTTAAAAATGTGAAGAATGGTGATGTGAACATAT
>JGI25326J35508_1002796_pt1 | contig 11348 bp, 10 predicted proteins | sample HigsolmetaAR201D_FD_35508 | JGI IMG/M metagenome (IMG submission 35508)
GCGACGCAGCGTCACCGCATCTCGCGGGAGAACGATCTGCTCGCACGGCTCGACGGCAGCCGCCTGATGGTTCGCCAGCTCGCCCACGAGATAAAGAATCCGCTCGGCGGGCTGCGCGGCGCCGCGCAGCTCCTCGAGCGCGAGCTGCAGGACGGCAACCTGAAGGAATACACGACGGTGATCATCCGCGAGGCGGACCGGCTCGCGGCGCTCGTCGACTCGATGAACGGTCCGACTCGCGTGCCGAACAAGGAGACGATCAACGTCCACGAGGTATGCGAGCACGTGTATCACCTGCTGCGCGCGGAGGCGCCTCCGGGCGTGGCGATCGAGCGCGATTACGATCCCAGTCTTCCGAACACGCGCCTCGATCGTCACCAGATGATCCAGGCGCTGCTCAACGTCGCGCGCAATGCGCTGCAGGCCGTGGGCGAGCGCGGCCGCATCGTGCTGCGTACGCGCGTGCTGACGAACGTGAGCATCGGCACCGCCCGCCACCGCCTGGTGGCGAGCGTGCAGGTCGAGGACGACGGGCCCGGCGTCCCCGAGCATCTGCGGGCGAGCATCTTCTACCCGCTCGTCACGGGCCGGAGCAACGGCACCGGGCTCGGTCTGGCCGTGGCGCAGGATCTCGTCACGCGCCACGGCGGAATCATCGAATTCGAGAGTGAACCGGGCCGCACCGTGTTCACTCTCCTGCTGCCCATCGAGGAGACGGCATGAGCACGCAGAATCTGCGGGTCTGGCTCGTCGACGACGACGCATCGATCCGCTGGGTACTGGAACGCGCGCTGCGCAACGGCGGAATGGCTCCGCGCAGCTTCGAGGCGGCGGAGCCCGCGCTCGATGCGCTGAAGCGCGAATCGCCCGACGTTCTGATCACCGACATCCGCATGACGGGCCAGTCGGGTCTCGATCTGCTGAAGAAGATCCGCAGCACGCGCCCGACCCTGCCCGTGATCGTCATGACCGCGCATTCCGATCTCGGGAGCGCGGTGTCGGCGTACGAGAGCGGAGCGTTCGAGTATCTGCCCAAGCCTTTCGACATCGATCAGGCGGTCGAGCTCGTCAAGCGCGCGGCGCGCATCCAGCCGCACGGCGGTTCGCCCGAGCTGGCGCACGTGCCGCGCATTCCTTCNCTGCTCGGCCGCGCGCCGGCGATGCAGCAGGTGTTCCGCGCGATCGGCCGGCTCTCTCGCTCGAGTGTCACGGTGCTCATCACGGGTGAATCGGGCACTGGCAAGGAGCTCGTCGCGCGTGCCCTGCACGATCACAGCCCGCGCGCCGGCAAGCCGTTCATCGCGCTCAACACGTCGGCGATTCCGGGCGAGCTGCTCGAGTCCGAGCTCTTCGGTCACGAGAAGGGCGCGTTCACGGGCGCGGACTCGCAGCGCCGCGGACGCTTCGAGCAGGCCGACGGCGGTACGCTGTTCCTCGACGAGATCGGCGACATGTCGACGCCGCTGCAGACGCGCCTGCTGCGCGTGCTCGCAGAGGGCGAGTTCTACCGCGTCGGCGGTCAGACGCCGATCCGCACCGACGTGCGCGTGATCGCCGCGACACACCAGAATCTGCAGGAGCGCGTGCAGCGCGGGCTCTTCCGCGAGGATCTCTATCACCGGCTCAACGTGATCCGCATCGAGCTGCCGCCGCTGCGCGCGCGCTCCGAGGACATTCCCGATCTGCTCGAGCACTATCTGAAGGTCGCCGCCGCCGAGCTCGGCGTCGAGCCGAAGGTGCTCTCGCCCGAAGCGCTCGAGCGACTCGTCGCGTATCACTGGCCGGGCAACGTGCGCGAGCTGGTCAACCTCTGCCGTCGCCTCACCGTGCTCGCGCCCGGCAGCGAGATCCGTCCCGAGGATCTGCCTGCGGAGCTGCTCGCGGGCACGGCGGGTGATCCCGGCGAAGTGGAGTGGACTCGTGCGCTCGCGAGCTGGGCCGATCGTCAGGCGATGGCTGGAAGGCGGCCGCTGCTCGACGAGGCGCAGCCCGAGTTCGAGCGCGTGCTCATCCGCGCCGCGCTCAAGCGCACGCAGGGCCACAAGCAGGAAGCTGCGAAGCTTCTCGGCTGGGGACGCAACACGCTCACGCGCAAGCTCAAGGAGCTGCGCATGAACGTTCCCGACTGAGCGACTCGCCTTTCCGCGTTGTCACGTCCGCACNGCGTCTCTCCCGGCATTGCGCCGGGAGAGACGCGGTGCGGAAGATATCTGTCCCGCCCTCGTTGAATCCTGCTCTAATGCCCTTCACCGCGGGCAGGGCCGCCGCCGCCCGCTTCGGGCTCGAGCGCCGGCGTCGTCACGCGGGCGGACGGGATCCGGCGCTCGCCGGTCTCGGCATCGGCGGCATCGCCGTGGCGCTCGCCGCGCTGNCGGGCGAAATCCGCCGCATCGTCGAGGCGCAGGAAATGACGCGCTTCGATCGCTGTCACTTCCTGAGCTACGCCGAATCGTCGCTGCAGCTCGTGGTGGTGTACTTCGTGCTCACGGCCAACTACACGACCTACGCCGACGCGCAGCAGGCGATCAACCTCGCCATCTTCCGCCGTTTCGAGGAGCTCGGCGTGAGGTTCGCCCATCCCACGCGCANGGTGCACGTCGAAGGCATGGCTGCAGAGGCGCTTCAGAGCAGTGCGCCGCTTCGTTCAGCGGGGCNGGTGGGCTGAAGGGAAAGCGCCGGCTGCGAAACGTGGTGTTCCGGGTTCTTACGGGCCGGAGTCGAGCGTGCCGACGAGCTGCGCGACGCTCTTGAACCCGTTCGTCCTCAGATAGTCTGCGATGCCGGCGTTGATGCGCTTGCAGACCAACGGATCGTAGAACAGCGCCGTTCCCACGCCGACCGCGCTCGCGCCCGCGATGATGAACTCCAGCGCATCGTTGGCGCAGGTGATGCCGCCCTGGCCGATGATCGGCACGCCGTGGCGCTTCGCCACCTCGTACACCTGATGCACCTTGAGGAGCGCGATGGGCTTGATCGCGGGTCCCGAGAGTCCGCCCTGCACGTTGCCGAGGATGGGCTTGCGCGTGCGCACGTCGATCGCCATGCCCATGACGGTGTTGATGACCGACAGGGCGTCCGTGCCGGCCTCGATGCAGCGCCGCGCGTTCTCGCGGATGTCCGTCTGATTCGGCGAGAGCTTGGTGATGAGCGGCTTCNTCGTGACGCGCCGGCAGGCCTCCACGACGCGCGCGGACATGTCGGGATAGTTGCCGAACGCGACGCCGCCCTCCTTCACGTTCGGGCACGAGATGTTGATCTCGATCGCGTCGATGGGCGATGCGTCGAAGCGGCGCGTGACCTCGACGTACTCCTCGATGGTCGATCCCGAGACGTTCGCGATGAAGCGCGTCTCGCTGAAGTCGAGCCCGGGCAGAACGTGCCGCACGACGTGATCGACGCCCGGATTCTGAAGGCCGATGGCATTCAGCATCCCCGCAGGCGTTTCGAAGATGCGGTGCGGCGGATTGCCGAGACGCGGCTCGAGCGTCGTGCCCTTGAGCACGATCGCACCCGCGTCGCGGTTCGAGAAGCCTTCGATGCGCGTGTACTCCTCGCCGAAGCCCACGCAGCCCGAGAGCAGCACGATGGGCGAGGCGAGCTCGAGCCCGCAGAGCTGGACGCGCAGCAGGTCGTCGGGCCGATCGTTCGTGGCGGACATGACGCGCTAGTCTACCCCCTTCGGGCAGGCGGTAGACTGCGAGCCGCAATCGATGAGCGCGCCATGTTCCACGTCGTACTGTTCCAGCCCGAGATCCCCCCGAACACCGGCAACATCATCCGCCTCTGCGCGAACACCGGCTGCACGCTGCACCTGGTGAAGCCCCTCGGCTTCACGCTCGAGCGCAGAGCCGTGCGCAGGGCNGGGCTCGATTACGACGAGCTCGCGGACGTGCGGGTACACGCGGACCTCGACGCGTGCCTCGCGGCGCTCGCCGGCTCGCGCATCCACGCGGTCGAGACGAGCGGCACGCGCCGCTACAGCGATGTGAGCTTCGCCGAAGGAGACGCGCTCGTCTTCGGCCCCGAGACGCGCGGCCTGCCCGNGCGCGTGCTCGAGCGCGTGCCGCCCGAGCGGCGGCTCTTCATCCCGATGCGTGCCGGGAATCGCAGCGTCAATCTCGCGAACGCGGTTTCGGTGGTCGTCTACGAAGCGTGGCGTCAGAACGGCTTCGCCNGCGCGGCGCAGCCCGCGGCGCTCAATCCGTCTCCGCCTTGATGGGGCGCGTCATGAGGCCGCGCACGACTTCCTGCGCGGGCCGGTTCTCGTACAGCACGCCGTANATCCCTTCGCAGATCGGCATGCTGACGTTCTCGCGCTGCGCGACACTGTGCACGGCCTTCGCCGCCGCGTAGCCTTCGACAACCTGACCGATTTCGCGCAGCGCTTCCTCGGCGGACNTTCCTGCCGCGAGCAGCAGCCCGAAGCGGCGATTGCGCGACTGGTTGTCTGTGCACGTCAGGACCAGGTCGCCGAGGCCTGCGAGCCCCATGAAGGTTTCGCGCTGCGCGCCGAGAGCGACGCCGAGGCGCATCATCTCGGCGAGCCCGCGCGTGATGAGCGCCACGCGCGTGTTCGCGCCGAAACCGAGGCCGTCGGAGAGCCCCGCGCCGACTGCGAGCACGTTCTTCACCGCACCGCCGACCTCGACGCCGACGATGTCGCTGGAGGTGTAGGCGCGGAGTTGCGTTGAAGAGATCTCGCGCGCGAGCGCCGTCGCGAAGGCGGCATCGGGCGATGCCACGGTGAGCGCAGTCGGCAGCCCTGCGCCGACTTCGCGCGCGAAGGTGGGACCCGACAGGACGGCGATCGGCCGCTCGACGCCGAGTATCTCCCGCGCGACCTGATGCGGGAGCTTGCCGCTCTCCAGCTCGAATCCCTTGGTGGCCCAGGCGATGCGCGCTTCCGGCCCGATCCTGCGCGCCACCTCGCTGAGAAGTCCGCGGAACGCGTGGCTCGGCACGACGATCAGCACGTCGACCGCACCGTCGAGCGCGGCGTCGAGATCGCTCGTGACGCTGAGCGTCTCGGGAAACTGCGCCTCCGGCAGATAGCGCACGTTGCGCCGCTCGCGCGCCATGGTCGAGACGAGCGCGGCGTCGCGGCCCCACAGGCGCGTCGGCCGGCCGGAACGTGCGAGCTGGATCGCGAGCGCGGTGCCCCACGAGCCCGCACCCAGCACGGCCCATGGCACGCCGCTGCCTGCCTCCCCCGTCATGCTTCGGCCCGCGCCGCGGCCGCGAGCTTCAGTTCGCGGCCTGCGCCTTCTGCGCCTGTGCCTGTGCCTCGGCCAGCGAGCGCGCGTAGAGCGCTTCGAAGTTGACCGGAGGCAGGAGGAACTGCGGGAAGCCGCCCTGCGTGACGAGGTGCGACACGGAAGCACGCGCGTACGGGAACAGCACGCTCGGGCAGATGCTGCCCACCGCGCGCTTGACGTCTTCCTCGCTGAGATTCCGCATGATGAACACGCCCGCCTGCTTCACCTCGACGAGAAACAGCGTCGTGTTGTTCTGCTTGGCGGACACCGTCACCGTCAGAACGACCTCGCGCACGTCGGGCGCGAGCGTGCTGACGCTCGTGTGCAGATCCAGGTTGATCTGCGGGTTCCACGCACCTTCCACGCGCGGGCCGTTGGGAGCCTCATAGGAGCAGTCCTTCAGATAGACGCCCTGGAGGGCGAGCTGAGGACCGTCCTGCGCCTGCGTCTCGGGCGCCGGCGCGGCGCCGGCAGAATCGTTCGTCGTCATTTGCAGCTCCTGAAATGCGCGTTCCTCAAGTGTGATCCGCCTCGAGCAGCGGATCGAGCCCGCCGGATGCGTCGAGTGCGTAGAGATCGTCCGACCCGCCGATGTGCCGCGAGCCTATGAAGATCTGGGGAACTGTACGCCTGCCGCTGCGCTCGATCATCTCCGCGCGTGCCTCGGGCCGCTCATCGATGTCGATCTCCTCGAACTCGACCCCTTTCGATTTCAGCAGCCGCCGGGCGCGTGCACAGTAAGGGCACCAGCTCGTGGCGTACATCACGACTTTCGGCATTTGCGACTCCTTCGCGGTCACGCGCGGCTCAGCTCTTCGTGAGCGGCAGATTCTCGGCGCGCCAGGCGGCGAGCCCGCCCCGCAGATTGAAGGCCTTGGTGAAGCCCTGGGCGTGGAGCTGCCGCACGGCGGCGGCGCCGAGCGAGCCCGTCTCGTCGTACACGATCACGGGCTTTTCCTTGTACTTCTTCAGAACTTCGGCGGCCTTGAGGATCTGATCCGAGGCCATGTGCCGCGCGCCCGCGATATGGCCGGCCGCGTACAGGTCGGAGGTACGGATGTCGAGCACCAGTGCACCGTGGTTCGCCAGCCGGATCAGCTCCTGCGGCGAGATGGCGGCAGCGTTCTGCGACCGGGCGCGCAGCTCGTAGGCCACGACGATCAGCGCCATCACCACCGCGGCCCAGAACAGCCAGGGGTGATTACCTGCGTATTCGATCAGACGTTCCACGCGATTCGCCGACGTTCCGGTCCAAAAGGTCGCGCATTATAGAGCGCGGTCCGGTGTCCTGCCTCACCCTGGGCTTCGCCTCCAGCCGCCTTGCCGGGTGCGCGGGACTGTCGCCGCGGTGCAGCCGGCGGTAGGCTTCGACGCTGCATCCGGGGGGCCCTCGCCCATGTTCCGTTCGCTCCTTACGCCGACAGACCGCCCGACCCTGGGTCGCACGGGTGCGCGCCGCTGCGCNTGGCTCGCGGCGCTCCTTGCTTCGGGCCTCGCGGTCCTCGCCGGAGCGCAGCAGACGGACAAGGTGCGCGACGCGAAGCAGGCGGAAGCGGAGCTCAAGGCGGTCAAGGCGGAAATCGAGCGTATCCGCCGCCAGGTGAGCCGCGATCAGATCGAACGCGACCGCCTCACGCGCGACCTCCGGGAGGCGGAAGTCGCCGTGGCGAAGGCTCGCGAAGGACTCGAGCGCGTCCGGCAGGAACGCGAGACGCATACCCGGCGGCGAGCCGAGCTCGGACGCGAGAAGCGCGAGCTCGAGAAGCAGCTCGCGGACGAGCGCTCCGCGCTCGCCGGAGAGCTGCGCGCGGCCTATCTCATGGGTCGCGAAGAGCCGCTCAAGCTCCTGCTCAACCAGAAGGACCCGGCGCGGGCCGGGCGCATGCTCACCTACTACGGGTACTTCGGACGGGCGCGTGCCGAAAGGATCGGGCGCATCGAGGAGAGCGTCACGCGGCTCGCCGAGCTCGATCGCGAGCTGGAACAGGAAGAGCGACGGCTCGCGGCGCTCGAAGAAGAGCGCAAGGCGGAGGTCGAGCGTCTCGAGCAGGCGGCGAAGCAGCGCAGCGCGGTTCTCGCGAAACTCAAGGAAGAATCGCGCTCGCGCGAGCAGAGCCTCAAGCGCCTGCAGGCCCAGCAGTCGGGGCTCGAGAAGCTCCTCACCGAGCTGCGCCGGGCGATGGAGCGCTTCCCGGTCGACGCGAAGGACGCCTTCGCGCGTCTGCGCGGCAAGCTCGCCTGGCCCGTCACCGGGAAGATCGTGGCGCGCTTCGGCGAGACACGTGCCGGCGGCCTCAAGTGGAACGGTGTCCTCATCGCCACCGAGCGCGGCACGCCGGTGCGCGCGATCTATCACGGCCGCGTCGTCTATGCGGACTGGCTGCCCGGGCTGGGGCTCCTCACGATCATCGACCACGGCGACGGGTACCTGAGCCTCTACGGCCACAACGAGCGCCTCTACAAGGCGGCTGGCGAGCGCGTCACGGCGGGCGATGTCATCGCGGCCGCCGGCGACAGCGGCGGGCGCAGCCGCCCCGAGCTCTATTTCGAGATCCGCCGGGCCGGGCGGCCCGTCGATCCGCGGCCCTGGTTCAGCTCGCCCCAGCCGCGCGGCTGAAGCCTTGCGGCGGCCCCCCGCCCCTTCTGCGCACGCTCCCGGCCTGCCCGGCTGCCGCCCCGGTTCTTCCGGGGAACCGCTGCGCCGCGATTTGACGAAAACGCCAACTCGTTCAACGAATCGGATCGCGCNCCTTGGGATGGTGGGTCGCCCGAACCCACGGTCGTCATCGGATGATTCACCCCACCACGACAACAAAGGACAGCGGTGAAGCCTGGGACGCGCTCGAGCCCTATGCGCAGGTCATCAGGTCCCTGATGCCGCGCGCGGCAGCGGTCGTGGTGTTCGACGGAGACGGCCAGCTGCGCTGGTCGAGCGAGACGACGACCGGTCCAGACCTCGTCGGTCTGATCGACGAGACNCTCTTCGCCGCGCGCACCGACCACGCATCGCCCGGAACGCTCAGGCTCCTGGCCGGAGACGTCCCCGTCTACGTCTTCTGGATCCGCAGCAATGCGGGCCAGCTCATCGCCATCGTCGGCGTGGTGTGCCGCGCCGTCGGTTCCGCGGAAGGCGAGCACCGTCCCTTCTCGTTCGTGCACTCGCTGCTGCGGCCGGCGCTCGAGTGTCTGCGCCGCGAGCTGATCGCGCGTGCGGCGATCGACGATCTGAGCAACACCGTGACCACGCTCGATCGCGATCTCGCGCTGCTGCTCGCCGAGTTCGCGGGCCCGCGCGGCGGCAACGGCACCGACGGTGCCGACGACCTCAAGGCCATCCTGCAGAGCGCCACCGAGCACCTGGGATGCCCGCTCGCCGCGCTCATCGTGCCCGAGAAGAGCATCGTGCAGATGCGCACGCACGGCGAGAATCCGCCGGACCGGCAGCTCGTGGCGCGCACGCACCGGCAGCTCCTGTCGATGGCGCAGATGCGCCGCGAGCCCGTGATCATCAATCNGCTCCAGACGGGCTCGGCCGCGCTGCAGATGCCGTACCGGATTCTCTCGTGCCCCGTGCGTCATGCGTCGGGGCGCGTGATGGGCGTGCTCGCGGTGTTCCGCAACGAAGCGGCGCCCGCGTTCACCGAGCGCGATGCGCGCCTCGGCGACGTGCTCGCGCGCCGCGCGGCTGCCGTCATCGAGAGCAGCTTCGACGCGCTGAGCGGGCTCTACACACGCCCGGCTTTCGAGCAGCGCGCGCGTGCGGTCCTGGCGGGTGCCGACCGCAACGCGCGCTGGAGCGCGCTCTACATCGACTCGGATCAGCTCCACGCCATCAACGACAACTTCGGCATGCACGTCGGCGATTCGGTGATCGGCCAGATCGGCGAGCTGATCCGCCGCCGGCTGCCGCCCGGCGCGTTCGCTTCACGCATCTCGGGCGACCGTTTCGCGATCCTCCTGCCGAGCGCTCCCGAGGACGCGGCGACATTCGCGGACAGTCTGCGCGAAGGCGTCGAGCGGCTCGGCGCCGCGCAGGACAACTCCCGCCTGCACGTCTCGATCAGCATCGGCGTCGCGCCGGTGGAGCCGGGGTCCGTGGAGCTCACTCATTCGCTNGCGGCGGCGGAAATGGCGTGCAAGGCCGCCAAGGACCGAGGCCGCAACCGCGTCGAGGTCTACCAGACCGCCGACGTCAGCATCGTCCGCCGCTTCACCGACATCAACATCGCCACGCGGCTGCGAGCGGCGATCGAGGAAGGCCGCNTGCGCCTCTACGCGCAGCTCATCCTGCCGCTCGGCACGGTGGGACACGACCGGCCGCACTACGAAATCCTGCTGCGCATGGTCGACGAGGACGGCGAGACCTTCGGTCCTGACCGTTTTCTGTNGGCGGCGAACCGCTATCAGCTGATGCCGACGCTCGATCGGTGGGTGATCGAGCAGACGATCGCGCGCTTGAGGCCGCATCGCGAGCTGCTCGCGAGCGCGCCCGCGGTGTTCGCGATCAACTTCTCGGGCCAGTCGCTCAACAACGAGGAGTTCGCCGATTTCCTGCTNGAGCAGATCGAGGGCAGCGGGCTGCCGCCCGAGCTGTTCTGCTTCGAGCTGACCGAGAACGCGACGATCGCGAATCTCGCGCGCGCCGAGGTCATCATGCGGCGGCTGCGCCGCATCGGCTGCGGCATCGCGCTCGACGATTTCGGCACGGGGCTCTCGTCCCTGTCGTATCTGCGTCAGCTTCCGGTGACGATGCTCAAGATCGACGGGAGCTTCGTGCGCGACATCCTGAAGGACCCGCGCTCGGAATCGATGGTGCACGCCATCGCGCAGCTCGCGCGCGCCATGTCGCTCGCCACGGTCGCCGAGTACGTCGAGACCGAGGAGCTGCGCAGCCGCGTAGCGGCGCTCGGCGTCGACTACGGGCAGGGTTTCGCCATCGGCAGGCCTCTGCCCTTCGAAGAGATCATGGAAGAGCTTCCGGTGCTCGCCGCCGCGTCGCCCGTCTGCTGCCCGGTCGAGGAAGCTCTTCCGCAATTGCGCACAGGAAGCGCGTACTAGCAAGCTTGGCAGTAATTGGTCGTTCTCTTTCATTGACCTGCGACGCAAAGCTGTAGTACTCAATGCGCTCGCACAACTGGGGGTCTCAAACAGAATGTCCACGCGATCGCGCACGCTGATCGCTCTCGTGGCCGGGGCGGTTCTGGGTTTCTCGTCGGCGCTGTCCGGCGACGTCCTCGCCGAGAAGCGCAGCAGCATGGGTTCAGGGAAGAACGCCGACGCACCGGCAGCTCTCCCCTGGGAAGAAGCACGTCTCCTTGCCGAAGTCTTCGAGAAGGTCAAGCGGGAGTACGTCTCCGAGATCGACGACCGGGAGCTCATGGAGAAGGCCGTACGCGGCATGATCGCGTCGCTCGATCCGCACTCGACGTACCTCGACAGCAAGCAGTTCGAGCAGATCCGGCTCTCGACGACGGGCTCCTATCCCGGCGTCGGCATCGAAGTCGTGGCCGCCGACGGCCACGTGAAGGTGCAGCGGCCGATCGAAGGCTCGCCGGCCGCGCAGGCCGGCATGAAGACCGGCGACCTCATCCTGAAGATCGACGACACCGAGGTCGGCGCGGATCTCTCGGGCGCCATCGCCCGCATGCGCGGGCCGGAAGGCAGTACCGTCAAGCTCACGGTTCTGCGGCCCTCGACCGGAGAGACACTCGAGTTCAATCTGCGCCGTGCCAGGGTCGCCGTGCACAGCGTCGTGCATCAGCAGCTNGAGCCCGGCTACGGCTACGTCCGCATCACGACGTTCAGCGAGACGACGCCCGCCGATCTCAACCGCGCCATCACGGAGCTGCAGAACGCGAGCCCGACGGGCCTCAAGGGCCTCGTGCTCGATCTGCGCAACAACCCGGGCGGTGTGCTCGAGTCGGGCGTCGCCGTCGCGGATGCCTTCCTCGAGGAAGGCCTGATCGTCTCGGCGGATGGACGCACCGCCGATGCGCGCTTCCGCATGGAGGCGACTCCGGGCGATCTGCTCAACGGTGCTCCGCTCGTCGTGCTCGTGAACGGCGGGTCGGCGTCGGCTTCGGAGATCGTCGC
>JGI25326J35508_1002802_pt1 | contig 11335 bp, 10 predicted proteins | sample HigsolmetaAR201D_FD_35508 | JGI IMG/M metagenome (IMG submission 35508)
ATCGCGCCGCTCGATACATATTTATATTGGCACGCGCGCGCCGAAGACGATCCGGCGATCTCTTGGATGAAGAGTCTGCTGCTCGATGCCTTACGCAGCAGCGCTTCATCCGGGCCGTAGGCGACGGGCTGTAGTAAGAAGCTCTCGCGTTCGCGCATGCTCCTGAGACTGAAGGCTGAATGAAGACGGCGCGCCTTGCGCGCAACGGTTGCCTCTCCTTGGGGAGAGGCAGGCAGAGCGCAGCGTGCCGGTGAGGGGAACACGCGCCGCGAGGCGTGCTGACTCACCACTTCCAATTCTCGATTTCTATTCTTACCCGCCCCCCTCATCCGGCCTTCGGCCACCTTCTCCCCAAGGGAGAAGGTAACGGACTGCGCGCACCGCGCTCTTTTCTTCGCCTCTCCTTGGGGAGAGATACCGTGTTTCGGGTCAAGCGCCGCTAGCGAACCATCGCCGGGTTGTAGGGCGTTTGGTGCTTGAGGATGCCGAAAGCGATGTGCAAGAGCTTTCGCATCAAAGCACCCAACGCACACATTTTGGACTTGCCCGCTTTGCGCAGTCGCTCGTAGAACCGTTTCAGCTCCGGGCTGTGTTCCGCAGCCGCCATTGCCGCCCAGTACAATTTAGCCCGCAAGGTGGGATTGCCTGTCTTGGTCAGACAGCTGCGCTTTTTCACGCTGCTTCCAGACCGATACTGGCGCGGCACCAGACCCTCATAAGCAGCCACTTGCCGGGCACTCTCAAAGCGATGGTGCAGCAACTCACACAGCAGCACCGTCGAGCAGACCGGCCCAATGCCCGGCTCGCTTTGGAGCACTTGCGTTGCTCCTTCAGGTCGGGATGCTGATCGATGTGATCTTCGATCGCTCGCTTGAGCCGTTTGCTATCTTCTTGTAGACGCTCGATGGAGTGCTCCAGCGAGTGACGGACCGCTTCGGGCTGGTTCGTCAAATCCGCCTGCCCCTTACGATTCAATTCCCGTTGCAGATCCTTCTCCACCGCCTCCAAGCGCGCATACAGTGCCCGTAGCGTGCGAATGTACAGTGCGGGCGGCATCCATGGCACCAGCTCCGACTGCCTCTGTTGCCCATAGCGCAACAGCGCTCGCGCATCGACCCGATCGGTCTTGTTCAACAGACCCAGACCTAGCGCGTAGTCACGCACTCGCTTGGGGTTGACCACAAACACTCGGCAGCCCGCTTCATGCAACGCCTCAGCCAGCGCCTCGTGATACACACCAGTGGCTTCCATCACCACAGTCAGCCCTTCGGGGCTGACTCCCGTGCGCTCCTTCGCCCAGCTCAGCAGACGCTTGAACCCACCCGCATCGTTGCGCACCTGCCGCTCATAGCAGCGGTTGCGACTCGGTCCCTCAAGCGCCAGATCTAGCCGATCCTTAGAGACATCCACACCCATCATCATGGCTGTGACACCTCACGTGCTTCGCGAGACTCACTTCGCACAACTCTTGCCTTGTACATTCAGACTCTACAATGTGCCGTAGCTCATCGTGGTCTTGGCATACCGTCCAGATTTGTCGTACGAAAAGGATTCGGCGGGGCTTATCTCTCCCACAGGGTTCGTCCACTCAGGCAGCGAACAGTCTCCCGCCGACCCATACTTGCCCGCTCGCGATTCAGGCAAACCTAAACATACAAGGCAGCGAAAGCGAACGCGTCGCGGTGAGGGGAAGCGAGCGCGTGTTCACTAAGCCTACAGTTCACAGCCTACAGTCTGAGCTGAATCCTTCCCCGCCGGTGCGTGGGAGGATGAGGGAGGGGGGCAGAACCGCATTGAGAAGAGTTGACAATGGAGAATTGGGAATTGAGCGCCGGCGCTTGTCGCGCTTCGCTTTCCCAGCACCCGGCGCTTTTTGCTGTCGCCCGTGGCCTGCAGCCCGTCGCCAGCCGCAGGCCTCATCCTGAGGCTCTCAAATCTTCCAACCACACTCCCAGTTTCTTCGCTTCCTCTTCATGCGGCTCGTCGCGGAATGTTTCCGCGAGCGCATCGCGATACCACTCCTGCATCGCCGGCAGATCGCGAAGACGCGCGGCGTACGCACTTCCCTGCTCGTCGAACTGCAGACCGTACGTTTGGATACGAAACGCCACGGGCGCAAAGAACGCGTCGACGGCCGTGAACTCTTTGCCGGCGAGGAACGGTCCGCCGAATCGTTTCAGTCCGTCGTTCCAGATCTCGTTCACGCGCGCGATGTCCTGCTTGAGCGCATCCGGCATCTCGTGAAGCCGTACACGAATGCCGCAACTCATCGTGCAACGCTCGCGCAAGACGCTGAAGCTGGAATGCATCTCTGCGGCAGCCGAACGCGCCCACGCGCGCGCGACGCGATCCTTCGGCCAAACGGTCGGATGCTGCTCGGCCAGATACTCGGCGATCGCAAGCGAATCCCACACGGTCGTCGTGCCGTCGACCAAGCACGGCACCTTTCCGGATGGCGAAAAGACGCGGAACTTCGTATAGCTGCCGCCCGATTCGAACGTCACCAAGCGCTCTTCGAACGGGATGTCGAGCGCACGCATCAACACCCACGGCCGCAACGACCACGACGAATAATTCTTGTTGCCGATGTAAAGCTGATACATGTGGTGCTCCTTGCTAGACAACAGCACAGCCGGACGGGAAGAATCGGGCGACCTGCACCCGCAGCCTTCGTGACATGACGTCGACGCCAATCAATCTGAAGAGCGGATACGCCGAGGCGACGATTGCACCGCATCGCGGTGCGATTGTCACGTCCCTGCGACTTGCAGGACGCGAACTGCTTTATCTCGATCGCGCAACTTTCGACGATCCGTCGAAAAATGTTCGTGGCGGCATCCCGGTGCTCTTTCCGACACCGGGCAAGCTCGAAAGCGATCGCTGGAGCTACGGATCGCGATCCGGCACGCTCTCTCAACACATGGTTTTGCGCGTAATTTGGCGTGGATGGTCGACTCGCTGAGCGCTTCGAGCGCAACCCTGGCTCTGAGCTCGAGCGACACGACGCGTGCTGCGTATCCGTGGGATTTCGAAGCCCGGCTCGGGTATACAGTGTCACCGAAAGCGCTCCGCATAGATTTCGCCGTCAAGAACACCGGCGATACGCCGATGCCGTTTGCATTCGGCCTGCATCCGTATTTCCTGGTACGCGACAAGACGAAGGCACGGATTCCCACCTCCGCCACGCGCGCATTCGACAACGTGTCGAAATCCATCGTGCCGTTTTCGGACTTCGATCTCACTGCCGACGAAGTCGATCTGCATCTGATCGATCATGGCAGCACGCGCGCGATTCTCGAACTCGGCGACGGTCCGTACATCGCAATCGATACCTCGTCCGAGTTCATTCGCTGGGTCGTGTGGACGCTGGCAGGTAAGGACTACGTATGTCTCGAGCCCTGGACGGCTCCCGGCAACGCGCTCAACACCGGCGAAGGCATCATCGAGCTTGCGCCGCAGAAGGCGCGGTCGTTGTGGGTGACGGTTTCGACCTCCGAGTGAGCGTTTGGAGACGCCGGGATGATTCGAAGCGAACGACATCCTGGCTGTGCAGCGATGCCGTCGACCTACGTCCTGTCCTGACGAGCAATCTCCGCGCATTGCGCGTTTGAGTCCGTGCGCCATGTCGGAGTGCGGGGCTGCAGTTCGTCCTCTGCGCATCGACACCGTATAGGAGCAGTTCGAATGATTCCTACGGTCACGGTTTTCGAACGCTCGCCCGATCGCGGCCGAGGACTTGCGCGCGACATGCGCGTCCGCTGGGCATTGGAAGAAGTCGGACAGCCCTACAATCTGCGACTAGCTTCGTTCGCCGCGCTCAAAGAACCTGCGCATCGTGTGCGCAATCCGTTCGGCCAGATTCCGACGTACGAGGAAGGCGATCTCACGCTGTTCGAATCGGGCGCCATCGTGCTGCACATTGCCGAGCGTCATCCCGGCGTGCTGCTTCCCGAAGATCCCAATGCGCGCGCTCGTGCCATTGCCTGGCTGTTCGCAGCGCTCAACACCGTCGAGCTTCCGATCGTCGAGTACTCGATGGCCACCATCCTCGAGCGTGACAAGAGCTGGTACGCCGAACGCCTCGTCATGCTCGAAGAACGCTGCCGAGTGCGATTGGGCGAGTTGTCGGTTCACCTGGGAAACAAGGAATGGCTCGAAGGCGCCTTCAGCGCCGCCGACCTGATGATGGTCACCGTGCTGCGAAGACTGGAAGGATCAGGCTTGATCGAAGAATCTCCGAACGTCGCTGCTTACGTCGCGCGCGGCGAAGCAAGACCGGCGTACAAGAGAGCGTTTGCGGCGCAGAGGGAGGTGTTCGAGTCGCATTGAACAAAGCGAAGTTCGGATCTCGAATGTTCGCTTCATGAGTGTGTAGCAGCCGCGATCATTAGAGCTTTCTTCCCCCTGCCTAACCCTCCCCCGCTATCGCAGGGGAGGTTTGGTTGCGTGCCTCGCACCCCCCTCACCGGCACGCTTCGCTCTGCACTCACTACTCACGACCGACTGAGTGCCGAGTCACGAGTCACGTTTCGTCCTATTCGCCCGCGACTTCTTCCAGCGCCTTCTTACGCGCCGCTTCGAATTCGTCGCCGGGCGTCCAGGTCGGCATTTCGTCGGCGTTCGCGATGTTGAGGCCGACGTAGAAGCCGAGCTGGGCGTCTTCGATCATGCCTTCGAAGTTCCAGTCGTCGCTGATTTCATCCGACGGCTGGTGGTAGTGCTTCTGCTCGTATTCGTGTAGCCGCGCCTTGCCCCACTCTGCGTCTTTGCCGATGAAATCGGTGCCGGTGTCGAGATACAACGCGGGCACACCGATCTTCGCGAAATTGAATTGATCGGAGCGATAGAAGAATCCGCGGTCGGGGAACTGATCCGGCGTGAGTCTGCGATCCTGCAATCTGGCGATCGCGTCGACGTATTGATCGAGCGTCGACTTGCCCATGCCGATGTAAACGATGTCGCGCGCGCGGCCCCAAATGTTGCCGCCGTCGTAGTTGATATTGGCGGCGATCTTTCCGGGCGGTACGGTCGGATGCTCCGCGTAGTACTGCGAACCCAGCAGCCCCTGCTCTTCTGCAGCAACGAACAGCAGCATGATCGAGCGCCGCGGCGGCTTCGGCAGCGCCTTCATCGCTTTGCCGATTGCGAGCAGTTGCACAACACCCGTCGCATTGTCCATTGCGCCGTTGTAGATCCTGTCTCCGTTTGCGTCCGGCTCGCCGATGCCGAGATGATCGTGATGCGCGGTGTAGATGATGTATTCATCGGCGAGCTTGGGATCGCTGCCGCGTAGGACGCCGTAGACGTTCGCTGTCTGCGAGCGGTTGAGCTTCGCCGTGAAATCGAGCGACGTCTTGATGCCGAGCGGCACCGGCGCGAAGTCCTTCGACTTCGCCGCTTCGACGAGCTTGTCCAGGTCATGGCCGGCGAGCGCAACGAGGCGCTTCGCTGCATCTTCGGTCATCCATGTGCGCACCGTGATGCGCGGCTCGCCCTCGGCCGGAAGCTCGACTTGCTCGCCGCTCCACGAGGTCTGCACGACCTGGAACGGATACCCCGCCGACGGCGTCGTGTGGATGATGATTGCGCCGGCGGCACCCTGACGGGCAGCGCTCTCATATTTATATGTCCAGCGGCCGTAGTAGAGGCGCGTCTCGCCCGCGAACAGATTCGGATCCCAATCCGGATCGTTGTTGAGCATCAAGAGGACCTTGCCCTTCAGATCCTGGCCCTTGAAGTCGTCCCATTCGTACTCGGGCGCCTGGATGCCGTAGCCGACGAATACGACTTCGGCATTCTTGATCGAGCCGCGCTCGGCTTGGATGCCGCTCGAGCCGATGTACTCGTCCCACCACTTGAACGATTCTTTCTTGCCGCCGCGTTCGAACGTCCATTGCTTCGGCATTTGCGTCGTGATGCCGACGACATCGAACGGCTGTTCCCACGATCCGTCGGCGCCGCCCGGCTCGAAACCGATTTGTTTCAGCTGCTCGATGATCCATTGCCGCGCCTTCGTATCGCCCGGCGTCGCCGGGCCGCGGCCTTCGAATTCGTCGGAGGAAAACGTTGCGATTCGTTCGCGCAGGAAATCGGCGGTGATTTCCGCAGCGGCAATTTGTGCTTCCGGCGTAATGGGCACACTCGATTGCGGCTCGGGCAGCGGATGCCGTTCGGGTTCGCGCTGTTTGCAGCCGGCGACGAATGCAACCGCGATGAGCGGGGCGATGAGAGCCCGTGTCCGAAATGTTTGCATGGCAACTCCCGCGTCAGATCGGAATCCGCAGACTCTAGCAGCAAGGGCACGACCGATTAAGCATCGGCTTGTTCCAGTGAACTGCATTACTCGACGAGAGGCGGATGTTCGCCTTCGCTCGGGCCCAAGGAAGCGCTCGAGCTGCAACCGCGACTGGCGTCGGCCATGTTCGGGCTCGGCATTGCGGAGATCGAGAAAGGCCTCGCCGAATCGGGAAACGACAGAATCGAGGCGGCGACCGAGATCGATCCACGCGTCGCTGCGCGGTTTCGCCGGTTGGAGCTGTCGCCTTCGACTCCGTGAAGACGTAGGCTAGGACTCGCCTTGCAGGCAGGCGCGAACGTGCGCTCGTGCAGGAACGGCGAGTCTCATGAGCAAACGGCTTCTCATTATTTATGGCGGGCACGCAGGCGGGCGTACGGAGCGCTTGTTGAGAGCGGTGCAGGCTGGCGTTGCTGCATCGGGAGAGCCAATCGAAGTGCGTTCGCTACCGGCGCTCCAAGCCGGCGCGGAAGACTTGCTGTGGGCGAACGGCTTGCTGATCGGTACCCCCGAGCACTTCGGCTACATGTCGGGCGCCGTGAAGGATTTCATGGACCGCACGTTCTATCCGGTCGAAGGTAAAGTCGAAGGATTGCCGTATGCCGTGTTCGTCAGCGCGGGGAACGACGGCACCGGCGCCGTCACCTCGATCGAACGCATCGCGCTCGGCTACAAATGGAAGAAGGTGGCCGAGCCCCTGATCGTCAAAGGCGAGCCTACGGAAACGGATTTGCAGCGATGCGAGGAGCTCGGTCAAACCATGGCCGCCGGGTTAGCGTTGCGCATTTTCTGACCGCCCTGGCCTGACGCCCTGCGATGGGCACCGAACCCGCACCGATCATCAGCTCGCCGCGACTACGGAAACCCGCGAATGTGACGCAGTCCGAAGCGATGCCGGCCATCCGCGCGGAAACTCGCAACAACGCTGACGCGTGGATTTTCGTCGAAGCGTGCACTGCTCCACACATTCGCCGCTGCACGAACGCCGGACACTTGCCGATAGCGGANTGTGGAACGCTGCGCGTTGATGTTGATTTGCCATGGATTCGCTGCCCACNGATTTCACCGTCGAGCTGCCGAAGCTGCTGGGCCTCACGATTGCGTTCNTCGGCGCCTTGCTGGCCGCGACGACCTGGTGGCGGCGGCATCGTTCGTCGGCCGCTTTCGGCATGGAGCGCAGCGCTCGCCCCGCCGTCCCGAGCGGGATCGTGTACCACGATGCCCCCACCGTCCGTGTCGTCGACCTGCCTCGCACGGATTCGCAGCGAGTCGACCGCGTGCGCAAGATCGTGCGCGTGAAGGTCGGCGAGTTCATCGACATCCTCCCTTACGAAGCCGGCCCTGTCGCGCGGTTTCGGATCACCTTGAAGAGCCTGCTCACGGACTGCGACGCGCCCGCCGCGCGCATCCTCGTGGAGTACGGCGGCACGACCTTGAGTTGCGGACCGCTCGTGCAAGAGCTTGGCCACAACGACTTCGTTCTCCCCCGCACCTCCCGCGACGATCCTCGTACGTCAGTCGTCTATTTCCACGAACGCGGCGACACCCTCGACTTCATGCGCATCAAGCTCCGTCACATCGATCCGGATTCGCAAATTGCGGAGATCGATGTGATGCAGGTGTGCGGCAATTGGCCGAATTAGTTGACAGTTGATAGTGGACATTTGGCGGCGGAGCCGAGACCGTCGCCGCCTAGTTGCTCCCAAATGAGTGGTTGACAGTGAATGATCGGCCGCTGGGAAAATCGAACGCCGTCGGTCGACGACTACGCTGTGGGTCGTTCACTGCGCGACCGGTAGTGCATTCGCGCCTCTTTCGCTATCCACTCTCAACTATCGACTACCAACTGTGAAACTGCAGCGCTCTTTCTACGCCCGTGAAACGCTCGTCGTTGCGCGCGAGTTGATCGGCATGCATTTGGTTCATCGCGGGCCCCGCGGTTTGCAAGTCGGGCGAATCGTCGAAACGGAGGCGTACAAGGGTCCGCAGGATTTGGCTGCGCACTCGGCGCGCGGACGAACGCCGCGGACAGAAGTGATGTTCGGGCCGCCCGGCCATGCGTACGTCTATTTCATCTACGGGTTCTGGCACTGCTTGAACGTGGTGACGGCCGACCACGGCGTGCCGCATGCGGTATTGCTGCGGGCAGTCGAGCCGATTGCGGGCATCGACGATTCGACGCACGGTCCCGGGCTGCTGTGCCGGGCCATGCATATAGATAAGAGTCTCAACGGCGTGGATCTGACGCGCTCGCAGCTTTGGATCGAGCGCCCGGACGAGTTCCGCAAGCCGAAGATCGCTCGCTCGGCGCGCATAGGGGTGGATTACGCCGGCGAGTGGGCCAAGAAGCCGTGGCGGTTTTTCGATAAGGAATCGCCTTACGTTTCGACGGTGTCGGCGGCAGCGCGCAAACGCGCGCTGGCCAATAGACTGGAGGCTGAAGGCTGAAGACTGAAGGCTGAAGGCTGAAGACCGTAGGCTGTAGGCTGGAGGAAATCAGCGTGCGTTGCGCGCATCGGTCTCCTCCTCCGCGCGGAGGAGGTTTGGCAGGGGCCAACTAAGCACAGCCGCGCGTTCGCGCGGCTCCAGCTACAGCCTGCAGCCCACAGCCTACAGCCTGCTATGATGCGCGCCCTCACTCCCCGGCCGGCAGCCATGCTTCCTCCCGCTCGCGATCTTTTCTCCTACCGCAAGTATTGGGCATCCCGTTTCGGGACGGCTCCGTTCTTGCCCATGTCGCGCGCGGAAATGGATCAGCTCGGTTGGGACAGTTGCGACATCATCGTCGTGACGGGCGATGCGTACGTCGACCATCCGAGCTTCGGCATGGCGATCATCGGCCGCGTGCTCGAGGCACAAGGCTTTCGCGTCGGCATCATTGCTCAACCCGATTGGCGTTCGACTGCGGACTTCGAGAAGCTCGGTCGCCCGAACCTGTTCTTCGGCATCACCGCCGGAAATATGGATTCGATGGTGAACCGCTACACGGCCGATCGCCGTATTCGTAGCGACGATGCGTACACGCCGAACGGCGAAGGCGGCAAGCGTCCGGATCGCTCGGTGATCGTGTACGCACAACGCGTGCGCGAAGCCTTCAAAGATGTGCCGGTCGTCATCGGCGGCATCGAAGCGAGTCTGCGCCGCATTGCGCACTTCGATTACTGGTCGGAGAAAGTTCGCCGCTCCATCCTGCTCGATGCGAAAGCCGATCTACTCGTCTACGGCAACGGCGAGCGCCAAATCGTCGAGATCGCGCATCGACTCGCAAAAGGCGAAAAGCTCTCCGAGCTTCGGGACATTCGCGGCACGGCGTTCGTGCGTCACGGCACACCGCCCGATTGGATCGAGATCGACTCGACGTCGATCGATACGCCGGGGAAGATCGAGCCTCACAAGGATCCGTATGCCGATGAGGGCTCCGGGCTCGGGACTCGGGGCGTGGGGCCGGCAGCTCGCGGCGCGATTACAAACGAAAATGCGACGCGCAAAGCGTGTGATCCTATTAGGAGTGACGAGGCTGCTGAGTCGAACGGGGAGTCTGTCTCTACCCCAAGCCCCGAGCCCCAAGCCCCGAGTCCTGCAAAAATCGTCCGCTTCTACCGCCACGTCCCGACTGCCGACCGTGCGCGGTCAGTGATTCGTCTGCCGTCGTTCGAGGCGGTGCGCGACGATCCGGTGTTGTATGCGCACGCTTCGCGCATCCTGCACATGGAATCGAATCCGGGAAATGCGCGCGCGCTCGTGCAGCGGCACGGCGATGTCGATGTGTGGCTCAATCCGCCGCCGATTCCGCTCACGACGAAAGAAATGGATGCGATCTACGAGCTGCCGTATCGGCGCGTGCCGCATCCGGCGTACGGCAACGCGAAGATTCCGGCCTACGAGATGATCCGTTTCTCGATCGCGATTCAGCGCGGCTGTTTCGGCGGCTGCACGTTCTGTTCGATCACCGAGCACGAGGGACGCATCATTCAGAATCGTTCCGAGGATTCGGTTATCAAAGAGATCGAGACGATTCGCGACACGGTGCCCGGCTTCACAGGTGTGATCTCGGATCTCGGCGGACCGACCGCGAACATGTATCGCCTCGCGTGCAAGTCGCGCGAGATCGAAGCGGCGTGCCGCAAGCCGTCGTGCGTGTATCCGAGCATCTGCCCGAACCTCAACACCGATCACTCGCCGCTCATCAAGCTGTATCGGCGCGCTCGTACGCTGCCGGGGATCAAAAAGGTGCTGATCGGCTCGGGCGTACGCTATGACCTGGCCGTCGAGTCGCCCGAGTACGTGAAGGAGCTCGTGCAACATCACGTCGGCGGTTATCTGAAGATCGCTCCGGAAGCGATTTCCGAAGGCCCGCTCTCGAAAATGATGAAGCCGGGCATCGGCACGTACTACAGGTTCAAGGAGCTGTTCGACAAGTACTCGAAGCAAGCCGGCAAGGAGCAGTACCTCATTCCTTATTTCATTGCCGCGCATCCGGGCACGACGGACGAGGACATGCTCGAGTTGGCGCTATGGCTGAAGCGCAACGGCTTCCGCGCGGATCAGGTGCAGGCCTTCCTGCCCTCGCCGATGGCGACGGCTACGGCGATGTGGCATTCGGGGAAGAATCCGCTCAAGAAAGTCACGCGCACCTCGGAAGAGGTGCACATTCCGAAAGGGCTCAAGGTACGTCGTCTACACAAGGCGTTCTTGCGCTACCACGATCCGAACAATTGGCCGATCTTGCGCGAAGCGCTGCGACGCATGGGCCGCGCAGATCTGATCGGCCCGGGCAAGCATCAACTGGTGCCGGCGTGGCAGCCTGAGGGAACGGGCGATGCTCCGGAAGGCCGCCGCCTCCCGACGCACCGCTTCCGGACTCAGCACACCGGCCTCAAAGGAACCGCGCTGCCTCAACGAACCAAAGGCTCGCCGAAGTCGGAGCACGAACGCCGCAAGCGGCGACACGGCCCGCAGCGTCCCGGCCGTAGCTCATAAAAAAGAGGCCCGCACAAGGCGGGCCAAGCGGGGGGGGNTTCGACAGAGGAAAACCAGCGC
>JGI25326J35508_1002803_pt1 | contig 11333 bp, 11 predicted proteins | sample HigsolmetaAR201D_FD_35508 | JGI IMG/M metagenome (IMG submission 35508)
CCGCAGCCGCGCCGTGCCCTCGGGCACGGCGGGCGGGCGCACGGCCTCGGCGTAGACCCCGGCGGCCAGGACGCGCTCGCTGAGCTCCATCGCCCGCGCGGAGTCGCCGACCATCACGGGGACGATCTGCGTGCGCCCCCCGCCGATGTCGAGGCCGGCCTCGGCGAGCGCCTCGCGCAGGGCGGCCGCGTTGCGCCGGAGCTGGGTGACGACGCCGGGCCGCGAGTCGAGCATGCGCAGCGCGGCGAAGGCGGCGCCGACCGCCGGGGGCGGCGGCGCGGTCGAGAAGATGAACGGCCGCGCGCAGTTGATGAGCAGCTCGCGCACCTCCTCGCTCGCGCACACGTAGGCGCCGTAGCTGCCGAGCGCCTTGCTGAGCGAGCCGACGATCACGTCGATCTCGCCGCCGAGGCCCGCCGCGGCGACCGTCCCGCGCCCGCCGGGCCCGATCGTGCCGACCGCGTGGGCCTCGTTCACGACGAGCCGGCAGCGGTGCCGCGCGGCGAGCTCGGCGAGCTCGGGCAGGGGCGCCACGTCGCCGTCGAGCGCGAAGATGCCGTCGGTGGCGATCAGCGCGGCGCGGTCGCCGGCCTTGCGCAGCCCCCAGGCGAGGTGCTCCAGGTCCCGGTGCCGGTAGGCGAACCGGTGGGCCCGCGAGAGCCGGCAGCCGTCGATGACGCTCGGGTGGCTGAGCTCGTCAGCGAAGACGATGTCGCCCTCGCCCGCGAGCGCGGTGATCGCGCCGACGTTCGCCAGGTAGCCCGAGCCGAAGAGCAGGGCCGCGGGCCGGTCGTGGAACTCGGCGATCGCCCGCTCGAGCCGTTCGTGCGGGCCCATGTTGCCGCAGGCCAGGCGCGACGCGCCCGCGCCCGCGCCCCAGCGCTCGGCCGCGTCGGCTGCCGCCTGCCGCACGCGCGGGTTGTCGGCGAGCCCGAGGTAGTTGCTCGAGCACAGCACGATGACCTCGCGGCCCTCCAGGGTCACGCGCGGTCCCTGCGAGCTCTCGACCAGTCGGAGGCGGCGGCGAAGCTTCGCGGCCTGGAGCTGGTCGAGCCTCGCGGCGACGTCCATGGCCGACCTCAGCCGCTCCGGGACGGCGCCCGAGGGGGCCGCGGCGCGGACGCCGCGCACCGCCGGCGGGCAAGGCAGTCGCCCTCCCGAGCGAGCCCGGGGACTCCCTCCGAGCTGATAGATGGCGGCATCTCGATTCCTTCTCTCCTGTGATCCCCGGCGAGACAGAGGCTACGCCCGCCGCCGGACGCCAAGGCCCGGCGCGCGACGCAGGGCCGGGGGAGGCCGCGTCACTCGTCGGGCGCGTTGTCCAGCGACTCCCAGAGGTAGAGGCAGGCGAGCGTGCGGTGCGGGCGCCAGGGCTCGGCGATCCGCTCGAGCTCCTCGCGGCCGGGCAGGTCGTCCAGCTCGTACTGGATGCGCACCGCGTTCCGGATGCCCAGGTCGCCGACCGGCAGGATGTCCGGGCGCTCCAGGTGGAACATGCAGAACATGTGAGCGGTCCACTCGCCGAGGCCGCGCACCGCCACGATCTCCCGGATCACGGTCTCGTCGTCGAGCTCCGGGAAGCGGTCGACCTCGAGGGTGCCGTCGAGCACGTGCGTTGCCAGGTCGCGCAGATACTCGACCTTGCGCCCCGAGAGCCCCGCCGCGCGCAGGTCGGCGACGTCGGCGCCGAGGATCTGCTGCGGCGTGGGGACCTCGCCCCCGAAGAGCTCCAGCACGCGCCGGTAGATGGTCGCCGCGGCCTTGGTCGAGAGCTGCTGGCCCACCACCGCGCGCAGCAGCGCCCCGTAGGCGTCCGTGCGCGGGCGCCCGCGCCGGCGCTGCTCCATCGACAGCGGGCCGATCCGGCGGATCAGCCGGGCCATCACGGGGTCGGCGGCGGCGAGGTGCACGAGGGGGGTGGACGCGCCCGTCATCCCCCGGTTGTTTAGCGGGTCACCGCCCGCGCCAGCGCGGCGCCCGCTTCTCGGCGAACGCCCGGATGCCCTCGCGGAAGTCCTCCGACGCGAAGCACGAGCGGCGCAGCTCGATCAGCTCCCGCTCCTCCTCGGCGGTGAGCCGGCGGGCGCGGGCGAGCGTCTCGATCGCCCGCTTGTTGCCGCGCAAAGACAGCGGGGCGTTCGCCGCGATCTCGCCGGCGAGCGCCAGGGACCGCGCCTCGAGCTCGTCGTCGTCCGCGACCTCGCAGACGAGCCCGATCTCTCTGGCGCGCTCGGCGCTCACCGTGCGGCCGGTGAGGAACAGATCGCGCGTCGCGGCGACGCCGATCACGTCGATGAAGCGCTCAAGGCCCGTGTGCCCGTAGATCAGGCCGAGCTTCGCGGGCGGCATCCCCAGCTTGGCGCCCGCCGCGCAGATGCGCAGGTCGCAGCGCACCGCGAGCTCGAGGCCGCCGCCGAGGCAGTGCCCGTTGATCGCCGCGACCACCGGGTAGGGATGGGAGCTCACCGCCTCCATCGCGGCGTGGAATGGGTGCGCGACGAGCGCCTCGGCGTCGCGCTCGAAGGTCTCGTCGGGGATCCCGGAGATGTCGTAGCCCGCGGAGAACGCCGGGCCCGTCCCGGTGATCACCACGCAGCGGATCTCGATCCCGCGGTCGAGCGCGGGCAGCGCCTCGGCCAGCGCGTCGAGGACCTCGTGGTCCAGCGGGTTGCGCTTCTCCGGGTTGTTCAGCCGCAGGCGGGCGACCGCCTCGGCGGGGAAGTCCAGGACGAGCTTGCCGCTCGCGAGCTCCTCGGTGCCCATGCCCGGGCATTCTGCGCCACCGAGGGCGCCCGGCGCATCACTCGCCGCCGGGGCTCACTCGAGCACGACGAGGACGTCGCCCTCCTGAACGGCCTGGCCCTCCTCGCAGAGGATCTCGGCGACCGTGCCGGAGTCCTCCGCCTCGACCGGCATCTCCATCTTCATCGACTCGAGGATGACGACGGTGTCGCCCTCCTCGACCTGGTCGCCGACGGAGACCTCGATCTTCCAGACGGTTCCCGTGATGTGTGCCTCGATTTCGGCCATCGCGAGCTTCGATCCTTTCGGTTTCCAAGTCCAGGGCGCCGCTCGGGCGCCGGGGCGGCGGGGCGCGCGCCCCATCGGCGCGGCACAATAGCCGCCCGTGTCAGCGGAAGCGCAAGCGCCCCCGCAACCCGCCGGCGCCGAGGAGGGCGACCGGCAGGCGTCCGCCTCGGCCATCACGGCGATCGTCGCCGCGCGCAACGAGGCCGACCGGATCGGCGCCACGGTCGCCGCGCTGCGCGACGCCTTCCCCGGCGCCCACGTGATCGTGGCCGACGACGCAAGCGACGACGGCACGGCGGCCGCGGCGCAGGCGGCCGGGGCGCAGGTGGTGAGCGGCGAGCGCTCGGTGGGCAAGGGCGGGAACGTGAACCGGGCTGCGGCCGCGCTGATCGTGGACGGCGGCCCGCAGGGCGTCGTGCTGCTCTGCGACGGGGACCTCGCCGGCACCGCGGCGGAGCTGCCGCCGCTGGTCGAGGCCGTGGAGGGGGGCTCGTGCGACCTCGCCGTGGCGGCGTTCGCGCGGCGCGTGGGCGGCGGCTTCGGCATCGCGCTGCGCTTCGCCCGCTGGGCGATCGAGCGGCTCTGCGGGTACCGCGCCGGGGCGCCGATCTCCGGCCAGCGGGCGCTGAGCGCCGACGCCTTCCGCGCGGTCGTGCCCTTCGCGGAGGGCTACGGGATGGAGATCGGCATGACCGTGGACGCGGTGCGCGCCGGGTACGAGGTCCGCGAGCTCGAGCTGCCGCTCGCGCACCGGGCGACGAAGCGCAACCTGCGCGGCTTCCTGCACCGCGGCCGGCAGCTCCGCGACTTCGTCCGGGTCTACCTGCAGAAGCGCTGAGCGGCGCGAGGCGCGCCGTCGGTCGGCGCGGCTGGATAGCCTGCGGCCGTGATCCTCGCGATCGACCAGGGGACGACCGGGACCAAGTGCCTCGTGTTCGACGGAGAAGGCCGCGTCGCCGGCCGCGCCTACAGCGAGTTCCGCCAGCACTTCCCGCGGTCCGGGTGGGTCGAGCACGACGCCGCCGAGATCTGGGAGGTGACCCGCCGGGTCGCGGGCGAGGCGCTCGCCGACGCCGGCATCGACGGGCGCGAGCTGGCCGGGGTCGGGATCACCAACCAGCGGGAGACCGTGGTCGCCTGGGACCCGCGCACCGGCGAGCCGGTCCACCACGCGCTGGTCTGGCAGGACCGCCGCACCGCGGAGCGCTGCGACGAGCTGCGCGAGGCGGGGCGCGAGGAGCTCTTCCGCGAGCGCACGGGCCTCGTGCTCGACCCCTACTTCTCGGGGACCAAGATCGAGTGGCTGGTGCGCAACGTGGAGGCCGCCCGGGAGCGGGCCGTCTTCGGGACGATCGACTCCTGGCTCGTCTACAAGCTCACCGGTCGCCACGTCACCGACTACTCGAACGCGTCGCGCACGCTGCTCTTCGACATCCGCAACCTGCGCTGGGACGAGGAGCTCTGCGAGATCCTGGGCGTCGACCCCGCGCGGCTGCCCGAGCCCTTGCCCTCCGCGCACGTGTACGGGACGACGACCGAGTTCGGCGGCGAGGTCCCGGTCGCGGGGATCGCCGGCGACCAGCAGGCGGCGCTCTTCGGCCAGGCGGCCCACCGGCCGGGTGACGGCAAGAACACCTACGGCACGGGCAGCTTCGTCCTGCTGAACGCGGGCGCGGAGCCGCCGCGCCCCGAGGAGGGCCTGCTCGCCACGGTCGCGTGGGGGATCGGCGACCGCGTCGACTACGCGCTCGAGGCCTCGATCTTCGTGACCGGCGCCGCCGTGCAGTGGCTGCGCGACGGGCTCGGGGTGATTGCCGAGGCCGCGGAGACGGAGGCGCTCGCCGGCTCGATCGACGGCAACGACGGCGTCTACTTCGTCCCGGCGCTCACGGGGCTGGGGTCGCCCTACTGGGACCCGTACGCGCGCGGCACGATCGTCGGGCTCTCGCGCGGGTCGGGCCGGGCGCACCTGGCGCGGGCGGCGCTCGAGGCGATCGCCTACCAGACCGTCGACGCGGTGCGCGCGCAGGAGCGCTGCGCCCCCGAGCCCCTGCGCGAGCTGCGCGCCGACGGCGGGGCGGTGGCCAACCGCTGGCTCCTGCAGTTCCAGGCGGACGTCCTCGGCGTGCCGGTGGTGGTCCCCGAGATCACCGAGACGACGGCGCTCGGCGCCGCCTACCTCGCGGGGCTCGCGGTCGGCGTCTGGGACCGCGAGCAGCTCGCCGGGATGTGGCGGGCGGCCGCGCGGTACGAGCCCCGGATGCCCGCGGGCGAGCGCGAGGCGCTGCTCGCCGACTGGGCCCGCGCGGTCGAACGCGCGCGCGGCTGGACGCAGCCGGAGCCGGCGCGTAACCCCGCCGAGGCGCGCGGGTAACGTTCGCCGACGAAGGCCCCGCACGCGAATGACCGAGCTCAAGCCACAGGTCTACAAGGACCCCCGCCCACCGGAGACCTTCACGCGCTTCCACGAGTGGACGCGGACGCACGAGCCGGGGTGGGTGTACGACGCGGTGCGGGTCCTCGTCACCCCGATCGCGCTCTTCCCCTACCGCACCCGGGCGATCGGCACCGAGAACGTGCCCGCCAGCGGGCCCGTCGTGCTCGCCCCCAACCACTTCTCGAACATGGACCACTTCTTCCTCGGCGTGTACATCCGCCGGAAGGTCCAGTTCATGGCGAAGTCGCAGCTGTTCTCCAACCCGATCCTGAACTACATCTTCCGGGTCGGCGGGGTCTTCCCGGTGCGCCGCGGCTACGCGGACGAGGAGGCCTTCCGGACCACCTACACGATCCTCGGGCGCGGGGGCTGCGTCGGGATCTACTGCGAGGGCGGGCGCTCGCGGACCGGCCAGCTGGGCGAGCCGCGCCGGGGCATCGGCCGGATCGCGCTCGAGTCCGGCGCGCCGATCGTGCCGGTCGCGATCCACGGCTCCGCCGCGGTGCGCCGCTGGAAGCGCCTGCACTTCCCGAAGGTCACCGTGCAGTTCGGCGAGCCGCTCAGCTTCGACGTCGTCGAGTCGCCGAGCCGCGAGCAGCAGGTCGAGGCCGCGCAGGAGATCTTCGGGCGCGTCAAGGCGATGTACGCGGAGCTCGAGGCCCGCGGGCGCGAGAGCGTCCGGCGCGACAAGCCGGCCGACCGGGCGGCGTAGCGGCCGGTCGCCGGCAGCCGGCTTCCAGCTGCCGTCGGCTTTTACCGTCGTCGGGTTGAGGCCCCGCCTGGGAACCTGCGGCCTCACGACCGCCCCGCCCACGAGATCGCGGTTGCGGCTCCCGGGGGGCCTCAACTGCACACTCGCGAAACCGGTTGTCGCGAGTGCGCGCTTGGGGCTCCCGGGGGCCTCAGGTGCGAGTTCGCGATGCGGGACGGGGGCGCTGCTACTCGTACCGCCGCTTCAGCTCGGGCCACGCGTCCGGGTCGTGGCCCGGGATGACCACCGCCTGCGGGTACTGGCGGACGAACAGCTTGAGCTCCTGCAGGGAGCGCCGCCAGGTGTGCGGGTCGTACGGGCGCGGGGGCGGGGGAGCGTCGTCGAGCTGCGCGAGCGTGTAGATCGAGTCGCCCGCGATCACGAGGTCGCGGTCGCGCAGGCGGCAGATCACCGACTGGTGGCCGGCGGAGTGGCCGGGCGTGAACGCGAGCCGCACCGACCCGTCGCCGAAGAGGTCGATGGTGCGGCCGAAGGTCGCGTACGAGCTCACCGCGGCGCTGGAGTAGTCCACGGTGCGGTAGTCGAAGGCGTAGTCGTAGTGGGCGTGCCGGTAGCCGTGCAAGAACGGCCTGCTCACCGTCGCCGCGGCCTCCCACTCGGGCTCGGAGACCACGAACGTGGCGTTGCCGAACTCCGCCATCCCCGAGGTGTGGTCGAGGTGCAGGTGGGTCATCACGACGAGGCGGATGGAGGCGGGGTCGATCCCCCGTGCCCGCAGCTGGGCGGGCAGGTCCTCGCCCGGCTCGAGCTCGGGCTTGGCGTAGCTCGAGACGATGCGCCCGAGGTTCGCGGACGGCTTCGCCGAGACCGACGGGTGCAGCCCGGTGTCGACCAGGAAGCGCCCGGCGCCGGGGTGCTCGATCAGGAACGCGGGGCAGGGCACGGTGAGCCAGCGCGACCGAGGCGTGCCGAGCCCGAGCATGCGCAGCCTGCCCATGCGCTCGCCGCCGGCGCGCTCCAGGAACGCGCGCGGCAGGTGCACGCGGCCGACCTCCAGCGCCTCGACGGAGACGGTCGCGCCGGGCTTGCCGCCGCTGAGCGGGCCCTCGAGCGGGCGTGGGTGCGCCTTGATCTTCACGCGCGGGAGCGTACTCCGGGGCAGCCGCGGACCCGGCCTGCGCGGGGCCCGGCGGGCGCAGGATTGCGCGTCGCCCCGGCGGGCGCCCGGGAATATGCTGCCCGCGGATGAGCGAGCGGTCGAAGATCTTCGCCCCTGGCCTGCTCGAAGGCCGCGTCTGCGTCGTCTCCGGGTCGGGCAGCGGCCTCGGCCGGGCGACCGCGCTCGAGCTCGCCCGCCTGGGCGCCACCGTCGTGGGCTGCGGACGCCGCCCGGAGCCGATCGAGGAGACCACCCGCATGATCCGGGAGGCTGGCGGCAGCGCCGACCACGAGGCCCTGGACATCCGCGACGAGGAGGCGGTGGACGCCTTCTTCGACCGCCTGCTGGAGCGCCACGGGCGCCTCGACGTGCTCGTCAACAACGCCGGCGGTCAGTTCCTCTCGCCCGCGGAGGCGATCTCCCCGAAGGGCTTCCGCACGGTCATCGAGCTCAACGTGGTGGGGACGTGGCTGATGACGCACGCGGCGGCGACCAAGGCGTTCATCCCAGGGGGCGGCGGCAAGGTCCTGAGCGTCACGCTCTCGCCGCACAACGGCATGCCCGGCATGGTCCACTCGGGCGCGGCGCGCGCCGCGGTCGAGAACATGATGCGCACGCTCTCTGTCGAGTGGGCGCGCTTCAACATCAGGCTCTGCGCGATCGCCGCGGGCCAGTTCGACACCGAGACCCTGCGCACGAAGTACCCGGCCGAGGTCACGCGCGGCCTCGCCGACACGATCCCGCTCGGGCGCCTCGGCACGGAGGAGGAGTGGGCCTGGCTCGTCGCCTACCTCGCCTCGCCCGCGGGCGACTTCTTCTCCGGCACCACGATCACGATGGACGGCGCCCGCGACAACTGGTTCGGCAAGTGGCCGCCCGCGCTCCAGGGCGGCGGCGGGGAGGGCTCCATCCCGGCCGAGGAGCGGCGCCCGAAGCCCTGAGCCGCAGGGCTCGCGCATCACGCGCCGACTGTGCGAGGCAACGCTTTCGCACGCTCGGCGGAGCCCGGGCGCCCGGGCGGGGGCGCTAGACGCCGAACGCCTTGCGGATCCGCTCGCAGGTGGCGGCCTGGGCGAGGTTGAAGCCGCCCCCGCCGTCGCAGAGGTCCTTCCCGCCGCCCCCGCCGATCAGGTCCGGGCCGCCCTGCCCGTAGAGCTTGTCGTTTCCGTTCCCGCCGAGCAGGACGTCCTGGCCGGGGCCGCCCATGAGCCGGTCGTTCCCGCCGCCGCCGACGAGCACGTCCTTGCCCCGGCCGCCGCAGATGATGTCGTTGCCGCCGCGGCCGAGGATCGTGTCGTTGCCACCGCCGCCGTAGATCACGTCGTCTCGCGGCGTGCCGCGGATCTCGTCCGCGAGCTTGGTGCCCACGATCGTCGCGTTCTTGCCGCCGCAGCGCTTCGGCTTCGCCGCCTTGGCGCGCGGGGTGGCGGTGCTGGCGTCGCTCGGCGCGCCGAGCGACGCCGCGAGCCCGACGGCGAGGGCGAACGTGGCCAGCGCGAGCAGCAGGCGTGACCGCCGGATCCCCGTCACCGTGTCGTCCCGTGCGCGCCCCATCACGCACGCACCACCATAGACGCCGGATCCTCGGGGCGTCGCAGTTCGATCAGGTGTACATGCCGCCGAACTGACCGCCGGTCACGTTCAGCACCTGGCCGTGCACGTAGTTGGAGAGCTCGGAGCAGAGGAAGAGCACCGGCCCCGCCGCCTCCTCGGGCTGGGCGGGGCGCCCGAGCGGGATCAGCATCGCGGCCATCTGGCGCATCTGCTCGGGGATGCCGAGCTCGATCCGCTCCCCGTCGCGCTCGACCGTCTCACCCTGCTCCTTCGCCTGCGTGAGCCGCGTCTCGACGAACCCGAAGGCCACCGCGTTGACGTTGATCTTGAAGGCGCCCCACTCCTTGGCGAGCGTCTTGGTCATGCCGACGACGGCTGACTTNGCGGCCGAGTAGTTGATCTGGCCGGCGTTGCCCATCGTCCCCGAGATCGACGAGACGTTCACGATCTTGCGGAAGACCTCGCGGCCCTCGGCCTTCTCGGCCTTCGCCGCCTCGCGCCAGTGGGGCGCGAGCGCGCGGATCAGGCGGAACGGGGCGACGGTGTGGATGTCGAGCATCGCCTGGAACTGCTCGTCGCTCATCTTGTGGACGACGCCGTCCCAGGTGTAGCCGGCGTTGTTGACCAGGATGTCGACCGACCCGAACTCGTCCATCGCCTTGCGCACGAGCTGGTCCGGGACCTCGGGGTCGGTGAGGTCGCCGGCGAACACCGCGGTCTCGCCCTGGATCTCGCTCGCCGCCTGCTCGGCGACGTCGCCGTCGATGTCGTTGATGAGGACGCGCGCGCCCTCGCGCGCGAACAGCTCGGCAGTGGCGCGTCCGATCCCGCGCGCGGAGCCGGTGATGATCGCGTTCTTGCCGTCGAGAAGTCCCATCTCGTGCCCCTTCCTTTCCGCAGTCCTGACTTTCGGCGCCCGCGGGCGCCCGCGCAAGCTATTCGAAACCGCCGGGGCGCGGGGCGGTCGGAGGCGGGATCCTAGAGCCCCAGCCGCTTGCCGAGGATCTCGCGCATGATCTCGTCGGTCCCGCCCCCGATCGGGCCGAGTCGCAGGTCGCGCAGCGCGCGCTCGATCCCGTACTCGCGCATGTAGCCGTAGCCGCCGTGGATCTGCAGGCAGATGTCGGCGGCGTCGACGGCCGCGCGCTGCGTGTAGAGCTTCGCCTTCGTCACCTCGTCGAGCCCGGCGGTGATCGCGGGGTGGGCCCAGTCGCCGGCGGCGATCGCCTTCCTGCGCTCGGCCTCCGGCCGCACGAACTCGCGTAGCGCGTGGTAGGCGAGGGCGCGCGAGGTCTCGAGCTTGAGCCCGACCTCGGCGAGCTGGTGGCGGATCGCCTGGAAGCGCCCGATGGGCCGCCCGAACGCCTCGCGCTCGCGGGCATAGGCCAGCGTCCGCTCCAGCAGGTTGCGCATCGCGCCCACCGCGCCGAGCGCCATCAGCAGGCGCTCCCATTGGAAGTTGGCCATGATCAGATAGAAGCCGCCGTGCTCGGGGCCGAGCAGGTTCTCGGCCGGCACCACGACGTCGGTGAAGGACAGCTCGGCCGTGTCGGAGGAGCGCCAGCCGAGCTTCTCGAGCTTGCGGGTCACCTCGTAGCCCGGCATGTCGCGTTCCAGGATCAGGAACGAGATGCCCCCGTGGCCGCCCTCGGGCTTCGTGCGGCAGGCGCAGACCAGGAAATCGGCGCGCGCGCCGTTGGTGATGAACGTCTTCGAGCCGTTCACGACGTGGACGTCGCCGTGGCGCTCCGCGCGGGTGCGGATCGCCGCCACGTCGGAGCCCGCCCCGGGCTCGGTGATCCCGAGCGCGCCGATCTTGCGGCCCGCGATCGCCGGCCGCAGGAAGCGCTCGTGCTGCTCCGGGGTGCCGAAGCGGAAGACCGGGGGCGTCGCGATGCCCGTGTGCGCGCCGAGCCCCGCGCCCACGCCGCCGCCGGCGCCGGCCGCGGCGATCTCCTCCGCCCAGACCGCGTCGTGGACGTAGTCGCCGCCCTGCCCGCCCAGCTCCTCCGGGTACTTGAGGCCGAGGAAGCCGAGCTCGCCGGCCCGCTCGTAGAGCGACCGCGGGAACTCGCCCGCCTCGTCCCACTCGTCCACGTGGGGGGCGATCTCCGCCTCCACCCACCGCCTGATCGTGGCGCGCAGCTCCTCGTGCTCGTCGGTGAACGGCGGGAGCAGGGCGCGCTCGCCGGCGTCCTTGATCACCGTGGCGGTCATGCCCTCGCATCCTTGCAGGCGCGAGGTTCAGGCACCGCACCGACGCGGGTAATGTCGCCGCGAGACGACCCCTGAAGGCCAGATGGGAACGCGCAGAGCCCGGGTGAGCCGGCGCTGGGCCGCGATGGCGTGCGTCGCGATCGCCGTGGCCGCGTGCGGCGACGGCGACGGTGACGGCGGGCCCGGCGCGGACGGCGAGGCGGGCGGCGCCGTGGAGTCGCTCG
>JGI25326J35508_1002818_pt1 | contig 11285 bp, 9 predicted proteins | sample HigsolmetaAR201D_FD_35508 | JGI IMG/M metagenome (IMG submission 35508)
GGGANCCCGCCGGTGGACGGGCCGGACGGGTAGCCGCCGAACTGCTGCGGCGGGTAGCCCGGGCGCTGCTGCGGACCGGCCTGCTGGCCGTAGTAGGGCCCCGGCGCGCCGTACTGGCCGTAGACCGGCTGCTCGTACTGCGGGCGCGGCGGAGGCGGGGTGATCACCCCGGCCGCCAGCAGCAGCACCGCCACCGCCACAATGGCCTGCAGCGCCGAGAAGATCAGCATCAGCAGCGCCCCCCAGGCCAGCGACACCCCGTCGGGCGCGCTGAGCACGTCGGTGAGCAGCAGCAACAGCCCGAGCACCGACAGCACGGCGATGATCCCGGCGTTCGCGGACTGCCTGGGCAACAGCGCCACCCCGGCGAGCAGCGCGGCGGCCAGCGCGATCACCAGCCCGAGGTTGAGGGTGAGCGGGAAGTACTCGATGCCGAACTCGGTGACCTCGAAGATCGGGCCGAAGCTGGCCAGGTAGACGGCCAGGCCGAGCACGGCGACGACGGCGGTGAGGTACAGCGGCAGCCGGCTCTCGGCGTCGGCATCGGGCCGGCCGGCCGGGGCGACGCGGGCGAACTGCTGGGTCGGCTGCTGCGCGGACGGGTATCCGGGGCTGCCGGGCGGGTAGGTCATGACCTCTCCTGTGTTGGTCGGGCGAAGATCCGGACTGTCACGCGTGGTGCGACACCACGGACCGCCTCAGCGATACGTCCATCCACGCTAGCGCAAGCCGACCCGGGTTCGGGTGCACAAGTTCGGCGCCCGGCCCCGGGTCGGCGTTTCTCGCTCCCCCGCGAGTCTTTCCCGGATCAGGCTCCGGTCAGCACCGGTTCCCGGGCGAACCGGTCCGCCTCGTCGGCCTCGATCTCGCGCACCAGCGGCAGCACCTTGGCGCCGAAGTACTCGATCTCCTCCTGGAAGTGCAGGAAACCGCCCAGGATCAGGTCCACCCCGCGCTTGCGGTAGTCGGCGATCCGCTCGGCGATCTGCTCCGGGGTACCGATCAGCCCGGTGCGGAAGCCGTCGTTGTACTGCACCAGGTCCTCGAAGCCGGAGTCGGCCCACATACCCTTACCGTCGGCGGTGGCGTTGCCGGCCTGCTGCACCGCGGCGCGGAAACCCTCGACGGCCGGCCGGTTGGCCTTGGCGATGATCTCGCGCAGCGTCTCCCGCGCTTCTTTCTCGGTGTCCCGGGCGATGATGAAGCCGTTGAGCCCGAACCTGACCTCGCGGCCGACGCTGCGGGCATGGTCGCGCACGTCGACGATCTGTTCGGTGACGCCGTCGAAGTCCTTGCCGTTGGAGAAGTACCAGTCGGCGTAGCGCCCGCCGTTGCGGCGCGCGACGGTGGAGTTGCCGCCCTGGAACAGTTCCGGGTGCGGCCGGCCGGGCAGGTTCAGCGGCTTGGGTTTGAGGGTGAAGTCGTGGATGCGGTAGAAGTCGCCGCGGAAGTCCACCTCGTCCTCGGTCCACAGCTTGCGCAGCACCTGCAGGAACTCCGCGCTGCGGCGGTAGCGCTCGTCGTGTTCCAGCCACGGCTCGCCGAGGTGGACGAACTCGTCCTTGAACCAGCCGGAGACGATGTTGAGCGCGAACCGGCCACCGGACAGGTGGTCGGCGGTGGTGGCGAACTTGGCCAGCACGCCGGGCTGCCACAGCCCCGGGTGCACGGCGGCGATGACCTTGAGCCGCTCGGTGGCCAGCAGCAGCGCGAGGCTGAAGCTGGTGGACTCGTGCTGGTACTCCGCGCCGTAGCTGGCCTCGTAGCGCACCTGGGTCAGTGCGTACTCGAAGCCGTTGCGCTCCGCGGTCCGGGCGAGCTCGACGTTGTAGTCGTAGCCCCAGTCGGTGCGCTGCTCGATGTCGCTGGTGACCAGGCCGCCGCTGACGTTGGGCACCCAGTAGGCGAAGGTGACGTGGTCCGCGATCCGTTCGGTCGTCATGACGGCCATGACAGCAACGGCGCCGCCCCACTGTCGTGGGTATCACTCGCCGTGAATCTAACGCCGGTGCAGAAACTGCCCGGGCACCCTTGCCACCGCGTACTGAAACACGTTCTAATTCGGGGATGGACTTCGGGATTGTTCTGTTCACCAGCGATCGTGGCATCACGCCGGCCAAGGCGGCCAAGCTCGCCGAGGACCACGGCTTCTCCACCTTCTACGTGCCGGAGCACACCCACATCCCGGTCAAGCGCGAGGCCGCCCACCCCACCACCGGGGACGCCTCGCTGCCCGACGACCGCTACATGCGCACCCTGGATCCGTGGGTGGCGCTGGGCACCGCCTGCGCGGTGACCGAGCGGATCCGGCTGTCGACCGCGGTGGCCCTGCCGGTGGAGCACGACCCGATCACGCTGGCCAAGTCCATCGCCACGCTGGACCACCTGTCCGGCGGGCGCGTCACGCTGGGCGTCGGATTCGGTTGGAACACCGACGAACTCGCCGATCACGGGGTGCCGGCCGGGCGGCGCCGCACCATGCTGCGGGAGTACCTGGAGGCGATGCGCGCGCTGTGGACCGAAGAGGAGGCGTCCTACGACGGCGAGTTCGTGTCGTTCGGGCCGAGCTGGGCCTGGCCCAAGCCGGTGCAGCCGAAACTGCCGGTGCTGGTGGGCGCGGCGGGCACCGAGAAGAACTTCAAGTGGATCGCCCGCAGCGCCGACGGCTGGATCACCACGCCCCGCGACTTCGACATCGACGAACCGGTCAAGCTGCTGCAGGACGTCTGGGCCGGCGCCGGCCGCGACGGCGCGCCGACCATCGTCGCGCTGGACATCAAGCCCGATCCGGACAAGCTCGCGCACTGGCGTGAGCTCGGCGTGACCGAGGTGCTCTACGGCCTGCCGGACCGCTCCGACGACGAGATCGCCGCCTATGTGGAGCGGCTGGCCGGCAAGCTCGACGCGACCGGGTTGCGCTGACCGTCAGGCGAGCGCCGCCCGGTTGCTCTTCTCGGTGGGCCACACCTTGATTCGCGCACCGATCGGCTCGCCCTCGGCGAGCAGCGCGACGAGGTCCTCGTCCTTGGTCTTGGCCAGGAACCGGCTGCCGTCGTCGAGCCGGCCGATGACGATGCCGGTGCGCGGATTCCAGTCGTAGCGCACGGTGTAGGTCTCGATGGTCGCCTCGCCCTCGGGGCGCTCGGCCAGCGGCACCGTCGGCAGCTCGGCGACCCGGCGCGCCAGCGCCTCCGGGTCGGCGGGCCGCCACGGCACCGGCGTGGTCGAGTAGATGCCCACCGAGGTCTTGCTCATGATCCCGCCGTTGGCCGTGATCAGGCCGAACTCCCCTGGGCGCCGCCGCATTTCGTTGACGGTCTCGGCGATGCCGTGCATCGAGTAGTTGTTGCCCGGCCCGCCGAAGTAGGGCAGGCCGCCGGTGAGGGTGAGCCCGCGCGGGTCGTCGGTCGCCAGCCCGATGCCGTCGCAGATGTTGAACACCGGGATCGGGAAGCAGCTGTACAGGTCGAAGGTGGCGATGTCGTCGAGGCCGAGTCCGGCGGTGCGCAAAGCGGTTTCGACGGCGAACACGGCGGCCGGGCTGGCCCCGAGGTCGGCGCGGTCGACGAGCTTGTGTTCCACCGCGTCGGCGTGGCCGTGCAGGAACACCCACTTGTCCTGCGGCACCCCGTGCCGGCGGGCCGCCTCCACCGACATCAGCAGCACCGCCGCACCCTGGTTGACCTGGTCGCGCGCCACCAGCAGCCGCGGGTACGGGTCGCAGATCATCCGGTTGGACTCGGTGACGGTGGCCAGTTCCTCGGCGCTGCGGCGCACCGGCGAGGACGAGTACGGGTTCTTCGCGGCCACCTCGGTGAACGGCGCGAACAGCTCCGCCATCGCTCGGCGGTAGTCGGCGACCGAGAGCCCGAGCCGGGCCCGGCGGGCGTTCTCCATCAGCCCGTACTGGGCCGGCGCGCCGATCAGCCCGTGGGCGACGGTGTAGCCGTCGATGATGCCCTCGTAGCCCAGGCCGCGGTCCTCGAGCTGGCCCCCGACCTGCTCGGTGAAGTCGGGCTTTTCCTCCTGCTTGGCGAAATACCGCAGGGTGGAGGTGTTCTCGGAGCCGAACAGCAGCACCACGTCGGCCTTGCCGGCAGCGATCGCACCACCGAACTCGGTGACCAGGTGCTGCGGGCCCTGTCCGCCGATCTTCTCCAGCACCGCCCGGGCCGGGTCGGCGCCGATCCGGTTGGCCACCGAGCGCGGGTAGTTGTCGGAGGCGCCGAACGGCGGCGGGGACGGCATGGACAGCTCGAACGGCCGCACCCCGGCGACGGTGTCGATGGCCGCGGCCACCCCCTGGCCGCCGCAGTCCTCCAGCGCGGCGCGGGCGGCCTCGGCGGCCAGCTCGACCGCCGACATACCGCGGTAGTCGTCCCCGAGGTGTTCGGTGAACTGCCCGACTCCGACGATCACAGGCGTACGCGAATCAACCATGCACATCCCCTAAATACGCGGAATAGCATTCCCGGTCCTGCGATCGCGCGGATCGCGACCGGGAATGCTATTCCGGTGAAACGGTCAGAGGTTCTTCAGGATCTCGCGGGCGATCGCGGCGGTCTCCGACGGCGTCTTGCCGACCTTGACCCCGGCGGCCTCCAGCGCTTCCTTCTTGGCCTGGGCGGTGCCCGACGAGCCGGACACGATGGCGCCGGCGTGGCCCATCGTCTTGCCCTCCGGCGCGGTGAAGCCCGCGACGTAGCCGACGACCGGCTTGGTGACGTTGGCCTTGATGTACTCGGCCGCCCGCTCCTCGGCGTCGCCGCCGATCTCACCGATCATCACGATCAGCTTGGTGGCGGGATCCTTCTCGAACGCCTCGATGGCGTCGATGTGGGTGGTGCCGATGATCGGGTCGCCACCGATGCCGATGCAGGTGGAGAACCCGAAATCACGCAGCTCGTACATCATCTGGTAGGTCAGCGTGCCCGACTTGGACACCAGGCCGACCGGGCCGGTGCCGGTGATGTTGGCCGGGGTGATGCCGGCCAGCGACTCGCCCGGGGTGATGATGCCGGGGCAGTTCGGCCCGATGATGCGGGTCTTGTTGCCCTTCTTGACGTTGTAGGCCCACGCGTAGGCGGTGTCGTGCACCGGGATGCCCTCGGTGATGNCGACCAGCAGCGGGATCTCGGCGTCGATGGCCTCGATGATGGCGTCCTTGGCGAATTTCGGCGGCACGAACACCACCGACACGTCCGCGCCGGTCTCCTTCATCGCGTCGGCCACAGTGGCGAACACCGGCAGCTCGACGGTGTTGCCGTCCCTGTCCTCGTGGGTCACGGTGGTGCCGGCCTTGCGGGCGTTCACGCCGCCGACGATCCGGGTGCCGGCCTTGAGCATGCGCGCGGTGTGCTTGGTGCCCTCACCGCCGGTGATGCCCTGGACGATGACCTTGGAGTCCTTGTTCAGAAAAATCGACATGGTTGTTATGCGTCCTTCCCGGCGCGAGCGGCGAGCTCGGCGGCCTTGTCGGCGGCCTCGTCCATGGTGGCGACCATGGTCACCAGCGGGTGGTTGGCCTCGGCGAGGATGCGNCGGCCCTCCTCCACGTTGTTGCCGTCGAGCCGCACGACCAGCGGCTTGTTGGCCTCGTCGCCGAGGATCTGCAGCGCCTTGACGATGCCGTTGGCCACCGCGTCGCAGGCGGTGATGCCACCGAAGACGTTGACGAACACGCTCTTGACCTGCGGGTCACCCAGGATGACGTCCAGGCCGGCGGCCATCACCTCGGCCGAGGCGCCACCGCCGATGTCCAGGAAGTTGGCCGGCTTGACCCCGCCGTGCTTCTCGCCCGCGTAGGCGACCACGTCCAGGGTCGACATGACCAGGCCCGCGCCGTTGCCGATGATGCCGACCTCGCCGTCGAGCTTGACGTAGTTGAGGTCGTGCTCCTTGGCCTTGAGCTCCAGCGGATCGGTGGCGTCGCGGTCCTCGAACTCGGCGTGCTCGGGATGCCGGAAGTCGGCGTTGCCGTCCAGGGTGACCTTGCCGTCCAGCGCCAGGATCTGCCCGTCCGGGGTGCGCACCAGCGGGTTCACCTCGACCAGCGTGGCGTCCTCCTTGATGAAGACCTCCCACAGCTTGGCGATGGTCACCGCGGCCGCGTCCAGCACGTCCTCGGGCAGGTGGCCCTTGCGGGCGATCTCGCGGGCGAAGTCGACGTCGACACCGACGGTCGGGTCGACCGGGACCTTGGCCAGCCGGTCCGGCTTGGTGGCGGCCACCTCCTCGATCTCCATGCCGCCCTCGACCGAGCACATCGCCAGGTAGCTGCGGTTNGCGCGGTCGACGAGGAAGGAGATGTAGTACTCCTCGGCGATGTCACTGGCCTCGGAGACCAGCAGCTTCTTGACGATGTGGCCTTTGATGTCGAGGCCGAGGATGTTCTGGGCGTGGGTGTAGGCGTCCTCGGGGGTCGCCGCGTACTTCACGCCGCCGGCCTTGCCACGACCGCCGGTCTTGACCTGGGCCTTGACCATCACCGGCTTGCCGATCTCGGTGGCGATCGCCTTGGCGTCCTCGGCGCTGGTGGTTACCCGGCCCGGTGTCGTCGGAACGTTGTGCTTGGCGAAAAGTTCTTTCGCCTGATACTCGAAAAGATCCATGGGCTCACTGTCCGGTTGTTGCTGATGCGGCGTTGCGCGGCCAACTTTATCGACCCACGTCGCGGTGTCCGTCACCGCCCGTGGCCGGTGTGGCTCACGTCACCGAACCCGGACAGTGATCCATCTCACAATACGGCGGGGAATTGCGACACGGGTTGCCACAAACATCGGGGACCGGATACGGTCCCTTCGGTCGCTAGATAACGTTCTGATCACGTGACAAGGACTCGCAAGGTTGGCAAAGCACCGGATTCGAACTCCCCAGGGAGCGCCGAACGATGCCCGCCGCCGTGCCCTTGACCTCACGCCGGCCGAAGTCACCGACATCATCCCGTTCAACGAGTTCGGCGGCCTGCCCGATGCGACCTTCACCGAGAGCTCGGTGTTCGAGCGCGACGCCGAGGTGATCGCCGCTCCCGAGCTCGACGACCTGCACGAGACCGAGGAGATCCCGCTGCGGCTGGTGGTGCCGGAGGAGTTCCGGCCCGAGCCGGGCCGCCGGCAGCACTCCGACCACGCCTACCGCGACTCCCACACCGACACCAGCGACGGCTCGGCCCCGACCGAGGCCATCGCCATCGGCCGGCGCGGTGAACACCGCAAACCCGAGNCGGTGGGTGCCGCCAAGGGGCGGCTGATGATCGCCGCGATGGCCGCGGGCGCCACCGCCGCCGGTGCGTACTCGATGGTCAACCGCACCGACGAGATCACCACGTCCACCGACACCGTGCTGGCCTCGGGCGCCACCGCCGTCGACGGNGCCTCGATCAGCGGCTCGCCCGACGGGGTGCAGATCGTGACCGTCGCCTCGGCGGCCAGCAGCTCGGTGCACAACGAGGCCCTCATCAAGGCCGCCGCCTACGCCCAGGAGCGTGCCGAGCGCGAGGCCCGGCTGACCCGGCCGCTGTTCGCGATGCCCACCCGCGGCGTGTGGACCTCGGGCTTCGGCTACCGCTGGGGCGTGCTGCACGGCGGGATCGACATCGCCAACGCCATCGGCACCCCGATCTACGCCGCCGCCGACGGCGAGGTCATCGAGGTCGGCCCGGCCGCCGGGTACGGCGCGCTGGTGAAGATCCGCCACCACGACGGCACCGTCACCCTCTACGGCCACATCAACAGCTGGAACGTCAGCGTCGGTGACCGGGTGATGGCCGGCGACCAGATCGCCACCATGGGCAACCGCGGCTTCTCGACCGGCCCGCACCTGCACTTCGAGGTGCTGCTGAACGGCACCAACCGGGTCGANCCGACCGCCTGGCTGGCCAAGCGCGGGCTGCGCCCCGGCGGCTGACGGCCCGCTAGGTTGGGGGTGTGAGCGACCAGCCGGACCCCGACCGCACCCGCATCATCCGGCGCGCCCCGTCGCAGCCCCTCCCCGAGGTTCCCGTCCCGGACGCCCCGACGAGTCTCGTCCCGGCCCCGACNCCGGGCCCGGCCGCAGGCCCCTCGCCGAACGGGGCCATCGCCGCCGCGGTGGCGGCCATCTGCTCGGGNTGGGCCACCGCCGTCATCGCCACCGACCTCATCACCGGCTGGTGGGCCACCGACCGGCTGTTCTGCGTGGCGGTGGGGTTCCTGGCCGCGGTGTCGTCCGCGGCGCTGATCTGCGGGCTGATCGCGGTGCTGCTGCGCCGCCGGCCGGGCCGGCTGCTGATCGTGGTGGGCGCGGTGGTGGCGCTGCTGATCTTCGCCAGCCTGTTCGTGGCCGGGGCCCGGCTGCCGCGGGCGGTCTACGCCATCCCGGCACTGCCGCTGCTGACCATCGCGCTGACCGCGCTGCCGGCCACCGGGCGGTGGGCCCGGCCGGGCTGACCTACAACTTCTGCAGGGGCGCGTGGTTGTGCATGAGCTTGACCCGCCCGGCNCTGCCGAAGTCGATCAGCGACATCGCGGTCTCGCCGGTGCCGGTGACCTCCTCGACCCGGCCCAGCCCGTACTTGTCGTGGTTGACCCGGTCGCCGGGTTTGAGCACCAGCACCGGGCGCTTGGCGCCGCCGGTGGGCCGNATCGGCGACGGCTGCGCCGCACCGTAGCGGCCGGCCAGGCCCTGCGGGGCGGAGAACGACGGGGTCGGGTCGACGCGCCGCCACTCGACGAGCTCCGGCGGGATCTCGCGCAGGAACCGGGACTCCGGGTTGAGCATGGGCTGGCCCCAGNTCGAGCGCACCTTGGCGCGGGTGAGGTAGAGCCGGCGGCGGGCCCGGGTGATGCCGACGTAGGCCAGCCGGCGCTCCTCGCTCAGTTCGGTCGGGTCGCCGAGTGCCCGCATGTGCGGGAACATGCCGTCCTCCCAGCCGGTGACGAACACCGCCGGGAACTCCAGGCCCTTGGCGGTGTGCAGGGTCATCAGNGTGACCACGCCCGCGCCGTCCTCGGGCAGCTCGTCGGCGTCGGCGACCAGTGACACCCGTTCCAGGAACTGCGCCAGCACACCGGTGTCGGGGATGTCCTCGTCGGCCTCGTCGACCGCGGTGGCGTTGGCCAGGTCGGTGCTGAATTCGTGTGCGACGCTGACGAGTTCGTTGAGGTTGTCGAGCCGGGCCAGGTCCTGCGGGTCGTTGGAGTCCTCCAGCTCGCGCCGGTAGCCGGTGCGTTCCAGCACCGCCTCGACCAGGTCGCCCAGCTCGTCGCCCATCCGGCCGCGCAGCTCGTCGAGCATCTCGACGAAGGCGGCGATGGCCTTCTCCGAGCGGGTGTTGAGCATCGGCACCTTGCCCTCGGCGGCGGCCAGCAGCGCGTCGTTGAAGCTCATNCCGGTGTTCTCGGCGTAGACCGCCACGCACGCCTCGGCGCGGTCGCCGATGCCGCGGCGCGGGGTGTTGAGGATGCGCCGCATGCTCACCGAGTCGCCCGGGTTGTCCAGCACCCGCAGGTAGGCGACGATGTCGCGGATCTCCTTGCGCTCGTAGAACCGCACCCCGCCGACCACCTTGTACGGGATGCCGGCGCGGATGAACACCTCCTCGAGCGCCCGGGAGGAGTTGTTGGTGCGGTAGAACACCGCCATGTCGCCGTAGCTGTAGTCGCCGTCGGAGACGAGCGCCTCGATCTCCTCGGCGACGAACCGGGCCTCGTCGTGCTCGTTCTCGGCGACGTAGCCGACGATCGGGTCGCCCGCGCCGGCGTCGGTCCACAGCCGCTTCTCACGGCGGCCGGCGTTGTTGCGGATGACCGCGTTGGCGGCGTCGAGGATGGTCTGGGTGGAGCGGTAGTTCTGCTCCAGCATGATCGTGGTGGCGTTCGGAAAGTCCCGCTCGAAGTCCTCGATGTTGCGGATGGTGGCGCCGCGGAAGGCGTAGATGGACTGGTCGGCGTCGCCCACCACGCACAGCTCCGACGGGGTCAGCCCGTCGACCTCCTCCAGCCCGACCAGCTCGCGCACCAGCACGTACTGGGCGTGGTTGGTGTCCTGGTACTCGTCGACGAGCACGTGCCGGAACCGGCGCCGGTAGTACTGCGCGATGTTCGGGTAGTGCTGCAGCACCCACACCGTCTCGCCGATGAGGTCGTCGAAGTCCAGGGCGTTGGCCGCGCGCAGCCGGCGCTGGTACTCGGCGTAGACCTCGACGGTGATGCGGGTCAGCTCGTCGCTGGTGTCGGTGAGCGCGGCGGCGGCCTGTTCGGGGTCGACGAGTTCGTTCTTGTAGTTGGAGATGGCGTTGGCCAGCATCCGCGGCGAGTGCCGCTTGGCGTCCAGGCCCATGTCCTTGCCGATCATCATCAGCAGCCGCCGCGAGTCGTCGGCGTCGTAGATGGAGAAGTTCGAGTTCAGCCCGGGCAGCAGCGAGGCCTGGTTGCGCAGGATGCGCACGCAGGTGGAGTGGAACGTCGAGACCCACATCGACCGCGCCTGCGGGCCGACCAGCCCGACGACGCGTTCCCGCATCTCGGCGGCGGCCTTGTTGGTGAAGGTGATGGCCAGCACCTGGCCCACCCCGACGTCGCGGGCGGCCAGCAGGTAGGCGATGCGCCGCGTCAGGACCGCGGTCTTGCCCGAACCCGCCCCGGCGACGATGAGCAGCGGAGTGCCCTCGTGCAACACCGCCTGGCGCTGTTGCGGGTTGAGTCCCTCCAGGAGCTGGTCTACTGCGGTCGCGGTCGTCATATCGTCACCAACCTACCGCCGGGACACGACACCTTTGCGCCGGCGCGACCGGTGGTGGCAGACTTGAGGACGTGCTCAATGGGCAGGGACGATTTTTCTTCGGGCTCCGGATAGCGGCGCCCGTGGTCTGACTGCCCTCAGGAGAGCCCCGTGGTCCGCATCCGGATCCGGGGCTCGTCTCTTGTGTGGAGGCCCGGAGACCGGATGGAACCTGACAACCCGCCACACAACGAGAAGACGGAGAACGAGATGACGATCGAAACCCCCGCCGCCACCGACATCGACATCGAGGCGCTGCGCCGCGAGATCGACGAGCTCGACGCGACGATCCTGGCCGCGGTGAAGCGGCGCACCGAGGTGGCCCGGATGATCGGCAAGGCCCGGATGGCCTCCGGCGGGACCCGGCTGGTGCACAGCCGGGAGATGCAGGTGATCGAGCGCTACAGCGAGCTCGGGCCGGAGGGCAAGGACCTGGCGATGCTGCTGCTCACCCTCGGCCGCGGCCGCCTGGGGCGGTAGTCGGGCTCGAGCCGGCTGGGCCGGCAGTCGGGCTCGAGCCGGCGGGG
>JGI25326J35508_1002834_pt1 | contig 11244 bp, 8 predicted proteins | sample HigsolmetaAR201D_FD_35508 | JGI IMG/M metagenome (IMG submission 35508)
CCCCGCCACCCCCCCCGCCCCGGTCCCCCGGGCCGCGGGAGCGCGCGCCGCGCCACCGACAAACCTCTTGACAGGGTATCGGCCGCGGCGTAGAATGGCGCTGCCCGAATCGCCGCCTCGCGCGTCGGGGCGGCGGGCGTTCGCCGAACGCCAGGGGCGAGACAAGGGGTTCCGTGCGGTCCGAGACAACCCGAACCGGCACCCAGGGGGCGAGCCGGGCGGGTGGATTGTCTCGGCCGTGGTTGACATGGCTTCAGCCCCCGCGTAGTTTGGTTCCGCTTCGGAAGCGGGGCCGATTTCCCTGTCAAATGCCGGAATGCGGGGCGAGACCGCCCGAAAGGCGCAGTTCACCGCAACAAAGGAGGAGCCGCGGATGAAGTGAGTGTCGTCAGAATGCGCCCGACGTCGGGGTGCGGACAGCGCGGCGATTGCGCCGGAACGACACGCGCGCTCGCGGCGGTCCCCGACGAGGCAAGGACCGGCAGGTAGCAGGAAGGCAGCAGTTCCAGGAACACCCCATTGCCGTGGGAGGAACAATCAGATGAGTCTTCGTAAGACGACCAAGCTTGGGTTCGCCGTAGCGAGTGCGGCGCTGCTCGGCTTTGCCGCCTGCGACAAGGAGACCATCATCGAGCAGCCGCGTGATGTCTCGGTGACGGTCGCCCCGGAGGTGGCGGAGATCGAGGTGGGCGGGACCGTGCAGTTGGTGGCGGTCGTGCACAACTCGGAGAATCAGAATGTGACGTGGGCGTCGGCCGCGTCGAACATTGCGACGGTGAGCACGAGCGGCCTGGTGACGGGTGTTGCGCCGGGCACGGCGGTGATCACGGCGACGTCGGCGGCGGATCCGACGAAGAAGGCGACGGCGACGATCGAGGTGAAGGCGCCGGATCCGGGTGCGCCGGTGGAGGTGACGATCGTGCCGTCGGAGGTCTCGGACCTCATGGTGGGCGAGACGGTGCAGCTGGTTGCGGTGGTGAAGAACGCGAGCAACCAGGCTGTGACGTGGTCGTCGTCGGCGGAGGCGATCGCGACGGTGAGCGAGTCGGGTCTGGTGACGGCGGTCGCGCCGGGGATCGCGGTGATCACGGCGACGTCGGTTGCGGATCCGACGAAGAAGGCTGCGGCGTCGATCCGTGTGAACGCGCCGCCGCCGCTCGTGCTGACGCTGACGCCGGAGTCGGCGGAGATCAAGCCGGGCGAGACGCTGCAGCTGGTTGCGACGGTGTCGGATGGGTCGGCGGTGACGTTCAGCTCGTCGGCCGAGAACGTGGCGACGGTGGATGAGTCGGGCCTGGTGACGGGTGTTGCGCCGGGCACGGCGGTGATCACGGCGGCGGCCGTGGCGGATCCGACGGTTCGCAAGACGGCGGCGATCACGGTGGTTGCGCCGGTCGAGCCGACGGTCCAGATCAAGTCGATCACGCAGGGGGATCTGACGACGCCGGTCAACCCGAACAACGTGTCGGGGCAGATGGCGATCACGCTGAACGTGGATGCTCCGGCGGGGAGCGGCGTGAGCGCGGTTCAGCTGTTCATTGACGATGTGCTGGCGGGTGAGCAGACGTTCACGGCCGCGGACGGCGGTGACGTGGAGGCGCAGGCCGCGGAGATCGTGTTCATTGTGGACACGGNCAACTACGACAACGAGACGGGCGAGCCGGCCTGGCTGAACGGCGCGCGCACGGTGAGCGCGGTGCTGGCGGGCCAGGACGGGGCGGTCCGCGCGTCGACGAGCCAGCAGCTGACGTTCAACAACCCGGACGGCTTCCACGCGATCGTCGAGATCAAGAAGGACGGCGAGGTCGTCACGGCGACGGACGCCAATGGGCTCACCTGGATCTCGGGTGACGTGATCGTGACGCTGCTTCCGGTCATGTACTCGGGCCGGGAGATCGCGAGCGTGACGGTCGGCTTCAACGGTGCGCAGCGGACGGCGACGTCGGCTCCGTTCCAGGTGACGTTCGCGGCGAACGCGGGCGCGCCGGGCACGGGCGCGAACGCGGTGATCGGCGGCGCGCCGGGCGCTCGTCCGGTGGTGATCGCGTCGCTGACGACGCAGGGCCAGCCGGGTCCGGCCGGGTTCGGCACGTTCCGCAACGCGTCGGATCCGTCGCTCAACGTGGTGCGGCTCGACAACCGTCCGCCGACGATCGCCTCGTTCACGCTGCGGACGCAGGCGGGCGCGGTCGAGTGCTGCGTGGACGGCTGGGTCGGCCCGGACTATGACTTCACGGACCAGACGGGCGCGCTGACGGGCGTTGGCGACGCCGGCGTCGGGCGCGTGACGGACATCACCTACTACGCCGCGCTGGCTTCGGTCGCTGCGACGCCGAACCAGGTCGTGGCCATCGGCGATGTGATCACGACGGGCGATGACCTGCCGGAGACGGAGTTCAACAACATCTATCGGGTGGCGGTCTATCTCTGCGACGCGCTGCTGAACTGCGCGGCCTACGAGCTGGACACGCTGATCGGCGTGGACAAGACCGCCCCGCCGGACCTCCAGTTCGACGCCGGGACCGTTGCCGACAAGGCGATCAACCCGCCCACGACCAGCGAGTTCATCATCGCTCCGATCGCGGATGACTACGCGAGCGGCTATGGCCCGAACTCGCTGCTGGCCTCGCTCGTGTTCAACTTCGGCGAGGCGTGCGTGGTCGGCACGGGTGCCAGCTGCGCGCCGGCGGACGTTGCCAAGGCCACCGACGGCTACTCCGACGTCTTCGACGCGGGCCACACCGGCCAGGGCTACTACACGTTCACGGCGTTCGGCCGTGACAAGGCCGGCAACCGGACGAACACGCTCACGCGCACGGTCCTGCGGGACACGGAGGCGCCGGTGTTCGGCAACATCATCGTCCCGGTCCAGGGCGAGTACAAGGGCGGTGAGCCGCTCGCGTTCAGCGTGCTCGCGCGGGACAACGTGGACCTGCTGGCGCACAGCTTCCGGCTGATCTACGACGGGAACGCCATTCCGTTCGGCCCGTTCGTGACGATCGGCGATGGCGTCGGCTTCAACGCCAACCGGACCACGGAGGCCACCCTCGAGGCGAACTATCCGTACATGCGGACGGTCGAGTACGTGGATGGCGCGAACGCTCCGTCCGGCACGCTGTTCAAGCCGGAGGCCGCGGCCTGGTACGTGGTCGACGTGGCTGGCAACATCGCGTACACGGACCAGGCGCTGGCGGACCTGACGATGGAGGATGGCGTCTCGGCGACTACGTTCGGCGTGACGACCTTCACCGTGGAGCTGAACGGCAGCACGCTGTCGGCGCGTGCCCGCGGCAACACGGGCAACTGGGCCAACCCGTACGCGGTGGTCCACTTCTACGCGGTCGACGGGGATGGCATCGTCCAGTACGTCGGCTCGGCCACGGGGGCCACGCTGGGCGATGACGGCGGGATCCGGACGTACACGTGGAAGGTCACGTACAACGCGGCCAACTTCACGGATCCGGTCGCCAACCTGTTCGCGATCGCGGTGACGTCGGCCGGCGACGGCCTCATGAGCGACTGGATCACGCCCTGAGTGGAGTGATCCCGCCCACNGAGCCGTGAGACGGGGGCCCCGCCGCAAGGCGGGGCCCTTCGTCATTTTCGGGTGGCCTGGTGATGCGAGACTGCCGGGGGCGCCTCATGATCGACCGGGCCTGACCGTGCGGCGAGGTGCCCGGCGAAGGAGGGTGTCGGCCTGGAGGCGGGAGACGGGCTAGCGCGGTCGGATGGCCGGCGGGAGCGGGTGCGGGTGAACGGGCGGTGGTCGCGCGCTCGCTCGGCTGAGCCCGGTGATGTCGAGACCCCGGTCGCGGGGCTCTATTTCAAGCGCAGGCCCGGGCGAGGTCGTCGGGGGTTTCGGCGATGAGCGCGCCGAGGGCCGCGGCCCGTTCGACGAAGGCGGCCCGGCGGTCGGGGTCGCGCCGGGACCAGAGCACGGCCACAGGGACGACGCCGGCGTCGACTGCGGCGAGGATGTCGGTGATGCTGTCACCGGCGTAGATGGCGTGCTCCGGCGGGACCCGGAGGGATTGGAGGGCGAGGCGGATGCCGGAAGGGTCGGGCTTGGGGGCGGGGACGTCGTCGTCCATGACGAGGGCGTCGAAGGGGCCGAGGGGCGCGTGGGCGGTGGTGATCTCCCAGGCGCGGCGGCTCTTGCCGGTGACGATGCCGAGGGGCCGGCCGGCGGCGCGGAGCCGCTGGAGGAGCTCCGGCACGCCGTCGTAGATCCCGCCGAAGAGGGTGGGGTGGAGCGCCTCGTAGTGGCGGTAAAAGTGCTCGAAGCAATCGGCGAGCGCCGCGGCCCCGACCTGGCTCTGGAAGAGGCGGATCTCGGAGCGGGGCTCGAGGGCGAGGATCTCGGCGTCGGAGAGGGCGCGGCCGAGGAAGGGCACGAGGGCCCGGCGGTAGGCCTCGAGGTAGAGGTCCCGGGTCCGGATCAGGGTACCGTCCAGGTCGAAGAGCACGGCCGCGGGCGGCGCGTCGTTGCCGAGGCGGGCGCGGAGCTCACGGGCGAAGTCGCTCATTCCTTGCGTTGCCAGGGGATTCATCGTGCGCGGGCGCCCGACGGAGTGCCGGGCGCAACGGATCGGATGTGTATACGCCGGACGGGGCCGTGCGGTCCGTGGCGGCAGGGAGGGAGTGGCGGCGGGCCGGTCGGCGGCCGCATGGCTCGCGCCGCGGTCGTGCGTGAACGGTCGGGCCGGGGACCCGGCGCGGCCTGCGGGGCGTGCCGGGAGCGGCGCCGTCGTTGGCGCGGGAGCGAACGCGCGGGGCGCGCGGCCGGCCCGTGGGACCCGGGCGGAACCGGGGATGCGAACAGGCGACGATCATGATCATCCGTGCGGAGTCGCTGACGAAGCACTATCGGGTGAAGGTCAGGGATCCCGGCCTCCGGGGGGCGCTCCGGTCGGTCTTCCGGCCGCGGTACCGGGAGGTGGTGGCGGTGGAGTCGGTCACGTTCGGGATCCGGGAGGGGGAGATCGTGGGGTTCCTGGGCCCGAACGGGGCGGGGAAGACCACGANGATCAAGATGCTGGCGGGTCTCCTGTACCCGACCCGGGGCCGGGCGGTCGTGGCGGGCTACGACCCTTGGANGGGGGGCGCGGCGTTCCGGAGCCGGTTCGCGCTGGTGCTGGGGAACAAGCAGCAGCTGGTGTGGGACCTGCCGCCGGAGGAGACATTCCTGCTGAACCGGGCGATCTACGCGGTGTCGTGGCCGGACTACCGGCGCCGGGTGGACGAGCTGGTGGGGCTGCTGCGGCTGGAGGATGTGCTGGGGAAGCCGGTGCGGCAGCTCTCGCAGGGGGAGCGGATGAAGTGCGAGCTGGCGGCGGCGCTGATCCATCATCCGCGGATCCTGTTCCTGGACGAGCCGACGCTGGGGCTGGACATCACGGCGCAGGAGACGATCCGGGCGTTCGTGCGGGACTACCGGGACAGGACCGGGGCGACCGTGCTGCTGACGTCCCATTACATGGCGGACGTGACGGCGCTGGCGGACCGGGTGCTGATCATCAACCACGGCCGGCTGCTGTACGATGGGGCGCTGGGCGCGCTGGCGGAGCGGATCGCGCCGGTGAAGCGGGTGGAGCTGACGTTTTCCCGGGAGGTGGCGGGGGCGGAGGTGGAGCGGTTCGGCGTGGTGCGGAGCCGGGAGCCGCGGCGGGCGACGCTGGAGGTGCCGCGGGACGGGGTGGCGCAGGTGAGCGGCCGGCTGTTGTCGGAGCTGCCGGTGGCGGATCTCACGATCAGCGACCCGCCGATCGAGGAGGTGATCGGGCGGGTGTTCGCGGGCGAGACGGGCGCGGGGGCGCCGTGAGCGGGCCGGGAACGCGGGAGCGGCCGGGGCCGGGGCCCGATGGAAGCGCCGATCCCCGGGAGGGACGAAGCGGGAGCGGCCAGGGCCTGACGTGGGCGGCGGACGGTGGTGGGCGCGCGCCGCGGGAGGGGTGGGTGCGGCGGTACCTGGCGCTCATGCGGGTGGGGTGGCTGGTGGATCTGCAGTACCGGGCGGCGATCGTGATCTGGCTGGTGCTGGGGGCCGCGCAGCCGCTGGTGTCGCTGGCGATCTGGTGGGTGGTGGCGGGGGGCGGGGAGGNGGGCGGGTTCGGGCGTGCGGATTTCGCGCGCTACTTCTTCGCGCTGATGCTGGTGGACCAGCTCACGCTGGCGTGGGACGTGTGGTACATCGACCGGTGGATCCGGGAAGGGGAGATGAACTTCCGGCTGGCGCGGCCGCTGGACCCGATCCACGAGGCGATCGCGGACAACCTGGCGTACAAGGCGAAGTCGGCGGCGCTGACGGCGGGGGTCTGGGCGGTGACGGCGGTGTTCTGGCCGGCGGTGCGGCTGCCGTTCGAACCGGCGCAGTGGCTGCTGGCGGGGATGGCGGTGGTGCCGGCGATGGCGATCCGGTTCTTGAGCACGTACGTGAACGGGCTGCTGGCGTTCTGGACCACGCGGGCGACGGCGATCGCGGAGCTGCAATACGGGCTGTCGCTATTCCTGTCGGGGCGGATCGCGCCGCTCTCGCTGCTCCCGCCGGTGGTGACGGCGGCGGCGGGGGTGCTGTGGTTGCCGTACATGCTGGCGTTCCCGGTGGAGGTGCTGACCGGGCAGGTTACGGCGGGGCCGGAGTATCTGCGGGGGCTGGGGTGGCAGCTCCTGTGGGTGGGGATCTGGCTGGGGCTGTACCGGGTCGTGTGGGTCCGGGGCCGGCGGCACTACGGCGCGGTGGGAGGGTGAGCGATGAGGGTGGAGGCGACGACGTCGCGTCAGCCCCCCTCGCCCCGGGGCGTGTCCCGGCTCCGGCGGCTGGCCGCGGTGCTGCGGGCGTTCTGGGCGGTGAACCTTGCGGAGGAGCTGCAGTACCGGGCGAACCTGCTGGCGAGCGTGGTGGGCACGGGTTTCTGGCTGGGGACGGCGGTGCTCACGGCGGCGGTCTTCTTCCGGCAGACGCCGGCGCTGGGCGGGTGGAGCTTCTGGCAGGTGGTGGCGCTCCTGGGCGTGTTCAACGCGGTGGCGGGCGTGGTGGAGGCGGTGCTCCGGCCGAACGTGGGGCGGATCGTGGAGCACGTGCGGCGGGGGACGATGGACCTGATCCTGTCGAAGCCGGTGGACGCGCAGTTCCAGGTCACGTTCCGGCGGATCGTGATCTGGCGGGGCGTGGACATCGTGCTGGGGCTGGGGCTCACGGCCGCGGCGCTGGTGATCGGCGGGCGCTGGCCGGGGATCGTGGAGGTCGTGGCGTTCGTGGTGGCGCTGGCCGCGGCGGTGGCGATCGCGTACGCGATCTGGCTCGGGCTCATGAGCCTGGCGTTCTGGTTCGTGGCGGTGGAGAACCTTTCGATCCTGTTCGACGCGCTGTACGAGTCCGCGCGCTTCCCGGTGACGGCGTACCCGGGCGCGATCCGGTTCGTGCTCACGTACCTGGTGCCGATGGCGTGGATCACGACGGTCCCGGCGGGGGCGTTGACGGGGCGGGTGGGCCCGGGGTTCGCGCTGGTGTCGGCGCTGGTCGCGGCGGCGGCGCTGGCGCTCACGCGGCTCCTGTGGCGGGTGGCGCTGCGGCGGTACACGAGCGCCGGGGGCTGAGGGTCGCCGGGCGACGTCGTCCGGAGCTTGCCCCGTCTCGCGCCGGAACCTTACCTTGCGCGGCAAACCCCGTGGACAGGTGGTCGAGGCGGCGCATCTGCCGCCCGGGAGGATGCCCATGTCCGATCCCGTGCTCCCGCCCGTGCGGGCGGTGTTCCGCGCGATCGCGCGGACGGTGGTGCCGGAAGCCGCGGCGCTGGACGGCGCGGCGTGGGACGAGCTGGAGCGGATCGTGGAGCGAGCGCTGGCGGCGAGGCCGCCGAAGCTGCGGCGCCAGCTCGGGCTGCTCATCCGGATGATCGACGTGCTGGCGGTGCTGCGGCACGGCCGTCGGTTCGCGGCGCTGGACGACGGTCGCCGGGCGCGGCTGCTCGGCGCGCTCCAGGACTCCCGGTTGCTCCTGCTGCGGCGGGGTATCTGGGGGCTCCGGACGCTGGTGTTCATGGGCTACTACGCCCGGCCGGCCGCGGCCGAGGCGATCGGGTACCGTGCGGACCCCGCGGGGTGGGAGGCGCGGCGATGATCGAGAAGTCGTACGACGTGGTGATCATCGGCTCCGGCGCGGGCGGCGGGACGGTGGCGCAGGCGCTGGGCCCGCTGGCCCGGGACGGGCTGCGGGTGCTGGTGGTCGAGCAAGGTCCGCGGCTCCAGGACCACGAATTCACCGGCCGGGAGCTGGACATGGCGGACTCCCTGTACGAGGACGGCGGCGGGTTCCTGACCGCGGACGGGACGATGACGCTGGCGTTCGGGCGGGTGTACGGGGGGTCGACGGTGGTGTACACGGGCACGTCGCTGATCGCGCCGGAGCGGGTGATCCGTCGCTGGGGCGTGCCGGGGCTGTCGTACGAGGACATCGAGCGCCGGTCCCGCAAGTACATGGCGGAGAACAACGTGCACCTGCTCGCTCCGGAGGGGATCAACGAGAACAACCGGCTGTTCGTGGAGGGCGCGCGGCGGGCCGGCTACCCCGCCGAGCAGTTCCCGGTGAACGTGAAGGGGTGCAAGGGGTCGTCGCTCTGCAACCTGGGGTGCCCGAACGGGGCGAAGCAGGGGACGAACCGGGTGCAGCTGCCGAACGCGGAGCGGATGGGGGTGGAGGTGGTGACCCGGGCGGAGGCGCTCCGGATCGAGGAGCGGGCGGTGGTGGTGCGGGTCACGGAGCGGCCGCCGGGCGGGAAGGGGCTGCCGTCGGAGTGGGCGCCGGGCGAGTACCGGATCCGTGCGGGGACGGTCGTGGTGTCGGCGGGCGCGGTCGGCTCGCCGGCGCTGCTCCTCCGTTCCGGGGTCGGGCGGATGCTGCCGCGGCTGGGGCAGGGCTTCACCTGCCATCCGGCGCACATCCTGGTGGCGGAGCATCCGCGGGAGATCACGAACGACGTGGGTCACCCGAAGAGCTACTACGTGGACCGGGCGGAGGAGGAGGGGTACGTCCTGGAGACGTGCATGTACTTCCCGTTCACGACGGCGAAGAACATGACCGGGTTCGGGGCGGAGCACAGCCGGTTCATGCGTGCGTTCCCGCGGCTCCAGATGATCCTGGTGCTGGCGGTGGACGAGGCGGTGCCGGAGAACCGGGTGACGGTGGACCGGGCGGGGCGTCCGGTGGTGCACTACACGTTCACGGCGGAGACGATCGAGCGGCTGGTGCGGGGGACGCGTGCGTCGGCGAAGATCTTCTTCGGCGCGGGCGCGGTGCGGGTGCACGCGCCGTCGGCGGATCCGACGACGATCGAGGCGGCGGACGCGGGGCGGGTGGACGCGCTCATCTCGTCGCGGCACTTCAAGCCGGGGAAGGTCTCGGTGTCCGCGGCCCACCTCATGGGCGGGTGCGCCATGGGGCGGGACGCCCGGGACTCGGTGACGGACGCGTGGGGTCGGGTGCACGGCGTGCCGTGGCTGCGGGTGGCGGACGCGAGCCTCTTCCCGAACGCGCTGGAGATCAACCCGTACCTCACGATCATGGCGCTGGCGGACCGGGTGGCGGAGGGGCTGCGGGCGGAGCTGGGCGCGCCGGCGGCGGAGGCCGCGCCGGGCGGCGTTTCGTAGTCCGATCGGCCCGGACGCGGTTCCCGGGCGTCAGGAGGCCCTGCCGGGGCGGCCGGTGCGCGCCGGAGCCCGGGCAGGGCCTTTCCGTCGGTCGTGCCGCGCGGGCGCCGGGGAGCGGGTGCCGGGCCCCGCCGACCGCCCGGGGCGGCCGGGCTACTCGGAGCTGGATGCGCCGGGGAGCCCGGCCTCGGCGAGCAGGATCAGGAGCGCCTGCTGGATGGCCCGGGGGCCGTCCCGGTTGATCCACCACTCGCCCGGCGCGTGGCCCTCGCCGCCGATCCCGCCCCGCCCGATCGTGATGGCGGGGATCCCGAGGGCGATCGGGATGTTCGCGTCGGTGGACGAGCGGCCGAGCCGGGGCTCGTTGCCGTTGAGGAGCACGGCGGCCATGGCTCGCCGGAGGAGCGGCGCGTCCGTGGGCGTCTCGCCGGACGGGCGGTCGCCGATCAGCTCGACCTCCATCTCGAGGGGCGGGCCGTGGCGGTGCATGGTGTTCTGCTCCGCCAGGGCGCGGTCCATGGCATGGCGGAAGATGGAGTCAATGGCCGCGAGCGCCGTGGGCGACTCGGAGCGCATGTCGACCTCCATCCAGCTCTCGAAGGGGATGGAGTTGACGGAGGTCCCGCCGCCGATGCGGCCCACGTTGTAGCTGGTGCGCGGGCCGGTGGCGGTGAAGCGGGCGGCCTCCTCGTCGAAGAGGCGTATGGCGCGGCCGAGGGCGTGGATCGGGTTCGCGGTGCCGAACGCGCCCCAGGAGTGGCCGCCGGGGCCCTTGAAGGCCACGCGGTAGCGGCGGGACCCGAGCGCCTGGTGGGTGATGGCATCGTCCTCGCCGCCGTCGACGGCGATGAACGCGTCGATGCGGGGCCCGCCCTGGCGGAACAGGTATTTCACCCCGCGCAGGTCGCCGAGCCCCTCCTCGCCGACGGTGCCGATGAAGAGGAGATCGGCCCGGGTGCGGAGGTTCGCGGCGTTCATGGCGCGGAGGACGGTGAGCACGACCATGAGGCCGCGGGTGTCGTCGCCGATCCCGGGGGCGAAGAGGGTGTCCCCGCGCTGGCGGACGGTCACGTCCGTGCCCTCGGGGAAGACGGTGTCGAGGTGTCCGGCGAGGGCCACGGTGCGGTCGCCGGTGGTGCCNCGCCGGAGGGCGATCACGTTCCCCTCCTCATCGATGTAGACGGTGTCCGCGCCGGCCTCCCGGAGCATCTCCGCGTACTTGCGGGCGCGGACCTCCTCCTTGAAGGGCGGCGCCGGGATCTCGGTCAGCGTAATGAGGTCCCGAATGGTGATGCTGTCCGTCTCCACGATGAACTCGAAGGCGCGGCGGACGTCCGGCCGTGCGGCGATGCGGCGGAGCTCGTCGCAGTAGGGGTTGCGCGCGGCGTCGCATTGGGCCTTCGCGGCGGGCGGCGCGGGCGTGCCGGCGGGCGCCGGGGCGCACTCCGGGCAGCCGGCGAGCGGCCAGGCGAGGAACAGCGCGAGGTACGGCAGATTCAGCATTCACGCCTCCTGTCAGCGATCGGCGGCAACTTCGCGGGCTCTGGCGGCGGGCGCAAGCCCGGCGGGTGGGTATCGGGGCGGGGNCCCGCTCCGCCC
>JGI25326J35508_1002855_pt1 | contig 11164 bp, 9 predicted proteins | sample HigsolmetaAR201D_FD_35508 | JGI IMG/M metagenome (IMG submission 35508)
CTTCGCCCTCGACCAGCTGCTCGGCTACCACACGCCGACCGGCACCGCGCTGCCCATCGCGCTGCTGAGCGCGGGCGCCCACCTGGAGCGCCACCGGCTCGNCNCCNTGCTGGCGCTCTCCGCNGCGTACGTGCCGCTCGTGGTCGCGCTCGACCGGCTCCACCCGGGCNCCGAGGAGCCGAGCGAGTTCGTCACGTTCTACCTGGCGCTGGCGCTGTTCTGGGGGATCGGGGCGTGGCTGCGCTCCACCCGGGCCGCCGAGGCGGAACGCCGCCGCCGCGTCGCCGAGGCGACCCGGGCCGCCGAGCGCACCCGGATCGCCCGCGAGCTGCACGACGTGGTGACCCACCACGTGACCGCGATGGTGGTGCAGGCCGAGGCGGCACGGTACCTCACCGCCTCGCCCGACCGGCTCGACGCGGCACTCGACGCGATCACCGACACCGGGCGGCGGGCCGTCGCCGACCTGCGGCGGCTGCTCGACCTGCTCAACCCCGGCCACGACGCCCCCGGCCGGACGCCGTCCCTCGGCGAGCTGTCCGCGCTCGTCGAGCGGACCCGCCGGGCCGGGCAGCCGGTCGAGCTCGTCGAGGACGGCAAACCCGCCGAAATCGCCGGAAGCGCCGAGCACGTGGCCTATAGGGTCGTGCAGGAGGCCCTGACGAACGCCCTGAAGTACGCGCACGGCAGCCGCACCGGGGTCCGCGTGCGCTACGGCGAGAAGGAGATCACCGTGGAGGTCACCAACGACGGCTCCGGTACCCGGAGCGCCTCCCCGGGTGGCGGCGGGCGCGGCCTCGCCGGGCTCCGGGAGCGGGTCGAGGCGCTCGGCGGCGACTTCGACGCCGGGCCGGCGGCCGGCGGCGGCTTCGCCGTACGGGCCCGGATCCCCGTGGGCGGCGCGTCGTGACCGAGCCGATCCGCGTGCTGGTCTGCGACGACCAGCCGCTGATCCGCACCGGGTTCGCCACGATCATCGACGCGCAGCCCGACATGGAGGTGGCAGGCGAGTGCGGGGACGGCCGCACCGCGGTCGAGCTCGCCCGGCGGCTGCGCCCGGATCTGGTGATCATGGATGTGCGCATGCCGGGGCTCGACGGCATCGAGGCGACCCGGCGGCTCGCCGGGGCGGGCGTGCCGGATCCGGTCAAGGTGCTCGTGGTGACNACGTTCAACCTCGACGAGTACGTGTACGAGGCGCTGCGCGCGGGCGCGAGCGGCTTCCTGCTCAAGGACGCCCCGCCCGCGCACCTGCTGCACGGCATCCGCACCGTCGCGTCGGGCGCCGCGCTGCTCGCGCCCGAGGTGACCCGGCGGCTCGTCGGCAGGTTCGCCTCCCGCATCCGGCCCGCCGAGCGGCCCGCGGCCGAGCCGCCGCTCACCCCGCGCGAGCTGGAGGTGCTGCGCCTCATCGCCGAGGGCCTGTCGAACAGCGAGATCGCGGACACCCTGGTGATCAGCCAGGAGACGGTGAAGACGTACGTGTCGCGCATCCTCACCAAGCTCGACCTGCGCGACCGGGTGCAGGCGGTCGTCTACGCCTACCGCAACGGCCTGGTGACCTGAGGAGTGCCGGAGAGGTACGGCGGGCCGGCGCGGCCTGGGACCGGACGGGCCAGGGTAGCGGACCGGGGACCGGCCGCCCGCGCCCGCCGTACCCGCGAGCCGTCCGCGACGAAGGGGATGAGCAAGGCGAATGGCTACCACGGGGTTCCAAGGAGCGATCTTCGACGTCGACGGGGTGCTCGTCGACTCGCCGCACGAGCGCGCCTGGCGGCAGGCGCTGCGCGAGCTGATGGAGGGCGAGTGGGCGGACATCCGGGACCGGACCACCTGGTCGCCGGAGGCGTTCACCTCCGAGGTGTACCAGCGGGTGATCTCCGGCAGGCCGCGGATGAGCGGCGCGCTGGGCGCGCTGGAGCACTTCCGGGTGCCGGACGCGGCCGGCCGGGCGAAGGTCTACGCGGACCGCAAACAGCGGCTCATCGTCGGGTTCATCGAGGCCGGCGAGTTCACCGCGTTCCCCGACGCGATCCGGTTCGTGCTCGCCGTACGCGCGGCGGGCATCCCGATGGCGGCGGCCTCCTCGTCGAAGAACGCCGACCGGTTCCTCAAGCGCATCCGCGTCGACACGTTCGCCGAGCGGGAGCGGCTCGGCCACGACTTCGTCCGGCCGGGCATGACGCTGTACGACCTGTTCGCCGCCGACCTGTCCGGCCGCGACCTCGCCCACGGCAAGCCGGACCCGGAGATCTTCCTCGTCTCCGCCGCCGAGCTCGGCGTGCCGCCGGAGCACTGCTTCGTGGTCGAGGACGCCGTGAGCGGGGTGCGGGCGGCGAAGGCCGGCGGCATGGCCGCGCTCGCCGTCGCCCGGGCCGGGGACCGCGCGCTGCTCGCCGCCGCCCGGGCCGACCTCGTCGTCACCAGCCTCGACGAGGTCGACGTGGCCGCGCTCGCCGAGCACCGGCTCGCGGCCCGGCGGGCCTGACCACGGCCCCGGTACGGCTCAGCCCGCCGCGGCCGCCGGGGCGGGGGCGGCCCGTCGGGACCGGATGCGGCGGCTGACGAACACGTAGAGGTAGAGGGCCCAGCCGAGGGTGATGATGGCGAGGGTCGCCACCGGGCCCGCGGGCACGCCCGGGGCGGCGGCGATCTCGTCGAGGGCGCGGGCGCAGGTGACCACGGTGAGCGGCACGGTGTAGCCCGCGAAGAAGCCGAGGCCGAGGACGCGGCCGACGACGAGGAACCAGGCGTACCGGCGCACGCTCGCCGGGACCTTCGGGGCGGGCCGCCGGGCGAGCCGGGCGCGCAGGTAGGTCTGCGCGTCGTCCATCAGGTTCTTGTTGCCGGTGAGGTTGGCGTACGCGAAGTAGACGTCGGTCCGCATGAAGAAGAGGAACTGCCAGACGATCTGCGACAGGCAGATCAGCATCACCAGCCGGACGACGTCGTTGTCGGTGAGTAGAGCGCGCACAGGCAGGCGCACACCAGCAGGAAGTCGGTGCGCATCCCGGCGAGGTGCACCCGGTACCGGGAGCGGCGGGGCGTCTGCCAGATGCCGGTGACCCGGGTCTGCACGACGAGGAACTGCAGCCGGGTGCCGAGCGACAGCTCGGCGCGCACGCCGAGGGAGCGGGCGGCGAGGATGTGGCTGAACTCGTGCACGAACACGAGCAGCCAGGAGCCGACGGCGAAGGAGACGGTGAACGCGAGGCTGTCCGCCCAGACGATCTCGTCGTACGACGGGATGATCTCCGGCCGGGCGATCACCGCGGCGAGCGCGCCGCAGGCGACCAGGCCGATGAGCACGTTCGCGGCCGTCGAGAAGAACGGCCGGGCCGTGGCGGGGGAGATGCGGTCCCACAGGTTCGGCGGGCGTTGCGGCGGGCGGAGCAGCCCGGCCGCGTCGAGGCCGGCCACGAAGTCGGCCACGTCCACGTCGACGCCGCGGGTGCGGTGGATCTCGGCGCGCACCTCGTCCACGGTGCGGGTGCCGTCGAGCAGGGCGACCACGTCGGCGGCGATCGCGGGCACGTTGACGAACGTCTCGCCGTTGCCGATCACGTAGTCGTCGGGGCCGTCCCGGACGACGCTGAGGAAGGACAGGTCGGGTCGGGTCACCGGCAGACCTCGCAGTCGGCCGCGCGGGTGAACTCCCGGGCGGTGGTGGTGAGGGTGAGCAGGTCGAGGTAGACCGTGCGGCCGAGGATCGCGGGCGGGCCGGTGCGCGTCGCCCACCGGATGATCTCCGCGGCGAGCATGCCGGAGACGATCACGCACAGCGGGGCGAACGCCGGGATGATCCGGCCGGCGTTCTCCGGGGTGGGCAGCGTGGCCCTGCCGTACCGTTCGGCGAGCTCACGCTCCTGGCAGGCGAGGCAGGCGGTCTCCCCGGGGACGACGAGCGGGCCGGCCAGGCCCATGTGCTGGTTGAACCCGCCGGTGACGAACGGCACGCCCGCCTCCACGCAGGCCCGGTTGACCCAGCGGCGGATGTGCGGCTGCGGGGTGTCGACCGTGTTCACCACGAGGTCCGCGCCCTTGATCACCTCGGCGACGTCGGCGGCCGAGCTCAGGCGGCGCGGCACCGGGTCGATCGCCGCCTCCGGCTCGTGCTCGCGCAGCCGCCGGGCGGCGGCGGTGACCTTGGGGGTGCCGACGTCGCCCGTGGTGTAGAGGTGCTGGCGGTGCAGGTTCGACGGCTCGACGTGATCGTCGTCGACGAGGCGCAGGGTACGCACCCCGGCGGTGGCGAGCTGCACCGCGACCGCGCCGCCGATCGCGCCGACGCCGAGCACCGCCACGGTGAGCCGGGCGAGCGCGCGCAGGGCCTCCTCGACCCGCTCGGCCGGGTGGAACATCGACAGGAACAGCGCCTGGCGGGAGCGGCGCTCGTCCGCGGTGAGCCGCGCGGTGTCGCTCTCCCGCACCAGGATCCGGGCGGCGAGCAGCCGATCCACGGCCGCGTCGATCTCCTCCGGGGAGGCGCCCGCGACGCGCCCGTACAGTTCCGCGCGCTCGCGCGGGCCCGTCGCGCACAGCCGCAGTAAATCGCGCAACGGCGGCTCGACCGGTTCCAGAATTTGCCCGGTCGGGGGAAAGTCGCCAAGCCTGGCCCGGCCCGACAAATCGTCGAGGAAGAATGGGAAGGCAGGATTGACCTGAACCCGCATCTCGGTCGGCTCTCAGGGGGTGGACGGTGGGGCCGCCGGAGGGCGCGGCGGCCCCATGCCCAGGTCAGCAGCTGTTGCTGTTACCGGTCGTCTCGACCTCCTCGACCTTCTTGATCTCGATCTTCACGGATCGCCCCTTCCGTTGTCGATGTCGACTTCACCGGTAGTGTGGAGCTTAAGTAAGGTTCCCGAGTAAGGCAATACCCTGTTTTTGGGGTGTGCGTTACGTGATTGCCTTTTCTCCGATCGTGATCTCAGTCCGAAATTCTTTTAAGGAATTCCGTTACCCGTTGCCACATGAGGGTGGCGGCGCACGGGTCGTAGTCGGGCAGGCCGGGATCGGCGAACAGGTGCGCGTCGGTCGGGTAGGTGTGCACCTCGAACGCGGCGCCGGAGGCGGTGACGAGCCGCTCCAGCTCGGCGACCGTCGCGGACTCCACCCACGGGTCGCCCTCGCCGTAGTGCACCTGGACCGGCACGCCGGCGGGCCACGGGCCGGCCAGCGCGTCGTCCGCCACCGCGCCGTGCATGAGGATCAGGCCCCGGGCCGCCGGGTGCGACGCGGCGAGCGTGCCGGCCGCGGCGGCCCCGAGGGAGAACCCGGCGAACACCACGGGACGGTCGACGGACTCGCCGAACCGGCGCACCCGCCGCCTGATCTCCTCGACGCCGAGCGCGTCGCGCTTGCGCAGCCCGTCCTCGACCTCGTCGAACACCTCGCCGTCGTAGTAGTCGGGCACCACCACGGTGTGCCCTGCCGCGCGGAGGATGTCGGCGGCGGCGTGCACGCCCGGACGCAATCCCAGTGCGGAGTGCAACAACATGATCTCGGCCACGCGGCCTGTGTATCACCGCACACCGACACTGACAATGACCATGTCCGGACGTCAGGTGGCGCGGTCGAGTCCGGGGCCGCGCCGCCCGCGGCCCGGCGCCCGGGCCCGGAGGTACGGCCCGGCCGCCGGAAGGGCCGTCCGGTCAGTGCGCCACCGGGTGGTTCGCCAGGAACACCCCGTGCGGGTCGCGCTCCCGCTTGATCCGCCGCAGCCGGTCGAGGGTGGCGGCGGGGAAGGTGTGCGCCACGGTCTCGCCCGCCCCGAGGCAGATGTACGGCCTGCGCCCGGTGACGAGCCCGCCCAGGTCGCCGGCGATCCGCCGCTGCCGCTCCCGTATCGCCGCGGCGGTGTCCGGCCCGGTCACCGCGCCGAACGTGTACAGCAGGTACGGCTCGGCCGGCGCGCCGCACGCGCCCCCGTCCGGCCGCTCCTCGGCGAGCGCGCCGCCGAGGTGCCGGATCTGCACGCCGCNGAGCGGGTCGATCGGCTCGTGCAGCAGCACCCGCAGCGCGGCCTCGTCGAGCCCGGTGAGCAGCTCGCCCCCGGACGCGCTCGGCATCGGGTCGACGGGGTCGCCGGTGATCGCGCCGAGCTCGGCCGGGGTGAGCGGCCCTCTGGTGTCCTGGAGCGGGCCGCCGATCGCGTCGAGCGGCTTGAGCAGGTCCCGCGCCTCGTCGGCCTCGCCGAGGAAGGCGACGCTCACCGTGACCATGGGCGGCACGCCCGGCAGGTTCAGCCGGCCGAGCCACGCCGACAGGGCCGGCGGCGCCTGCGCGGTGACCTCCAGGTAGGCGGCGGCCACCTCGTCCGCCCGGGCGAGCGGCCACGCCATCGCCCCGCCGTACAGGGCCGGGGCCGGGAACAGTTCGAACTCGATCGCGGTGACGATCGCGAAGTCGCCCCCGCCGCCGCGCAGCGCCCAGAACAGCTCCGGATCGGACCCGGCGGTCACCCGGGCCCGCTCGCCGTCGGCGTCCACCACCTCGAACGCGGTCACCGCGTCCGCGGCCCAGCCGTACCGGCGGCCGAACCAGGACAGCCCGCCGCTGAGCGTGTAGCCGGTGACGCCCACCACCGGCGAGCTCCCGGCGAGCCCGGTCAGCCCGTACGGCGTGGCCGCCGCCAGCACCCGGTCCCAGGTCACGCCCGCCCCCACCCGGGCCAGCCGCCGCTCGGGCCGTACCACGACCTCGTCGAGGCGGCGGGTGCGCAGCAGGATCGCCCCGTCCGTGCCGGGCGCCGCACTGTGCCCGGTCGTCTGCGCGGCCACCGCGCGCCCGGCCGTGCGCGCGTACCGCACCACGGCGGCGACGTCGTCCGCGTCCGCGGCCTCCACCACCGCGGCGACCGGCTGCTCGACCGCCAGGTTCCACGGCCGGGCCGCCTCGGCGAAGCCCTCGTCGCCCGGCAGCAGGACCCGGCCGGAGACGGCCGCGCGCAGCCCGAGGCCGGCTTCCATGTCGGCTCGCATTGTCGTACCCCACTCCTACGCTCGGTCCGCGGTCACCCTCCCGGTGCCGCGCTCGTCTCTCCCATGACGGAGCAGGAGCCATGAAGGTGACGACGGACGANAAGGAGCTGCTCGCGGGCCGGTTCGCNGAGCACCGCCCGCGGCTGACCGCGGTGGCCTACCGGATGCTGGGCTCGCTCAGCGAGGCGGAGGACGCGGTCCAGGAGGCGTGGCTGCGGCTGAGCCGTTCCGACGCGGCGGAGATCGACAACCTCGGCGGGTGGCTCACCACCGTGGTCGGCCGGATCTGCCTCGACATGCTGCGGTCGCGCGCCGCCCGGCGCGAGGAGCCGCTGCAGCAGGTGCGCCTGCCNGACCCGGTCGTGGCCGACGGCCTCGACCCGGAGCCCGCGGCGGTGCTCGCCGACTCGGTCGGCCTCGCCCTGCTCGTGGTGCTCGACACGCTCTCCCCGCCGGAACGCCTCGCGTTCGTGCTGCACGACATGTTCGGCGTGCCGNTCGCCGAGATCGCGCCGATCGTCGGCCGTACCCCGGCCACCACGAAGAAGCTCGCCTCCCGGGCCCGGATCCGGGTACGCGACGCGGCCCCGGCCCCGGACGCCGACCTCGCCGAGCAGCGCCGCGTGGTCGACGCCTTCCTCGCCGCGGCCCGGGGCGGCGACTTCGACGCCCTGCTCGCCGTACTCGACCCGGACGTCGAGCTCCGCGTCGACGAGGGGCCCGCGCTGCCGGGGCGGCGCGCCCGCGGCGCGGCGGACGTCGCCAGGTCGGCGATCATCGGCTCGCGCGACGCCGGGGCGCCGCGCCACGTGCTCGTCAACGGGCTGGCCGGGATCCTCGAGACGAAGGACGGCCGGCCGGTCGCCCTGCTCGCGTTCACGGTCCGCGGCGGCCGGATCGCCACGATCGACATCCTCGCCGACCCGGTACGGCTCGCGCGCCTCGCTCCTGCCCGGTAACCCGCCTGGCGGTTCTCGCCGCCCGGTGGCCTGCCGCCGGGCGGTGGGTCCGGCCGAGGCGTGCGGACGCCCGCCGGGCCGGCGGCCCGAGGCGACGGTGTGGGAAACCGGCCGGTCCGGGAAGAAGGCGGTTCACCCGGACGTTCCGGCGGGGCGCTGGTCAGGAGGACGACTTCTCCGGAGGGCGGCCGGAGGACTCGGGGGAGGTGGCGAGGGGAAGCCGCAGCACGAAGCGGGCGCCGCTGGGGTGGTCGGCGGCGTAGAGGTGGCCGCCGTAGCCCTGGGCGATCTCGCGGGCGATGGACAGGCCGAAGCCGGATCCGCCGCGGTCCGCGGCCTCGGCGTCGCGGCGCCGGTAGAGGCGGTGGAAGATGCGCTCGCGGTCTTCGGGCGGGATGCCGGGGCCGTCGTCGATGACCTCGAGCACGGCGTCGGGCGGGTCGGCCGNCACCACGATCTCGATCTTGTTGGTGGTGTGCCGTTCCGCGTTGGCGATGAGGTTCGACAGCACCCGCGCGAGCCGTACCCGGGAGGCGCGGACCGGGGCCGGGCGCTCGAAGCGGGTGATCACGTTGCTCCCGGGCGGGTGGGACTCGAGCTCGTGCTCGACGAGCTCGGTGAGGTCGAACAGCTCCGGGGACGGCGGCTGGGCGGCGTACAGCCGGGCGAGGGTGAGCAGGTCGTTGACGATGGAGTTGAGCCGCTCGACGTCGCGGTACAGCTTGACCAGCGTCCGGCGCAGGTCGGCGTCGGGCTCGGAGAGCGCGACCTCGAGCTCGGTGAGCAGCGCGGTGATGGGGGTGCGCAGGTCGTGGGTGGCGTCGAAGAGGAACCGCTGCTGCTGCTCGATCGCCTCCTGGAGGGCCGACACGGTCTGCTGCTCCTGCCGGTAGGCGTGCTTGAGCCGGGCGCTCACGCCCGCGAGCTCCCGGGCCCGGGCGAAGATGTCGCGCTGCAGGTCGTCGGCCCGGACCTCGCCGTTCCCCTCGTGGTCGCCGCGCGCCTGCTCGACGAGCGAGGTGATGTCCTCGCACCGGTTGACGATGAAGCGTACGTTGCCGCTCTTGTCGAGCACGGGGGCGTTCACCAGGTGCCAGTACCGCTCCTCGTACTCGCCGGGCCGGTCGGAACGTTCCACCTGGCGCCGCACGAGCGGCACCACGTCGGTGGTGCGCTTGGTGAGCACGCGCTCCAGCGAGGTGCGCACCGGCTCGAGCTCCCGCGCGTTCGACCCGTTCGACACGCCGGGGAACGCGGCGAAGATGGGACGGCCGATCACCTCCTCCCTGCTGCGCCCCGTGGCCCGGAGATAGGCCTCGTTCGCGGCCGCCACGACGAGGTCCGGGGTCAGCACGACGAACGGGGCGAACAGCGAATTGAACACCGCTTCATAGTCCACGTTGGTCTGCATGACACTCACCCCCGACCATCNGTACCCAGAATCGCCCATGTAGGTACATAGAGACCAATATCGGGACAACTCTCTCGGTCGGGTTCGGCTCTGCAACGGGCATCGGGACGATGGTCAAACCCCTTTGCGCCGTCAAAGTTCGGCAAAGCCTGCGCCGCCCGCCGTTTCCCGAAACCGCGCCGTCATCGGGAGATCGTGCCTTCGCTGCGACTCATCGGCGCCATGTTCGACGGTCGCCGGGAGCCCTCGCATCGGCAAAGACGCGGGGTGAGCCGCGAAGGTAGATCTTTTCCTCTCGGGTACGGCCGGCCTCGCTCACCTGTTCGCATTCCCGGTGCCGCCGGGCCGTGGCCGATCGTTCCGCGCCCGTGACCGGTGATCTCCGGAGGTGCATCGGCGCAGGTCGGGGGGTGTCACGCCGGGAGCGGTCCCCGGGCGCGCACAGGGGCGGCCGGTTCGCGGCCCGGGCCGGCCCGGCGGTGCGGACGATGTTTCCGGCTCGGTTTCCCCATCGGGCACGCCGGTCCCGGGAAACCGGATTCCGCGACGCCCCGGGAAACACCGTTCACGCTTGACGGCATCCGCGCAGGCGTTTCCACAAAGTATTTGACCGGCACCGCGACCCGTGTGAAGGCCGATCGGGGAATGCGCCGCCGGTACGGCCTCGGCGTCGCGAACGCCGGGCCGTACCGGCGATCGCGACGGCGGAACGCGCCCGCGATGAAAGATGACCGCGCAATCGGTCCCCGCGATCACCGGCGAGCGGCCGATGCCGGAAATCGACACCGTCGTCNCGAATTCCGCTCAAATCCGGAACCACCGGCCGAGCGGCAAGGACGACCATCCGGTGGACCGGGAGGCCCGCCAGGCGTTCCGACGGCTCCAGCATCCGCTGCCCGAGTGGCGGCCCGGCCTGCGCCCGACCGACGCGCCGCAGGNGAACGCGATCGGCGGACTCGCCGAAATCCCTGGTCAGAGGGCGTCGCCGCCGGGCTTGACCTCAAGCGAAGTCGAGGTCGGAGACTGTCGGGCGTACCGGCCCGACGACGACAGGAGTCTGATCACGATGCGTGCCATCCAGGTGCGGGAGTTCGGCGGCCCGGAGGTGCTGGAGCCGGTGGAGCTGCCGGACCCGGTGCCCGGGCCCGGGCAGGTCGTGGTGGACGTGGCGGTGACCGACGTCATCTACCTCGACGTGATGCGGCGGTCCGGTCGCGCCGGGCCGGCCGCGCCGGCCCTGCCGTACGTGCCCGGCCGCGGGGGCGCCGGGCGGGTGCTCGCGGTGGGGGAGGGCGTGGACCCCGCGTGGGTGGGCCGAAGGGTGGTGGCGCGCACCGACGGCGGGTACGCCGAGCGCCTGCTCGCCGCCGAGGAGGAGATCGTCGAGGTGCCCGACGGGCTCGGCCTGCGGGAGGCGGCGGCCGTGCTGCACGACGGCGGCACCGCGGTCGGCCTGTTCGAGGCCACGCCCGCGGCCGCGCACGACTGGGTGCTCGTCACCGCCGCGGCCGGGGGAGCGGCCCACCTGCTGGTCCAGCTCGCGGGCGACGCCGGGGCCCGGGTGGTGGCCGCCGCCCGGGGGGAGCGGAAGCTCGCCATGCTCCGCGGCCTCGGCGTGGCGGCCGTGGTCGACTACTCCGAGCCGGGCTGGCCGGACCGGGTGCGCGCGGTGACCGGCGGCTCCGGCGTCGACCTCGTCTTCGACGGCGCGGGCGGCGAGTACGGCAGGGCCGCGTTCGACGCCGTGGCCGACGGCGGCCGGTTCGTCACGTACGGCTCGGCGGGCGGCGGCCTGGCCGTGATCGACCCCGGGC
>JGI25326J35508_1002856_pt1 | contig 11159 bp, 10 predicted proteins | sample HigsolmetaAR201D_FD_35508 | JGI IMG/M metagenome (IMG submission 35508)
AGACCCGCCTTCGTGCGGTAGTGCCGCAGCTCTGAACCGAAGAAGGCGAGCGGGCTCGCGGCAGGGTCGATTTCGCGAGGCGAGGGCATGGGGGGACTCCCGGACTCGACGACCGTATTCGGATTTCCCGCCGCTTCCCGTGCGTTCCCTCGCCGCCGTCACACCCTGCCCTGCATTCCCGCGCCAGCGGGCCGTACGGCGGCGTTCTCCGCACCGGCAAAAGCGGTATCCGTTCACTTACGAAGAGTAGCGGCCAGGCGGCATGCTGTGGCGGCAAAGCCAAGAAATGCCGTCATCAGAGGTTGCATATGCCCTTTTATGTCCCCCAATCCGAGCGCAAGGAGCAGGACCAGCTCAAGCGCCTGGAACGCCTCGGCGACCTCCTCGCCGGCCACGGACTCCGCACCCGCGTGTACCGCCACGTCCGCCTGCGCCTGTTCCAGAACGAGTACAACCCCATCCGCTGGCGCGAACCCGTCCTGTCCGTCCGCCGCCCCGGCCCCACCCCCTCCACCCGCCTGGAGATCACCGTCAATTCCGACGGACATCCCTTCCGCGTCACCCCCGCCGGACGCAAGGCCCGCTGGTCCTACCAGGGCGACGACCACGCCGTGATCTCCTTCGTCCGAGCCGTCCTCAACGCCTGGCCCGACGACCCCAAGTCCTTCGACCCACCCCTCACCGACCCGAACGGCTACCCCATCCCGGCCCCAAGACCCGCCGACTGAGCCCGCCGCCCCTCCGCCTCGGGGCGGCGGGCTCCGGCCACCCTGTGCCGAGATCACCCGTAGGCCGCGACACCCGCGAGAAAGAGCCCGAGAAAGGTCGCCGCAGCGCCCGCACCGGTGAGAACCGCCTGGGCGCTGCCGACCCCGGCCGCCCGCGCGATCAGGTACGCCCCGCTCGCGACGTTGAGCGCAACCGACATCGCCAGCAGCAGCCCCAAGATCTCCGCGAGACTCACACGCGCCTCCCGTGGTCAACGAGCCGATGGCCGGCCCTCGTGGAGGGCCGCACCGCATGGACGAAGCCGAGACTGCTTGTCCAACCGGCCGTCCAGCAGGAGTCGCATCGCAGTTTGGACACACGTGATCAAACTGGCTGGTTGTGCATTTAGGGTTAGTGCCCGGGGGCGGCCTGCGGCCCCTGATGTCCAGGCAGGGGCTGGACACCTCCGCGTTGGCACGAGCGGGCGAAGTGAGCCGAGTGATGGCGACCGGTGGAGTGGACGGGGACTACGCGGCACTGATCGCCGACTTGGCCGCGTTCCGCAATGACCGCCTCCAGCGCCGACCTTCGGACCGTACCCTGGCCAAGGCCGCCGACGTCCGTCCGACCACGGTCGGGGACCGGCTGCGCGGAGCCCGTTTCCCTCAGCAGATCGAGCCACTGCTGCGGGTGGTGCGCGCGGTGCGGGCGCAGGCCGAACGCGCAGGGCTCTCCCGCGATCCGGCCGCGGCCTCGTTGTTCGACGAGCAGCGGTGGCGCGACGCCTACCAGGCAGAGGCCCGCCGCCGCGCGAACGCGACCCGCACCCACGTTCTGGCCGAGCAGGCCCACACCGTGCTGGAGGGGTTACGGCCGGGTCGGCCGCTGGCCCAGGTGACCGACCCCTTCCAGCTGGAGGTCCACCGCGCCATCGAGGTCGGCGATGCGACCGGCCTGCCACAACTGCCGAGGCACGTACCGCGCGAGCACGACCGTCGGCTGGCCCAGGTCGTGCAACGAGCCGCCGCCGGCACCAGCGCCCTCGCCGTACTGGTCGGCGGTTCCTCCACCGGAAAGACCCGGGCCTGCTGGGAGGCGTTGCACCTGCTGCGCGACCGAGACGAGCCGTGGCGCCTCTGGCATCCCATCGACCCCACCCGGCCGGACGCCGTCCTGGCCGACATCGGCATGGTCGGCCCGTACACCGTGGTGTGGCTGAACGAGGCCCAGTTCTACCTCGCCGACGATGCGCTCGGCGAGCGCGTCGCCGCCGGCCTCCGCGAACTGCTGCGCGATCCCGACCGCGGGCCGGTGCTGGTCCTGGCCACGCTGTGGCCGAACCACTGGGCCACGCTGACCACGCGCACCGATCCGGACCGGCATGCCCAGGCCCGAGAGCTGCTGGACGGGCACGACATCCGCGTCCCGGACGCGTTCTCCGAGACCGACCTCAAGGCCCTGGCCGAGCACTCCGCCGAGGACCCTCGCCTGCGTGAGGCCGCCCGGTACGCAGCCGATGGCCAGATCACCCAGTACCTGGCCGGTGTGCCGGTCCTGATGCACCGCTACACCCACGCACCACCGATAACCAAGGCGCTGATCCACGCCGCCATGGACGCCCGGCGCCTGGGCGCGGGCCCGCACCTGCCGCTCGCCCTGCTCGCCGACGCCGCCCCGGGCTACCTCACCGACACCGAGTGGGAGCAGACCGGCGAAGACTGGCTGGAACGTGCCCTCGAGTACGTCACAACGCCCTGCAACGGCATCCCCGGCATCCTGGTCCCGATCAAGACCGGAACCCCTCGCAACCGGCGCACTCGTCGCGCGGGCCTCGCCTCTGCCCGTACCGGTCCCGCCGACGGGCATGGGCCGCGATACCGGCTCGCCGACTACCTCGAGCAGCACGGACGCCGCACCCGCGCGGACGAGATCCCGCCGATCGATTTCTGGACCGCGGCCGCCGCGCACGCCCCTCGTGCCGACCAGGCCGCCCTCGGCCGGGCCGCTCGCAGCCGAGGGCTCTACCGCGATGCCGCGCAACTACTGAAGAACGCCGCAACCCAAGGCGATACCTCCGCGGGTGCCGCCCTTGTCTCCCTCATGCACGCCGTTCACCCGACCGATCGTCGCCCCGCCGGCTGGGTCGCCACCCAGGTTCCTCTCACCGACATGGACGGCGTGAGCCTGCTGTTGGACGGCTTGCGGGAGGCAAGGGCGGATGAGCAGCTTGCGGCGCTGCTGGCCCGCGATCCCGCCGCTCAGGTCGACATCAGCGGTTCGGGTGGCGTGCTCGCGCTGCTCCGCAGTCTGCGGGCGGCCGGGGCGGGTGAGCAGGAGGCCGCCCTGTTAGGACGGGTACTGGATCGATCCGAGCCCGTCGTGCGTGACGCCATCGAAGTGGCCTGGCAGCTGGACCACCTGCGCGAGTTAGGGGCGCATGAGCGGGTCATGGCCTTGCTGGCGCGCGATCCGGCCGCCCGCGTGGACATCCGTAGCGGGTTCGCCCTGACCTGGCTGCTGGAGAGCCTGCGGAAGGTGGGAGCGGAAGAGCAGGCCGCGGTGCTGGCCGGACGGATCATCGCTGAGTTCGATCTACGTGATGCCTCCGGCGTGGCGTGGCTGCTGGAGCGCTTTCGGGCGACAGGGGCGGCTGAGCGGCTTTCGGCGTTGCTGGCCCGCAACCCCGCGGCTCGGGTCGATATCGGCGAGGCCCATCATGTGGCCACCCTGCTGGAAAAGCTACGGGCGATAGGGGCGCATCAGCAGGTGGCCGTGCTGACCGGGCGCATCGCGGCGGAGTTTGATCTTCGGGATGCCGCCGGTACCGCGGTGATGCTGGCCGTACTCAAGGAGTTCGGGACGGATCGGCAGGTGGCGGCGTTGCCGGCCCGTGACCCGGCGGCTCGGGTTGAGCTGCGTGACGCCTTTGGCCTGGTCAGGTTGCTGGACGGCTTGCGGGCGGTGGGGGCGGTAGAGCAGGCCGCGGTGCTGACCGAACGGATCGTCGGTGAATTCGCTCTCCACGATGCCTCCGGTGTGGACTGGCTCTTGGACGCGTTGCGGGAGTCGGGCGCACATGAGGCGGTTGCGGCGTTGCTGGCCCGTAACCCCGCTGCTCACGTTGATCTCGACGACGCCCTCGGCGTGGCACGCTTTCTCAGCAGGTTGCGGACGTTGGGGGCGGACGAACAGGTGGCGGTCTTGCTGGACCGTGATCCCGCCGCGAAGGTCTGTTTCGACAGCCCGCTTGGTGGGATCGTCCTGTTTCGCACCCTGCGGGCGTTGGGGGCGGACGAACAGGCCGCCTTACTGGTCCGGCGGCTACCCGCCGCGGGCCGGTTCGATGAGTTCCTGGACNTCGACGACCACAGGGAGCGGTTCCGGTTCGGGCGGGAACCCGATGGGAGCCCGGCCGAACCGTGGAGCTGGGACGACCTGCGGTGATCAAGCGACCCGATCGCAGTGGCCACCGTGTCGAGGCACATCCCGGCGAGAAGGCCTGATCACGGATCTAGGGTGAGCAACCGGGGACGGTGTGCCGCCCCGGTGTCCAGCCGGATGGTGGACGCCTCCGCGTGGTGTGAGCGGGCGAGAGGAACGGGGGTGTGATGGCGAGCGGTGAATTGGACGGGGACTTCGCGGCACTGATCGCCGAGCTGGCCGCGTCCGCGATAACCGACTCCAACGTCAACCTTCCGGCCGCACCCTGGCCAAGGCTGCCGGTGTCCGCCCGGCCACGGTCGGGGATTGGCTGTGTGGAGTTCGTTTCCCCCAGCAGTTAGATCCACTGCTGCGACTGGTGCGTGCGGTACGGGTGCAGGCCGAACGTGCAGGGCCGTCCGGCGACCCGGCGATGGCCTCGTTGTTCGACGAGCAGCGGTGGCGTGACGCCTACGAGGTCGAGGCTCGCCGCCGCGCGAACGCGACCCGTACCCACACGCAGGCAGGTCAGGCCCGTACGGTCCTGGAAGACATGAGGCCCGGCCGCCCGCTGGCGGAGGTGACCGACCCCTTCCAGCTGGAAGTCCACCGCGCCATCGACATCGGCGAGGGGATGAACCTCCCGCCACTGCCGCTGTACGTACCGCGCGAGCACGACCGCCGTCTGCGCAAGGTCGTTGAGCGAGCCGCCTCGGGCACCAGCTCCATCGCCGTCCTGGTCGGCGGCTCCGCCACGGGCAAGACCCGCGCCTGCTGGGAGGCCCTGAATCTCCTGCGCGACCGCGACGAGCCATGGCGTCTGTGGCACCCCATCGACCCCACCCGCCCCGACGCCGCCTTGGCCGACCTGAAACGAGTCAGGCCCTACACAGTGGTGTGGCTCAACGATGCTCAGTTCTACCTCGCAGGCGCCACTCTCGGCGAACGAGTGGCCGCCGGGCTCCGCGAACTGCTGCGCGACCCCCAGCGCGGGCCGGTCCTCGTACTGGCCACGCTATGGCCAGACCACTGGGACGCTCTGACCGCCCACACCGGCCCGGATAACCACGCCCAGGCTCGGGAATTGCTGGTCGGTCACGGCATCCGCGTCCCAGACGCGTTCACCGGTTCTGACCTGGAGGCGCTGGCCGAGCGAATCGATCAGGATCCACGCCTGCACGAGGCTGCTCAAAACGCCACTGATGGCCAGATCACTCAGTACCTGACCGGCGTACCGGTGCTGATGGATCGCTACACCCACGCCCCGCCCGCAACCAAGGCATTGATCCACGCCGCCATGGACGCCCGCCGCCTGGGAGCGGGCCCGCACCTACCGTTGGCGCTCTTGGCCGCTGCGGCTCCCGGCTACCTCACCGACACCGAAAGGGAGCTGACCGGTACAGGCTGGTTGGAGCGCGCCTTGGACTATGTCACAAAGCCCTGTAACGGCATCCCAGGCATCCTGATCCCTGTCAAAGCGGGTGCACCTCACAACCAGCGCAACCGTCGCGCCGGCACCGGCCCCACCCCGCCCTCGGCAAGCGGGCAGGGTCCGCTGTACCGGCTGGCCGACTACCTAGAGCAACATGGGCGCCGTACCCGCGCCGAAGAGATTCCCCCAGTCGATTTCTGGGCCGCAGCGTCCACTCACGCCCTCCTCGCCGATCAAGCGGCCCTTGGCCACGCCGCCCTAGATCGAGGCCTGTATCGCGACGCGGCTCAGTTGCTAAAGAACGCCGCCGCTCAAGGCGATCCCTCCAGCGGAGCGGCCCTCGTCTCCCTAATGCACGGCGTGCACCCTACTGACCATCGCGCCGCCCACTGGGCTGTCACTCATGCCCTCCTGAGCGACCCGTCTGGTGTGGCTTGGCTGTTGGACGGCTTGGCGAGGGTGGGGGCGGATGAGCAGGTTGCGGTGCTGGCGAACCGGCTTCCTCCGACAGGGCGATTTGCCACGTTCATGAAGCTTGCCGATCACAAGGAGCGGTTCAGGTTTGGGCGAGAACCCGACGGGAGCCCCGCTGAGCCGTGGAGCTGGGACGACCTGTGGTGAAGCCGGACCGCCGCTCAGCGAGTGACCTGTTGCCGGGCGATACCGCATCAGAGGCGGCTATACGGGGCATCCTGTCGAAACGGCGTCCCTATGCGGTGTTCTCCCGGCGCGCCCTCGCCGCTCTCGAGGGTCAGCCTTTCTCCGCGCCCATCGTGAGGCCGCCGGTCATGAGGCGTTCGCAGGCGAAGAAGACGATCACGATGGGGAGGGTGAGGACGACCGAGCCGGCCATGAGGACGGTGGTGGGGACCTCGATGGCGCCGGCGAGTTGGGAGAGGCCGAGGCTGACGGTCCAGCGGTCGCGGTCTTCGACGAGGAAGAGCAGGGCGAAGAGGAACTCGTTCCAGGCGATCATGAAGACGTACAGGCCCGTGGCCATGAGTGCGGGGCGGGACAGGGGGAGGGTGACCCGCCAGATGGTGGCCAGCGGGCCGCAGCCGTCGATGGCGGCCGCCTCCTCGACGGAGCGGGGGACGGTCTCGAAGTAGTTGCGCAGCATGTACACGGTGACGGGGAGCGTCTGCGAGATGTAGACGAGGGCGAGGCCTGGCAGCGAGCCGCGCAGGCCGAGCAGGCTGAACAGGACGAAGAGCGGGATCGCCAGGACGATCGGCGGGAACAGGTACACGGCCAGGAACAGGAAGTGGACCTGGCGGCGGCCGAGGAAGCGGAGCCGGGCCACCGCGTACGCGCCCGGGATCGAGATGAGCAGGGTGAGCGCGACCGCCGCGACCGAGACGATCACGCTGTTGCGGATGAAGACGACGAAGCCCTGGCCGCCCTCCTCCTCGGGGGTCAGCACCTGGCGGTAGGTGTCGAGGGTGATCTCGTCCGGCGGGACGAACAGCGCCCCCGGGTCGAGGATGAGCGCCTGCACGTCACGCAGCGACAGGACGACCATGTAGTAGAAGGGAAACGCGGTCGCGAGCAGCAGGGCCGCGATGACAAGCGGGCGCAGCAGCCGCAGCGCCGTACGTTCCACCCGGTCGCGCGTCCACCGGCGGTACGGCCGCCGCGGACGCGACGGCCGTACGGCTCGCGCGGCCCGGCGGTCGCCGGCGGTCATTCGGCGCTCCGTTCCGGGCCGGCGAAGAAGCGCAGGTAGACGCCGAGGAACAGGACGAGCACGAGCGCGAGCACCACGGCCTGGGCGGCGGAGGCGCCGATGTCGTCGCGGGCGGTGAGCAGGTTGTAGACGCGGATGCTCACCATCTCGGTGCCCGCGCCGCCGCCGGTGAGCAGGTAGACATCGTCGAACTTGTTGAACGTGAACACGAACCGCAGCACCGCCAGCAGCGCGATCACCCGCGAGAGCTGCGGCAGCGTCACGTACCGGAACCGCTGCAGCGGGGTGGCCCCGTCGACGAGCGCGGCCTCGTGCAGCTCGCGCGGCACCGCCTGGAGCCGGGCGAGCAGGAACAGGAAGGCGAACGGGAAGTACCGCCACGCCTCGAACGCGATCACCGTCAGCAGCGCGACCGGCACGGTCACCCCGAGCAGCTCGCCCTTGGCCTGGGTGAGGAAGCCGATCGGCCGGTCCCAGCCGAGCAGCCGCACGCCGAGCTCGTTGGCGATGCCGTACTGCGGGCTGAGCATCACCTGCCAGACGAACGCGGCGGCCACCACCGGCGCCACGTACGGCAGCAGGACCGAGGCCCGGACCAGGGTGCGGCCGCGCAGCGGGCCGGCGAGCGCGAGCGCGGCCACCAGGCCGAGCGCGATCGACAGGAACGTGCCCGCCACCGTGTAGACCAGGGTGACCGCGAGGCCGCGCCAGAACCCGGGCTCGCCGAGCACGTACCGGAAGTTGTCGAGCGAGTAGCGGCCGAACAGGCCGGTGTAGCGGATGTTGATGAGCCGGGCCTCCTGGAACGCGAGCATGATCGCCCATAGCAGCGGCAGCACGACCACGACGAGCGTGACCACGAACGTGGGGGAGATCAGCGCGAGCCCGGTCCTGGCCTCCCGCTGCCGCAGGGTACGGCCGCGCCCGCGCCTCACTCGCGGATCCCGCGCTTGACGGCCTCGACGTCACGCTGCGCCTGCGCCGCGGCCTGGCGCGGGGTGAGCGAGCCCTCGACGAGCGCGCTCAGCGCCCGCGGCACCGGCAGCTCGCCCATGATGGCGCCGACGAGCCTGCCCTGCCCCTGCTCGACGCCCCACCGCTCGATGTGCTCGACGCTCGCGCGCAGCCGGTCGAGCAGCGCCCGCGGGTAGACCTCGTCGAGCGGCCGGGTCCGGTCGACGCCCGCCGGGAGCCGGTCCCACGCCTCGGCGAACCGCCGCGGGTCGTCCCGGGTGCCGGTGCGCACCGGGATCTTGCCCTCGGGGGCCATGCCGAGCCAGCGCTCGTACCCGGCCTCCATCATGTACGTCACGAACCGCTCGGCCTTGTCCCGGTCGGCCTCGCGGGTGATCGCCCAGGAGACGATCTCGCCGTACCGGGCGGCATGGGCGGCGTCCGGCCCGCGCAGCGCGGTGACCACGCCGGTGTGCCGGGCGAGCCAGCTGGGGTCGGCGCGGCACTCGGGGCAGCTCGGCAGCGCGTCGGAGCGCAGCCCGGCGAGCTCGTCGAGGATGAACGACGACCAGATCGCGATCGCCGCCTTCCCGGAGAAGTACGTGGCCCGCACCGAGTCGAGGCTTTGGGTGCCGGGCACCGAGTACCTGCGGGCCAGCTCGGCGTAGAACGCGAAGGCGTGCTCGCAGCGCGCGTCGCCGATGGTGACCCGGCCGTCCCGGCCGGCCAGCTCGCAGCCGTTGGCGAGCGCGACGTACTCGAAGGTCTGGGCGGTGAAGGTGTCGCTCGGCCCGACGGCGAGCGCGATGCCCGCGGTCCCGCCGCGGTGCAGCCGGGACGCGGCGGCGCGCAGCCGCGCGTAGCTGTCGGGCGGGTCGAGCCCGGCGCGGGCGAACAGGTCCTCGCGGTAGAGGATGAGCTGGACCCAGGCGTCGCTCGGGACCGCGAGCAGCCTGCCGTCCGCCGAGCCGAGCTCGAGCGCGCGCCGCAGGAAGGTGTCCCGGCCGAGCCGTTCGACCACCCGGCCGGGGGTCTCGGTGTCGAGCAGGTCGTTCGCCTCCAGCTCCCGCACCGAGGCGAGCGGGAGCGCGCCGATCACGTCGGGGAGCCGCCCGGCCGCCGCCGCGGACCGCACCACCCGGCTGAACTGGTCCTCGGCGACGCCGACGAGCCGCACCCGCACCCCGGTGCGCCGGGTGAAGGCGTCGGCGAGCTCGCGCTGCACCGCCATGCGGTCGGGGAGGTTCTCCTGCGTCCAGACCGTGATCGTGTCGCGGTCCTCGTCCGCCCCGCCGCACGCGGCGCCGAGCACCGCGACGACGGCCGCCGTGAGCGCGGCGATGAATCCCCTCGGCATGCCTCCCCTCCGGCACACGTCACCCCAGGCATGCATACCCTCGGTGCGCGGGTCATGGCATCGCGTGATCGCCGCTGTGCGCGCCGGAGTACGGCACCGGCGTCCGGGGCCGCGGCGGCGGGGCGCCCCGCCCCTCCCGTGGCCGGCCGCGGTCGCCCGCCCCGTGGGCGGCCCGCCGTACCGTCGTCGGCCGGGCGGCCCGTGCGCGCGCACCGGACGGCGTCGCGGCGGTGTGCGGAGGGGCAGGGGACGGGGTCAGGCCTGGTTCGCCCGGCGGGCGAACCACTCCTCCCGGGTGATCGCGTACTCGACCTCGCCGTGCTCGCTGCCGGGGAGCGGCACGTCCCACTCGAGGTGGAAGGTGCGCACGTGCCGCATGCCGAGCCCGGCCATGGTGGCGCGGGAACCGGCGTTCACCGCCATGGTCTCGCCGAACACCCGGTTGAGGCCGAGGTCCTCGAACGCGTACCGGAGCAGCTCCCCGGCCCCCTCGCTGGCGAGTCCCTGGCGCCAGTGGCGGCGCACGATGCGGTAGCCGAGCTCGGCCTGGCCCTCGACCGGGCCCTGGTCGGGACGGTGCGGCGGCTCCAGCGCCCACAGGCCCACGAACTCGCCGTCCACGAACCCGGCCCAGAAGCCGAGGCCGGGCGCGCGCTCGGCGATCGCGAGCCGTTCCCTGTGGTCCTTCTCCACCTCGGCGCGGCTGCGGGGGCGGCCGTCACCGAGCAGCCGCATCACCTTCGGGTCGGCGTCGAGCTCGACCTCGTGCTCCAGGTGCTCGTCCGACAGCGGGACGAGCTCGATCCGTCCGGTGTTCAGTTTTGCCTGGGCCATAGGACGTATCCTTGCCTACCCGCCCGTACAGGTGGGAGCCGGGCATCAGGTGGAGATCGTCACCATGCCGGTCGGCGGTCCGCGAGGCGGAGCGCGGCGTGCTGGGCGAGCCGGCCGAAGGCGACGACGGCCGCGCCGAACGCGACGATCAGCGCCGCGATGAGCCACAGCCGCCCCTCCTCGGCGAGCACCACGGCCTGCGCGTCGGTGATCCCGTTCCGCGCGCAGCCCAGCCCGGCGATCGCGGCGGTGAGCCACCGGCCCGCGGTCCGGATCGCGCGCGGCGCGGCGGCGGTGGCCGCGGCCGGTACGGCGAACACCGCGAACACCACCGCGATCGCGATCGTGCCCGGCCAGGTGAACTCGCCCTCGTGCCCGATGGCGAGGCCGACCAGGCGCATGAGCACCCGGGTGGCCAGCCCCATCACGACGCCCGCCACGAGCGCGGCCAGCCCGGCCGCCAGTACCAGGCGCCCGGTGCGCCGCTCCCGTACCCGCATTCCGACTCCCTCCAGAGAACAGAGGGATCAGTTATATCGGTGGCGGTTTCGCCGGTGATAAGGCAAATGTTGTCGGATATCCCGTTAGTTGGCGCCCATCCGGCCCAGCCGGTACCGGGCCTCCAGCCGCTCCGCCGGAGCGGGGTCGTCGGGCTCGGTGCTGACCGGCGGCACGAGGCCGTGCCGGTTCGTGTCGGGGGTGACCGCGTGCCAGGCGACCCGCGGGTCGGGCACCCGGCGCAGCTGGGCGCGGGAGAAACGCAGCAC
>JGI25326J35508_1002895_pt1 | contig 11014 bp, 8 predicted proteins | sample HigsolmetaAR201D_FD_35508 | JGI IMG/M metagenome (IMG submission 35508)
TGACGTTTGGATCGGGAAGCGACATCGTCGGGCGCGGGGGTGCCGCGGCGGGCGAGAAAAGATCCGCCGTCGTCGGCGGCGCCGGCATCGGGGTCGTCGGGCGGCTGAACAGCTCACCCGTCCCGAGCGACCCGCTGCCCGTACTGGGATCCATCGGCTTGGTCGCCGCTCCCGTACTCGCTGTCGCTTCGCTGTTGAGCCGTTTCAGCAGTGACATTGCTTATTACCTCCTTGCCCGATAGCCCGTCTCACTCACCCGGCCTTCTTGCGCACGGCTGGCCGGATCCACCGGCTGAGCCCTCTGACGGGCTGAGGCGGAGGCGGCGCTGACGCTTCGGGCTCGGCCTCAACCTCCTCCGGTCGCGTCAGGTAGGCCGCCAGCGCCGCGATCTCCTGTGACAGTGCCGAATGCGGCGCACTCTGCATGAAGGGAACGCCTTCGTTGATCGCGCGCAGAACGAGCATGGGATCATCCGGCAGCTTCGCGATCAGCTCACCCTTCAGGCTCGTTTCGATATCGGTGATTGGGATACCGGCCTGGACCGATGCGCGGTTGAGCACGAGCAGAATCTTGTCCTGGTCGTAACCGAGGAGATCACCCAACTCTAGGTACTGCTTCGCGCCCTTGATCGCCGTCAGCTCCAGGCACATCGTCAGCAGAATCCGATCGGAAAGATCGAGCAGCGTCAGCGTCACATCGTCGAAGGACGGGCGCGTGTCGATGATAATGAAATCCATCATCGCGTGAAGGTGATGGAGAATCTGCCGCATGTGCTCCGCGGTGACCTGCTCGCCGGCCTGCGGGTCCGGCGGAGCGAGCAACACCTTCACGCCCGAGGAGTGAGTAACCAGGATATCGCTAATAAGATCGCGATCGAGCGTTTGGAAATTGCGGATGATGTCAGCGATCGTCTTATTCTGCGTGATGTTCATCATCACGCCGACATCACCGTACAGTAGGTTCCCATCGACGATGCAGACCTCGCGATCCGGCGCCTGATTGCGCAACGCCACGGCGAGGTTGATCGCAAGCGTCGATCGGCCAACGCCCCCCTTGAGGCTGAAGACGGAGAGCAGCTGCGCGGACCGTCCCTTACCGCCACCAATCGGGACCGGTGTGTGCGCGGGATCGGGGATGACGCGCCGGGTCGACTGGGCAAGCTGGTGGACATGCCGGATGCTCTCGACTAGCTCGTCCAGGCTGAACGGCTTGGCGAGGAACTCTCGCGCCCCGGCCAGCATCGCGCGGCGCAGGTAGTCCGGCTCGTTCTGCACCGACATCATGATGACGGCAGTGTTCGGCAGGCGCGCATTGATGCGCTGCGTCGCCGTGATGCCGTCAACGCCCGGCATGTTGATGTCCATCAGGACAATGTCGGGCTCGAGCTGGAGGGCGAGATCGATCCCTTCCTGCCCGCCCTCCGCCATGCCGACGATTTCCACATCGGGCTCGAACCGCAGGAGCTTCGCGACGTTGTCCCGGCTCTCGAGGATGTCGTCAACGATCAGAACTCGAATCTTTCCCGAACCGGCCATCACGCTCGCTCCCCGGATCCGCGTTTCATCTCGACTGCTCCGCGCACCGCTTTTCGTACCTTCCTGTAACCCGGTGTTGGAGGCTGGAGGGCGCGCCCTCCAGCCCCATCACTTACTCGTCAGACTGTTCAGTGTCGGCGCTCGATCCGGACTGTGGCGTAGCCGCGGCGGTCGGCGTCGCGGCGGCTGATCCGCTGCCTCGCGTCTGCTCCTGCGGCGCCGTCAGCGACTGCGGCCACGGCAGCGCCCANTGCGAATCGGTCGCCAGGATCTCGAACGTGATGCCAGTCGTCGTGACCTGCTCGTGATCGTCGTTGCCGCGAACCAGGATGCGATACTCGTGGCGCTCGTCATCGATGAACGCGAGCACTTCCGCTTGCTGCGGCGTGACTTCCAGGATGAGATATCCAGTCTGGTCCTCGCTCACTGGCGCCGCGACGTCGCTCGCGGCGGCCTCGGCGCGCGTCCCGTTCGGCAGATACGACTCGCCCGGCCGAACGACGCGGAGGACGCGAACGTCCTGAACGATGATCTTGGCCACCGGTTCCAGCTGTCCCTCATCCCCGGTTGCGTCCCGAATGATGAAGTGCGATCCAGGATCGCCCGTGAAGGGGTGGTTCGGCAGTTCGACACCCGGCGGCAACCACGCGACGCCAGACGGCTCGTCGTCGTCCTCCTCGTTTTCCTCTTCCTCCTCATCGCCACTCCGACCCGTGCTGCCAGAGCTGAAGGAGTACGACGGCTCATCCTCGCCAGCGATCGCCAGCGTCGTCGGAAGCAAGCGGATCAGGTTCAGGCGCGCATCGAAGATCACATCGATGTAATCGCCATCTTGAACGAGACCGGATAGGAGGTTGACCGCGTCGGCCGGCAGCGAGACGGCGCGCTTTCCGGGCTCGATATCGTTTCGCAAGCCCGGCTGCTCAGTCTGCGACATGACGAGCCGCTCACCCTTGACCAGCGGCTTGCGATACGCCATCCCGACTACTTCCAGCTTCGAGCGGACCGCGTCTGCCGCCGCCTCGCTCTCATCGACTTGGACTTCAACGAGATCCTCCGCGGTCAGCAAGGTGTGGGCCGGAATGTCGACAGCAGCCTCGACCACAGTGACCTTCGTTTGCTTCGGCTGCTGACTCGTGTTGGCCTCCCCGGTGTCGCCGAGCATGCTGGACGCGAGCAGAGCGATCGCCACCGCCGCCAGCGCGACCCCGGCGACCAAGAAGAGCTTGTTGCCACCTTTCTTCATTACCGACTCCTCCGCTGCCTCCGGACGACGGCCGCGCCGGGCAGACCTTTCGCGCTGCGTTGTGACGCCTGACACAGCGCACGCTACCGCACACGGGACGAGAATCCGCGCCCCGCGATGGGTGTCACGTCCGCGGTCATCCGTTCCTAGCGGCGATAATAGGAACGGCGGAGGGGTGCGACAATAGTACGGAGGTCACGACGAATTCGTCGGTAGGCTCATCGTTCGAAAGTCGAAACGCATTCAAAGTTCATTCATAGATGGAATCCCCAAAAGGTCACAATCGCCGCCGGTCGCGCGGAAGGATGGTACGCTTCTGCCTATGAGTCACTCGACGCAGACAACCCACCTTTCGACGAGCGAGCTACTCTACGGAACCGACTCGACCACCGGTCTTGTTGCCGTCGAGCTTGCTGGCCCCGATCGCGTTGCGGTCTATCGCAGGGAAGGGTCTGGAACGATCCGCGAGGACGTGCCATTCCAACCGTGGCTCGTGGCGGAGCGCCAGGAGCCTTGGCAAGCGCTTCGCCCTCGACCGGAGATCGAGCGGTTGGAAGGCGACCACACGTATCGGTATCTCGTCCGGTTCTCGACGTGGAACAGCTTCTTGGATGCCAGCCGAGCGGCGCGAGAAACCGGCGAGCGGTACTTTGCGCCCGGCTCAGCCGCAGAGCACTATTTGATGATGTCAGGGCGCACGCTCTTCAAGGGCATGACCTTTGATGACCTGCGCCGGCTCCAGCTTGACATCGAAACCGCGGGCTTCGATGCCCGTGATCCGAACAATCACATCATCGCTATCGCGCTGCGCCTCTCCGATGGGCGGGAGGAAGTCTTGCCGATTGAGACGTCGGAGCGAGACCTCCTGGATCGGCTCACGGAGCGAATTCAGGAGTGGGATCCAGACGTCATCGAGGGGCACAACCTCTTCAATTTCGACTTGCCTTACATTGCCACTCGCGCCGCGCAGGTAGGATCTGAGCTCCGTTGGGGTCGGGATGGATCGCCGCTGCGGATCGGTCCAGGACAGCAGCGCTTCAAAGTCGGCGCGCTGACGCTCCCATACAGCCCGGCCCATGTCTATGGGCGTCACATCATTGACACCTATCAGCAGATTCAGCGGTACGACACCGGCGGGCATCTGACAAGCTATGGGCTTAAGAACGCGGTCGATGCCCTAGGGCTGACGCGGCCAGACCGCGAATTCGTTCCGGGCGATCAGATCCGCTCGATATGGCGCACGGATCCGGAACGCATCATTCGCTATGCCTTGGACGACGTGCGGGACGTAGACACACTCTCTCGGCTGGCGTTGCCGACCGAGTTCTATCAGACGCAGCTGCTGCCACGGACGTTCCAGGACGTGGCGACAGGCGGACCCGGCGGCAAGATCAACGATCTCATGGTCCGGGCGTACATCCTGCAGCGGCACAGCATACCGGCGGCGCAGCCTCCGCGAAGCTATGCCGGCGGATACGCGGATCTCCTCGAGGTTGGGGCGTTCTCACCGGTCGTCAAGTGCGACGTGGAGAGCCTGTATCCCTCCATCATGCTCGTGGAGGGCATCACCTCTATCAGCGACACGCTCGGCGCTTACCTTCCTATCCTGAGTGAGCTCACGCGACGGCGGCTGCACGCCAAGGCGAAGAGTCGCGAGACGAAAGGCGCCGAGCGCGCGATGTGGGAAGGATTGCAATCGAGCTTCAAGGTGTTGATCAACTCGTTTTATGGGTATTTGGGATTCAGTGGAGGGCTGTTCAACGACTACGACGCGGCGGAGCGGGTGACGCTCGCCGGTCAGCGGATCATCAAGGAGACCGTCGAGCGGCTGCGTGAGACTGGAGCTCGGCCGATCGAGGTCGACACCGATGGCGTCTATTTCGTTCCCCCTGACGACGTACGCGACGAAGAGGCCGAGCGCGCCTTTGTGGAGGCAGTTGGGGAAACGCTCCCGGCAGGGATCCGGCTGAGTCACGACGGCCGATACAAGGCGATGCTGTCTCTGAAGATCAAGACGTATGCTCTGCTGACCTACGACGACCGGATCATTCTCAAGGGCAGTGCGCTGCGCAGCCGTCGAATGGAAGCCTGCTTCCGAGAGTTCATTCAGGTTGCGGCCCGCGCATTTCTCGAAGGGAATCGGGAGGCGGCTCGGGAAGCCTATTTCGCGCTGGGGGAGCGCATTCGCCGTCGCGAGCTCGACCTGTCGGAGTTCGTCCAGTGGGCGATGCTCAACGACGAAACTATCGGCTCGCAACCGAGATTGCGGCGTCTCTTGGAGCGGCTAGGGGCGTCGCCTCGGGGTGGGGATCGGTACGAAATCTACGAGCGGCAGGACGGCGAGCTAGCGGTGAGAGACGAGTACGCCAACGACGAGAATCTGCCCTACTTGCTACGTCGTCTCCACGAGACAGCGGCGCGGTTTCGCGCGCTGTTCTCCTCAGACGCCGAGTTCACGCGGTTCTTCCCGCCCCTCACGCTTCGAACGGATCTCGACGAAGCGCGCAACCAAGAGGCGACGACGCAACTCAGCCTCTTTTGAGGTGCGTTCTCGCGACGAATTGAACGGTGGAAACCGAGGAGGGGGAGTGGGGTTGGCATGGGAGTGGGGCGCGTGGGTGCAGGGCGATGGTAGCGGGGGGAGGATTCGAACCTCCGACCTTTGGGTTATGAGCCCAACGAGCTGCCGCTGCTCCACCCCGCGGCGACGCCCCACACCCCGCCCCACCAGGAGCCAGACGGCGCCCCGGGGGGCCCGCGGCGGCCTCGCCTCCCCCGGGGGTGCCCCCCGGAGTACTCTCCGGCGCTGCGGCGGGTCACGACCGGGTTCGGGATGGGACCGGGTGGGTCCACCGCGCTCTCGGCCACGGACCCCCCGGGACGCCCCCCGACTCCTGGGCGGGCATGCACACGCGCATTCGGTGATGGCAACGATGCACCCACGATTCGCTGAACGGCAACGGTGGGACGGCCGGCCTCCGCGGCCTGACGCCCCTCCAGCGTGGGAACGGGACGTGACCCTGCTGGTGGCCACCCTCGGCCATGAGCACGGCTCGGCTCCGGTCGGTTGCCCGCCGTCCACCTGCCGCCTCGCAACCACCTCGTCTCGGTGGGGCCTTTCTCCCTCTCGGGACGGGGGGACTCGTCTAGGGGTGGGATTCCCACTTAGATGCTTTCAGCGGTTCGCCCATCCGGACATGGCTACCCGGCACTGCGCGTTGCCACACAACCGGCACACCAGCGGTCCGTCCGGCCCGGTCCTCTCGTACTAGGGCCAGCACCCCGCAATCCCCCATGCGCTCGCGACGGATAGAGACCGAACTGTCTCACGACGTTCTGAACCCAGCTCGCGTACCGCTTTCATGGGCGAACAGCCCAACCCTTGGGACCTTCTCCAGCCCCAGGATGCGACGAGCCGACATCGAGGTGCCAAACCCCGCCGTCGATGTGGACTCTTGGGCGGGATCAGCCTGTTATCCCCGGGGTAGCTTTTATCCGTTAAGCCACGGCCCGTCCACCAGGCACCGTGGGATCACTAGGCCCGACTTTCGTCCCTGCTCGGCACGTCCGCCTCGCAGTCAAGCCCCCTTGTTGCCCTTACGCGCTCCGGCCGATTGCCATCCGGCCTGAGGGGACCATTGGGCGCCTCCGTTACTCTTTAGGAGGCGACCGCCCCAGTCAAACTCCCCACCAGCCGCGGTCCCGCCCGACGCTCTCGTCGGTCCGGTGAGGACGCAAGCGCCACCAGGGTGGTATTTCACCGTCGCCTCCACGAGGGCTGGCGCCCCCGCTTCTCCGGCTCCCACCTATCCTCCACAGGCCGCGCCCGCGCCCAGCGACAAGTTGGAGTAAAGCTCCACGGGGTCTTTTTGTCCTGCCGCGAGTCACCGGTATCTTCACCGGTCCTGCAGTTTCGCCGGGTCCCCCGTCGAGACAGTGCCCAGATCGTTCTACCTTTCGTGCGGGTCGGAACTTACCCGACAAGGAATTTCGCTACCTTAGGACCGTTATAGTTACGGCCGCCGTTTACCGGGGCTTCGGTTCGGGCCTCAGCAGCCCTCCCCTTAACCTTCCGGCACTGGGCAGGTCTCAGCCCCTATACGTCCGCACTGACGCGCGTTTGCAGGGACCGGTGTTTTTGGTAAACAGTCGCCTGGGCCTGCTCTCTGCGGCCCCCTCACGCTCCACCCGCATGGGGCTTCACGCTACCGGGGCGCCCCTTCTCCCGAAGTTACGGGGCCAATTTGCCGAGTTCCTTGACGGAGGTTCTCCCGTCCACCTCGGTATGCTCTACCAGCCCACCTGTGTCGGTTTGCGGTACGGTCGGCAACGTCCTGGCTAGAGGCTTTTCTCGGCCGTCCGGGCTCAATCCGTGCGGCTTGGGGTCGCCCCCGCGCCTTCCCATCACCTCTCGGTCATCGCCTGAGCGGATTTGCCTACCCAGGCTCCCTACCGGCTTGGAGGGCTCGCGCCCCCGGACCTACCCCCCGGCGTCCCCCCATCGCTCATAACGGCCGTTGCCGGGACGGGACTAGTAACCCGTTGTCCATCGCCTACGCCTCGCGGCCTCGGCTTAGGCCCGCCTCACCCGCAGTGGATCAGCCTGGCTGCGGAACCCTCGGGCATCCGGTGGGAGGGATTCGCACCCTCCTCGCGCTACTCGTGCCGACATTCGCACTCCCATCCGCTCCACCACGGCTCCCGCCGCAGCTTCTCCGCTGAATGGGACGCTCCCCTACCATGTCTTGCGACATCCGCGGCTTCGGCGCCAGACTTAGCCCCGGTGGATTGTCGGCGCCGCGGCACTCGACCAGTGAGCTATTACGCACTCTTTCAAGGATGGCTGCTTCTAAGCCAACCTCCTGGTTGTCTGGGCACCGCGACCACCTTGCCCACTGAGTCTGGACTTCGGGACCTTAGCCGGCGGTCTGGGCTGTTCCCCTCTCGACGACGAATCTTCTCACCCGCCGTCTCACTCCCGGCAGCTCCCCACCGGCATTCACCGTTTGGTTCGGGTCGGTAAGCTGTTCGCCCCCTTGCCGATCCAGAGCGCTACCTCCGGTGGGCCCCCGCCGAGGCGGCACCTCAATGCCTTTCGGGGAGAACCAGCTATCTCCGGGTTCGCTTGGCATTTCACCCCTACCCGCAGGTCATCCCAGCCTTTTGCAACAGACTCGGGTTCGGGCCTCCACGCGCGTGTTCCGCCCGCTTCACCCTGCCCACGGGTAGCTCACCCGGTTTCGGGTCGACTGCACGCAACTGCACGCCCTTTCGGACTCGCTTTCGCTCCGGCTCCGGCTGTCCCTGCCTTAGCCTCGCTACGCCCAGTCACTCGTCGGCTCATTCTACAAAAGGCACGCCGTCACCAGTGAGTCACCTCACCAGCTCCGACCGGCCGGAAGCGCACGGTTTCAGGCTCTCTTTCACTCCCCTCGCCGGGGTGCTTTTCACCATTCCCTCACGGTACTGGTTCCCTATCGGTCGCCAGCGGTATTTAGCCTTGGATGGTGGTCCACCCCGCTTCCGACCCGATTCCGCGTGTCGGGTCGTACTCACGCAACGGACCCACAGCCGCCAGCCCAGGGTCGCCTACGGGGCTCTCACCCCCTCCGGCCGCCCGTTCCAGAAGCGTTCGGCTCCTCGACTGTCGCCTGCGAGGGCGCTGCCGCACCCTCCGGTCCGCCCGTCCAACCCCCGACCGGCAGCGCCGGCAGGCTCCTCTCACCAGTCGGGTTTGGGCTGTGCCCCGTTCGCTCGCCGCTACTGAGGGCATGCTCTCTGTTCCTCCGGGTACTGAGATGTTTCAGTTCCCCGGGTGCCCCTCCTGACATCCCGCCAGGATGCGTGAGGTCACCCCCACGCAGGTTGCCCCATTCGGACACCCCCGGATCACCGGCTGCCAGCGCCTCCCCGGGGCATTTCGCCGCGTGGCCGCGTCCTTCATCGGCCGCTGGCGCCAAGGCATCCACCGTGCGCCCATCTCTGTGGCCCGCCATGCGGGTCACCTCCCGCTCCCACGCGGGATCGACCCCAGGCCCGCGCACCCGGCTCACCCCACCTCACCGTCAGGTCCAGCTGGGTGATCGCTCCATCACCGCAGGGGTTGGTCCCCCTGCCCACTCCCTTGTCAACGTGCCAGACGCGGTGCCACGGCGCACCCCCGGTGGAGCCGCGGGGATTCGAACCCCGGACCTCCGCCGTGCAAAGGCGGCGCTCTCCCAGCTAAGCTACGGCCCCGGCCGGTGGGCGCGCCTGGACTCGAACCAGGGGCCTCGGCCTTATCAGGGCCGCGCTCTGACCACCTGAGCTACGCGCCCGCCCCGTGCGCTCGGCACCCCGGCATGACCGTCCGCGGCACCGTGCCGAAGACGAAGCGCGTCCCGATGTGCGGGCCAGATCCATCGCCCTCCCCACGTGCATGGCGCCCCTGCCGCCGCGCCTGCCCCACCCGGGGGCGGCACCAGCCGGGGCTCGGTGCCCATACCCGTGGTTCATCGGAACGATGCTTGACCTGGGATTCGCCTACGGCGAACTCCCTAGAAAGGAGGTGATCCAGCCGCAGCTTCCGCTACGGCTACCTTGTTACGACTTCGTCCCAATCACCAGCCCCGCCCTCGACGGCTGCCTCCCGGTCGCCCGGGTTGGCCCACCGGCTTCAGGCGTTGCCGGCTTTCGTGACGTGACGGGCGGTGTGTACAAGGCCCGGGAACGTATTCACCGCAGTACTGCTGACCTGCGGTTACTAGCGACTCCGACTTCACGGGGGCGGGTTGCAGCCCCCGATCCGAACTGAGACCGGGTTTGGTGGGATTCGCTCCGCCTTGCGGCTTGGCAACCCATTGTCCCGGCCATTGTAGCGTGCGTGTCGCCCAGGGCGTCAGGGCCATGCTGACTTGACATCATCCCCACCTTCCTCCGGCTTGCGACCGGCAGTCCGGCCAGAAACATCCGGCAACTGGCCGCGGGGGTTGCGCTCGTTGCGGGACTTAACCCAACACCTCACGGCACGAGCTGACGACAGCCATGCAGCACCTGTGCGCCACCCTCGAAGGCCCCCCTGTTTCCAGGGTCTGCAGGCGCATGTCAAGCCCTGGTAAGGTTCTGCGCGTTGCGTCGAATTAAACCGCACGCTCCGCCGCTTGTGCGGGCCCCCGTCAATTCCTTTGAGTTTTAGCCTTGCGGCCGTACTCCCCAGGCGGCGGACTTCACGCGTTAGCTCCGGCACGGAGAGGGTCAAGGCTCCCCACGCCTAGTCCGCATCGTTTACTGCGTGGACTACCGGGGTATCTAATCCCGTTCGCTCCCCACGCCTTCGCGCCTCAGCGTCAGGGTCGGCCCAGCCGGCCGCCTTCGCCACGGGTGTTCCGCCCGATCTCTACGCATTTCACCACTACACCGGGCATTCCACCGGCCTCTGCCCCCCTCAAGCCTCGCAGTCCCCGCCGACCCTCCCCGGTTGAGCCGGGGGCTTTCACGGCGGGCTTGCCAGGCCGCCTGCGCGCGCTTTACGCCCAGTAACTCCGGACAACGCTCGGCCCCTACGTATTACCGCGGCTGCTGGCACGTAGTTAGCCGGGCCTTCTTCGGCGGGTACCGTCAGATCTTCTTCCCCACCAAAAGGGGTTTACACCCCGAAGGGCGTCCTCCCCCACGCGGCGTCGCTCCGTCAGGCTTTCGCCCATTGCGGAAAATCCCTCGCTGCTGCCTCCCGTAGGAGTGGGGGCCGTGTCTCAGTCCCCCTGTGGCTGGCCGTCCTCTCAGACCAGCTACCGATCATCGCCTTGGTAGGCCGTTACCCCACCAACAAGCTAATCGGCCGCAGGCCCCTCCTAGGGCGCCCAAAGGCTTTCCCGATCAGGCCCACCGCCCGACCGACGTATGCGGAATTACCCCACGTTTCCGCGGGTTATCCCCCACCCCAGGGCAGGTTGCCTACGTGTTACGCACCCGTCCGCCACGGCGCTCGACCCGAAAGCCGAGCCCGTCCGACTTGCATGCGTTAGGCACGCCGCCAGCGTTGATCCTGAGCCAGGATCAAACTCTCCACCAACACGGTTCCCCGCTTCACACCACGAAGCGGTGAAGAGTCTGTCACCACGCCCGCAATCACCAGGTCCGCGCTCCGTCTTCGGCACGCCACCACACCACGGCGCCTCAGGACTCGGCAGCTCCACGCCGAAGCTCCCTACCCCTCAGCCACCGCACGGCCATGCCAGCTTGTCTAAGGTGCGT
>JGI25326J35508_1002896_pt1 | contig 11012 bp, 9 predicted proteins | sample HigsolmetaAR201D_FD_35508 | JGI IMG/M metagenome (IMG submission 35508)
GTTCGAGCTTGACGCGATCGCAGCGGCCTATGTGGGTGGCGTCTCGGCGGCGGGTGGCGTTGGTCGCGTGACAGGCTCGATCATCGGCGCGCTTGTGATGACCTCACTGATCAACGGTATGAACCTGATGGGTGTTGGCATCTCGTACCAGTACATTGTGCGTGGCGCTGTGCTGGCTCTCGCTGTGATCTTCGATGTGATGGCTCGTCGCGCAAGCCGCTAAACAAGTGGCAATAGTACTATTGTGATTAGAAAAAAATCCTATGCTATGATGGCAGGAGGCGAATGCGATCGGCTGCCTTGAGCATTGAGCGATGTGCCCGCCTCTTGCTGATACAACCTCATCCACTCACGTGACGCTTCATGATCCAACGACGGAGCATTCAATGGAGAAGGTCGCCACAAACTGGTCTACGACAAACCCGGCGGTGTTGCTGAGAATGCTTCGACAGAGCTGGGGCTCGCTGGTGCGGCGGCAGGAGTTGATCGTCGCTCTGCTGCTGTTGCTGGCTGGTATGGGGCTGGGTTTTGGCACCGACACTTTCATTACCAGCACCAACCTGCTGAACGTCAGCATCTACGTCTCCTGGTTCGCGATAGCCGCATTCGGCGTAGGTCTCGCCATCATTGTTGGCGGCATCGACCTCTCGGTCGCCTCGGTGATGGCCTTAGCAGGCATTCTGTGCGCGCTTGCGCTGCATTGGGGCTGGCCGCTCTGGGCGGCGATTGGCTTGGGTCTGTTAAGCGGCGGCTTGGTTGGCAGCCTCAACGGTATACTCGTGAGCCAATTTCAGCTCCCGCCCTTTATCGTCACCTTCGGCACAATGGGCCTCGCGCGCGGCATCACGCTCAGCCTCACCAGCGGCGCTCCAGTGCGCGATCTGCCGCAACCCTTCCTCGAACTCGGCCAAGGCAGTTTATGGCTCGGCCCGCTGGAAGTGCCGTTGCCTTTACTCTGGATGCTGATATTGGCGGCCTTGCTCAGCCTGATGCTGCACCGCACTGTGCTTGGTCGCTATATCTACATCCTGGGTAGCGACGAACCTGCACTGCTGGCCGTCGGCATTCCCACCGGGAGGCTGAAACTGCTGGCCTACATGCTCAGCGATACCCTGGCCGCCTGCAGCGGCATTGTGATGACCGCCAAGCTCGGTGTGGCAGCGCCAATGGCCGCGAACGGCTACGAACTCGACATCATCGCCGCCGCCGTGATCGGTGGTGCGAGCTTATTCGGCGGCGAGGGCACCATCATTGGCATTGTGTTGGGCACCATCTTGATGCAGGTGGTTCGCAACGGCCTGGTCTTGCTTGGTTTCTCAACATCCTGGCAGTGGCTGGCGATCGGCGCCATGATCCTCGTCGTTATTCTGCTCGACTTCTGGCGGCGGCGGCGAGTGTAGGTGCAACATGCCCGCGTTTCGTTCGATGTTCCTCAAACAATGCTATCTGCTGTTGATCGTCGTGCTGGTGCTCACCGCCTGTGGCGCACCGGAGGGCTCCACCGCACGGCGTAAACTCACGATCGCTTGGGTGAGTAAATCGCTCGGCAACCCCGTCTTCGATCTCGGGCAGCGCGGCGCAATGCAGAAGGCCCGTGAACTAAGCGAGAATGGCCCCATCGATATCGAACTGATCATGGTTGGGCCTGTCTCCGCCGATGCCGTCGAGCAAGCGCGCATTATGGACGACCTAATCGCTCGGCATGTCGATGGAATCGCCGTTTCCTGCAACGATCCCGACACTTGCGCCGCTCCGATCGATCGGGCGGTGGACGCTGGCATCGCCGTGATGACGTGGGATTCGGATTCGCCCAATAGCAAGCGCTTCTCGTTCCTCAGCATCGACAACTACGTCAGCGGCACGATCGCAGCCGATCTGCTCGCCAAGGCGATCAACGAGCAGGGGAAGGTTGCGGTGATCTCCGGCGTGCCAGGCGCGCTCAACCTGCAACAGCGCGTCGATGGCTTCCGCGATCGCCTCAACGAAGCGTATCCGCAGATCGAGATCGTGCGCGTGTTCGCCAGCAACGAAGATATTAACCTCGGCGTGCAGGGCGTCGAGGAGACGATGCAGGCGCATCCCGACCTGCGTGGCTGGTTTTTCGCTGGCCTGTGGCCGCTCTTCGCCGACCGTGGTTCGATGCCGCTTTGGGAGGCCGGATCACGCAGCGGCCAAGTGAAGACCGTCGCCTTCGACTCGCTCCCGCTCGAACTCGATCTACTGCGTAGCGGCTATGTCGAAGCGTTGATCGGCCAAAAATACTGGGATTGGGGATACGTATCGGTGGAGATGGTTTACAACTACATCGTCAACGGTACCCGCTACCCCACTTTTATCGATACTGGTGTAGACATCGTGACGCGTAACAACGTCGATGCGATGGCAAAAGCGTGGGAGGAGAACGACTTCAGTAAACCGTTACCGGCGCCCTAAGAACAGTGTAGCATTTCGATTCCAGCATACATGTGGGTTTTGATGGAATCAAGGGGAGGTGTATCATGAAAGCAAGCAGAACGTATCTCAACACCAATCGCCTTGGGCGAACGCCATTGCTTGGCAACATTGGGCGATCTCAAATGCCAATGCGGCGCCGTTCACGTCGCAGAATCATTTGGTGGCCGACCGAGTTGCGTTGCACCTTCTCTCGCACCATTAGAGCGACCTCGTACCGGAGTTTTCCGCTGTAGTCTTTGTGCATTAGGAACGGTATGGAACCGATACTGCGTTGCATCAATCTCTCCAAGAACTTCGATGCTCTTCCTGTGCTGCGTCAGATCAGCTTCTCAATCGCACCAGGCGAAGTAGTGGGTCTTGCTGGGCGTAGTGGCACAGGCAAATCGGTTCTCGCCGAGATCATCGCGGGCGTGGAGGCTCCCACCGATGGCGACCTGTACGTCGATGGTCGCCGCGTTAGTTGGCCGTTCCGCGCCGCATCGTTGGGTGTCACGCTGATCCGCCAGCAACCCAAGCTGGTGGATCGCCTCGACATCATCGCTAACATCTTCCTCGGCGACGAGCTTGGTTGGCCGAATATTGCGGGTTGGTTGCGCGTGCCGAGCCGCCGCCAGATGGAGCGCCGCGCCCAAGAGGTGCTGAATCAACTGGATGTGCAGCTCCCCTCCCTGCGCGAGAAAGTCAACAACCTCACCAGTGAACAGCGCCAACTCGTCGCTATCGCACGTGCTCTGCTGCGCCCCGCCAAACTTGTGCTGGTCGATGAGCCGACTCAACCGCTCAGTTACGCCTATCAGCAGCGCCTGCTCTCACTGATCCGCACTTGGCAGCGCAACGGGGCGGCGGTCCTCTTCAGCAGCAACAACCTCGATCATCTCTTCGCCGTCTCCGATCGCATCCTCGTGCTGCGCCAAGGGCGCTGCGTGGCCGATCTGCAGGTCGATTCGGCGGGACGCGAGGACGTGGTAGCCGCACTGGTCGGCATGAATGACCGCCAGCAACTCACCCCGATCATCTGGGCGCTCGACAGCTACTACCGCGCCCGCGAGCAGAGCGAGAAACTCGGGCATCAGCAGACCATGCTCGAACAGAACCTCGCCGCCCAAGATTCGCTCAACCGCCAACTGATCGACCAACTGGCCGTCCAAGTCTCGGCGCTCGACAGCGCGAACCTCGCCCTGCAGGATGCGCAGCGTCGTCTGCTCACCGAACGCGAACAGGAGCGCAAAGCCCTCGCCCGCGAACTGCACGATCAAGTCATTCAGGATATGCTGAGCTTGAACTATCAGCTTGAGGAGATCGAGGCCGACGCCGCCGAATACGGCTTTGCCAACGAACTGGCCGAGGTGCGCATCGGCATTCGCAGCCTTGTCGATGATGTGCGGCGGATCTGCGGCAACCTGCGGCCACCCACCATCGACAGCTTGGGTGTGGGCGCGGCCCTGCAATCGTACACCCGCGATTGGTCGGCGCGCAACAACATCGCGGTGCATCTCGACCTCGACGCGCAACTTGGGCGCCTGCCCGAAGCGCTGGAGCTATCGATCTTCCGCCTCGTGCAGGAGGGCCTGAGCAACGTGCGCAAGCACTCTGGCGCCACCGAAGTGCATGTGAAACTGTTACACACCTCGCCGCGCACCCTGATGATCGCCATCGCCGACAATGGCCGTGGACTGCCTTCCAACTTCGATCTCTCGGCGCTCGCCTCGAAAGGGCACTACGGTCTGCTCGGCATCAGCGAGCGGGTCGCACTGCTCGATGGGCGGCTCTCGGTCCAGAACCAGCCGAGCGGCGGTGTGCTCATCCAGGTCGAACTACCGCATCCCCGCGTCGAAGTTGAATAGTCCCTCTTTCGTGAGCTTATTCCTCTCGTTCACTAGTACGGGCTTGGGTATGGCCGTGTGGGCGCGGGTTGCGCATGTAGTGCCGCCACAGCACCGCCCGAGCGCTAGAGGCGCTGGTTATCGTGGCCAATTCGTCGGCTGCATCGATGATCAGCGCCTCTAGCTCGTGTGGCGTGGCCTGCCAGCCCAGGTCGCCCATCACCTGCTGTGCTAGCGGCAACCAACATTCAAGCAGCTTCTGGAAGCGTGGTTCGTACTCGCGTTGCATGTGCCTTCCTCGTGTCGTATAGCTCCTTGTTTTGAGTATACGCAGCGATCCGACCACAAATATGGACTCAGTGAGGAGATCTTAAAAAATGGGGAAAAAATAGCAAAATTTGAAAAGCAAAAGCGCCTGATGTATCATCAGACGCTTGAACAGTGGAGCGGGAGACGGGGTTCGAACCCGCGACCTGCACCTTGGCAAGGTGCCGCTCTACCAACTGAGCCACTCCCGCACTATTCGTTTGTTTGCTATGCCTCAACTAATGAGAGTTGGAGCGGGAGACGGGGTTCGAACCCGCGACCTGCACCTTGGCAAGGTGCCGCTCTACCAACTGAGCCACTCCCGCAACGCTTGCGATTATAGCATAGCTTATTGGTTTTTGCAAGTTGACGCCTCGTGATGCCGAGTGCGTCGCTTGTTGTCAACCAAAACGCGGCCCCAAGCGGTATGCAGGAACCGCGTTTGATGTTGGTGCCAGGGACGGGGGACGATCCCGTGACCTCATGTTTTTCAGACATGCGCTCTACCAACTGAGCTACCCTGGCAAGTCTCTCTTCGCTTGTAAAAAGCGGAAAGGCAGGCCTTTCGCTTTGGTGGGCGATGACGGACTCGAACCGCCGACAACCTCGGTGTAAGCGAGGCGCTCTACCAACTGAGCTAATCGCCCTGTATGTGGTGCCGAGGAAGGGACTTGAACCCTTACGAGCATTGCTGCCCACTAGGCCCTCAACCTAGCGCGTCTGCCAATTCCGCCACCTCGGCTCACAACTTCGCGAATTATAGTCATATTTGGCCATGTTGTCAAGTGAGGCTTTCTGATGCGGTAAAACCTCGTTTTTGGCAGGGGTTTCACCACAGGATCTTGGGGGAAACCCCTGCCTTTTTTGTGGATTTTTAGGCCATCTGCTGCTTAATCAAGGCTCTGAAGCCGTTCCACATGGCCCATGAACTCGGCGCGGGTGCTCGCTTCGTGCCGAAACACGCCGCGCATGGCCGAGGTGATCATCTTGGTGTTGGCCTTCTTCACGCCGCGCATGACGGCGCAGAGGTGTGTGCCCTCTGCGACGACTGCGACACCATGCGGATCGAGGGCTTGGTTCATGAAGTCGGCTATCTGCACGGTCATGCGCTCCTGCACCTGTAGGCGGCGGGCGAACATTTCGACGATGCGCGGGATCTTCGAGAGCCCCAGGACTTTGCCTTTGGGGATGTAGGCGACGTGGACGCGCCCCATAAACGGCAGCATATGATGTTCACACAAACTGGAGAACTCAATATCTTTGACAACGACCATTTCATCGTATTCGACGTGGAAGATGGCATCGTTGATCAACGCTTCGGGATCGATGTGATAGCCAGCCGTAAGTTCAGCATACATTTTGGCGACACGGTTTGGCGTGCGCTGTAAGCCCTCGCGATTGGGGTCCTCGCCGAGTTGGCTGAGGATGCTGACGACGGCCTCCTCGATCAGCGGATCGCTTTGGAAGGTCATCCCCTCAAGTTTGCCCTGCCCCGGGATGATCTGGTGGCTGTAATCGGGCGTGTCATCGGCGATGGCGTGGCTATGTATCTTGGCACGGCTGTTACCGTTGCTCTTCATGCTGTATCTCCTCAACAAAAGGTAGGTATTGGTTTCCGGCTGGACGTAAGCGTTGTTATTGGCCGCTATATTCGAAGATATTATTGTTGGTCTCCCACAGCCGCAGGTGGGCTAACCGCCCTTGGAAGCGTGGCGCCAACTCCTCCCACAGGTAGAGCACGATCTGTTCTCCTGTGGAGGTACGTGTGGCGAAGGCGGGGACTTCGCGGTCGAGGTGTTTGTGATCGAGCGTGTCGAGCAGGTCGTTCACGGTGCGGTCCATCGCTACAAGGTCGATCAGCATGCCGGTTTCGGGGTCGATTGGTCCTTGGACAGTCACTTCGAGCCGATAGTTGTGCCCATGCCCGTTTGGATTGTTGCATTTGCCGTAGAGCGCTTGATTCTCGCTCTCCGATAGCTGCGGCGCATGCAGGCGGTGCCCCGCCGAGAAGGTGTAGGAGCGGGCGAATTGCGCTTGTTCTCCCGCGTAGTCGGCCCACAGGTCGTCCATCTCGTACAGGCGCAGCCGCGCGAGCGTGACACCCTCGGGCATGCGCGGGGCGATCAGCTGCCACAACACCCGCACGATATTCTCGGTGGTGGGGATCTGCTCTTTGAAGTAGGGCGTGTCCTCGTTCAGGTGTTTGTGATCGAACTGTTCGAGGATCTCGCCAACGATCTGTTTGAGATCGGTCATGTTCATGATCATGCCGGTGATCGGGTCGGGATCGCCTGCGATGGTGACATGCAAGGTGTAGTTGTGACCATGTCCATACGGACTGGTGCATTTGCCAAATGTGCGCTCGTTTTGCTCGGAGCTCCAATCATCGCGCCAATAGCGATGCGCTGCCGAAAACTCGAAGCGTCGGGTAGCGTAGAGCATTGGTCTACTCCATAATGACTAACCGCGAACCCGTCGATGCTGCGTTGTGAGTAGTATAGATGTTCGCGTTATATCTTAACATATGCGGCTTGTCTGTGCTTGGTGTGGTACTGGCTTTTTGGACAGATATGCGCTCCGACCTCTTGCGTACTGGCACTGTTCTTGCGCAGCCCTATGGTGTATTGAGTTTTTCAGGAAAGGAGGGTTGTGATGGAGCAGCAGAGAATGCCCGAGATGATTATCGCCCTGTTCAACAATCTGTCGGTGGTGACGGAGGCGATGGCTCGTTTGGAGGAGCGCGGTGTGCCGTATTCCGATGTTCGTCTGCGTACGTATCCGAACCAGGATGACGATATGTCGTTGTTGCCGCCCGGTCTGCCGAGCTTGTCCGAGCAGGTGTGGATGTTGCAGGTGGTAGTCGAGTTCCCTGGGGTGTTCCGCGCCGAGGAGTTGTTGCGCGAGCATGAGCCGCTGGCGATTGGCCGCACCTTGGCTCTGAATCGGGGCCGCAGCGATACCGAGCTGGGTGCGCTGTCGTGGCGGCATCATGTGTTTGCTAGCTCGACTGCGAGCGATCAGGCGGGCGAATCGGCTGGCACAACGGGTCTGACGGGCATTACGACGAGCGGAGTGTTCGCAGATGATGCGGTGACGACGGGCAATGTGCCTGTACGAGGATTACGCGGCAGTGAGGGTCAGCCCCCTATGCGTCATCAGAATCCTGCTGATGAGCAACTCCACCCTACCACAGTGACCGATAAGGAGCGCCCGGATACCGAGCTGCATCCCGACTGATCGTAGGCTTGTTCAGCAAACGAGATAGCCCGTTGTCGCCTTGCAATCTCCTTTCCGTTTTGTGAAGCCGATGCGTTTGCTACGCATCGGTTTTGCGTTGCCTGGAGATATAAAGAGTTGGGATACGGTGATCTTTGCAAAAAGCTGCGTTACCCCATCGAACTTGTGTCATTCTTCACAAAAAGTGTCGGGTTGTTGTTTTCAAGGTGTCGTATCAGCACAATTAGTGCGAATACAGCGATATGCGCATCCTAGCATTAAGACAATCGTCTACGCACAGAACGCGAAACGCAAGACAAATAGTGTCAATTTTGGCCATGTTTGGTGCTTTTGAAAGGGCTAATTCGTGGGTTTTGGCGTATTGATGCGGAATAGCGAAATTGACAATCTATCTATCAGATGATATGATGATTATACACCTATTTGATTTACATAACAATCCGCTACTTCGTTTTTCCCTCGATCGTTATTGCGAGGCGCCATGAGTGCGGATATCCGTAGACCACAGCGACTTAATCTTACGCAGCAGTGTGCCGAGAGTATTAAAGAGCACATTGTGCGAAGTGCGCTTAAACCCGGCGATCGTTTGCCCACTGAGCAAGAGTGGGTGGAGATGCTGGGTGTTAGTCGGCTTGTTGTACGCGAAGCGCTTCACATGCTCGCTGGCAGCGGCATGATTGAAGTTCAACAGGGTCGTGGGGCGTTTGTACGCGATGGTGCGGAGATCAGCCTGCTTGAGCAGCTTTTGTTTGGCTTAGACGCCCAACATTTGACATATTCCGACGTTTTTGAAGCTCGCGCAATGCTTGATCTGGTTGTGCTTGAATTGTGCATGCATCGCGCAGATCAGCACGATTTCGACGATCTTGAGCGTATTTTGCAGCAGATGCAGGAAACCATCGCGAAGGGTGAGCGCAATAACGATAATCACATCGCTTTCCATCGACGCTTGCTGCAAGCGACTGGAAATCCTCTGATTGAGCGATTAGGTTTAGTCATTCTGGATATGTTTTGGCGTATGGGCGAACATATGCCGTCGTTGAGGCTGCCGGAGATCGATTGGTCGGCGTACGACGAGGTGGCGAGCCATCGCGCGCTGCTGGAGGCGATCCGTTCGCGCGATTTGGCGAATTCGCGGCGGTTAGTGTTTCAGCATCTCCCAGTCCAACCAGGTGTGACGTATTATTTTCCTATCGCGGCTACTCCTGATGTTACTGCGGGATAGCGTATTTGGCAGGTGACGACAAGATCTCTTCTGTATGCGATGTCGATGGGTTGCAAGCGCAGTCCATCGACATAACATACTCTGATGATGCGGATAGCCGCAGGCACATCATCCGGCGATAACCGTCTGTTCGATGACCTATGTTGTAAAGGGTTTTGCTGTCTTGTGGCATGTTACGGCCCTTGGCAGAGCGGCAGCATCTCTTTGTGGGGCATGAAAACGATTACCTGGCGTGTCGGTTGCTTGCGGTTGCAGGTGAATCGGCTGTTTCGATAGAGGTTTGTGATCGGCAAAAGGAGGTGTTTCTTACGGTTTGGTCGAATGATGCTGGTTAGATCGGAATAGCTTGGAACATGCATAATCACTTGTGATCATCGAGGATCCGGTGATTGTTCTGGACAGGAGACCATCAGAATGAACCGTAAACGTACTTGGTCGATGTTCGCCCTCTTAACGGTGTTTGCTGTTGTGCTTGTCGCTTGTGGTGGCGGTTCAGCACCTGCAAGCCAACCCACAGCAGCCCCCGCTGCCCCTGCCGCTTCAGAACCTACTGCTGCACCTGCAGCCGCAGATCCCACTGCCGCTCCAGCTGCTGAGCCTGCTGCCGAGCCCACTGGCAATGGTACATTGAATGGCGTAACCCTGCCGCCCGATGCTGCCCCTGCCGATCAGCAAGTGTATGTCGTCCACTACGATAACACCGCCGACTTTACGACGATCGACTTTTATGAGTCGGTCTACAAGCGTGGTGGTGCGATCGCCGATGTGTTGTCCGATGCGCTGGTGCGCTTGGACAAGAACTTCGAGATCAGCCCCGGCGCGGCCACCGAGTGGTCGGTCGATGAGTCTGGGTTGGTGTGGACGTTTAAGCTCGACCCGAACTTGATGTGGAGCGACGACACGCCCGTGACCGCCGAGGACTATGTGGCGACGTTCCGCTACGCAGCCGATCCCGAGCACGCTTGGGACTTCACGTGGTTCTTCAGCGGTGTGATCAAGAATTGGGACGAGGTGGTGGCTGGTGAGTTGCCGCTCGATCAATTGGGCGTGACGGCTCCCGATGCGCATACCGTCCAGTTCGAGACGGTTTCGCCCGCGCCGTACTTGCCCGCGATGCTGCTCTACAGCATGCCGTTGCAGAAGAAGGCGCTGGAGACGTACGGCGGCCTGTACAACTCCGATCCGGCTACCTCGGTTTCGTCGGGCCCGTTTATCTTGAAGGAATGGCGCAAGGGCGATCGGCTGGTGTACGAGGCCAACCCGAAGTACAAGGGCACGAACAAGCCGTACATCCAGAAGGTGGTGGTGATCGGTGCCGCACCTTCGACCGACTTCGCTGCGTACCAGGCTGGTGAGATCGACTTTGTGTCCGGCCCGAACTTGTCGCCCGCCGATAACGATATCGTGGCGGCTGACCCAGAGTTGTCGGCGCAGTTCCACCCGCACTACGGCGACTTCCGCACCGATTACCTGTTCTTCGACACCAAGAATCCGCCCTTCGATAACCTGAAGGTGCGCCAGGCGTTCAGCCATGTGATCGACCGCGATGCGCTGATTCAGTCGATCATCAAGCCGAGCCAGGGTATTCCGGCCTACTCGTTCTTGATGCCCGGTTTCCCGGCCTCCAATTCGGAAGGGCTGAAGGATATTCAGAACTACGATGTGGAGAAGGCCAAGGCGCTGTTGGCCGAGGCTGGCTACCCGAACGGCGAGGGCTTCCCGAAACTGACGCTCTGGCTGCGCAACGAGCCGCCCGTGCGCCAGGCGCTGGCCCAGGCTATCGCTGCTTCGATCAAGCAGAATCTGGGCATCGAGGTTGAGGTCTCGAACAAGGAGAACAAGACCTTCACCGATGCGATGAACGCGAAGCCGACCGAGATCCAGTTCGGTATGGTCTCCTACGGCTTCGACTTCTTGGACCCCTACAATATGTTGAGCGTGTGGCTCGGCGGCGGCCGCCACAACTG
>JGI25326J35508_1002905_pt1 | contig 10994 bp, 10 predicted proteins | sample HigsolmetaAR201D_FD_35508 | JGI IMG/M metagenome (IMG submission 35508)
CCCTGCTGCTGGTGCAGGCGATCTCTGAACTCATCAAGCGCATCGCGGTGCTGCGCGGCGACATCGACGATCCCCATGCCGACGCCGACGTTCCGCCCGAGNTGGCGGAAGCGGAGCAGCTCATTCAGGAGCTCAGNGCCGATCCCGGCTCCGGCCGATCCTGACAATCCGCGAACGCTTCAGGAGCCTCTCCATGGTGGAGTTCTTCATCCACAACATGGCGCCGATCATGTTCGCGGCGCTCGTCGTCTTCCTTCTGCTCGGCTACCCGGTGGCCTTCGCGCTGGCGGCCAACGGCCTCATCTTCGGCCTCATCGGCATCGAGCTGGGCCTCTTCGCGCCGGACTTCCTGCAGGCCCTGCCCGAGCGCGTCTACGGCACGATGAACAACGACGTGCTGCTGGCCATCCCCTTCTTCACCTTCATGGGGCTGATCCTCGAGCGGTCGGGCATGGCGGAGGACTTGCTCGACACCATCGGCCAGCTCTTCGGCACGGTGCGCGGCGGCCTCGCCTATGCCGTCGTCTTTGTCGGCGCGCTGCTGGCCGCGACGACGGGCGTGGTGGCGGCCTCAGTGATCTCCATGGGCCTTATCTCGCTGCCGATCATGCTGCGCTACGGCTATGACCGGCGGCTGGCCACCGGCATCATTGCAGCCTCGGGCACGCTCGCGCAGATCATTCCGCCTTCGCTCGTGCTCATCGTCATGGCCGACCAGCTCGGCCGCTCGGTGGGCGACATGTATCAGGGCGCCTTCATCCCCGGCCTGGTGCTGACGGGGCTCTACGCGGGCTACATCTTCCTCTCAAGCATGATCAATCCGAAGATGGCGCCGGGCCTGCCGCCGGAGGCGATCGGCTACCGGGAGCCGAACGGAGCCCGCGGCATCTGGCAGCTCGTGGTGCTGGTCATCTTCTCCGCCCTCGTCGGCTACTACGTGATGACGCAGACGGAGGTGCGCGGCGGCGCCGACTTCGTCGTGCTCTCCATGTCGGTCGCGGTCGTCGTCGCCTTCCTCTCGGCGCTGTTCGACCACTACCTGGGCGCGCAGCGGGTGGTGCTGACGTCCGTGGCCGCCGCCGTCCTCGTCGGCATCTACGTCGTCCTGCGTCAGGGTGGCTGGCTGACGGCGGCCCTGGCGACGGAAGCCCTGATCGCCGGCACGGTCTATGCCCTCGTCGCGGGCCTTCTCGCCCGTTTCGCCGGCATCCGGCTGATCTCGAACATCGCCCGGCAGGTCACCTTCGTCATGGTGCCGCCGCTTGGCCTCATCTTCCTCGTCCTCGGCACGATCTTCATCGGCGTTGCCACGCCGACGGAAGGCGGCGCCATGGGTGCCACGGGTGCCCTGCTGCTCGCCCTGTTCAAGGGGCGTCTCAAGCTGGACCTCGTGAGCCAGGCCACCTATTCCACGGCCAAGCTCTCCGCCTTCGTGCTTTTCATCCTGCTCGGCGCACGCGTCTTCTCGCTCACCTTCTACGGCGTCGACGGGCACAAGTGGGTGGAGGAGCTGCTGCTGGCGCTGCCCGGCGGCGAGACCGGCTTCCTCATCGTCGTCAACATCCTCGTCTTCGTTCTCGCCTTCTTCCTCGACTTCTTCGAGCTGGCCTTCATCGCCATCCCGCTCATCGGGCCGGCGGCGGAGCGCCTCGGCATCGATCTCATCTGGTTCGGCGTTATGCTGGGCGTGAACATGCAGACGAGCTTCATGCACCCGCCCTTCGGCTTCGCGCTCTTCTTCCTGCGCTCAGTCGCGCCGAAGACGAGCTACATCGACAAGGTGACGGGCAAGCGCATGGAGCCCGTGACGACGGGCCAGATCTACTGGGGCGCGGTGCCCTTCGTCGTCATCCAGATCATCATGGTCGCGCTCGTCATCCTGTTCCCGCAGATGGTCATGCACTACCGGTCGGCGGGTGTGCAGCTCGACGAGCAGCAGCTCGAGCAGCAGCTCGAGAATCTCGCGCCGGGGTTCGACGACCTTGCGCCGCCGCTGGACCTCGGCCCGCCGAAGATCGAGTGACGCGAACGAAAAGGCCCCGGATCCCGGGGCCTTTTCCTTCACCGCAGCGGTCGGCCGGGGCAGAGCCGTACAGAGGNCTTCCGTCATCCGCGGGTGCGGTTGCGGATCATGAAGTTGTCATACGTGTATTCACACACCTGCCACCACAGGTACTCGTCGTTGCGGAAGCGCTTCATCGACTCGTAGGTGCGCTTGAACAGGTCGTTGCGGGCGGCGATCTCGTCAAAGATCTCGCTGGTCGCCTTGAATGCNGCCTCCAGGATGTCCTGCGAGAAGGGGCGAAGCTGCGCCCCGCCTGCCACCAGGCTCTTGAGCGCAGCCGGATTCCTGGCGTCGTACTTCTCCATCATGTCGGCGTTGGCGAATGCCGCTGCCTGCCGCACGATGGCCTGGTAGTTCTTCGGCAGCTCCTCCCACTTCGCCTTGTTGATGAAGAAGTGGATGGAGGCGCCCCCCTCCCAGAAGCCGGGATAGTAGTAATAGGGCGCGACCTTCTGGAAGCCGAGCTTCTCGTCGTCGTAGGGGCCGGCCCATTCGGCCGCGTCGAGGGAACCCTTCTCGAGCGCCGGATAGATGTCGCCGCCGGCGATCTGCTGCGGCACGACGCCGAGCCTGGCAAGCACCTGGCCACCAAGGCCACCGATGCGCATCTTGAGCCCCTTGAGGTCGTCGACCGTCTTGATCTCCTTGCGGAACCAGCCCCCCATCTGGGCCGTGGTGTTGCCGCCCGGCAGGCCGTAGGCACCGAACCGGCCGTAGAGCTCGTTGAGCAGAGTCATGCCATCGGCATGGTTGAACCAGGCATTCTGCTGGCGCGTGTTGAGGCCAAAGGGCACGGCTGTGCCGAAGGCGAAGGTGGGGTCCTTGCCGACGTAGAAATAGGGCGCCGAGTGACACATCTCGACCGTGCCGTTCTGTACCGCGTCTAGCGCCTGCAGGCTGGGCACGATCTCGCCCGCCGCAAAGACCTGGATCTGGAACCTGCCGTCCGTCGCCTCCGAGACGGCCCGTGCCAGCACCTCCGCACCACCGTAGATCGTGTCGAGGGACTTGGGGTAGCTCGAGGTCAGGCGCCACCGGATCTCGGGCGCCGATTGCGCGATGGCCGGCGATGCCACCGTGCCGGCGACGAGGCCGGCGCCGGCCGTCTGCAGAAACTGACGACGCTTCATCGTTCGACCTCCTTCAGGACGTGCTCGTCGTGACGGATGCGCTGCAGTCTGTTCCCGTCCGTGGGTATCGCTCCCCTCCGGCCGAAAAAGGGCAAAGGCCCGCGCCCCCCGGCGCGCAAAGCAAAAGGCCCCGCCAGGGCGGGGCCTTCAGTGCCGGCTTGCGGCAGGCAATCAGCCGCGCGCGCGGGCGCGGATCATGAAATTGTCATAGGTGTACTCGGCCACCTGGAACCACAGGTACTCGTCGTTGCGGAACGCGCGCATGTGGTCGTAGATCTTCTTGAAGTCGGCGTTGGTGGCCGAGATCTCCTCGTAGATCTCGTTGGCCGCCTTGTAGCAGGCCTCCATGACCTCCTGCGGGAAGGGCCGCAGCTGGGCGCCGCTCGCCACGAGCCGCTTCACCGCGCCCGGGTTCTTGGCATCGTAGCTCGCCTGCATGTCGACGTTGGCGCGCGCGGCGGCCGACGTCAGCACGGAACGGTAGATCGGCGGCAGCTCGTTCCACTTCGCGTCGTTGAAGAAGAAGTTGAGCGCAGCGCAGCCTTCCCAGAAGCCCGGGTAGTAGTAGTAGCGCGCGACCTTCTGGAAACCGAGCTTCTCGTCGTCGTAGGGGCCGACCCACTCGGCCGCGTCGATCGTGCCCTTCTCAAGCGCCGGGTAGATGTCACCACCGGCGATCTGCTGCGGCACGGCGCCGAGCTTGGCCAGCACCTGGCCGGCGATGCCGGCGATGCGCATCTTGAGGCCCTTGATGTCGTCGACCGTCTTGATCTCCTTGCGGAACCAGCCGCCCATCTGCGTGCCGGTGTTGCCGCCCGGCAGCATGTAGATGCCCGACTTCTTGTAGAACTCGTTGAGCACCTCGAGGCCGCCNCCGTGGTAGAACCACGCATTGATCATGCGGGCGTTGAGGCCGAAGGGCACGGCGGTGCCGAGCGCGTAGGTCGGATCCTTGCCGACATAGTAGTAGGACGCGGAATGGCACATCTCGACGGTGCCGTTCTGCACCGCGTCGAGCGCCTGCAGGCCCGGCACCAGNTCGCCGGCCGCAAACACCTGGATCTGGAACTTGCCGTCCGTCGCCTCCGAGACGGCCTTAGCGAACACTTCCGCAGCACCAAAGATGGTGTCGAGCGACTTGGGGAAGCTCGACGTCATCCGCCACTTCACCTCCGGCATGGACTGGGCGATGGCGGGCATGGCAACCGCACCGGCGGNAAGCCCCGTGCCTGCCGCAGTCAAAAACTGGCGACGCTTCATATCCGTTCTTCTCCTCTGAGCTTTCCTGTTTGGCCCTGGCGGTTCTGTTGCCGCTCTCCTCTGTATGGCGTGCCACAAGAAGCCAGTCCGCGCGCCGTTTCAAGACGGAAATTCGTCTTGGGCCACTGGATTTTTCGCACGGCACGCCAGGTTGTCGCGCGTCACTCGATCACGATGCGCGGCGCAGCGCGGCCCGTGGTGCCGCCGGTGAGAGCGGCCGCGACCTTGCGGGCGATGTCGAGATAGGCCTGCGCGTGCGGACCGTCGGGCTCGCTGACCACGACAGGCAAGCCCGCGTCGGACTTCTCGCGGATCGTCATGTGCAGCGGCACCTCGCCGAGGAAGGGCACGCCAAGCCGCTCGGCCTCGTGCCGCGCGCCGCCGTGGCCAAAGATCTCGGAGGCATTGCCGCAATGGGGGCAGATGAAGGTGCTCATGTTCTCGACGATGCCGAGGATGGGCACGTCGACCCGACGGAACATCGCGATGCCGCGCCGCGCATCAATGAGTGCGAGATCCTGCGGCGTCGAGACGATGACGGCACCGGCGAGCGGCACCGCCTGGGCCATGGTGAGCTGGGCATCGCCGGTGCCCGGCGGCATGTCGACGACAAGCACGTCGAGCTCGCCCCAGGCCACCTCGCGCAGCATCTGCTGGATGGCGGACATCACCATCGGCCCGCGCCAGATCATGGCCGCCTCCTCGTCCACGAGGAAGCCGATGGACATGACCTTGAGGCCGTAGCCCTCGAGCGGCTTGAGCGTGCGGCCGGACATGACCTGCGGGCGGCCCTTGAGGGCGAAGAGACGCGGCATCGACGGGCCGTAGATGTCGGCATCGAGCACGCCGACGGAAAGGCCGGTGCGGGCGAGCGCCAGCGCGAGGTTGCAGGCGGTGGTCGACTTGCCCACGCCGCCCTTGCCACTCGCCACGGCAATGATGTGCCTGACGCCTGGCACGGCCACCTTCGCCTGCGCCGCAGCCGCGCGCGGCCCCGGCTGGCGCGGGGGCTGGGCCGCGGGCCCCGAGCCCGCCGGCCTGTCCGACGTCAGGGTGACGATGGCCTGGCTGACGCCGGGCACCGAGGCCGCCGCCGCCTCCGCCGCCCGGCGCATGGGCTCGAGCTCCATGGAGCGCGCCGGGTCGATGGCAATGGAGAAATAGACCTTGCCGTCCTGTACGACGATTTCCGACAGCGCCCCCGATTGCGGCAGGGGCGTCTTGCCGTCCGGTCCCGCCACCTTCGCCAGATGCTCCAGAATCGTCTCCCGCGTCACCATCATGCGTCTCCCTGAAACGGGCGCACATTGCGACCGGTGGCCCACCCGGTCAACAGCGGGCCTGCCCCGCCCTGCCCGGGTCGGGCCCGGTTCGGCAGCGCGACATCCACACGCCTTGCCGGAATTGCCGCGATCGTGGAAACATCACGACAGAGCCAGCCGCATGCAGCGGCCGCGCCACCAAACAAGATTCCAGAGGTCCGAAATGCGTCTGCCGATCGCTGTCGCCGCCGTTTTCCTTGCCCTGACAGGGGCCGCTTCCGCCAAGGAGTGGAAGGAAATCCGCATCGCGACCGAAGGGGCCTACCCGCCCTTCAACTTCTTCGATTCGAACAACACCCTGCAGGGCTTCGAGGTCGATCTCGCCAAGGCGCTCTGCGAGAAGATGAAGGCGAAGTGCACGATCGTCGCCCAGGACTGGGACGGCATGATTCCCGCCCTGCTCGCGGGCAAGTACGACGCCATCATGGCGTCGATGTCGATCACGGAGGAGCGCAAGCAGAAGGTCGACTTCTCCGACAAGTACTACCAGACGCCGCCGTCNGTGGCCGTGCCGAAGGACAGCCCGATCGACAACGTCGATCCCGCCACCTTCAAGGGCAAGACGATCGGCGCCCAGTCCTCGACCATCCACGCCAACTACGCCGAGGAGGTCTTCGCCGACGCCGGCGCTTCGGTGAAGCTCTATCCCACCCAGGACGAGGCGAACGCCGACCTGGCCAGCGGCCGGCTCGACGCCATCATCGCCGACAAGACCGTGCTGTCCGAGTGGCTCAAGACCGACAACGGCGCTTGCTGCAAGCTCGCCGGCGACGTCGACCGCGAGGCCAACGTCCGCTTNTTCGGCAACGGTGTCGGCGCTGCCGTGCGCAAGGAAGACACNGACCTCAAGGAAATGTTCAACAAGGCGATCGCCGAGGTGCTGGCCGACGGCACCTATCAGAAGATCCGCGAGAANTACTTCGACTTCGACATTTACTGATCTGCCCCGGGCCCGCGTCGCTCCTGCCTGCCGGCAGGGGCGGCCGCCTGCCGCCCCTTCGGGCGAGGCCCGCATGAAGCCGCCCGCGGAGGGGGCTCTCCNGCCCTTGCTGCGGCACTCGCGGTGACTGGATGAACCACTATCTCGAACTTCTCTCGTTCGGCCCCGGCGGCTGGGGAGACGAGCTGGCGCGCGGAGCGCTCGTCACCATCTCGCTCGCGCTCGTCACGCTGCCCTTCGGGCTCATCCTCGGCCTCGTCGTCGCGCTGGGCCAGCGGTCAGGCAACCGCCTGGCGCACAAGGCGGCCATCGCCTTCACCACCGTGTTTCGCGGCCTGCCGGAGCTTTTGACGCTCTTTATCGTCTACTATGGCGGCCAGATCCTGCTGCAGAAGGTGGCCGGCCTGTTCGGCTATGGCGCGCAGATCCAGATCAACTCCTTCCTCGCTGGCTTCTTCGCGCTGGGGCTCGTGCTCGCCGCCTTCTCAAGCGAGGTGTGGGTGGGCGCCTTCAACGCCATTCCCGACGGGCAGCGCGAGGCGGCGAGGGCGTTGGGCCTGTCCGCCGGGCTCTCGTTCCGCCTCGTCGTGCTGCCGCAGCTCATCCGCATCGCCCTGCCCGGCCTCGGCAACAACTGGCTAGTGCTGCTGAAGGACACGTCGCTCGTCTCGACCATCGCGCTCGCGGATCTGATGCGCCAGACGAACCTCGCCGTCGGGGCGACGAAGGAGCCGCTCTTCTTCTATTTCGTCGCCTGCCTCGTCTACCTGTTCTTCTCCATGCTGTCCGGCGGATTGCTGGGACGGCTGGAGGAGCGCCTTGGCCGCGGCCAGACGCGGGGGGCGGCATGACCGAAATCATCGGCAGCGTCATCAATCTCGACCTCATGGCGCGCTACGGCCCGCGCTTCCTGGACGGTGTCGTCGTCACGCTGCGGCTCGTGGCGATCTCCTTCCTCCTCGGGGGGCTGCTGGCCGTGCCGGTGGCGCTCGCGCGCCTCTCGAAAAGCGGCGTGCTGCGCGCCCTCGCCTATGGCTATGTCTATTTCTTCCGCGGCACGCCGCTGCTCGCCCAGGTCTTCCTCGTCTATTACGGTGCGGGGCAGCTGCGCGGTGCCTTCGAGGCCGTCGGGCTGTGGACCTTCTTCCGCGACGCCTGGTTCTGCGCGCTGCTGACCTTCACGCTGAACACGGCGGCCTATCAGGCGGAGATCTTTCGCGGCGGCATACAGGCTGTGCCAAGGGGCCANAGCGAGGCGGCCTTCGCGCTCGGCCTGCCGCGCTGGGTGGCCNATGTGAAGGTGGTGTTCCCGCAGGCGCTCGTCACCGCCCTGCGCCCGCTCGGCAACGAGCTGATCCTGATGATCAAGGCGAGCGCCATCGTCTCGCTCATCACCATCTACGACGTCATGGGCGTGACGCGGCTCGCCTTCTCGCGCAGTTTCGATTTCCAGGTCTATTTGTGGGCAGCAGCCCTTTACCTCATCCTCGTCGAGGCGGTACGTCGTCTGTGGGCGGCCGCCGAGCGGCGGCTGACACGGCATCTGAAGCCGGTCTGATCAGCCGGCACGGGTGCGATGGGCGTCATCGCCCCTCANTTCATCGGGAGCGGAACACATGAAGGTTGCCTTTCTCGGGCTCGGCGTCATGGGCTATCCCATGGCACGGCACCTCAAGGACAAGGGCCACGAGGTCACCGTCTACAACCGCACGGCTGCCAAGGCCGAGAAATGGGTGGCCGAGAACGGCGGCCGCGCGGCAGCNACGCCGAAGGCCGCGGCCGAGGGGCAGNACATCGTCTTCGCCTGTGTCGGCAACGACGACGACCTGCGCTCCGTCACCATCGGCCCCGACGGCGCCTTCGCCGGCATGAAGAAGGGCGCCATCTTCGTCGACCACACCACCGCCTCGGCCGAGGTGGCGCGCGAACTCTATGCGAAGGCCCGGGAGATGGGCCTCGGCTTCGTCGATGCGCCGGTCTCCGGCGGCCAGGCTGGTGCCGAGAACGGCGTGCTGACGGTGATGTGCGGCGGTGACGAGGCCGACTACGCCAGGGTGGAGCCGGTCATCGCCAGCTATGCCCGCGCCTGCCGGCTGCTCGGCCCGTCTGGCGCCGGCCAGCTCACCAAGATGGTCAACCAGATCTGCATCGCCGGCCTGGTCCAGGCGCTCTCGGAGGGCATCCATTTCGCCAAGAAGGCGGGGCTCGACGTGGAGGCCGTGATCTCCGTCATCTCCAAGGGGGCCGCCCAGTCGTGGCAGATGGAGAACCGTTGGCAGACGATGAACGAAAACAAGTTCGACTTCGGCTTCGCCGTCGACTGGATGCGCAAGGATCTCGCCATCTGCCTGGCCGAGGCGCGGCGCAATGGCGCCCATCTGCCCGTCACCGCCCTCGTCGACCAGTTCTATTCCGAAGTGCAGCGCATGGGCGGCAACCGGTGGGACACCTCGTCCCTTATCGCCCTGCTGGAGCGCTGAAACGGCCTGCGGGCCGCAGCCGCCCGCAGCCCTCCTCCGCGGCGGCGCGGAGCGTCAGACCTCGCGCGTCAGCCCGTCCTCGGCAAGCAGGAAGCCCGCCTCCGTGGCCTTGTGCCGGACGGCCAGCATGGCCTCGTTCATGTGGGTCAGCATGATGGCGCGCGCCGTGAGCCGGTCGCGATTCGCGATGAGCGTCTCGAGGTCGAGATGGTTCGCGGTGCGACCGGACGGGCGGTAGCACTCGACGACGAACAGGTCGGCATCGCGGGCGATGTCGACGAGTGCGTCAGTCCAGGTCGTGTCGCCAGAATAGGCTAGCACGCGCCCGCCGGCCGTCACGCGCACGCCGGTCGACGGCGCGCCGGAGGCATGGTCGACCTCGTAGGACTCCACCTTAGCCTCGCCGAAGGTCCACGGCGTGCGCAGCGGCAGGTCGATGACCTTGAGCGGGAAGCGCCAGTCGTTGCCGACGGCGCCCGGATAGAAGACCTCGAGTGCCGCCTCCAGCCGCGCGCGCGTGCCTGGCGGTCCAGCAATGGTGAGCGGCGCCTTGCGACTCGAGGCGAACTGGGCATCGAGAAGGAAGAACGGCAGGCCGCCGAAATGGTCGCCGTGCAGGTGCGTGAGCACCACAGTGTCGATCACGTTGGGCGAAATGCCGCGCTGCTTCAGCGCCACCAGGGAGGTGGCGCCGAAATCGACTGCCATCGTGGTGCGGCCCGCCTCCACCAGGAGGCAGGTATTGAAGCGCCCGCCCGAGCCAAAGGCATCACCGCTGCCGATAAACGTCAGGCGCATCGCTCAGCCCTCCTGCGCCGGCGCCTGCTGACGCACCGGTTCCTGCTCAACGCTTGCGCGCATCGTCGATTCCTCCTGCGACGGCTGGCAATCGCCCCTTTGGGCAAGTCGACCACCGCCGTCTGCACCCGTCAATCGCCCCGACAGGGCGGACGCCCGGGTTCACAAAAAAGAAGGGCGCGGTGTTGAGCCGCGCCCGAGGAGGGGTCAGGGAGGGAGGTCCTTGATGTCGATAACTGTAGGCCCCGGCCTTTGTTCCCGATGTGCGCCAGAACACATGGGCAAAGGGTTAGTGAAACGGCGTTAACGCGGCCTCAATGCCGCGCCCGCCAGTCCGCCGGCCGCTCGAAGCTGCCCTGCCACAGCCCGCGGCCGGCCGTGCGCGCCGCGGCTTCCTCGACCCGATAACGCCCGTTCGCCACGGCCCAGCCCGCGGCGACCAGACTGGCGCCAATGTCCTCCTCACCCGCCCTGCACCGCCCGAGCAGACGGTCGTAGCGATCGCGGCCGTGGGCGACGCAGGTGACGTTGGCGCCCGCAACCAGACGGAAGAGCGCGCGGCGGGCCGCCCGGCCGCAGGCATAGGTGCCGGACGGCCGCTCGCAGAACTGGTCGATCTCGGGCGCATCGAGCCCCTCGAGCCGCAGNGGCCGTCCGTNAGCCAGGCGCAACGTGTCGCCGTCGATCACGTCGACNGGCCCGGCGATGTGCGTCTCCTCCCGCCACAGCAGAACCGCAAGCACGATCAGGAGCACCGTGAGCACGACGACGGCCCGCAGCAGGTCGCGCAGCCGCCATTCCACATGGCGCTGCCTGCCCCGCACCGCAGAAACTCTGCCCCTTCGCATGGGCGCCTTCTAGCCGAGTTCCCTGAGGAGGACCTTAACGGCGACGGCCATGGCCGCCGGAAAGGCCACCAGCGGCAACGGGCCGGCAACCATGCCGCACGGCCGCAGAGCCTGCCGCACGATTGGCAACACCTGCAACACAGATATGCGC
>JGI25326J35508_1002908_pt1 | contig 10991 bp, 10 predicted proteins | sample HigsolmetaAR201D_FD_35508 | JGI IMG/M metagenome (IMG submission 35508)
GGGAGCCGGTAGGCCACCGAGCCCTCGTCCAGGGCACGCCGGCCCGCCTCGTCGCGGCGGGCGCAGACGGCCAGCGCGGTGTCGACGGCGTGCGCCATGAAACCGGCCTGGTGGGCCATGATCGACGCGTCCTGCAGGCCGTCCTCGGCGGCGGCGACCGCGCCGTGCTCGGCGTTGAGCGGCTCGCGCAGCACCTGCCAGCCGCCGTTGACCTCGCCGAGCCGGTAGCGGTCCGGCACCCGCACGTCGCTGTAGTAGACGATGTTGGTGCGGTCGCCGTCGACGGTGCGGATGCCCTGGATCTCGATGCCCGGGGTGTCCAGCGGCACCAGGAACATGGTCAGGCTCTGGTGCTTGGGCGCGTCCGGGTCGGTGTTGGTGATCAGGAAGACGTACTGGCAGTTGTGCGCGCCGGTGGTGAACATCTTGGCGCCGTTGATGATCCAGTGNTCGCCGTCGCGCACCGCGCGGGTCTTGCAGGTGGCGATGTCGGAGCCGCNCTCGGGTTCGGTGTAGCCCAGGCACATCCGCACGTGCCCGCTGTACACCCCGGGCAGCACCTCCCGCTGCAGCTCGGGGCTGCCGAACCGGGCCACCGTCCGGGCCACCAGCGCGGTGGTGCCCCAGGTCACCCACGGCACGTGGAAGCGGCGCTTCTCCAGTTCCCAGATGCGCCGGCGCACCCGGCTGAACCCGCCCTCCTGGCCGGCCTTGAGCTCCTGCTCGAGGTAGCCGGCCGCACCGAGCGCCAGATGCACGCCCTCGTCGAAGTTGTCACCGGTCTCGCGGTCGCGGCGGCGCACCTCCGCGGTGACCAGGGTGCCCAGCAGNTCCCGGATCTCGGCGTGGAACGCCCGGTCCTCCGCGGACAGCTGCACGCGGGAGAAGTCCATCGGCACGGTCCCTTCAGGCGGTCTCGCGGTCCGCGACGAGGCGGGCGATGTACTGGGCGGTGGCGGCCGGATCCCCCGCCGCCACCGCCCAACCCCTCGCGCGCACCAGATAGGCGGTGGCCGGCGCCTCGGCCGACACCCCCAGTCCCCCTTGGACGTGCACGGCCATGGTGGCCGCGCGGGACGCCTCCTCGGCCATGAACACGAACGCCGACGGCGCCAGTTCCGGGCGCTCGTCGGGTTCGTTGTCCAGGAACCAGGCCGCGCGGTGCGCCAGGTTGCGGCCGCCGTGCACCACGACGGCCATGTTGGCCAGCGGGTGCGAGATGGCCTGCAGGGTGGCGATCGGAACCCCGAGTGTGTAACGGTTCCTGGCGAATTCGCAGGCGATGGTCATGGTCTGCTCCACCAGCCCGACCAGCGCGGCGGCGGTGAGCAGCCGCCACTCGTCCAGGGCGCGACGGTAGGCGGCGACGGCCCCGGGTCCGCTGCCGAGCACGGTGCGCTCGTCGGCGGCGGCCGGATCCACCCAGGCCATCGGCAGCCGGCCCAGATTGTCGACGCGGGTGTGCCGGGTGGCGAACCGCAGTGCCAGCACGTCGTCGCCGTCGCGGACCACGACCTGATCGGCGATCGAAGCGGCCGGCACCAGCCGCGGCCCGGTGCCCGGGTCCAGGTGCGGGTCGATGCCGACGATGCGCCGGCCCGCCACCGCGTCGGCGTCGGCCGCGTCGAGGGCGGCCAGCAGCCGGGCGGCGACCACGTGGTCGATCCACGGCACCGGGGCCAGCACCCGGCCCACCTCCTCGGCGACCAGGGTCAGGTCGACCAGGGTCGCCCCGTCGCCGCCCGCGGCCTCCGGCACCGCCATCGACGCCGCCCCCATGGCGCACAACCGTTCCCACAGGCTCTTGTCGAAACCGGTGGCCTCGGCCTCGCGCACCACCTCGATCGGGCAGTGGGTGGCGAAGAACTCGCGGTAGGCCTGCTGCACCGCCCGGTGGTCCTCGGACAGGCTGTAGTCCTGCCGGCGCAGTTCGTAGCGGTCGACCATCAGTGCTCCCGGTCGGATCGGCCGAAGAAGAATTCGGCGGCGTTGCGGTAGAGGTAGTTGTCCAGGACGTCGTCGGGCAGATCCAGGGCGGTCGCCTCCGGGACCACCCGGCACATCCGCAGCACCGGCCAGTCCGAGCCGAAGATGACCTTGTCCCGGCCGCGGGTGCGCATGTAGTGCAGCAGCGCCTCGGGCAGCCGCTTGGGCGACCAGGCCGAGGTCATCAGCCGCAGGTTGGCGTACTTGAGCAGCAACCGGATCGCCACGTCCCACCACGGGTCGGCGCCGTGGATCATGCACAGCTTCAGCTCCGGGAACCGCACGCACACCCGGTCGAGGTGGATCGGGTGCTGCACCTCGCCGGGAATGGGCGGGCCGGGGATGCCGGTGTTGACGCACAGCGGCAGTTCGAGTTCGGCGCACTTGGTGTAGAGCGGGTAGTAGACCGCGTCGCTGGGCGGGTACTGCCCGTCGCCCCAGAAGCTCGGCCCCACCGCCGCATACACCACCGGCAGATCCCTTGCCACAGCGGCCAGTTCACGCAGCGTCGGGATGGGCCGCAGCAGGTCGAGTCCGCCGACGGCCAGCGCGAACCGGTCCGGGCGGGCCTCGACGAACTTGCGGGCGGTGACCGACGGTCTGCTGAGGCTGTCCATCAGCACCGCACGTTGCACCCCCTGCTCGTCCATCTCGTCGAGCAGTTCCTCGAGCTCCACCGGGGCGAACATCGACGCCGGTCCCTTGAAGTAGTCGTCGCGGACCCGCACCATCCAGCCGGGCTGCTGTTCGGTCTCGCCGAAGTGCACGTTGACCAGGCAGTCGATCACCTTGCGCGTCATGACATCCCCACCGTGTCCGCCGTCNCCCGNNNCGCGACCGACCGGGCCCAGCGGTAGTCGGGCTTGCCGTTGCCGAGCCGCCGCACCGCCGCGACGGCGATGAACTCCTTGGGTACCTTGAACCCGGCCAGCGTCGCCGCGCAGTGCGCCTGCAGCGCCGCCGCGGCGACCTCGGCACCGGGCGCGGCGGCCACCAGCGCCACTACCTCCTGGCCCCAGCGGTCGCTGGGCCGGCCGATCACCAGGGCGTCGGCCACGGCGGGGTGGGTGCGCAGCACCTCCTCGACCTCCTCGACGAACACCTTCTCCCCGCCGGTGTTGACCACCAGCGCGTCGCGGCCGTAGAGCCGCAGGGTGCCGTCGGGGGCGAGGCTGCCGCGGTCGCCGGAGACCACCACCCGGGTGCCGTCCACGACGGGGAAGGTGCGCCGGGTGGCGTCCTCGTCGTCGAAGTAGCCCAACGGGATCCGACCGCTGCGGGCGACGAACCCGATCTCGTCCTCCCCCGGCGCCAGGAACCGCCGGCGGTCGGCGGCGAGCACCAGCGCGCCGGTGCGCAGTTCGAAGGTGTCCTTGGGGTCGTCGCGGCGGCTGCGGCCGAAGCCGACGTTGCCGGTCTCCGAGGAGCCGTAGCCGTTGACGAAGGTGATGTGCGGCAGCAGTTCCAGCAGCGCCCGCCGGTGTCCGGGGTTGGTGGCCGCCCCGCCGGCGGCCAGCGCGTACAGCGACGACAGGTCGTAGCGGTGCGCGCGCAGCTCCTCGATGAGCGGGGCGACGTAGGCGTCGCCGACCATGGTCATCAGCCCGACCCGCTCCCGTTCGGCGGTGCGCAGTACCGCGCGCGGGTCGAATCGGGTGCGGTCGTAGAGCACCACCGGGATGCCGTTGAGCAGCCCGGCGAACGCGGTCCACATGCCGGCGGCGTGCATCAGCGGCGACACCGCGAACCAGGGCGGGCTCTCGCTGCGCACCCGGTCCCCGATCTCGGCGGCCGAGGCGTGGTCGGCGCCGTTCATCGACACCACGTAGGTGTCGGCCTGCCGCCACATCACCCCCTTGGGCCGGCCGGTGGTGCCGCCGGTGCAGATCATCAGCACGTCGTCGGGCGACCCGTCGAGGTGCCGGTCGTCGCCGCCGGCGGCGAGCGCGTCGTCGAGGTCCACCGAGCCGGGCAGTNCCGNGGTGCGGCCGCCGTCGTCGTCGACGGCGATGAGCAGTTCCGCGCCGNCCGGCAGCACGTCGGCGAACCGCGGCCCGAGCGAGCGGTGGTAGATCACCGCCCGCGGCCGCAGGTAGGCGAAGAGCTCGGCCACCTCGCGCGGGGTGTAGTGGTAGTTGACGTTGACCGGGGCGGTGCGCGCCCGCAGGCAGCCGATGACCATGTCCGGGTAGAGGTCGTTGTGCATCAGCAGCGCCACCCGGTCCTGGCCGCACTCCCAGTTGCGCAGCTCGGCGCGCTCCCGGTGGGCCCCGAATCCGTTGTCGNCCAGGAAGTTCGCCATCCTGCGGGTGCGCTCGGCAGCCTCGGCGTAGGTGCTGCGCCGCGGCCCGCAGNCCGTCATCACCCGGTCCGGCACGGCCGCCGCGACCGCGTCGAGCACCGCCGGGATGGTCCACTCGGCCATGGTTCAGACGTTCGCGCCGACGTGCAGGCCGAGCAGTTCCAGGGCGTTGTCGCGCATCACCCGCCGGGTGTCCTCGTGGCTGAACTCGGGGAACTGCGGGATGTCGGCGGTGAACGACATCGGGTCGGCCAGGCCCTCGCCGTGCGGCCAGTCCGAGCCGAACAGGATCCGGTTCACCCCGATGGTCTCGGCGAGCAGCTTGACGTCCTCCTCGTAGTAGGGCGCGATCCAGACGTTGCGCTTGAGCTGCTCGACCGGATCCTCCTTGAAGTGGTGNGGATTGGTGTTGGCGGCCTTCTTCAGCCGCTTGATGAGCCGGTAGACGAAGTAGGAGCCGTTCTCGATGCTGGCCACCTTGAGCGTGGGGTGGCGGGTGAACACCTGGTGCACGATCATCGAGGCGATGGTGTCGTGGATGGCGCGGTCGTCCATGAGCACCATGTCGAGCGGGTCGCGCTTGCCGAAGCCGCGGAACTCGCCGCTGCCGCCCCACAGCGCCGGGATGGCCATGTACCCGGAGTCGGACAGGTGGAAGACCACCGGCACCCCGGCCTCGGCCAGCCGCGCCCACACCGGGTCGTGCACCGGGTCGCCGAGCGAGCGGGGCCGCACCGCACCGGGCACCGGCGCGGGCCGGACGCACACCAGTCTGGCGCCGCGGCCGAGCACGAACTCGACCTCCTCGACGGCCTTTTCGGGGTCGGCCAGCGAGATGATCGGGGCGGCCAGGATGCGGTGGTCGGGCCGGTCGAAGCCCCAGTCCTCGTCGAGCCAGAGGTTGAACGCGTGGATGGAGGCCATGGTGGCCGGGATGTCGTGTTTGAGCCCCTCCTCCACGCCGCAGGCGAAGGTCGGCAGCATGAACACGGTTTCGAGGTTCTGCCGGTCCAGCACGGCCACCCGGGCGTCGCGGTTCTGGTACTCCGGATGGTCGGCGAGCCGGTCGACCTTCATCAGCGAGCCCGGGTCCACGCCCTCGGGGATCTCGCCCCGGAACAACAGGTCCAGGCAGCCGGGTTCGATGATCGGGTCGAACGTCGGGTTCGGGATGAAATGGTTGATCTTCCCGCCGAACACGGCGTAGGTGCGCCTGCCGTCGGTGAGCATCTGCACCCCGCGGTGACGGAACTCCCTGGGCAGATGGCGGGTGAAGGCGTCCAGCGGCTCGTAGTAGTGGTTGTCGACGTCGATGGCCCGGTAGTCGAGCTTGGCGGTCATGGCGAATCCCTTCGGTCGGCGGGTTGCCGGGCGGCGGCCGGCGGCGGCGGGAACCGTGGTGGTCGCTTCTCCAGGAAGCTGACGACGCCCTCGACGACNTCGGGCCGGCGCAGCGATTCGCGCAGCAGCTGCTCGGAAGCCGCACTGGCCGAGGCGAGATCGCCGACCGTGTCGGCGTAGAGCTGGCGCTTGATGACGGCCAGCGAGGCCGGNGAGCAGTGCANCGCGATGTCGCCGGCGTACTCCAGTGCCCGGTCCAGCACCCGCCCTCCCGGCACCGTCTCGGTGACCAGCCCGAGTTCGCGCGCCTCGACGGCGCCGACGGTGCGCCCGCTGAGCAGCAGATCGGCCGCGGCCGCCCAGCCGATGAGCCGGGGCAGGATCCAGGACACCCCGTACTCGGCGATCAGCCCGCGCCGGGCGAACGGGGCGGCGAACCTGGCCTCCTCGGCGGCGAACCGCACGTCGCACATCAGCGCCAGGGTCAGCCCGATGCCCACGCACGCCCCGTTGACCGCCGCGACGATCGGTTTGCGCACGGTGGTCAGCTGCCAGGGGTGCCGGTCGCCGACCAGCGAACTCAGGTCCGGGTCGCCGTCGAGACCGCCGGAGCCGGGCCGTAATCCGTTGGCNCCGCCCAGGTTCGCGCCGGCGCAGAAGGCCCGGCCGGATCCGGTGAGCACGATCGCGCGCACCGCGGGGTCGGCGTCGGCGCGGTCCAGCCCGTCGAACAGCGCGGCGGCGAGGTCGCCGCCCCAGGTGTTGAGCCGCTCCGGCCGGTTCAGCGTGAGCACCGCGACACCGGGGTCGTGCACGGTGTAGCGCACGGCCGGCCCGGTGTCGGTGTCCGGGTCGGCGCCCGGGTGCCCGGGGCCGGCCACCCGCTCGGATGGGCTCACCCGCGTCCTCCGTCCCACGCTGGCTGTATGCGCATACTGTACACCTATCGGTATAAGCCTCCAGCGGCTTCGCCCGGGCGCACCGGCTCAGACGAAATCGCTGCCGCCGTCGACGTTCACGTTGGCGCCGGTCATGTAGGAGTTGCGCCGGGAGGCCAGGAACGCCACCACGGGCCCGACCTCCTCGGGCAGTCCGGCCCGCGGCAGGTGCGCCGGGTGGCCGAAGTGCTCGTCGATGGCAGCCATCAGCGCATACGGGTCGTTGCCGTCGACGCCCACCGACGCGGCCCACCCGGTGAGCGCCTCGGTGGCGATCGACCCCGGCGAGACGACGTTGACCAGGATCTCGTCCGGCGCGAGCAGCAGCGACAGGTTCTTGGAGATGCTGACCACCATCGCCTTGGCCGCGGTGTAGGCGGCCAGCACGGCGCTCTGCCGCTGGGTGGAGTGGGCGGAGAAGATTGACGATGCGCGCCCACTCGGCCCTCCGCAGCAGCGGCAGCGCGGCGCGCACGCAGTGCACCATGCCCAGCACCCCCTCGTCGACGGCCAGCCGCCACTGGTCGTCGTCGAGCTGCTCGAAGGTGCCCCGCACGCTCGGCCCCTGGGCGTTCACCAGCACGTTGAGCCGGCCGCCCCAGCGCTCGGCGAGCTCGGCGAACACCGCCTCGGCCTGCGCCCGGTCGGTCACGTCGGCGACCAGCCCGACCGCGTCGGGGCTGCCCGCGGCGGCGAGCTCGGCCGCGGCGCGGTCGAGCACCGCCCGGGTCCGGCCCACCACGGCCACCTTCGCGCCGTCCTCCGCCATGCACCGGGCGGCCGCGAACCCCATGCCGCGGCCGCCGCCGACCACCACCGCGGTGGCGTCGCCGTANCCCAGGTCCACGCCCCAACTATAGGCGGCCTTACCATATGGTTTTCGGTAAATCTGTGAGGTGCGCTACGCTGGGGCGACCGAGCGATGCCCGCCACATCGAGGGGTTTGCCGAGCGGTGAATCGGATGGCTCCCGGTATCGTTGTCGGCCGAATCGTTCGATCGCGAGCGGAAGGTGAAAGAGGGGCCACCGTGGCGAAACAGTCGACCGCACCGAAACGTCAGCGGCGCGAGCGCGGCTCGATCAACCCGGACGACATCATCTCGGGCGCCTTCGAACTCGCCGAACAGATCGGGATCGACAACCTGAGCATGCCACTGCTCGGCAAACACCTCGGCGTGGGGGTCACCAGCATCTACTGGTACTTCCGCAAGAAGGACGACCTGCTCAACGAGATGACCAACCGCGCGCTGCGCGAGTACGTCTTCGAAACCCCCTACGTCGACCCCGACAACTGGAAGGAATCGCTGCGCACCCACGCGCGCAACATGCGCAGGACGTTCCTGTCCAGCCCGATCCTGACCGACCTGGTGCTCATCCGCGGCGCGCTCAACGCCCGGATGCGCCGGGTCGGCGTGCAGCACACCGAGGCGGCGGTCGCGGCGCTGGTGCAGGCCGGCCTGACGCCGGAGGACGCGTTCGACACCTACTCGGCGGTGTCGGTGCACGTGCGCGGATCGGTGGTGCTCGAGCGACTGCACGCCAAGACCCGGGACCTGTTCGAGGACGCCGCGGACGAGCCGTCGTCGATCGACCCGCAGACCGCACCGCTGCTGGCCGAGCTCACCGCCAAGGGCCGGCGGATGGCCGCCGCCGACGAGCACAACTTCGAGTACGGCCTGGCCTGCATCCTCGACCACGCCGAGCGGCTGATCGAGCAGCGGGCCGCGGCCGGGCGCGGCCGCTCCCGCTGACGCTCACACCTCGACGACGACGGCGCCGCCCTGGCCGCCGCCGGCGCACATCGCCGCGACCCCGATGCCGCCGCCGCGCCGGCGCAGTTCGTGGACCAGCGTGGTCACCATGCGCGCCCCGGAGGCGGCGATCGGATGGCCCAGGCTGCAGCCGCTGCCGGAGAAGTTGACCTTCTCCTCGTCGATGCCGTACTCCCGGCAGGCCGCGATGGGCACCGAGGCGAACGCCTCGTTGATCTCCCACAGCGCCACGTCGTGCACCGAGAGGCCGGCCCGGTCGAGGATCTTGCCGATCACCGCGACCGCGCCCAGGCCGGTGTCGCGCGGCGCCACACCGGCCGCGCCCCAGGCCCGCACGGTGGCCAGCACGTCGAGGTGCTCGGCCCGGGCGTAGTCCAGGTCGGCCAGCGCCACCGCGGCGGCGGCGTCGTTGGTGCCGCTGCTGTTGCCGGCGGTGATGGAGAAACCCTCGATCTCCGGGTGCAGCGGCTTGAGCGCGGCGAGCTTTTCGGGCGTNGTGTCCCGGCGCGGGTGCTCGTCGACGGTGAACTCGGTGACGGTGCCGTCCGGCCGGGTGACCTTCAGCGGCACGATCTCGTCGACGAACTTGCCGGCGTCGATGGCCGCGACCGCACGCTGATGGCTGCGCACCGCCCAGGCGTCCATCTCCTCGCGGGTGATGCCGTAGGAGCGGGCGGTGTTCCAGCCCACGGTGATCGACATGTCCCGGGCCGGGGCGTCCGGGGTCTCCGGGTGGGTGGGCGGCAGCCACTGCTCGACGAACTGCAGCTCCGGGCCGGGGATGCGCTGCTTCATCAGCGGGGTCATCGACAGCGACTGNACCCCGCCGGCGACGAGCACCCGCTCCATGCCCGAACCGATCTGCGCCGCGGCGTTGCCGATCGCGGTCAGGCTGCCCGCGCAGTGCCGGTTCACCGACTGGCCGGGCACCTGCTCCATGCCGCAGGCGGCGGCCGCGTACCGGGCCAGATCGCCGCCGCCGTAGTGGGATTCGGCGAAGATCAGGTCGTCGATCGCCGACGGGTCCAGGCCGGCGCGGCGCACCACCTCCGGCAGCACCGCGCAGATGAGGTCCTCCGGCGGGGTGTTGACCAGCGTCCCCTTGAACGANCGGCCGATGGCGGTCCTGGTCGCGCCGACGATGACGGGTGTGGGCATGACGACCCCTTCGATTTGGGCGAGCGTTCAAACGTTACAAAACTAACAGAAAGTGTTGCATCGGCAACACCCCGGGATCGGCTCAGGGCCCGTCCGGCTCGGGCACGTCGAAGTGTTCGTCGCGCAGCCGGAACGCCTCCCGGGTGCCGTACCGGGCCCGGGTCTTGACGAAGTTGAACTCCCCCGGCGCGAACTGCAGGTTGGTGCCGAACGCGTGGACGAGGTAGCTGGCGACCTCCTCGCCCTGGTAGGCCTGGGTCTGCTCGACGAGCCGGAACGCCTCCTTGGCGATCACCACCCCGTCGGCCGGCATCCGCGACGCCTTGGTGGCCCACCAGCGGGCCCGGGCGGTGACCATGTGCGGTTCGCAGACCTCGGTGAACACCCCGAGGTGGGCGATGTCGCCAGCGGTGATGACGTCGCCGGTGAGCAGTAACCGCCGCGCCAGCACCGGGCCGAGGCGGTGGAAGAACATGTGCAGGCTGCCCAGCGCCGGGCCCAGGAACCGGGTGGCCGGCATGCCCAGCCGGGTGTCGCGGGCGACCACGGCGATGTCGGCCATCAGCGCCAGCTCGAACCCGCCGCCCAGCGCGTAGCCGGCGACCTCGCCGACGGTGACCTTCGGGAACCCCATGAAGTTGTGGTAGAAGGCGAAGGTCCTGCGGTCGACGGTGAGCCGGCGGCGCTGGCTGGGCCGGGACCGCTCCCGCTGCGCGTGCTCGCCGTACCAGCCGTAGGCGTTGTTCATGTCCGCGCCGGCGCTGAACACGCCGCCGGCGCCGCGCAGCAGCACCACGGTGATGTCGTCGTCGTCGGCCGCCGCGTCCAGGCAGCGGGCCATCGCGTCGCGCATCGCCGCGTCGTAGGCGTTGCGCCGGTCCGGGTTGTTCAGCGTCAGCGTGGCGATCCGGCGCTCGCGGTCGACCTCGAACAGCACCCGCGGATCGGTGCCGGTCATCGGATCCCCCCTCCCCGGCCCGGGCCGGTCTCGCCACGGCGGCCGAAGTCGCTCGCGGACAGCCGTTCCGGCGGCAGGCCGACCGACTCCACCTCCCCGGTGCACAGCAGCTCCCCGGCGCGGGTCAGCCGCACGGTGGAGGTGATGCCGCGGTCGTGGGTGGCACGCTCGATGTCGAAGCACAGCTCGGTCAGGATCGGCACCGGCCGCCAGTAGCGCACCGTCATCGACCGGGTCCGGCCGGCCCGCCCCGCCGCACAGCTGTGGTGCTGGGCCACGCAGTCGACGAACACGCCGAGGAACCCGCCGTGCACCAGCCCGGGCGGCCCCTCGTAGACCAGCGGGAAGGTCACCGTGCCCGCGGCGCTCGCGGCGTCGAGGCGGGTCATGCGGTACTCGGGAAAGCACGGGTTGTAGCCGCCCACGTCGAAGGCGTGCTGCAGGTAGACGCGCTGGTCGGCCGGCCCGCCGGCCGGCCGCGGCGTCGGGTCGGCGGGTGCGGCCGCGGCCAGCCGGCGCTCGTAGTCGCCGAGGGT
>JGI25326J35508_1002919_pt1 | contig 10959 bp, 4 predicted proteins | sample HigsolmetaAR201D_FD_35508 | JGI IMG/M metagenome (IMG submission 35508)
CCGCGCTGGACGGAAACGATGATTCTTGTGCGTTCGGCCCGCGGCTGTCATCCGGGCCAACCTTGACCAGGAGAAACAGACATGGCTTATACCCTTCCGGACCTGCCTTACGCCTTCGACGCCCTGGAGCCGCACATTGATGCCAAGACGATGGAGATCCATCACGACAAGCATCATGCGACCTACGTGGCGAAGCTGAACGCGGCGATCGAGAACACCGACCTGGGCAATCTGCCGATCGAGGAGCTGATGGCCAAGATCGACACGGTGCCTGAGAACATTCGCACCGCGGTGCGGAACAACGGCGGCGGCCACGCCAACCACTCGTTGTTCTGGACCATCATGAGCCCCAACGGCGGTGGCGAACCAAAGGGCGAACTGGCCGCAGCCATCAACGCGACCTTCGGCAGCTTCGAGAAGTTCAAGGAACAGTTCAGCGACGCGGCCGCCAACCGCTTCGGCAGCGGCTGGGCCTGGCTGTGCCTGGACGGCAACAAGAACCTGCACATCGAGAGCACGCCCAACCAGGACACGCCGCTGATGCATGGCCACACCCCGATCCTGGGCCTGGATGTGTGGGAACACGCCTATTACCTGAAGTACCAGAACCGGCGGCCTGAGTACATCAACGCATTCTTCAACGTGATCAACTGGGACGAAGTCGCCCGGCGTTACGCCGCGGCCAAGTAAGCGGCCAGTCCCCCCCGGGCTGACCCATTGCCAGTTAGGCTGACTGGACACCTCCACGGCACCGAGCGGCTCGCGCTGCTCGGTGCCGTCTTGCATTCCGTGCCATGCGTCGCGATCGGCAGGTACGGCGCTGGCCAGAATGCTATAACGCCCGGCCAGAGCAAAGTCCGGCCGGGCGTTACGCTGCAACCCGATCAGTGATTGGGAATCGCTTGGATCTACTGCCGCGTTTTGGGCAGCGCTACGGTTAACCGTTGTGGTAGCTCACCGGCACCAGCGGCGAGAACGTCGAACGGAACGTGGCGTTCACGTTCGGCTCGCGGACGGCCTCGCCCGGCTCGATCCGCGGCTGGGGCGTTTCCGGCTCGGGCCGGATCGGCGCCGGTTGGGTCCGCGGCTGCGGCAAGGGTGCCGGCTGAGGCTGCGGCATCGGGGTCGGCTGCGCTTCCGACTGCGGAGCAAAGGTCCGCGGCGCGCCCTGCTGGGTTTGCGGGGCGGGCGTCGGCTGCAGCAGGTCCGACTGCGCTTCCGGAATCGGAGTCAGCGGCGTATCCGCTTGCGAGGCACTGGTCGACGGGGCGGCCGGAACCGTCAGGTCGGCGCCCGTGCAGGGATCGATCGGGATCCGATGCACGATCACCCGCGGCACACGCAGCGTGTAGGTGACCGGCACGCGGCGCACCACTTGCCGGGGCACCTGGATCGTTTGCTGCACGGCCACGCGGCGGCAGGTGCGAACCGGGATCTGCTCCACGCGTTCCTCGCACACCAGGCGGCAGGTGGTGTATGGCACGCGCCGCACGTGCTCCTCGGTCACCATGCGGCAAACCCGCTCGGGGATCTGCTGCTGGCAGGTTTCCACCACCTGGCGGCAAACCTGGTAGGGCACGCGCCGCACGTGTTCTTCGGCCACCATGCGGCACACCTGGTACGGCACCTGGCGAACCTGTTCCTCGGTGACCATCCGCTGCACCTGGTATTGCACCACGCGGCGCTCGGTTTGCGGCACCATCACCGTCTGCGGCACCTGGAAGGTTTGCACGTTGGGCCGCCACACCTGCTGGACTTCAACCGTGGGCGGGCAAGGCTGCTGCACCCAGGCCAGGCCGCCGCCACGGTAGTACGAACGACCAGTGACCGGGTCCACCTCGCAGCCGCCGGGCACCCAGCGCAGCCGCGTTTTGACCGGACCGGGCCGCAACACCTGCTGCTGTTCCCAGCAGCCGTTGTCGACCGTCACGTTGCGATACGTCACCTGCGGACGCAGCACCGTGTAGCACTCTTCGCGTTCGGCCGTTTCCAGCACCGGGCGCTGCACGTAGAAGCGTTCTTCACGAACGTGCGTTTCGGTCACCGGGCGTTGCACCACGTACCGTTCTTCACGCTCGTGCGTTTCGATCACATTGCGGACGCGATTGACGTTCACGGTCCGCATCCGGGTTTCCCACACCGGACGCTGGACGGTGTACCGTTCCTCGCGCTCGTGGGTTTCGTAGACGGGGCGCTGCACCGTGTAGCGCCGCTCCCGCATCTCCGTTTCCCAGACATTGCGGTAGCAGGTCACCTGCTGCTGCTCGTACACCGTTTCGGTTTCGAGCCGGTAGCACGTGACGGGGCGCTCGTCGTAAACGGTTTCGCACACCAGGCGGTACGTCTGCGTCGGATAGACTTCGCAGGCGGGCGAGCCGCACACTTCAGCGCGGGCAATCCCCGACGTCCCAGGCGCGGTCAGCACCGCGCATACCAACAAGCCAGCAACACTACGCATCGCTCGGAGCTCCTGGGCCTTCGACTCCGGCCTTCCTGCGCCGAACCGGCCTGCATTCTACTTGAGCTTGGGCACCGCCTCGCGTTCATGCCTTCCCGGCCACTGCGTCCGCGAAGCGGTGAGGGTGATTCAAGGATCTCAATAGCTTTCAACGCCAAAGAAGTGTGGGATTTGGCTCCTTCTCTGGCAACCTAGAGCTGCATGTCATTCTTGAATCTTTTCAATCTGAATGCAAGTTGCCGCGCGAGCGATCACGCCAAATAGCTTGAGAACTTTTTCATGCTAGCAGGCAATTCCTTCTTTGATGACGAAATTGATAGCAATCATAACGTTCCTTCTGATTATGACGAACCCACAACCTATATAGATGCTAGCGGTTACCACCCGGATTGACGCTGATATCAATGCTGCCGTTTGGGGTGACTTTGACGGCTGCGAGCTCTAGTGGACACCTTCGCGGCCCAGCCCGTTGCCTTACGGCACTCCCCGCCGGCCAGGCCGCGCGCAACAAGAAACGCCTGCCGCGGACCAGGTACGTCCACGGCAGGCGGTGCTGGGTTAACAATCCTGATGCTGGCTACTTCAGCGCCCCAGTTCCTTCAAAACCCGCTCGGCCCCGTAGATCTTGTCCAGAGCCTCGATCATGGCGGCGATGGCCACCGAAACGGCCCTGGCCTGCTCATCGCTGTACATGTAGTTGGCGGTGAGCGATTGGATGTTGCCGTCGAAGATCACGCCCACCAGTTCACCGGCCCGGTTCACCACGGGGCTGCCCGAGTTCCCCCCGATGATGTCGGCCGTGCAGACAAAATTGAAGGGCGTTTGCAGGTTGAGTCGATCGCGGTTCTTCATCCAGCTTTCCGGCAGCCTCCAGGGTTCGCGGCCGCCATGCCGCTGCTGCGATTCAAACGCGCCCCCGATCGTGGTCCAGGCCGGGATGGTTTGCCCTCCCTCCTGATAGCCGCGGATCGGGCCAAACGCCAGCCGCAAAGTGAACGTGGCATCGGGATAGAGCGCCGTGCCGCTCAGCTCGAACAACGCCTGCGCGATCTTGGCGTAGGCTTGCCGCTCAATCTCAGCGATTTCCTCGGCTTCTTTGCGGATTTCTCGCGTGCGTGGGTCCACCAGCCGGGCCAGAACAATCATGGGGTCGTTACTGGCTTCAATCCCGGCCAGACCTTGCTCGGCCAGCTTCTTGCGTTCCTCCACGTCGAACAGCCTGGTACCGGCGATCAGGGCCGCCGCGCGATCTTTCGGGCTCTTACCTGAAAGTACCTTGCGCACCAGCGGGTGATCACCGCCCAGGCGTTCAGCCATGCGGGCGATGGAGTCGGCCAGCTTCACCTGCTCCAAGTCGGCGTAGATAGGCGCCGTGGAGTACAAATCTTGCAGCAGCGACTCGCGGTTGGAGTCGCGATACTCACGGAGCCGCTCATCGCTGGGCTTGGTATCCTCGGCGGCCATTTGCACGAGCGTCTCGGCAATCTCAAACAGCCGGCCGGCAAGCGCCGGAGCCTGACCTTGGATCTGAGCCTTGCGCTTTTGGGCCGCGGCGATGTCGTCGAAGGCGGATTCGTACGCCTTCAGCTTGGGATGCCTGGCAATGGCTGCCCGGAGTTCGGCTTCGCGCTGTCGCTTGGTGCGGAAGAAGGCCGGATCCTGCAAGCCGCTCAGCGACCCCCACAGGGATTTGCGGGCGTTCTGAATTGAGTTCAACTCTTCCGCCGCGCGCCGCTCTTGTTCGACGCCTTCCAGACCGAACTGTTGCAGCAGGATCTCCTGTCGCCGCAGGTAATCCATGTAGTACGGCAGCCAGGTATCGCGCAAATGCGTAAGAGCCGCGACCGTATAGATACGATTGGTGCTGCCGGGGTTGCCGGCCACGAAGACCAGTTCTTCCTCCTTGAGCTTGCCGTCTGAAAGTTTCAGATAGTGCTCAATCTTGGCGGGTTTCCCGTTTTCATAAACGCGAAACAGGCATACATCCAGGCAGTAACGCGGATACTCAAAGTTGTCGGCATCGCCGCCAAAGAAGGCGATGGCTTCCTCCGGCGACCAGACCAGCCGCACGTCGGTGTAGCGTTTATAGCGATAGAGATGATATTTCGCGCCGCCATAGAGCGTAACGACGTCGCTTCGCAGGCCCGTCTGCTTGAGTGACTGCTGCTCGATCTTGGCCATCGCCGCCCGCCGAGCCTGCGCCGCCTCGGCCGGCGACATCCCCTCGGTAACCGCCTGGTTGACCTGCTCGGTCACATCCTCGATCGAAACGAGCTGATTCAGTTCCAGGTCGGGCGCGGGGATCTCGTCGCTGAGCGTCTTGGCGTAGAAACCGTCGGTGTACAGGTTCCGTTCGGCCGTGGACAGCTTGTGCAGTGTGTCGGCGCCGACGTGATGATTGGTCAGCACCAGACCATCGGCGGAAACGAACGAGGCCGAGCCGCCCGAGTTGAACCGCACGCACGCCTTCATCAGGTGCTCGATCCAGGCGTCGGTCGGCTCGAAGCCGTACTTCTCCCTCAAGTACTCGCGTGGCAGCTCGTTGAACAGCCACATACCTTCGTCGGCGCGGGTTGGCGCCGGCATCAGGCAACCGACGAACAGCCACGCGGCGATAGCCCTCCCAAGCCACACTCGTTGTCGTTTGGCCATTGCTCGTTCCCCCCATCCTATGAGCGCTGCGACGGTGTCGCTGGATAAAGCAAGCACGCGCGGCGCAGTGTAGCGTAGCGGCGAAATCTTGGGAACGAGCCAGGCGGCCGGGCCGCGATGGCGGGGCAGGTTCATTCACCCGAGCAAAATCGCCATTAGGGACCGTACGTTACCGGGGCACTCTGCACCACCGGAGCGCAGCCCGGCGGGCACGACGGAACCGCGCAGGCAGGCGAGGGCGTCCAGTACTGCGGTGGGCAGACCGGGCGATGATGGCAGCCTAGCGCAATCAAGAGTGCCGCGCACAGGCCCAAGGGCAGAATCCGTTTCATCAGTGACCCCTTGCATGTGTTGAACGCATGCCGGCGATAGCAGGAGCAATGGCGGCGGCGATGCGGGCGAAGTGCATAAAGAGCGGCAAACGATATGCCAACGGCCGCCGCGAGGCAAACCCAGTCGGGGCGAAAACTGCCTCATCCTGGGCGAATTCTGGTCGTGCTGCTGCAAACGATCGTTGCTCAGCCACTGTGCTGGCATGACCTGGCGTCTGCAATCTTTTCAGCCCAACGTGCTCCCCACGTCCTCGGGAACTGGCGAGCCGAGGTTCGTTGCGTCTCCACCGGGCAAAAGCTGGCGCTGATAGTGGCCGCTTGCTGCTATCGGGTGCCGTCAAAGTTTGCAAAATCCGCAAGGCTTTTCTCTAGCCACGGTTTCAACATGCCGAATTGATGAACTACGCGGATTTTGCGGCCGCTGCGCCGCATGGTCCGTAAACTCAGTTCCAGGGGGGGCGCCCTGAGGCATGAGTTATCACGAATGCACGTGCCAACATTTGGACCCACGAAGCGCGCGCTCTGCGGATGCGCCGCGCTGTTGTCGCTGGTAGCGACATCGCTGGCCGCGGAACCGTTTCCGGCCGGACAAGCACAGCAAGGCTTCGTCCCGGTTGGCCCACATCCTGGCGGCCAATTACCTGCTCCCCATCCGTTCGCGCCGTCGATGCCGCCCATGCCACTTGGGCCGGGATCGGCGCCGCAGGGCCAGCACATGGCGCCGGGCATGGGGATGCCTGCAGGCAATGCTGTCATGCCTGCCGCGCACGTAACTCCCACGGCGACCGCTCCCGCGGGTAATGTCGCCCAGGCTGGCGGTGTACCATTGGGGAATACGGCCGCGATGCCCCAGCAAAACGCCGGGGTGTCTCAAGCACGTGTGTATTCGCTTAAGTTTGCCCGGGCGCAAGATGTTCAACCGGCCGTGGTCCACTGGTTGAACAGTGCATCGCTGCGGGGCGACGTGGCGATCGATCCCACGCAAAACGTCGTCATCGTGCAGGGCGGCGACGACGTGCAGCGGCTGGCCGCCGAAGTGGTGCAGTCGATCGATCGCGAAGCCGAGGCCCAGCTTGGTCCGCCCACGCTCCAGACCTACCCGGCTGCCGCCGCGCAACTGGAGCCGATGAGCCAGGCGATCCGCGATCGCTTTGGACCGTATGGTGCCCGCGTGGCCACCGATGCCCGCAACGAACAACTGCTGGTCGTCGCGCCGGCGGCGATGCAGACCGAGATCGCCAAGTTCATCGGTGCCGTCGAAGGCAAACCGGCTCAGCCGATGCAAGCCGCCGCTGGCGAACAGACACAGCAACTTGGCCCGGCACCTGCCACGCCGCGCGGTGCTAACTTCGGCCTGCTGACGACCACGGCCGGCACGGGCCAGATCATGCAACTGCGCACGTCGTCGGTGGAAGTGCAGAAGGCTCTCAAGCGGCTGTACGGCCCCAAGCTCATGGCGGCCGCCAACACCAACCGCGACGTCGTGGTTTATACGCTCGACCTCTCGGCCCAGGAGCGGCTGCGGATCGAGTTCGATATGCTGACCGGCCAGGTGGTGATCCACGGTCCGCCGGCGGCCGCCGAGCGGTGCGCTCGGTTGCTGGCCATCCTCGAGGCCCCGCAGGCTCCGCAAGCTGCTCGCAAGATCGAAGTGATGCCGCTGGGTGCCGCAGCCCCGGGCAAGGTCCATCAAGTAGCCTCGCTGTTGGAGGAGGCCCGGCTGCGTGGTCTGCGTGAGCGCGGTCAAACCGTACGGGCCCAGGCCACTCGTTCGCCGCACCTGGTGGCTCAACTGTTCCAGCCGCCGAGCGAGCAGCAGCCCCAGAACAATCAGCCGCAACCGGCACAACAGGTGCCCGCACAGCCCCAGGGCGGTGCGGCGGCAGGAGCCGGTGCCGCTGCCGGGCAGGCCTTGCCCGGTCAGACACAAACCGGTCAGGCTCCAGCGCAAGGTCAGGTGACCATCCCGACCGATACCGAAGGGCTGGTCGGCCCCGTGCAGATTGAAGTGCTCGAAGACCTGGGCGTGATCATCCTCCGCGGTCCCAAGGAAGACGTGGACCGGTTGATCCGCATCATCGAGCAGATTGAAGAACGGAGCCAGGAGACCGAGCCGGAGATCCGTATCCATCCGCTGGAATACGTCAACGGTGAAGCGCTGGCCACCATCGTCCGCCAGTTGTACGACTCGGTTTACGCCGGGCGAAAAGGCCGCGTGAGCATCACGCCGCTGGTCGACCCCAACGCGTTGCTGCTGATCGGTCCGCCGGCCAGCGTGGAAGCCGCCATGGATCTGATCCGCCGGCTGGATACGCCCTCGGGCCCCGAGTCGCAATTTGAAGTGTTCCGCCTAAAGTACGCTTCGGCCCAGGCTGCCGCGGCCACCTTGCAGCAGTTCTACGGCGCCACGGCGGGGCCGGGCACGCAGCAGCAAGGGCAACAGCAGCAGAACCTGCCGGGCTTGTTCCCGCGGGTGAACGTGATTGCCGATTACCGCACCAACGCGCTGATCGTGCGGGCCAGCCCTCGCGACCTGGCCGAGATCGCGCACCTGTTGTCGCTGTTGTCGCGGATCGACATCGATAGCTCGCCCTCGGAACTGTCGCTCAAGGTGTTCCAGTTGCGGAACGCCCTGGCCGANGACCTGGCTGCCGTTCTGCAAGCGGCCATCACCGGCACGGCGGCTCCGGGTCAGCAGCAGATCGGACCGCAGTTGCCGGGNGTGCAGCAGCAGCNGGGGGTGCAAGGCCAGCAAGCCGTCCAGCGTTCGGCCGTGCTGCGGCTGATGACGCTCGACGCCCGCGACCGCACNATCCTCCGGTCCGGCATCCTCACCGACGTGCAAGTGACCGCCGACGCCCGGGCGAACTCGCTGATCGTACGGGCTCCGGCCGACAGCATGCCGCTGATCGANGCCCTGATCGAGCAACTGGACAACATTCCNGGCGCTACCGCGCAGATCAAGGTGTTCACCATCGTCAACGGCGATGCCGAAAGCCTGGTGAACATGCTCAGCACGCTGTTCAATGCCACTTCAACCGGCGGCCAGTTCGGCGTGCAACAGGCGGCCTCGGTGCAGTCCGACGGCTCGATCGTGCCGCTGCGGTTTGCCGTCGATACCCGTACCAACTCGATTCTGGCAACCGGTAGTGCCGCCGACCTGACGATCGTCGAAGCCATCTTGCTGCGGCTCGATGAAAGCGACGTCCGCGAGCGCGAAACGCAGGTATACCGCCTGAAGAACGCTCCGGCGCTCGACGTGGCCAACAGCATCAACCAGTTGCTGCAGGCCGAGCGGGCCGTGCAGGAGCAGGGCGTCCGCAGTGCGTTCCAGCAGATCCAGGAAGAAGTGGTGGTCGTCGGCGAGCCGGTGACCAACAGCCTGATCGTAACCGCCACGCCGCGATACTTCGGCGAGATTCGCCGCATCATCGACGAGCTGGACCGCCGGCCCCCGATGGTGATGATCCAGGTACTCATCGCCGAAGTGCAGTTGAACAACACCGACGAGTTCGGCGTGGAGCTCGGCCTGCAGGACTCCATCCTGTTCGACCGCAGCCTGCTGGGCGACCTGATCACGACCACCAACAGCACGCAGACGCCCCAAGGCAACACGGTGGTGACCACCACCAACCAGATCATCCAGGGTGCCAGCCTCACGCCTGGCTTCCTGTTCAACAACCAGCCGTTGGGGAACAGCGGCAGCGACTTGTCGCGGGCCACGTCGGGCAAGCTGGCCGGCCAGGCGCTGAGCAGCTTTTCGGTGGGCCGCGTGAACAGCCAACTGGGCTACGGCGGTCTGGTGCTGTCGGCCAGCAGCGAGAGCATCAGCATCCTGATCCGGGCTCTGCAAGAGTGCCGCCGGTTGGACGTGCTGGCCCGGCCGCAAGTGATGACCTTGGACAACCAGCCGGCCTTCATCCAGGTGGGCCAGCGGGTGCAGCTCATCACCGCGACCACGTTTGACCAGGCGACCGGTATCCAGACCAACCAGCTTGGTGCCCAGCAGAACGTCGGTTTGATCCTCGGCGTCACGCCGCGTATCAGCCCCGATGGCCTGGTGGTGATGGAAATCGACGTTGAAAAGTCCGAAGTCGGTCCCGAGTCCGAGGGTATCCCCGTCTCGGTGCTGCCCACCGGCGACGTGATTCGCTCGCCGCGCATCAACACCACGCTGGCCCAATCGACGGTCAGCGCCTTGAGCGGCCAAACCATCGTGCTGGGCGGTCTGATCACCAAGACCCGGGCTCAAACCCACCGCCGGGTGCCGCTGCTGGCCTCGATCCCGGTGTTGGGGCACCTGTTCCGCTACGACGCCAACGTGGAACAGCGCACCGAACTGCTGATCATCATGACGCCGCGTGTCGTCCGCACCGAGGAGGACATGGAAATGATCAAGCAGATCGAGTCGGCCCGGATGCACTGGGTGCTCTCCGATGTCCGCGATGTGCACGGTGATTCGGGCCTCCGCGGTCGCGGCGACGCCTGGGAAGACGCCGGCATCCCGGTGATCTATCCGCACGTCAACCCGGACGGCAAGCTGAACCTGGGCGATCCGGACCTGCAGCCGCAGCCGGCCGACATGGAGGAACTGCTGCCCACGCCGATGCCCTCGTCGCAGCAGCCGCGGAATGTGCCGCCGCTGACGACACCGCAGCAACGGCAACAGACGGTGCCGCCCGCACCGTCGCCGCCGGGGCAACGTTCGGGAGGAGCGGGCCAAGGGGCAAGTCCCCCAGGCAATGACGACGGTAACTCGCTGAAGCTGGTGCCACCGAGCGACAGCGCCATGGCACCGGGCAGCCAGCACGTGCAGCCCGCCGCCTGGCAGCAGCCGGTGAGCGCCGGCCCCGGACAGACGGCCGTGCCTGCTCAGGAGGTGCGGTTGATCAGCCCCTCGGAGCGTGCTGAGTACGCCCAGCTGCAACCGCAGGCGGAACCGTCCCGGTGGAGCAAGTTGCCCTGGAAGCGCAACGCCACCGAGACACCGCAACGCAGTCGATGATCGTCAGTCGTAGTTTGCTTGGCTCTGCTTCTTCCCCGTCGATGACCCGCACCACGGCCAGAAAGGATTCTGCGATGCGTACGGCGTTACACCTGAGCTTGGCGCTGCTGATGCTGGGCAGCGGCTGNGCCAAGTTTGATATGAGCAAGAACATCCCCTGGGGTGCCGGCAAGGACGGGGAGTTCAGCGGCAACCTGCGGATCGTCGCCGTGTGGCAAGATACGGTGTTGCACCAGCCTGAGAAACCGCCGATCCGCGGTTTCGGCGGCCGAGTGTTCATCTACGCCGGCGGTGAGAAGCCCATCAAAGCCAAGGGCCGGCTGGAAGTGTATGCGTTTGTCGAAGACGGCCGCAAGAAGACCGACACGCGGCCCGACCGCAAGTACGTCTTCACGCCGGAGCAGTTCGAGAAGCACTACAGCCCCAAGAAGCCGCTGGGCCACTCGTACAGCTTCTGGCTGCCGTGGGACGAGGCGGGCGGCCCCGAGCTGGAGATCTCGCTGGTGGCCCGG
>JGI25326J35508_1002927_pt1 | contig 10932 bp, 8 predicted proteins | sample HigsolmetaAR201D_FD_35508 | JGI IMG/M metagenome (IMG submission 35508)
AACCCGGAGACCAGCGAAGCGATGATCTATATCAGCATGATCGCACTGATGTCACGCCGCCTGGCACGCGGAAAAGACATTTGAAGACAGTCTCTCAAGAACTCTTGCAGGGTGGCCGACATGCCGCGTTTGAGCAGCACCGGCGGGCGGAGCTTGCCTACCCGCTTGAGCAGGCTGAAGTTCTGCATATTGCGGGCACCGATCTGAACGATGTCGGCCACCTCAGCCACGGCGTCGGCGTTTTCGGTATCCATCAGTTCGGTGACCACGCCCAAGCCCGTGGCGGCCTTGACCTTTTCCAAGATCCGCAGGCCTTCGTGTTCCAGGCCTTGAAAGCTATAAGGGCTGGAGCGTGGTTTGAACGCCCCGGCTCGCAATAACCCCACGCCGCGCGATGCCAGAAACTCGGCCGTGCGCAGCAGGCTGGCTTCGTCCTCCACGGAACAGGGACCGCAGATGAGCGTGAACGTGCCGGGGCCGATCGCGCGGCCGGCGGCCTCAACCACGGTATCGTGCGGCCGCATTTCGCGGCTGGCGAGCTTATAGGGCTTGGTGACGGGGATCAGTTCCAGAACGCCCGGCAGCACTTCCAGCCGCTGGGGATCGATCGCCCCGCGGTTGCCGGTGATGCCGATGGCGGTGCGTGTAGGACCGGGAATCGGGTGCGGCGTAAGCCCCATGTCGCGAATCGCCGCCATCACGGCCTCGATCTGCTGGGCCGTGGCCCCGTGCTGCATCACGACAAGCATGGACGAATCCCCCGAGGTGGTCGCCGCGTGTTGGGCAGGTTGGCCGGCGCGGCCGCTCAAACCCGCCGGCAACGTCCGTGTCGAAGGGCACTCCCTTCTATCGTACCAACCGCAACCACCTCAGGGGATCGAACAGGCCAGAGGCAACCTGATCGAGCGATCGTGGGGCGCTGTGAGCGCCACGCGGCCGGCACAATCAGGCGGCAACGTGGGCTTCGGTAGCCGCGGCGGCTTGCGCGGCCTGGTAGTGCCGCGTGATCAGGTCGTTTTGCAGCCAGAGCAGCTTGTTGAACGCCCGGGCGGTGCGGATCTCGGTTTCGCGGTCCAGGCCCAGGCTACAGATCGTGGTATACAGAGCGTCGGCCACAAAGCCCATCAGGGCGTTCATCTGCACCAGCGGCACGTCCAGCTCGGGCGAACCGGCCTTGGGCGTGTGGATCTTGCCGACCATGTCCAGGTAGGCCACCATCTTGGCGTCGTAGTCGCGCGTGACCAGCGCGGCCAGGTATCGAGCCAGGTGGTTCTTGCGGAACTGGATCATCTCGTGATCCTGCGTCAGGCTGTGCAGGTCGCGGGGCACCTCGCCGTCATAGCCCGACTGCCGCGGCACAAAGTGTCGCTTGGTGGCGTCGTAGGTGAAGAGCTTGTCGTACACCGCATCGACCAGGGCCGGCACATGCGGCGCCAAGTACGGTGCGACTGCGTGGATGGCATTGACGTCCTCGGGGCCAAAACCGACAAACTCCTGTAAATAGGCGAAGCGGTAGGCCAGATCGTTTTCCAGGCGAGGTTCGTCGATGTGCCGCATGGGTGAGCCCTTTCGCTTGATGCGGAAATCGGGGAACAGTGGGGGAGGCCGCCGGCGCCCGAGTTTGACAACCGACCCCAGGGCCTCACAATTGGATACACACATCCAGTTTCCCCCCAATCTATTTCGGCCAAATTGGATGTAAACGTCCAATTTAGCGGTGTGACAATTTGCCACACCCAGAGCCCTGGCCGTTCACCCCACGGTCTCGCAACGGAGAACGCCACAAAATGTTTTCTCAAACGGTGGAGTATGCATTACGGGTTGTGGTGCATCTGGCGGAACATGCGCCTCATCCCCGGACCACCGAACAGCTTGCCGAGGCCACCTTGGTTCCCAAAGCGTACCTGTCGAAAGTGATCCAAGGCCTGGCTCGGCAGGGCGTGGTGCGTTCGCAGCGGGGTGTGGGCGGCGGCGTTTCGCTGGTCAAATCGCCCGACGAGTTGTCCATCCTGGAAGTGGTCAACGCGGTGGAACCGATCCGGCGCATCCGCACCTGCCCGCTGGGGCTTACCGCCCACGGCGTGCGGCTGTGCCCTCTGCACCGCCGGCTGGACAATGCCCTGGCTGGGGTCGAAGAAGCGTTTGACAGCACCACGCTGGCCGAGGTGTTGGCCGAGCCAACCTCCAGCAGCCCGCTGTGCCGAGTTCCTAAGCCATTGCCCAGCAAGAAGTAACACTCACCGGGGCAGCCGCCGCCCAGGTGCCGTAGAAGCAGATGCGGCCTCCTGGCGAGCAGAGAAACCACCCAGCCTTCCTAAAGCCACAATTCCGCACATCCCCTCGAAAGAGCCAATTACGATAAATACAGTTTGATAAGTGCGGCGAATGGCCGATATAATGTGGCCGGCCCTGCGCCGGCATCTGCCTGACTGGGCTGCTAGCAGCGTGGGTTTGGCCCACGTGTGATTACCTTCCTTCCGCTTCCCACCGCTAGTAGCAATGTCCCGCCTCGTGTTGACGTTTTCCGCTGCGCTGTTGGTTGCCTGCCTGGCACAAGCCCCTGGGGTAGCAGCCGATGCGCCTCAGGAATCTGCTGCGGCGGCTCCAGTCGAGAAGCTGCAAATCACGCCCGAGAAGGTTGTCCTGCGTGGCAAGGACAGCACCCAGCAGTTACTGGTGAGTGGATTATCGGGCAGCGGCAGCAGCTTTCGCACGACTGATCTGACGCGCGACGCCAGCTACAAGAGCCTGCAACCGGAAGTCGCTACGGTCGACGCATCCGGTGTTGTCACCGCGGTCAGCAACGGCACCGCGACCATCGTCATTTCCGCCGCCGACCTGCAAACCAAGGTCACGGTCGAGGTCAGCCAGGCCGACGGTGTGCTGCCGGTGACGCTCGAAAACGACATCATTCCGATCCTCACCGCCCACGGCTGCAACTCCGGCCCTTGCCACGGGAAAGCCCGCGGCCAGAACGGTTTTGCGCTATCGCTCTTGGGCTTCTACGCCGACTTCGACTACGACGCCCTGGTGCTTGAGGGCCGTGGTCGCCGCGTGTTTCCGGCCGCTCCCGAGCGCAGCCTGCTATTGGCCAAGGCCACCGGCCAGGTGCCTCACGGCGGCGGCAAGCGGATCGAGCCGGACAGCCGCGACTACGAAATCCTCCGTCGCTGGATTGCCGAAGGCATGCCGCGCCGCAAGGCCGACGATCCGGTGGTCGTGAGCATCAGCGTCGATCCGTCGAACCTGAGCATGGTGAAGCAGGGGCAGCAGCAACTGATCGTCACCGCCCATTACTCCGACGGCAGCAGCCGCGATGTGACCGGCAGCGCGGCGTTTCAGTCCAACGAAAGCGCGATCGTCTCCGTGGATTCGCACGGCCTGATGACCGCCGGCCCCATTCCCGGCGAAACCGCCGTGATGGCCCGTTACCAGGGCTACATCGCCGTGTGCGAAGTGCGGATCCCGCTGGTGGGCGAAGTGCCCGACGAGCTGTACGCCAAGCTCCCGCGGAACAACTTCATCGACGAACACATCTGGACCAAGCTCCAGTCGCTGCGCATTACGCCCTCGCCGCAGGCCGACGACGCCACGTTCCTGCGCCGGGCGTTCACCGACGTGATCGGCCGGCTGCCCACCTCGGACGAGGCGCGCAAGTTCCTCGACGACACCTCGCCCGACAAGCGCGCCAAGCTGATCGATTACCTGCTCGAGCAGCCTGAGTTTGCCGACTTCTGGGCGAGCAAGTGGTCCGACCTGCTGATTCCCAACCCGTACCGGGTGGGCTCGAAAGCCACCTTGAACTTCGACGCCTGGATTCGCGACGCCTTCCGCCGCGACATGCCGTACGACCAGTTCGTGCGCGAGCTGCTTACGGCCCAGGGCAGCACTTGGCGCAACGGCGCCACCACGCTGTTCCGCGATCGCCGCGAGCCGGCGGAAATCGCCACCATGGTCAGCCAGCTCTTCCTGGGCGTGCGGCTGGATTGTGCCAAGTGCCACCATCACCCGTTTGAGAAGTGGGGGCAGGAGCACTTCTACAGCTTCGCCGCGTACTTCTCGCGGATCGGCCGCAAGGGCCGCGGCATCTCGCCGCCCATCTCCGGCAGCGAGGAGATCCTGTTCACCGCCAGCCGCGGTGAGGTGACGCACCCCAACACGGGCGAAGTGATGGTGCCCACGCCGCTGGAAGGCGAGGCCAGCCCCATCGCCCCCGGCGAAGATCCCCGCCAGGCACTCGTCCGCTGGATGACCGCCGACGACAACCCGTACTTCGCCACGGTCATGGCCAACCGCGTGTGGGCCGACCTGATGGGCCGGGGTATCGTCGATCCGGTCGATGACATCCGGGCGACCAACCCGCCGACCAACGGCCCACTGCTGGAGGCCTTGGCCGCGGAGTTCCGCCGCAACAAGTACAGCATCAAGGCCCTGGTCCGCACCATCTGCAACAGCTACGTGTACGGCCTGAGCTCGATCCCCAACGAGCGCAACGTGGCCGATAACCGCAACTACTCGCGTCATTACCGCTCGCAGCTTCGGGCCGAGCAGTTGCTCGATGCCGTGTGCGACATCACCGGTGTGCCCGAGAACTTCGACGCGATGCCGCCTGGATCGCGGGCTGTGGAGTTGTGGACGCGGCGTATCAGCTCGCTGTTCCTCGACACCTTCGGCCGGCCCGACCTCAACCAGGATCCGCCGTGCGAACGCGTCAACGAGCCCACGGTCACGCAGGCTCTGCACCTGATGAACTCGCCGCGGCTGCACACCAAGGTGACGTCACCGCAGGGCATCTGCCACAAGCTGGCCGAGAGCGACCGCTCCGCCCGCGAGATCATCGAGGAGCTCTACCTGCGGACCTACAGCCGTTATCCGACGGACGAAGAGTACGCCACGGTGCTGCCGCTGTTTGCCGCGCCGGCTCCGCCCACCGAGGCGGTTTCAGCCGCGGGCGACAAGGGTGGCGCCGACGCCCAGGCGGAAGCCCAGGCTGCCGGCCCCGTGGAGTCGAAGGATCCGGCCGTGCGTCGCCGCGCGGCCGAGGACCTGCTCTGGGCCCTGATCAATACACCGGAGTTTATTTTCCAGAACTAGTTGTGTCGCAGCGCCGCCGGCTGCTGCCTGGCACTTCCCCGTACAGGTCTCGTAAACACGTACCAGGAAAGGACGTCATGGCCAAACACACCAATTGCGCTGGTATCACGCGACGCGATTGTTTGCAGCTAGGCTTAGGCGGCATCTTAGGAGCGGGCTTGGTTGATATGCTTCGCCTGCGGAGCGAAGCGGCGCTGGCCAACCGCCGCCAGACGAGTTGCATCCTGGTCTGGCTCGATGGCGGTCCCAGCCATTACGAGACGTTCGATCCCAAGCCGACCGCGCCGGTGGAAATCCGCGGTGAGTTCCAGCCCATCGCCACCAAGATCCCCGGCGTGCATTTTTCCGAGCATCTGCCGCGGCTGGCTTCGATCGCCGACAAGATCGCGGTGGTGCGTTCGATCCAGCACAACCAGGGCAACCACGGCGCCGGTAACCACTACATGATGACCGGTGCTCCCACCCGGATCCCGGTGGGCTGCGGCGCGTTTGTGAGCTTCCACCCGAGCCTGGGCTCGGTCACGGCCTACGAGCGCGGCGGCGCCAAAGACGGCCTGCCGGCGTACTTCTCCATTCCGCGGATGAGCCGCTCGGGCGGTCCCAACTTCCTGGGCGCCAAGTACGCTCCGTTTGTCGTGCCCGACGATCCCAACAGCTCGTCGTTCCGCGTCCGCGACGTGGCTCTGCCCGCCGGCCTGGAACCCGATCGGTTCCTCTCGCGGCGGACGGTGCGTTTGAACGTCGACCGGCTGCCCCGCATCCAGAACGAAGCGGCTGGCGACCCGGTGAACGCGCTGGACGAGTACTACGAGCAGGGCTACAAGCTGGTGCTCTCGCCCGAGTCGCAGGCGGCCTTCGACATCCACCGCGAGGATGAGAAGGTGCGTCAGCGCTACGGCCGCAACTCCTTTGGTCAGCGGGCGTTGCTGGCCCGGCGTCTGGTCGAGGCGGGCGTGCCGTTCATCACCCTGTACGAAGGCGGCTGGGACCACCACACCAATATCTTCCCGGCCTTCCGCAACCGCATGCCCCATGTCGACAACACGATCGCCACGCTGATCGAGGACCTGGAAGAGCGCGGCCTGCTCGACACCACGCTGGTGGTTGTGCTGGGTGAGTTCGGCCGGACGCCGAAGATTAACAAGGACGGCGGCCGCGACCACTGGTCCAACGCCATGAGCGTGATGTTCGCCGGCTGCGGCACGCCCGGCGGCACCGTGGTGGGCGCCACCGACGATCGCGGTTATGCGGCCATCGAGCGGATTCTCTCGCCCGAGAACTTCGCCAGCACCGTGTACCGCAAGCTGGGCATCGATCCGGACAAGATTTACTACACTCCGCAAGGCCGTCCGGCGCACCTGGTGAGCGATCCCACGCCGATCCACGAGCTGATGTAAACCACCAGACAGTCAAAACCACTCGCCGCCTGGAGGGATGTACGCGTTCCTCCAGGCGGCGTTTTTTGTTCCTAACCTCTAGTACTACTGTCACTTAACCCCGCCAGCCTGGGGTCGCTTGCGGTTCGTTGGCAACCGTGCGACAATGGCTGCTAGCACCTGGGGGATGGCCTGAGCGTCGGGCCAAACAGGCGGCTATTGGGTCCGGGAGTCGGCCATGAACATCGTGCCGGTCGGCGATAAAGTTGTCGTCAAACCTTTGGATGTCGAGGAAACGACGGCAGGCGGCATCGTCCTGCCTGAGCGTGCACGGGAAGTCCCCCTGCAAGGCAAAGTGTTGTCCGTAGGCGACGGCCGGTTGCTGGCCGACGGCCGCCGGGCAGAGCACCAGGTTCACGAGGGCGACCGCGTGGTGTACCGCAATTACGCCGGCACCGAGGTCGTCATCGACGGCGAAGAGCTGCTGATCCTCCGCGAAGCCGATATCCTGGCTATCATGCAGTAGGACCACCTGCTGCTACCGATTGCGAAATCATGAGTGCCCTTGGGCTGCGGCACGCTGTCGCGTCTCAAGGGCTCCTTGTGTTTTCTGGCGAACGCCTCCGCGGCTGCCTGGAGGCGGCTATCCGCCGCACGGCAACCTGCGGGGCAGTGGCTGCCCTGCGCTGCGCCAGCCGGTAAGATGGATCCCCAGGGGCCGGGGCGTCCCATCATTAAGGCCCCGCCAGGATCGGCACACGCACGGCCGAAGGCGGCGAGGAGCGGCAGTGGATCATCGCAGCTTGCGCTTCCGACTTGGGCTGGTTGCCGTTGCGTGCGCGCTGCTGCTGGCAGCGCCGGGGAAAACGCCGGCCGAGGAATCGCCGCTGGCTCAGGCGCGGCGTCATCTGCTCCGCGGCCGCTACGCGGAAGCCGCCCAGGCTTATGCGGCCCTGGCCACCGAATATCCCGCCCAAGCAGCCTTGGGTCTGGCGCGGACCGACGTCAGCCGCGGCCGCCTCGACCAGGCGATCCAGCACCTGCAAGCCGCTATCGCCCAAGCTACGAAGAACGGCGGACACCATCTTGCCGATCAACCGGCAGGCCGCGCCGCCGGGGCAGGGCAGGGCGCCTTTGAACCCGATCCCCTGGCCGATCTTTACGCAGAGCTGGCTCTGCTGCACTTGGAACGGGGGGACACCGTCGCCGCCGGCAACGAAGCATCTCCGGCCGAGATAGCCGTGACGGCGGCCCTGAAGCTTGAGCCTTCGCATCCTACCGCCCGCTGGGTCCAGGCCGAGTTGCTGCGGCTCCGCGGCCAGGTGAAAGAAGCCGCCGCGGCCTACGAATGGTTCGTGGATTTCTACAACCGCAACCAGCAGCGGATCGTGCGGCCAGAGGACCTGAGGGCGATCGCGCTTGCGGCCGCTCAGGCAGCCCGCTGGCAACGGCGGCCCGGCGATTTTCGCTTTGTGGTCAACAAGCTGCTGCCGCGCGCGCTCGAACTGGACGGCGATTATTGGCCAGCCCACTACGAAGCCGGCCGGCTGTTCCTGGAGAAATACAACGAGGCCGATGCAGCCCGCTCGCTGTCGGCGGCGTTGGCCATCAATCCCTTAGCGGCTGAAGTCCACGCGGCCCTGGCCCGGCTGGCCTTGCAGCGGTATGACCTCGACGCGGCCAAGCGATCGATCGAACGGGCACTTGAAATCCGCCCCCTGACCGAAGCCTACGCCCTCCAGGCCGATTGGCACCTGGCGAACTTCGACCACGCCGCGGCCCGGACCAGCTTGCTTCGAGCGCTCGAATACAACCTGCGTGATCCAAGCATCCTGGGGCAGGTTGCGGCCCTGGGGCTGCTCGAATCGCGAGGGCAGCCAACCGCGCCGGTTAATGGCGCCTCCGCGCTGAACACACCTCGGACTGCGCTGGACGCGCCGCCTGCGGCCATCATCGCCGCCGTGGAGGCCGCCAATCCCGCCGCCGGCGAATTCTACTTTGCCTTGGCCACGCGGCTCGACGATGCCCGGCGATTCGACCTGGCCGAGCGTTATTACCGCCTGGCGGTAGAGAAGTTGCCGCAGCTTCCCGGCCCACAAGCGTCGCTGGGCCTGATGCTGATGCGACTGGGCCGCGAGGAAGAAGCCCAAGCCGCCTTGGAAGCCGCCTACGAGGCCGACCCGTTCCATGTGCGCGTGGTGAACATGCTCCAGGTGCTGGAGGTGCTGGCCGATTACCAGCGGCTGGAAACCGAGCATTTCATCATCCGCTTCGACCAGCGTGACGCGGTACTCGCTCGCTGTGCGGCCCGCTACCTCGAAGATGAGGTCTACCCTTCGCTCTGCCGGCAGTTTGGCTTTGAGCCGCAGGGCAAGACGCTGATCGAGATCTTTAACCAGGCGCGCAGCACCGGTGGGCATGGCTGGTTCAGCGCGCGGATGGTCGGTTTGCCGTACATCGGCACCGTGGGGGCGTGTGCCGGCAACATGGTAGGCATGGTGTCGCCGGCTGCCATGCCGCAGCCGTTCAATTGGGCTCGTGTGCTCAAGCACGAGTTTGTCCACGTGCTCAACTTGCAGCAGACGGCGTACAACGTGCCGCACTGGTTCACCGAGGCGCTGGCCGTGCTCAACGAGGACTTCCCGCGGCCCGAAGCGTGGAACCGTCTGCTCGCCCGGCGGCACGCGGCCGGTACGCTGTTCACGCTCGACGACATCAACCTGGGCTTTATCCGGCCCGATTCGTCCGACGATTGGACGCTGGCCTACTGTCAGGCGGAGCTGTACGCCCAGTACATGCTCGAGCGGTTTGGCGAAGATGCCCTGGCCAGGTTATTAGCCGCGTTCGCCCTGGTGCGCACCACGCCCGAGGCCATTCACAAGGCCTTCAACGTGGACGTAAACGATTTCGAGGCCGGCTACCGCCGCTATGTCGATGGCGTGGTGGCCGGGATTCGCGTCTCGCCAGAATCCACCGCCATCAAGTATGCGGACCTGCTCAAGGCCGTTGAGGTACAGCCGCGCGATCCCAAGCTGCTCGCACGCCTGGCCGCGGAAGAACTTGCCCGCAAACAATTCGCCAGCGCTCGGCAGCATGCGCAAGCCGCGCTCGCGGCAGCCGGCGAAAACGACACCGCAAGAAAAGTTCCACAGGCTTCATGGGTACTGGCGCAGCTCAAACTCCAGGCAGGCGAAACCGCCGAGGCGATCAAGCTGCTGGAAGCCGCGCACGATCCGGCAGCGCCCGACGCGCAGTGCCTGGCCCTGTTGGCACGACTCAAGCTGCGGCAGGGAGATCGCGCGGCGGCCGAAGAACTGTATCTGCTGGCTCAGAAAACGTGGCCGGATGAAGCCCGCTGGCCTGAGGCATTGGCCGCTTTGTATCTGGCGGCCGAGGATGAAGCCCGCCTGGTGGAACCGCTGACGCGGCTGGCCGCCCTGGATGCCGATAACGTCACCGTGCGCAAGAAGCTGGCCCAGCTTGCTCTGAAGCGTCGGGCGTTTGCCGAAGCCGCGAACTGGGCCCGCCAGGCCCTGCATATCGACGTCGCCGACGCTGCCACCCATCGCCTGGCGGGAGCGGCGTTGGCCCTCGCCGGCCAAACGGGGGAGGCCACCGAAGCGTACGCCTTGGCGGTTGAACTTCAGCCCCAGATGACCGCCTGGCGGATAGAATGGGCGAAGGTGCTGATCGCCGCCGGCGATCGGGACCAGGCCCGGGCCGTGCTCTCCGAGTTACTGGTCCAGGAGCCCGGCCACGAAGCGGCGACAACCCTGTTGCAAAGCCTGACGCCTTCGCCATGATGGGCGGCACGCGCAGTATTACGCGTGCCACGGCCCTTTGAGCCGTGCGCAGGGAATACCAATAGTCAACAAACAATTGGTCCGCACAGCGGACCTACAAGAGATTACCGTTCATATCACGGTCCGTACCGCGGACCCTACCCATAGGAGCGACACCGTTGAGCGCGACCGGGCAGCCTGACGTTCCCTCGCCGCCGGCTCCGCTGGAGCTGGGCGAGTTCCAACAGCTCATTCGCAACATGTATTACTCCAAGGACGTCGCCCGGGGTATCGACGGCACCTTCATGTGGCTGATGGAGGAGGTCGGCGAGCTGGCTTCGGCCCTCCGCAACGGCAGCCACGAAGAGCGGCTGGGCGAGTTCGCCGACGTGCTGGCCTGGCTGGCCACCATCGCCAACGTGGCCGGCGTCGATCTGACCGAGGCCGTGCGTCGTAAGTATGGCTCCGGCTGCCCTGGTTGCGGCCGGCTGGTCTGCATCTGCGACGACGCCGAGAAGCCCTAGGCCCCGCGCTCGTGCACCTCCGGCGCCTTTCACCCGCTTGTCCGCCAGAACAGATTCGCCACCCATGATGCAAGGTAACGCGGCAACTTCTTCGGCTGCGGCCCGCCCCGCCGTCTTCGCATTGGCCTGGGTTCTTGCCCTGGTTTGTGGCGGGCT
>JGI25326J35508_1002960_pt1 | contig 10848 bp, 9 predicted proteins | sample HigsolmetaAR201D_FD_35508 | JGI IMG/M metagenome (IMG submission 35508)
GGGATCCGCCCGCCGAACCACCGCCAGAGCTTCGCTTTCGGCGGGGGTCACGCCGGCGCCTCAGTCGACCGCGATTAGCGCCGCAGCGACCGCCCGCTCTTCCGCCANAAGCACGTTGAATGTNCGCACCGCCGCGCCCGTAGACATGATCTCCACCGCCATTCCGGCAGCCTTNAGGACCTNGCGCAGGTCCGGTGCAAGCGGCTCGAGCCGTTCGCCTGTCCCTACAAGCAGGATCTCTATCTTTTCGGACTCCGCAACTACGGGGGCGAAATCGGCCTCGGTCAGCGTTGGAGGACTCTGCGGCTGCCATCCATGGATTCCGGATGGCAGGAAGAGAAGCGAGCCGCGATGCGACATGTCGGCGAAGCGGAAACCGCCATTGCCATAGGCGTCGATCGGCGCGCGGCTGGGAAAATGTGCCCTGCGTATCTGCATGCCTTCTGCCATCAGGTTGCCGAAACCTGCTTGCCCTCAGCCTTTAGATCTCTAGCTTCGCCAGCCCGAATCTCCTCTTCGGAAATGAGCGGCCCCTTGGCCGGCCGCAGGTTGAAGAAGATGAGCGCCGGGGCAGAGATGAAGATCGACGACAGGGTGCCGATTACCACGCCGAAGATCATCGACGCCACGAACGAGCGGATCACCTCGCCGCCGAAGAAGTACAGCGCAACGAGGGCCAGCAACGTCGTGACCGACGTCATCACCGTACGGGCGAGCATCTCGTTGTCCGAGAGGTCGAGCAGCTGGCCGAGAGGCATCTTCTTGAAGCGGCGCAGGTTCTCGCGGACGCGGTCGTAGATCACCACCGTGTCGTTGAGCGAGTAGCCCACGATCGTCAGCATCGCAGCCACGGTCGTGAGGTCCACCTGGATCTGCGTCACCACGAGGAAGCCGAGAGTAAGGCAGATATCGTTGATGGTGGACATGATCGCGCCGATGGCGAACTGCCATTCAAACCGCACCCACACGTAGATCATGATGCCCGCCATGGCGACGAGGATACCGACAATGGCCGACCACATGAGTTCATTGGACACCGTCGGCCCCACGACCTCCGTGCGGCGGATGTCGTAGTCAGCCGACAGGATCTGCTGCGCCTTCTGCACGGTTGCATTGCCAGTGGCCTCATCCTCGGCGGCGCCGAGGCGGATCAGTGCGTCAGACGCTTCGCCGAAGCCCTGAACCTGCACCTCGTGGATGCCAGCCTCCGAGAGCTTCTGGCGGATCTCGCCGATGTCGGCCTGGCCGTTCTTCGCCCGCACCTCGATCAGCGTGCCGCCGGTGAAGTCAATGCCGAAGTTCGGCTTGACCGTGAACACCAGCACAATGGAGGCGATGCTGAGCAGGATCGCCAGGGCAAAGACCTGCAGGCGCACCTTCATGAACGGAATGCGCGTCACCTCAGGCACGAGGTGGATGTAGCCCTTCGGAACCTCGGTCGGCCTGCTGCGGCGCAGCCAGAATGCCACCACCCAGCGCGTGAAGGTGAAGGCGGTGAACAGCGTCGTGCAGATACCGATGGCGAGCGTTACCGCGAAGCCCTTCACCGGACCGGTGCCGACCACGAACAGCACGAGCGCCGCGATGAGGGTCGTCAGGTTGGAGTCGACGATCGTCGCCAGCGCGCGCTCAAAGCCGGCGTCGAACGACTTGAGCACCGACCGTCCGAGCCGCCGCTCCTCGCGGATGCGTTCGTAGATCAGCACGTTCGAGTCCACGGCCATGCCAATGGTAAGCACGATGCCCGCGATGCCGGGCAGTGTCAGCGTAGCCCCTAGCACCGACAGGATGGCGATGATCATCACCACGTTCAGAACCAGCGCCAGGTCGGCGATGATGCCCAGGAAGCCGTAGGCCATGATCATGAAGATGATCACGAGCACCGAACCGATAATGGAGGCTGCAATACCCGCGTCGATCGAGTCCTGGCCGAGGCCGGGGCCCACGGTGCGCTCTTCCACCACCGTCAGTGTGGCCGGCAGAGCGCCCGCCCGTAGCAGCACCGCCAGATCATTGGCGCTCTGAACGGTGAAATTGCCGGAGATCTGTCCCGTGCCGCCTAGGATTGGCTCGCGGATCTGCGGAGCGGAGATAACCTTGCCGTCAAGTACGATGGCGAAAAGTCGGCCGACATTCTGCTGGGTCGCCTGTCCGAAACGAGTGGCTCCCCTTGTGTCGAACCGGAAGGTGACGATCGGCTGATTGGTCAGCTGATCGAAGCCGGCCTGAGCATCGACGAGGTTCTCGCCGGAGACGATCACCCGATCCTCGATGATATAGGGTATGGGCGGATTGTCGGTCGAGTACATGACCGAGGTGCCAACAGGCGGCCGGCCCTGGATCGCCTCCTCCACCGGCATGGACTGGTCCACCATCTGGAAGGTAAGCCGCGCGGTCTGGCCGAGGATGTCCTTCAGGCGGTCGGGGTCCTGAAGGCCTGGCACCTGGACGAGNATGCGATCGTTGCCCTGCCGCTGAATGACCGGNTCAGTCGTGCCGAGCTCGTTAACGCGGCGGCTTACAACCTCGATGGATTGCTCCACGGCCGAGGAGATGCGGTAATTCATCCCCTCATCCGTGAGAGTGAGACGGAAGAGGCCTGGCTCGGGCTCGCTGAGCTCAAGCTCCCTTATNACGCCGCCGCCGAAAAGGCTGGAGGTGATGGGTTGCGTCAGCTCCTCGAGCGCCTTGCGGGCAGCCTCCACCTCTCCGGTACCCCGGATGCGCACCTGAACCGATTGGCCGGCGGTGGAAAGCCCGGTGTAGCCGATGCGCTTCTCGCGCAGCACACTGCGCACATCGTCTCTCACGCTTGCCAGACGTTCCGAAACCAGCGAATTGCGCTCGACCTGCAGCAGGATATGCGAACCGCCCTGCAGATCGAGGCCCAGCGTCATCGGCCGCGACGGCGCCCAGCTCGGCAGCGAGGCCAGATAGGATTGCGGGATAACATTGGGCGCGGCGTACAGGATGCCCAATATGACGACGAGCCAGATGGAGAACGTCTGCCAGCGCGAGAAATAGAGCATGTTGCCTCGTGTTTTTCGGCCGTTTCCGGCGCTATGTCCCGGTGCGGCCTACTTGCCGTTCTTGTCCGAGACCGGCTCCCCCTTGGTCCGGACTTCGGCGAGCATCGCGCGCAGGGCCGTGACCTTCATGCCGCCGCCCAGATCCACCTCCAACTCAGCATCGTTGATAACCTTGGTCACCTTGCCGACCAGCCCGCCGCCCGTCACCACCGTATCGCCCCGGCGGACGGCCGCGAGCATCTCTTGCCGCTTCTTCATCTGTTGGCGCTGCGGCCTGATGATAAGGAAATACATAATGACGAAAATAAGCACGAAAGGCAGGATGCTGACGAAAACATCCGGTGCTCCCGCACCCGCCTGGGCATATGCCGGTGTCACAAACATGAAGAACTCCCCAAATGCGGAAAGGACTGGAGCGCCGCCAGCCCGCCAAAGTCGGGCGGAATATAGAGGTTCNGCCCCTCTTTGCAACAGTTTGGCGTGTTGTGAGAGCCATCTGCGCAACGAAAATTGAACCGCTTGAAAATCACCTGTCGGTGTGACAGAACCGTACCGTACGGTACTGTTTTTTGCGGAAATGGAACGACGCAATGGCGGAAAAAGCCCTCCAGGCGCTGACCGAAAAGCTCGATCGTTTGATCGAAGTGGTCTCCCGCATGGCTCCTGCGCCCGTGCTGCCGCCCGATTTCGAGAGTGCCGACTGCTTTGTCTGGCAGGCTGAAGACGGCGTGCTTGTGCCCGTTCCCCGCGTCAACCGCGTTGAGCTTGAGCTCATCAAGGGCGTCGACCGGGTGCGCGACATACTTCTCGACAACACCCGCCGCTTCGCTCTGGGGCTGCCGGCAAACAATGCGCTTCTGTGGGGCGCGCGCGGCATGGGCAAGTCNTCNCTGGTGAAGGCTGTGCATGCGCATATCAACCGCAACAAGGAAGCCTCAGGCCCGCTGAAGCTTGTCGAAATCCACCGCGAGGACATCGAGAGCCTGCCCCGGCTGATGACGCTTCTCAAGCAGTCAGTGCACCGCTTCATCCTATTCTGCGACGATCTTTCCTTCGACCAGGAGGACACCTCCTACAAGTCTCTGAAGGCGGCGCTGGAAGGCGGCGTAGAGGGCCGGCCGGAAAACGTGATCTTCTACGCCACGTCGAATCGCCGCCATCTCCTGCCGCGCGACATGATCGAGAACGAGCGCTCGACGGCCATTAATCCGTCGGAAGCGGTGGAGGANAAGGTGTCGCTGTCGGACCGCTTCGGCCTCTGGCTCGGCTTCCACAAGTGCTCGCAGGACGAGTATCTGGCCATGGTCGAGGGCTATGTCACCTATCACGACCTGCCCGTGGACCCGCAGGTGCTGCGCGCCGAGGCCCTGGAGTGGGCGACCACCCGCGGCAGCCGTTCCGGCCGCGTGGCATGGCAGTTCATCCAGGATCTGGCCGGACGCCTAGGCCGACAATTGAAAGATTGAAGAGCGAGCCCCGCCCGCACTTTGCGAGCGGGAGTTCTTGCCAGCGGGAACCGCTTTGGGAGCTGCCGATCCATCAACGCCGCTAAACTGACCGAAAAGACAAATTGACTTGTCTGGCGCGCGGTGGACGATTAAGCAACCGGCAGGCGAATTGCATCCACGCATCGCCGAATACTGGCTGCGGCCTGTGAGCCGCTACGATCCACGGGAAATGCTGGTTATGTCGGCCCTGGCTATGGGCGCGGGCGCGCCCCCGGTCAATCTCTGGCTTTCCGAAGCGCGCGCCACGCTGGCGCTCGCCTGGCCGATGATTCTGACCAATCTGGCACAGACCGCCATGACCGTGACGGACGTGATGATGCTGGGGCGGCTTTCACCGGAAGCGCTCGCCGCCGGAACGCTGGGTCACAATCTCTANTTCATGCCAATCATCTTTGGCCTCGGCCTCCTGACAGCCGCCTCTCCCATGATGGCGAGCGCGCTCGGCCGTAAGCTGCATTCGGTGCGCGAGGTGCGGCGCACGGTGCGTCAGGGCCTGTGGCTCGCGGTGATCGTTTCCCTGCCCATTTGGGCGGTCCTCTGGCACACCGAGGACATTCTCCTTGCGATGGGGCAGGACCAGGAGCTGAGCGCCGAAGCAGCCGGCTATATGCGTGCGCTGCAATGGGCCGCCCTGCCCTTCTTCAGCTATGTCGTGCTTCGCTCCTTCATTTCAGCGCTGGAGCGGCCCCGCTGGGCNCTGGTCGTCGCCTTCCTGTGCGTCGGCTTCAATGTGCTGGCCAACTGGGTGCTCATCTTCGGGAATCTCGGCTTCCCCGCCTACGGCGTGGTTGGGGCCGGAATGGCCACCACGCTTTCCAGCGTCTTCCTGTTTCTCGGTTTGACCGCAGTGGTCTCACTCGACCGGCAATTCCGGCGCTTCAGCATATTCGGCCGGCTGTGGCGGCCAGATTGGCCGCGTTTCCGGTCGATGTTGCGTCTTGGGTTGCCGATCGCGGCCATCCTCACCTTCGAGGTGTCGATCTTCAACGCGGCCGCCCTGTTGATGGGACTGATCGACACGGTTTCGCTGGCCGCACACGCCATAGCCATCCAGATCGCGTCGGTGAGCTTCATGGTGCCAATGGGCCTTGGCCAGGCGGTCACCGTCCGGGTGGGCCGCGCCTATGGTGCGCAGGATGCACTCGCCATCACGCGCGCGGGCTGGACCGCCTTCGCAATGGGCGTCAGCTTCATGGGCTGCATGGCGCTCCTGATGCTTTTCGCGCCACGGCTGCTGATCGCGGGCTTTCTCGACCTTTCGGCACCGGAGAATCAGCCCGTTATCGCCATGGCGGCGACGTTCCTGGCCTTTGCCGCCTTGTTCCAGATCTTCGACGGGGCACAGGCCGTGGGAAGCGGCATGCTGCGCGGCCTGCATGACACCACGGTGCCCATGATCTATGGTGCCATCGGCTATTGGGGCGTTGGCCTGCCCTTGGGCGTCGTCCTGGCCTTTCCGCTGGGTTTTAAAGGGATCGGCATCTGGATCGGCCTTTGCGCGGGGCTCTCCATCGTCGCCGTGCTCCTGGTCTCGCGCTGGCTCGGGCGTGAGCGGCTGCTGCCTTTCGCGGCGTAAACGCCAGCCTCTGCGTCTCCTGTACCGGCGCGAAGCATGTTATGGAGAATACGAAGACCGCAACCCGCCGCACGGCGGAACGGAGCCGCTCATGCTGTCACGCCTTTTCCTTACAGGCGCCATTGTCGCGCTCGCTCTTTCCTCGGCCGGTGCGCAGCCGGCCTATCTCGATGACCGGTCCAACCCGGTGATGCTGATCCGTTCGCTCTACAACGCGATCAACCGGAAGGAATATGCCCGCGCCTACGCCTATTTCGAGGAACCGCCTGCCCCAACGCTGACGGAATACGCTGCGGGCTATGCCGATACAGAGCATGTCGAGGTGGTGACCGGCACGGCGACCTCCGAAGGAGCCGCCGGCAGCATCTTCTATTCGCTGCCCGTCGCTCTCGAGGCGCGCGGCACCGATGGCGAACACCGGATGTATTCCGGCTGCTATACATTCCGCTTCATCCAGCCCGCAGCACAGACGACACCCTACAGGCCGCTTTCCATCGTCCGCGGGGAGATGCAGGAGGGAGAGCCGGCGGAAGGCAACCTGGAAGACCTTCTGCCTCCAAGCTGCGGAGACGGCGAGCCTGTCTCCGTCGATCCCCTGCTTCAGAAGGCCGAACGGATCTTCGAAGCCGCCTATGGAGATATTTGCGACGAGGGCCTCGAAAGACAGCCGGAAAAACATGCGATACGCGGTAGCGCTGACGACGGGAACGAGGCGACTCTCATCCNCTTCCGTTGCGTTCAGGGCGCCTATACGGAAGGTCACGTCTATCTGCTCTATGATGGGAGCGGCACGCTTACGCCCTTGCATTTTGCCCTACCCGAGCTCGAAATCCGCTACGAGAACGACGACCCGGAGGCCGCCGTCGAGGAGATTCGGGTGATCGGCTACAGGGCGTCCTTCATGCTGGCCGATTCATTCTTCGATCCGCAGGAGCTGAGCATCACATCCCACGCCAAATGGCGGGGCGTCGGAGACATCTCTTCGACCGGCAAATGGCTTTACAGGGAACACGACTTCACGCTGGTGCGATATGACGTGGATGCCAGCCGTGACGGCGAGATCAATCCCGAAACGGTCATCGACTACGAGATCGCGCCGTAACATAAGGCGCCCATCACCTGCCTACGTGTACGATTCGCCTATATTCTCCTCCGCGACGCGGAAACCGAAGCCCGCAAACAGCCTCAGGAGATTTGCGGCCGGGCGGCGGGAGGTGAAAAGGGCAATATCCGGGCCCTCCGCTGGGCGGGGCCTGGACAGTTCCTGCGCGAGCGTCAATGCGCGTCTTGCTATCGCTTCGGAGGTATCGATCCAGTCGACCGGCCAGGGCGCTGTCTTGCGCATCCGGTTGACCAGGAACGGATAGTGGGTGCAGGCGAGCACCACGATATCCGTGCGTCGCTCGCCATGTTCCAGGAAGCAGGGAGCGATTTCCGCGCGCACGGCTTCCTCGTCCACGAAGCCCTCACGCATATATTGCTCGGCAAGCCGGGCAAGATTCTCACTGCCCACAAGCCTTACGTGGCACTTTGCGGCGTATTGGGCGATCAGATCGCGCGTGTATTGCCGTCTCACCGTACCGGGTGTCGCAAGCACCGAGACGAGGCCGGAGCGGGTGCGCTCGGCCGCCGGCTTGATGGCCGGCACCGTGCCTACGAAATGCTGGCCGGGATAGGCCGCGCGCAGATCGGAAATTGCGAGAGTGGAGGCGGTGTTGCAGGCAATGACAATGAGCGCGGGCGAAAAGCGGGATATCAGACGGCCGAACAGTTCGATCAACCGCGCCCTAAGCGCCTCCTCTTCCCAGGCCCCGTATGGGAACGCGGCATCGTCGGCCACATAGACATAGGCATGCTCGGGCAGAAGGATGCGCGCCTCCTTGACGACGGAAAGGCCGCCGATGCCCGAGTCGAAGAACAGGATGGGGCCGGAACTCGCGGCAGGCGCAGACATGGCAAAGCCTATCCTTCCCCCTCGCCGGCCTTGCCCTTCGGCTGTTTCGGCGAAAACTTCTCGAGTGACGTCAGCACGCCGCGCAGAACCGCAAGCTCCTCAACGGTGAAGCCCGGTCGCGTGAAGAGCGCCTTCAGATTGTCCATCATCTTCGGCTTCTTGTCCTCTGTGCGGAAATAGCCGCGCTCGGAGAGGACCCGGTCCAGATAGGCGAAGAGGCTGTCGAGATGCGCCCGCGTCGCGGGGGTCTGCTCGGGCGAGACGGGCTTTACGCCCTCCCCGCCTGCTTTCATCCATTCATAGGACATCAGAAGCACGGCCTGCGCGACATTGAGGGAGGCAAAGGCCGGATTGACGGGGAATGTGACGATTCCGTCGGCGGCCGCCACCTCCTCATTGGTGAGGCCCCAGCGCTCGCGGCCAAAGAGAATGCCCGTCTTCTGCCCACCGCCATGGCGCGCGCGCAGTTCTCTGGCCGCTTCCACGGGCCCGCGCACCGGCTTGAAATTGTCGCGGGGACGGGCCGTGGTGGCGAAAAGGAAATGCAGATCGGCAATGGCCGAGGCCACATCGCTGAAGACACGCGCGCCGTCGATGACGTGGTCGGCGCGGCTCGCTGCCGCCCGCGCCTTTTCATTGGGCCAGCCATCGCGCGGATTGACGAGCCTGAGTTCCGCCAGACCGAAATTGGCCATGGCGCGCGCGACCATGCCTATNTTCTCGCCGAGCTGCGGCTCNACAAGGACGATCGCCGGGCCATTGGCGATGAGTTCGCGCTGACTGTCCGTACCTGCCATGGGCGTGCTGTTAGCCTCTTCCTGAAAGCAGGTAAAGCGGGCCGTTCAGCGCCTTTGCCAAGCGGCCGCGCAATGCTATAGGGGCGCGGTTTCCTGAAGACGAAGGTCTGTCGGCGGCTGGACCGCCCCTCCGGAGAAAGGCGTAAGCATGGCGAAAATNAAGGTGGACAATCCCGTCGTTGAACTCGACGGCGACGAGATGACGCGCATCATCTGGCAGCTCATCAAGGAAAAGCTGATCCACCCCTATCTCGATATCGAGCTCAAATATTTCGACCTCAGCATTCAGAAGCGCGACGAGACGGACGACCAAATCACCATCGACGCGGCAAACGCCATCAAGCAATACGGTGTGGGCGTGAAATGCGCCACGATCACGCCCGATGAGGCGCGCGTGAAGGAGTTCGGCCTCAAGAAGATGTGGAAGTCGCCTAACGGCACGATCCGCAACATCCTGGGCGGGGTGATCTTCCGCGAGCCGATCATCTGCAAGAACGTGCCGCGGCTCGTGCCCGGCTGGACCAAGCCGATCATCGTCGGCCGCCACGCCTATGGCGATCAGTACCGCGCGACCGACTTCAAGTTTCCCGGGAAAGGCAAGCTCACCATCAAGTTCGTCGGCGAGGATGGCGAGGTCATAGAGCACGAGGTTTTCGATGCACCCGGCTCCGGCGTGGCCATGGCCATGTACAATCTCGACGAGTCCATCCGCGATTTCGCCCGCGCTTCCTTCAACTACGGCCTGCAGCGTGGCTATCCGGTCTACCTTTCGACGAAGAACACNATCCTCAAGGCCTATGACGGCCGCTTCAAGGACATCTTTCAGGAGGTGTTCGATGCCGAATTTGCCGACCAGTTCAAGGAAAAGAAGCTCACCTACGAACACCGGCTGATCGACGACATGGTGGCCGCAAGNCTGAANTGGTCGGGCGGCTATGTCTGGGCCTGCAAGAACTATGATGGCGACGTGCAGTCCGATACGGTGGCGCAAGGCTTCGGCTCGCTCGGCCTCATGACGTCGGTGCTGATGACGCCTGACGGCAGGACAGTGGAGGCNGAGGCCGCGCACGGCACGGTGACCCGCCACTACCGCCAGCANCAGCGCGGCGAGGAGACTTCCACCAACTCGATTGCCTCCATCTTCGCCTGGACGCGGGGCCTTGCCCATCGCGCCAAGCTCGATGGCAACGATGCGCTGGCGAAATTCGCCGCCACACTGGAGCGCGTGTGCGTGGAGACGGTGGAGGCGGGCCACATGACGAAGGACCTGGCGCTGCTCATCGGCCCCGACCANCCCTGGCTTTCCACCACCGGCTTCCTCGACAAGGTGGACGAGAACCTGCAGAAGGCGATGGCCTGAGGCATGACGGGCAAGCCGCGCCTCTTCGGGGCAGACTACAGCGTCTATGTGCGCATCGTGCGGCTTGCCCTCATCGAGAAGGGCGTCGACCACGAGCTCGTTCCGGTTGATGTCTTTGCGCCGGAGGGGCTGCCCGGCTGGTATCTCGATCTCCAGCCCTTCGGCCGCATACCGGCCTTCGCGCACGGCGATTTCCGCCTGTTCGAGACGACCGCGATCACGCGCTATGTGGACGAGGCCTTTGCCGGCCCGACGCTGCAGCCGAAGGAGGTGAAGCTCAGGGCGCGGATGAACCAGATCGTTGCTGTTCTCGACGCCTATGCCTACCGCACGCTGGTCTGGGACATCTATGTCGAGACGGTCTCGAAGCCGAAACGGGGCGCGGCTGTAGACGAAGCGAAGGTCGCCGCCGCGCTTCCCCGGGCCGCCACCTGCCTNGNNGCATTGACACGCCTCAAGACGGAGGGCCCATGGCTGTGCGGCGAACAGCTCACGCTTGCCGACCTGCATGCAGCCCCGATTNTGGCCTATTTCGTAAAGGCTCCTCAGGGGCTGGCGCTTCTTGAGCAGAATCCCCAACTGATGGACTGGTGGAGAAGGGTCTCCGGCCGACAGAGCTTCAAG